>Ga0114960_10004353_pt1 | contig 10624 bp, 11 predicted proteins | sample C_130625_MF_Meta_FD_92637 | JGI IMG/M metagenome (GOLD analysis project Ga0114960, IMG submission 92637) | Freshwater microbial communities from Lake Croche, Canada to study carbon cycling - C_130625_MF_MetaG | ecosystem: Environmental > Aquatic > Freshwater > Lake | place: Lake Croche, Canada...
AGCTGGAGACATCCATGCAAACCCATCAATCAGAATGGGCGCTTTTAGAGGCCAAAATGCAGACGACTTTGTCTGGTGCCGAGATGGCCGATTTGGGGCGACAAATGAAAAGCAAGCAGCAGCAAATGGCACAGGCCGAGGAGCGCTGGTTGGCCTTGAGCGAGGAGCTTGATGCCCTGGGCCAACAGTCGCCGGCATAGTGGGGGCGAAGCGCTCAACTGCCCGTACAAATGGCCGGCCCTTGCAGGGGTTTGTTGCAACTGCAAACCAAAACGTAGCTTTTGATTTTGTCTTTTTCTGCGGATGAGACGCTGGCCTTGCGCTGGCCATCGGTGGGCAAATACAACTTGGGCCGCAACTCTTTGGTGCTGGCCTTGTCGTTCTTGTCGACCAGTTGAACCACTGGACAAAAAACGGCGCCAGGCAGGGGATTCTTCACCTCAAACACCATGGTCTGTGCGTCCCCAAGGGCCCATCCCGCTTGGATCTTCAACTGCTTATATTCAGCAGCGGTCAGCATGACCGATTCCACGGGTGGGGTGGGTTCAAAAAACCACCCCATGGCCAGAGCTTGGCATGTCAGGCCGATCGCGCAAACACCGCTGATCCAACGAAACCAAAGACGGATATGCATGTGGCATCACCTGAAACAAAAAACGGGTGACAGATCAACTGTCACCCGCCAATGTTGGTAGGACGTACAAGATTCGAACTTGTGACCAACGGATTAAAAGTCCGCTGCTCTACCAACTGAGCTAACGTCCCAAATATTCGCCAAACGCATCCGGCGAAGCCGCAAATTATAGCGAATTTTTTGTCAGCTCGCGGTTTGAGAAATTGGCCAATTCATTGATCACCCAGCCTGCCGCACATTGACCAAAGGTGGCGGTCACGCTGACCACAGAACCCAGGCCGTGGCAGTTCAAACCACCGTCTTCCATAGGCTCACAGGATGCAGGCGGGGGCGTCACAACTTCTTTGCTGAAGACACACATCAAACCCATTTTTTGACCTCGGGGTGCGGCAAATTGATGGCGCAATTTTTGACGCAAGCGCGCCAGCAAGGGGTCATGGGTGACTTGCCCCAAGTCAGCAATGTCCACCCATTGGGGCAGACGCTTTCCACCGGCCGCGCCGACGCTGATAAAACAAGTTGGCGATTTGAGGGCCCAGGCTGCCATGGCCAGCTTGGCGCTGCTTTGGTCGCAGGCATCGATGACGGCATCCACAGAATCACCTGCGATATGGGGCCAATTGTCGGGCTCGACAAAGGCATCCACGGCGATGACTTCACAACTGGGTTGAAAGCTTGAAATGCGCTCTTTCATGGCCAGCACTTTGGACTGGCCGATATTTGCATCGGTGGCATGAATTTGTCGGTTGATGTTGGACTCTGAGACATGGTCCATGTCGATCAAGGTCAGCCGCCCTACCCCACTGCGGGCCAAGGCCTCGGCCGACCAAGATCCCACGCCACCAATCCCCACCACCACCACATGGGCAGAGGCAATGCGTTGCGCAGCCTCTGGACCATACAAGCGCTGCAAAGATGTCAACCGCCTGTCGAGCATGGCGGTGGTGCTCAGAGTGACCTCTCCAAGCTCCAGATTTGGTACTTGAAAGCCAACCAAGCGCCGATGCCAATGCCCAAAACAGCGGTGATGGCGTTGAGGCTGAGGGTGGATATGCCGCTGACCCCTTGTCCAATGGTGCATCCCATGGCAGTCACGCCACCCACACCCATCAGCACAGCACCCAACAAGTGATGGGCCAGGTCGGCCGTTTGACCAAAACCTTCCCAGCGAAAACTGCCATTGAGCACGGATGAAATGGCAGCCCCGCATACTACGCCCATGGCAGACACCATGCCAAAGCTCAACACTTTGGTCACATCGCTGTAGAACATCAGCCAATCCAAGATGTATGCCATGGGCGCGACAAAACTCATCGCCTCCATGCGCCCCGAATTGGTGGTCAGGTACACGGCTTCCAGGGTCTCGGGATGTTCATGGACAAAGCCCAGGTGCCCGCTGACCCACAGCATGGCCGTGGCCACCAAACCCAAACCCACACCGGCGAACACATGCTGGGCTTGCCAAAAATCTTTGTTCGAGAAGGCCCACAGCGCCAAGACGCTGGCCACGGCCAAACCCGCCAAGGGCCAAACATGGGGCATGTCCACCCACGCAGAGACCCAGGTGCCCAGGTGCGCACCTGCTGGCATGTCGATAAAAACCGTGTCAATGCTGCGATTGCGCCACACAGCGGTCAAACCCTTCAAGGTGGCAAATGCAGAGACCCCCATGATCACAAATACCACCCACGACTTGAGGTTGCCGGTGCCCATGCGGATCAAGGTCTTGTTGCCACAACCCGAAGCCAAAACCATGCCGACACCAAACATCGTGCCACCGATCAAGGTGGACAACCACAACCACCTGGGCGTGTTGTAGAGCGATTGCGCGGGGTCTATTTGCCCAGACAAAGACAGCAGGGCGAATCCAGCCATGGCGGTGGCCATCACCAAAGCCCATTGGCGCATGCGCGACCAATCTCCCATGTTGATCACATCGCTCAAAGCGCCCATGGTGCAAAAGTGGGTTCGCTGTGCAATGGCGCCAAACACCAGTGACAAGGCAAAGGACGCCCACAGCACCGATTGAATTTGATTGGCAATATCGTCCATGTTCAAGGCCGTGGTGGCGATTTATTTCAAACGAGACAAGCGATCTTTGGCCGCGGTGGCCGCCTCTGATTCGGGGTGCGCTTTGATCAAGTCGTCCAGAACTTTGCGGGCCGCACGAACGTCTTTGAGTTCGATATGACAGTTGGCCAAGGCCAATAAAGACTCCGGGACTCGCGGGTGCGGTGCCATGGCCACCAAACTGCGAAAACTCACCATGGCGTCTTTGTATTCTTTGACCGCGTACTGTGCATTCCCCAGCCAAAACAAAGCCGTGGGCTTGAATCCACTTTGCGGATATCTCCGAACAAAATCAGCCAACAGGGTTAAAGCCGAGGCGTATTCGCCTTTTCTAAAGATCTCGAGCGCCTGGTCGTAATCGCGTTTCTCGGCGGGTTCGGCCAGAAACTCTCGACCATCCATGGCCACCTTGGTGGGCTCGAGTTTGCGCAATCGGTCATCTTGGGCTTGAATTTTGTCCTTTTGCTCCCGCTGCCACTCGGACAAGGATTTGAGCAAGCCCTCATGGGCACCCTGCGATTTGGCCAAATCACCCTTGAGGGACTCGATTTGGTTTTGCAAATCCAACATGCTGCGGCGAAGAACTTGCATTTCGTCTTGGTTCTTGTCGGTGACTTCATTGCCTTTTTTCATCAGCAATTGGTTGTCAGCGCGCAAGGTCTCGATCGACATGCGCATGGTTTCAAGCCTTTGGCGCAAATCCAATATCGCCCGGCGTGCCTCATCGTCTTCAAACAAGGCTGCCTGGGCCGTGGAAGAAAAGGCCATGAAAAGCACCCACCCAAGCAGTGCATACAACCGAGACGTCATCATTTGTAGGCGATCTCAGCCCTGCGGTTTTTGGCAAAAGCCTCTTCAGAGCTAACGGCCATGGCGGGCTTTTCTTTGCCAAAGCTGATGGCCTCAATTTGCCCATCTGACACGCCCAGCAGGTTCAATGCTTTGCGCACAGCTTCAGAACGTTTTTGGCCCAATGCCAAGTTGTATTCACGGCCACCACGCTCATCGGTGTGCCCCTCCACCGCCACGCGACGCTGGCTGTTTTGTTTGATGTGAGCCGCATGTTTTTCAATCACCACCTGAAACTCAGGCTTGATGGCAAAACTGTCGTAGTCAAAGTAGATGACCTTGACCACACCCTCTGGCCCGCTGGGCACCGCTGCCAATGGGCGTGCGTCAACGCTGGCCACGGCTGACCGGGGCTGGGGTTCTGGGGCTGGTGCAACGGGTGCTGCCACTTGGGTGCCTGCTTTGTCCTCGACGGGGACCTCATTGAGCTTGACCGGGGATGAGCAAGCCACGAGCAGGGCCAGGGCGGCCAAAAGACAAAGGTTTTTTTTCATTACTGGTACTCCAAAAAAAATCACTGCTTTAAATACGGCCCCCAATGGGGTTCGCGAATGTCACCATTTTGCCCGGCCAACCTGGCCTTGATGCGACCATCAACGGTGGTGGTCATCAATGCCTCACGGCCTTGGAGTTGGGTCGAGTAAACAATCAAGCGACCGTTGGGCGAAAAACTGGGCCGCTCATCCGGACCGGTGTCGGTGATGGATTGAACAGTCTCGGACTTGAGGTCCATGACCTGTAACTTGAACTGGCCATTGATGCGAGAAATATAAGCCATCCAACGCCCATCAGGGCTGATGGCTGGGGAGATGTTGTAGGTGCCTGAAAAGGTCACCCGTTGCACCGGCCCGCCCATGGTGGGTGTGCGATAAATTTGCGGTGAGCCACCCCGGTCGCTGACAAAATAAAAGGCGGATCCATCTGGGAAAAAAGCGGGCTCGGTATCGATGCTGTTCGATTGCGTTAACCTGCGCGGTTCCCCCCCCTGGGCGGAAAGCATATATATTTGCGAGCCCCCATCTCGGCTGAGCGTCACGGCCAAACTCCGACCGTCCGGTGCCCAGACCGGGGCGCTGTTGTTGCCCTTGAAATTGGCCAATATGCGACGCTTTCCCGTGTAAACATCGTGAACATAGACCACCGGCTTTCGCGCTTCGAAGGAAACGTAGGCCAACTCATGCCCATTCGGAGACCAGTTGGGCGAAATGATGGGCTCTGGGCTGGTCAATGCAGCTTGGGCATTTTCACCATCGGCATCGGCCACCCACAGGCTGAACCGGGTGCCCAGTTTGGTCACGTAGGCAATGCGGGTTGAAAAAACGCCTTTTTCACCGGTCAGTTTTTCATAAATAAAGTCAGATATTCGATGCGCAATCATGCGCAAATCGCCGGTAGGTGTGGCGTAGCTTTGCCCACCCAAATCTTGGCCTCGAACCACATCCCACAACCTGAAGCGAACATCAAAACGGCCATCGGCCAACTTGGTGACGCTGCCGGTGAGCAAGGCCTCATCGCCTTTTTGCTTGAGGGACGTGAAGTCGGGCCGGCTCAACTCGTCCATGGCAGCAGTCAAAGCATTGCCCCGAAATTGGCCGCTGCGCTCCAAATCCGCTTGCACGATGGCTGAAATTTTTTGAGGAGAGGCCTCTTCGCCACGCATCGGGGCGATGGCAATCGGTACCTGGGTCAGCCCGACACCAGAGACCTCGACCCTGAATTGCGCAAAAGCAGGCCAAGACATGAAGGATGGCACAAGCCATATCCAAAAAAGAAACTTGGCAACGAAGGGATGGCGACGGTCAAACAAGGTTGAAAAATTGGAAGACAGAGCAAAGGCTATAGTAGCACCATCCCTTGTGTTTTCCACAGTGACCACACCCACCCTCTATAAACGCTTGTTTGGCTATGCCAAGGCATATAAATGGGCTTATGCCATTTCTTTCGTGGGAATGTCTTTGACCGCAGTGACCGAAGCGATGCTGCCGGCCATGATGAAGTATTTGCTCGATCAAGGCTTTCAGGTTCAATCCCAGCAACACATCTTGATCATTCCCATGGCGATTGTGGGTTTATTTTTGGTCAAGGGCTTGCTCATTTATGTCAGCAACTATGTGGCCACTTGGATCACCACCCATGTGACCATGGCTTTGCGCAATGACATGTTCGCCAAAATGTTGCGCTTGCCCGCCACCGCCTTTGCAGATGCCCAAGGCAGCTACATCTCCAAAGTGCTCTACGACGTGCTCAACATTGGGGAAACCATTTCCCAAGTGGTGGTCTCTGCTTTTCGAGAGGCTTTGACCGTGGCCACCTTGATTGCTTACTTGCTGTATTTGGATGTCAGGTTGGCCCTGATTGCGCTCAGCGTGGGTCCTGTGATCATTGGGTTTGTGCGCCTTTTTTCTAAACGCCTGAGGCAAGCGGGTCGCAAGGGATTGGAGTCCATTGGCGAGATCACCCATGTGTTGGAAGAGTCTGTCCTGTGCCAAAAGATCATCAAAATTTACCAAGGCCAAGCCACGGAGAAGCAACGCTTTGAAGCCGCCAATGGCCGTTTTCGCCGCTCTCAAATGCGCGAAGCCGTGCCCGCTTCTGCCACCACCCCTTTGACCCATTTGTCGGCTTCGATGGCATTGGCCGTGATTGTTTTTTTGGCGCTCGACCAAGTCAATCAAGTTGGTGGAGATAACGGCGTCACCACAGTGGGTGGGTTTGTGGCCTTTGTCACTGCCATGCTGATGCTGCTGGCCCCGTTGAAAAAACTCACCGAGGTCAATACCGTTTTGCAACGCGGGCGTGTCTGTGCCCAAAGCGTTTTCGCTTTTTTAGACAGCCCCGAAGAAGAGGACAAAGGCCTGAGGGAATGGCACGAACCCCAGGGACGCATTGAGTTTCGAAATGTCAGCTTCAGTTACGGCGCGTCCAGCACGCCAGCACTGGACGCGATTGATTTGTGCATAGAGCCCGGCCAAACCCTGGCAGTGGTGGGTGCATCCGGAGGAGGCAAGTCCACCTTGGCAGCGTTGTTGCCGCGTTTCATGTCGCCCACCCACGGGCAAATCTTGATCGATGGCATCGATGCCCAAGAATTCAACTTGGTGTCTTTGAGAAAGCACATGGCCTTGGTCACCCAAGAAGTGTTGCTGTTCAATGACACCATCGCTGCCAATATCTCATATGGTCAAGCCAACCCCGACAGGGACGCGGTGGAAAAAGCCGCTAAGGCGGCCAACGCCTGGGAATTCATCTCTTCACAGCCCTTGGGACTGGACACCTGGGTGGGTGAGGCCGGCATGCGTTTGTCTGGCGGGCAGCGCCAACGCATCTCCATTGCGAGGGCCATCTATAAAAATGCACCCATCTTGATCTTGGACGAAGCCACATCGGCCCTGGATGCCGAGTCGGATCGGTCGGTACAGGCCGCTTTGGCCAATTTGATGCAGGGGCGAACCTGCGTCGTCATCGCCCACCGTTTGTCCACCATTCAACACGCCGACCGAATTGCGGTTTTGAACCAAGGTCGCTTGGTGGAAATGGGCAACCACGATGAATTGCTTCAACTCAACGGCATCTATGCCTCTTTGTACCGCTTGCAATTCAATGGGCTTGCCTTGTAAAAATACATCCGAATGATGAACACATCCATGGACCGATGTGCGGTTTCAGTGATCATGATCACGCTCAACGAAGCGGATCGATTGGCCGCGACCTTGCAGGCCTTGCAATGGGCGCAGGAAATCATCGTTGTGGACGCGGGCAGCACCGATGGCACCCTGGCCATTGCCCAGCAATGGGCGACACGGGTTGAGCACCGGCCCTGGTCGGGGTTTGGCGCACAGAAAAACCACGCCCTGTCTTTGGCCAGCCTGCCTTGGGTGGTGTCGATTGATGCCGATGAGCGGGTCACGCCCGAATTGGCCCAGGAAATCCAGGCATTTGTCAGCAAAGACGGTGGCGGCTACCTGGCTGCCAATCTGCCGCGTTTGTCCCGCTATTGCGGCCGTGACATCCACCACAGCGGTTGGTGGCCAGACCCGGTGTGCCGCGTCTTCAAGCGCGGACATGCCCACTTCAGCGACGATTTGGTGCATGAGAAGATCATCTGTAACGGACCGATTTGGAATTTTCAGGGTTTGTTGATGCACGACAGTTTTCAAAATTTGGACCAAGTGCTGCACAAGCTGAACCAGTATTCCCGCGAAGGCGCCCTGAACTTGCAACGCAAGGGCAAAAAATCTGGTTTGGGAAAAGCCATTGGCCACGGCCTGTGGGCATTTTTCCGCACTTATGTCTTGCAACGCGGGTTTTTGGATGGTCGCGAAGGCTTTATTCTTGCCGTTTCCAATGCCGAGGGTACCTATTACCGCTACCTCAAGCTGATGTATTTGAATGAGTCCACGGCGGCCACACCCCAATGAAGATCTCTGTGGTTGTCACAACCTACAACAGGCCGCAGGCACTGAGTTTGGTGCTGCGCGGTTTGCTGGCCCAAAGCCAGCCGCCATTTGAAATCTTGATCGCCGATGATGGGTCTGGCGATCTCACCCGACAAACCATCCGCCAGATGGCCCGTGATACCGACGTCCCGATTCGCCACTTGTGGCAAACCGATGTTGGGTTTCGGGCAGCGTCGGCGCGCAATATGGCGGTTGCCGCAGCCCAGGGCGAGTTGATGGTTTTTTTAGATGGCGACTGCATCCCCCGCCATGACTTCATCGCCCAACACGCACGCTTGGCACAAACTGGTTGGTTTGTGGCGGGCAGCCGCTTGTTGCTGACAAAAACCTTGACCGAGCAGGTGCAGACACAACAATCGCCGATTCACGAATGGGGACGCTGGGCATGGTGGGTGCAACGTGTGATGGGACAAACCAATCGGTGGTTGCCTTTGCTCAACCTGCCAGGGCAAGTCTGGCGACGCAGGCAGCCTCAGCATTGGCAAAGCGCCCGCACCTGCAACATGGCTGTGTGGCGGACCGACCTGGTGGCGGTGAATGGCTTTGATGAAAGCTATCAAGGGTGGGGGCATGAAGATGCGGATTTGGCGGTTCGATTGATTCGCCATGGTGTGCATTACAAAAATGGGCGCTTTGCGCTCACTGTTTTGCACCTGTGGCATGCAGAAAATGACCGATCCCATTTGCCCGAAAACCTGGCGCGCTTGGATCGGATCCTGCAAGCAACCCACACTCAGGCACCCCTGGGATTGGCTCAACACACGCCCGCGTCCATTCAACAAGCCATGCAGATGCGCGCATGAAGTCCATCCTCAACCACCAAAGCCCATGGGCGTTATTCAGTGCAGGCCGTCAAAGCAAAACAATGTCGTATTGCGCTGGGCCCATGGACGACTCACTTTGCAAGGAAATCGGTTTGCCAATGAAATCACTCAAACCAGCCACATGGGTGCTTTCCTCGTCAAGCAATAAGTCAATCACAGGGGGACTGGCCACCACCCTGAATTCCAGCGGGTTGAATTGACGCGCTTCGCGCAAGATCTCGCGCAAGATGTCATAAACCACGGTGCGGGCTGTTTTGACGGACCCCTTGCCGTCGCAGGCAGGACAGGGCTCGCACAACAAATGGGCCAAGGATTCGCGGGTGCGTTTGCGTGTCATCTCCACCAAGCCCAATTGGGAAAATCCACTGACCATGGTTTTCACCCGATCGCGCTGCAAATGTTTGCGAAATTCAAACAGCACCGCTTGTTGGTGGTCTTGCGTCAACATATCGATGAAGTCGGCCACCACAATCCCACCCAAATTGCGCAAACGCAATTGGCGTGCAATGGCACCGGCCGCTTCCAGATTGGTTTTAAAAATGGTTTCGTCAAAGTTGCGGGCGCCCACATAACCGCCCGTGTTGACATCAATGGTGGTCAAGGCCTCGGTTTGATCGATCATCAAATAGCCACCTGATTTCAGGTCGACACGCCTGCCCAGGGCGCGGCCGATCTCGTCATCCACTGAAAACAAATCAAAGATGGGTCTTTCACCCTTGTACAGCTGCAATTTTGCTGCCGCAGAGGGCATGAACTCTGAACCAAAGGTCAGCAATGATTCGTATTGCTCTTTGGAGTCGATGCGGATGCTCTGCGTTCCTTCGCCAACCAAGTCCCGCAACACGCGTTGCAACAAATTCAGATCCCGGTGCAACAAACTTTTGGCCGGCTGCGTGGTGGATGCGTCTTTGATGCGCGACCAGGTTTTGCGCAGGTACTGAATGTCTTCTGCGAGTTCGCCATCGCTGGCGTCTTCTGCGTTGGTGCGAACAATGAAGCCCCCCGGGGCACCGGCGGAGGTTTGGTCATGGACCAGCCCCTGCAACTTGCTGCGCAGCGATTCCCGTTGTTCAAAAGGGATTTTTTGCGATATGCCAATGTGGTTGTCTTGTGGCAAGAAAACCAACATGCGGCCAGCCAAGCTGATTTGGGTCGACAGGCGTGCTCCCTTGCTGCCAATGGGGTCCTTGATGACTTGTACCATCAGGGTTTGGCCCTCAAACACCTGTTTTTCAATCGGCAAGGGGGTCTGTCCGCTGGGGGTGTCGCTGTCAGCGTGCCGAGCGGTGATGGTCGTGAGCAAGTCACCCACATGCAAAAAGGCGGCCCGCTCCAAGCCCACATCAATGAATGCCGACTGCATGCCAGGCAAAACGCGGGAGACCTTGCCCAGGTAAACATTGCCGACCAAGCCACGCTCTAGCGTTCGCTCCATGTGCAGCTCTTGGAGGGCACCGTTTTCAATCACCGCCACACGGGTTTCTTGGGGCGACCAATTGATCAAGATATCTTGTTGAACGTTCATCACAGTCCTTTCCAAGTCGGCCTGAGCAAATCGGCGGTTTCGCACAGGGGCAAGCCCATGATGCCCGAGTAGCTGCCTTCAATGTGGGCGATATGTGCGGCCGCTCTGCCTTGGATGGCATAGGCACCGGCTTTTCCCTCCCATTCACCGCCATCCAAATAACCCTCCAGTTCAGCGACATTCCAAGTGGCAAATCGCACTTGAGAAACACTGATGGCGTGGCGTTCCTCCAAGGGGGTGGCAGCCGCAATCGCGGTAAACACCG
>Ga0114960_10004356_pt1 | contig 10621 bp, 8 predicted proteins | sample C_130625_MF_Meta_FD_92637 | JGI IMG/M metagenome (GOLD analysis project Ga0114960, IMG submission 92637) | Freshwater microbial communities from Lake Croche, Canada to study carbon cycling - C_130625_MF_MetaG | ecosystem: Environmental > Aquatic > Freshwater > Lake | place: Lake Croche, Canada...
CGCACCAGTCGCAATGCAGCAAGGAACCTTCGTTGGTAAGCAGATCAAGCGCTTAACTAAAGGTAAAGCGGTTCAGAAATTTAAGTACGTTGATAAGGGAGCGATGGCAACTATTGGTCGCCATAAAGCCGTCGTTCAAGTAAAGGGCATTCGTCTCTGGGGGCCGCTTGCTTGGTTTGCCTGGCTCTTCCTGCACGTCTTTTATCTCATGGGTGGCCAAAAGCGCGTCGGCACAATGGTTGACTGGACCTGGAACTACCTCACCTTTGACCGCGGCAATCGCCACATCATGGATTCGCTCTAAACTCTTCACATGGGCTACATCAATCTTCGTGGCCATCAAGTATGGAGTAATGAGTTTGCCAATAATGGTGAACCACTTCTCTCGCTGCATGGTGGACTAAGCGCTTCACATCGGTGGGACTTCACAATTCTGCCGGCTGTTGAAGACGATCATCACATCTATTCATATGACCGTTCTGCGCATGGCCGTACTGGTATTCGCCCCGGTTATTACCACTTTGATTTTCAAACTGATGAAGCGATTGCTTATATCGAAGATGTCATCAAGGAACCGACTCACATGATTGGCCATAGTGATGGCGCGATTATCGCTTTGATGGTTGCCATCAAGCGCCCTGATCTTGTGAAGTCGATCGTCTCAATTGGAGCGAACTACCACTGGGATGCAGGTTTTCCAGAAGATACATTTGATGGCGAGATTCTGATCTCCGAAGAAGATGCTGCTGAATATGCAGATATTTCACCTGACCATCCTGATACACAAATTGGAATTATCAAGAAAGCGATGGATGTTTGGCGCTGCGAACCAAATCTCACAAAATCCGATCTTGCAAAGATCGCCTGCCCAGTACTTGTGATGGCTGGTGAGGTTGAACCATTTAGCAATCACCACACAGTCGATCTCTATGAATCACTTGCTGATGCCGATCTAGCGATTGTTCCTGGTGCTACTCACTCGGTAACAAAAGATAAGCCAGAACTAGCGCTGGCAATCATCAAAGATTTCTATGCCGGTCTTTCAACTCGAGGCCTAGAAGAAAGTTAAAGAAGTAAGAGCTCTTTTCCGCGCTCGACCGCTTGCGCACGTGACTCCACATTGAGCTTGCGATAGACGCTCTTGAGATGCGTCTTTATGGTGTTATGCGAAATATGGAGAGTCCCGGCGATCTGAGTAATAGGTAGCCCTGATGAGAGCCTGCGCAAAATATCAATCTCACGCTTGGTGAGAGGTTCAGAAAGGCCCATGTGGTCTCGAGCTGTACCGCTTTGGCCCTTACGGATAAGGGAGGCAAGCTGTTCCATGTAAACCGTTGGCTGCTTATTAGCCAGATCTAGTAGAAGATTCTGTACCTCAGTACTTTGATTTAAGAAGATGTTTCGAGCCCCGTTCTCCATGGCAATCTGAATCGCCATAGTCAGATGCTCCATCGCCTGGCTTGGATACTCTTTTAAAGCCTCTGCCGAGATGAGAGCTTTGGTAAGAGCCGAGCGAGGTGTATCTGAAGGATATTTATCTAAAATCGACTTCGCTGCACTTGGATTCTTTCGAGCAGCATAAGCAGTGCTAAATGCCAATGGCGTTGCTGTTTGTGGCATCCGGTAGAGAAGTTCACCGATTCGTTCTGAATCTGAAAGTCTTACTCGAACAAGAAGTTCTTGCTCATCGAGAATTCTAAAGATCTCTGGGTCAAAGTTTGCTGGATTTAGGGCGTCGCGCGCGATCCGCAGGATATTTAAAGCCTCACTCGTTTGACCGAGTTGAGATTTAATCAGAGCTTTCTTACCCATAAAGGCCAAGTACCAAGCCCAGACACCATGCTTCTTGGCAATCTCTATATATTCATCAAGGAGCAGAATTCCCTTCTGCTCGTCACCAGATTCACGGTAGTAATCTGCGATCACGTAGACAGCATCAAACGATGAGTAAACACCAACTGCGTTATAGCGAATTGCCGAAGTGAGCGCCGCATTCGCAAACTCAAATGCACGCTTGTATCTACCTTCAGCAAGGGCCATCTCGGCTTGAGCAGTTGGAACGATTACTGCATTCACCAATGGGTCGCCCGAAGCGTCAATCAGAGATGCATACTTTTTTGTGGCTTCAAAATCTTCACGTAAGAAAGATGCAGCTACCGCGAGCCTCAAGACGTTTGTGATGCGAATATTTGCCGCCCCATAACCCTTTTGCGTATAGGGGGATGCGAGCATCTCTTCTGCAATCGAAATCGCCTTTGTGAAGTTACCGATATTGAAAGCTGCTCTTGCACGTAGGCCCCAGATTTCAACAATGTAAAGGCCTGGAGCTTTTAGCCCACGAATGCCATTCTCGATATTGATACAGGCGGCAAGGACACCATCGTTGTTCCCGGTCATCAGATCAACATAGGCGTTTAAGACCGCCTCATTAAGTTCGGGCGTTCCGTTCAGGTTAATCAAATGTGAGATTCTTCGTGCCCAGGTCTTGAGAAGTTGTACTTCACCACCATTAATAATTCTGGACAAGTAGGTAAAAGCCTTAGTCACAACGCGCTCTTCATCACCAATCAATGCATAAATTTCAATAGCTAAAATTGGCATATCTTCATCTTCATAAATTTCTGCAGTGGCAATTGCATACTGGCGATAACGCTCAGGATTAGAAGCTAACTCTCTGAGTAAACCTTTCTTAATCAATGAGTTCATGGCAAAGACACCATCTTTGACTTCGTAGATAAAGAGGCCGGCTTGGCTTAGTCGTAATAGCGGATGCTCTTGTGTTGAAACAATAGCTACAGGATTGAGTCGCTGAGCTAAATCAAGGGTAATTTCCTCTAAAAAGAGTAAGTGTTCAAGATATTCTTTATCGCGGGCAGAAATATTCTCTACTGTCGATGAAATAATGACTTGCTCGTTTATGCCTGCAAGGTCAACAGATTTATCATTGCTATATCTATTGAGGAGCATCTGCACACCAGCAGGCCATCCTTGGACACCTATAAATGCATTGTGGTTCTTTGGATCTTGCAAGTCAAGATCATATTTTGCAGCTAGGGCTTCTATTTCTTTATCGTCAAAGCGCATATCGGTAGCGGTAAGAAAATCTAGAGCGTCAAGTTTTGCCGCACGTGCAAAGGATTGATTAGGCATAGACCCTCGAAGTGAGAGAGTGCGCAAATTAGTAGGTGCCATCTCAGCAAAGGCATGCAGAGCTGGTGAGAAATCTGAGGCGATATTATCGATGCCATCCCAAATCAACGTTAGCTCGTGATTGAGTCGCCCAATATCATTTGCTAAGCAGCGAGTGATTTCAACAAAATCTAATTCGTGCCCAACAAGTTCTTCAGCCCATGGCGCAAACCCAGGTATCGCAAGACGCAGTGCTTGAATAATATGAAATATAGAGTCTTCGGCGCTGTCGCGCGCATCAACTGTGTACCAAAAAACAGGAGTATCAATCTGTGCTGCCCACTGTGAAGCAAGGACGGTTTTCCCGAATCCGCCTGGTGCCACAACAAAAGTTGATCGTGGTGCTGGGCGATTGATTCGTTCAATCAGACGATCTCGATAGAGAAAGTGAGGAATGGCAGGGGGTGGGGTGATTCGGGCTAAGGATACCCCTGGCAAAATTGAGCTCTCGTCTCTCACCCCTTAATCATGGCAAAGGGTGAGAGGTGAATCTATAACCCGGTTAGGTCACCCCTACTGTGAGCGTAGGCGAAGGTATCGGTTCCGATCGGTCGGCTCACCAGCGGCTAACTCGTTAAAGAAATCGTTCTTCTTTCGGCGTTGCCAGTGATTGGCAGAGAGAATTCGAGAAAGACCAGCGAGGTTGACCGGGTCATCGAGCGCCGCGACAGTGGTGGGCAGATCAGTCGGGCTGTCATGGTCAATCACCGATGTAGCAATGACGAGATCATCGCCATCGAGCAATATCTCAACGATGCGGCCCTGCTGAGGCCAGTCAATCAATGATGCGGTGAGGATATGCCAGAAACCATTAACGCCTTCGGTTCCAATATAACGAACGCGATTGTCGTGATCGTGACCGGCAAACCAAGCGATGATCTGCTTATGTTGGAGCAATTCTTCTTCGATCTCTTCGCGTGCAACTTGGCGCTTGGCCCCAGCAGGTGCGTAATCATTGAAGAGGCTATGCAGCGGATGGTGCGAGAAGAGAATGACTTTTCTATCAGCAGATTGATTGAGTAAAGATTTCAACCACGTGAATTGTGTTTCGTCGATTGAACCTTGCCAACCGCCATGGATATTGACAGTATCAAGTGAGATTAATCTGAAATCATCATGATCGCGATACCAATATTTTGTTCCATTGGTTGCATTCTCAATCGTCAACCCATGTCCATCATGACTTTTATCGCTGCAAGCTAAATGTAACTTTGCCCAATCTGACGGTTCATTAAAGCGTCGATGTGGATCTGCATTCTGCTCTCTGAAAGTTCCACCATTAGGGCTCACATAGCCAGCTGGACCAACCATCGACCAGCCACCAAAGACTTGAGTGAAATCTAGATCCGGAGCAAGTGCAACAAGCCGCTTTTCACTTGTGGCGATTTCAAGAAGTTCAGCATTAGGCGGGACTGTCCCTTGCAAAAGCGCATCATGATTTCCATGAGTTGCATACCACTTATGCACTAACCCAGTTGCGCTAAATGGTTGCCGAACTGCATCCGTAAGACCGGGCACAGTTGGGAATCCATAAAGAGATCGTGGGAAGTCATCTTCACACCCATCTGGTGTGCCTTCTGGGTTCCAATACGAGCGGTCGTAATGCTTGGGATCTCGCTGTGCAACACCTTCCCAATGACCGTGGTTACCACTATCAGGGTGGACTCTGCCGCCCTCCATCAACGTGAAATACCAGTCGAGCTCATTTGCTTGTGCATTATCGGTGACGTCACCGGTTGCAAGAACAAAATCGACCGGCCGATCTGAATAAACACCATGTTTTATCGAATTAACAGTCCGGACCATTGACTCTAGGGTCTGAGTAGTCAGGATCTCTTGTGCTCGATATGCACCAACAAAGGGCACCATCTCAGACATTGGGTGATGGGGATCTGCAAAACGATCCATTAACTCAACTCGTGCAGGTGACTGTGCATCACAGATATGTGGATCTGAAATATGTATAAATGTGAGGAGTGACTGTGCTAGCGCCGAAGGAGCATCACCACTAGGCGTCTCCCCTTCGACCACTTCAAGATCCACCCACCCAAGATCATTTGCTGCACCACGAACGATCCGTTGATTACGAGTATCAGACACGTTCTGCCATCACTGCATCACTTGAAATCTTGAAGGCGATCTTGTCGCCAATCTCAAGTTTGCGGACATCACGGCTAGCAATATTGAGGTGGATTAGTGGGGCGCCCTCAACCGCTATACCAACCTTCGTCATTGGTCCTAGGAATGATTTAAGAGCCACAATTCCACGAGTTGCATCACTATCGGTCTCACTCACAATTTCAAGCGCCTCAGGGCGAATGATGACATGAACTTTTGAACCTTCACTGAAAGATTCTGCACTGTCAAAGAGATTTACCTTTTGATTGAGAACGCGCGCCTTACCCTTCGCGGTGATCTCGGCAGGAATTCGGTTGGCATGCCCCACGAATGAGGCAACAAATGGAGTTGCTGGGGTGTTGTAGAGAGCGATTGGCTTATCAATCTGCTCAAGCTTGCCGTGACTCATTACACCGACTCGATCAGCAATTGCCATTGCCTCTTCTTGATCATGCGTGACGAAGAGAGTTGTAATTCCAAGTTCAAGTTGAATGCGGCGAATTTCTTCGCGAATCTGACCACGTACCTGGGCATCGAGAGCAGAGAGGGGTTCATCTAAGAGAAGCACACGTGGTTCGATAGCTAATGCACGGGCAAGTGCAACACGTTGTTGTTGGCCACCAGAGAGTTGGTGTGGGAAGGCCTTTGCCTTGCTTTCAAGGGCTACTAGTTCAAGCATCTCAGTGATGCGCTTAGAACGCTTTGCCGAATCAATCTTGCGGGCACGAAGGCCATATTCAATATTTTCAGCGACGGTCAGATTAGGGAAGAGTGAATACGATTGAAAGACCATTCCCATATCGCGAGCATTTGCCGGAGTCTCGTTATATCGAACTCCATTAACAAGAAGCTCACCTGATGTCGCCACTTCTAAGCCTGCAACGATACGAAGTGCTGTTGTCTTTCCGCAGCCTGAGGGTCCAAGAAGGGCAACGAGCTCGCCTGGTTCGACAACGAGATCAAGGCCATCAAGTGCCTTCACTGGTCCAAAATGACGGCTCACTCCACGAAGTTCGAGAGTGCTGCTCACGCGATCTTTCTTACTCATTCGTCCACCTCTACATGTTGCGCACCCTTCTTTGAGAAGATTGCGATCGTTGATAGGAGCGCTATCGCGCCAACAAAACTAAAGACAGAGATTGCAATCGCACCAAGAATGTTCTGTTGCGCTGCGACAACAGTCCACGTTGGAAATGTCTCCCAGTGCAAGAGCGATGTAATCGTGTACTCGCCGATCGATAATGCAAATGTCAAAAAGAGTGCGCCAGTAATACCCCCGCGAATCGCTGGCACGATGACGCGGATAATTGTGCGAGTCCATGATGCTCCCAAACTTCTAGAGGCCTCTACTAATGTTTTCAAGGCGACAGTCTGAAGGGAAGTATCAAGTGCGCGATATGTATATGGAAGTGCGATGATCACAAAGAAGAAGACAAGTTCATATTCGGTATTCTGCAAAATCTTAGGCATCGCAACCTGAGCTCCAATTGCTAGAGAAACAACTGGAATGATGAGTGGAAGAATGCAGAGAAAATCAACAAGTGACTTATAACGCTGGCCCTTAAGGTTGAGGTAGACCATTGTCGGAACCATCAAAAGAAGATTAAGAACGCCGGCAAGAACCGCCAATTTTAGAGAGGTAAAGAGGTTGAGATAGAAACCATCGGCATGAATCAACCACTGATAGTTGATGAAGGAATGTCCCTTGCCGCCATTTCCTCTAAAGCTAAAGACGGTTGCGCCATAGAGTGGGACTACAAAGGTAAGAAAAGCAATAAGAGATGATGTGACGATTAGGGGCCACTTCAATGAGAATTTCTTCATGAGCTCCGCCACCTCGCAGCTTTACGTTGTGCCCAGATATAGCCGGCCATCGCAAAGGTGGCAACGACAATCATTCCGACGGCTAGCGCATCGCCAAGGTTCGCTTGATCTGAGATCACGTTTCCATCGACGAGTGTGCCGATAATGATGGGAACTAATGGGACGGTTCCGACAGTAAGCGCGCGAGCCGTTGCGTAGGCAGAGAAACCACCCGCAAAGAGCAAGAAGAATGCACCGATAAAAGATGGTGTGAGGATTGGAATGCCCACCCGGCGCCAATAGGTAGCTGATGATGCGCCTAAGTTGGTGCTCGCCTCTTCCCATTCGCGGCGTAACCCAGCAATAGCTGGCTTAAAGACCAGAACCATTAATGGGACTTGGAAGAAGGAGTAGACCATAACCACTCCCGTAAATGAAAATATTGTGAAGTGCCCAGCATAAATATCCCAGCCGAGAGCCTTCAATGTAGTTGTGACGATACCTTCTGTACCAAATGCTGCAACGAACATAAATGCAAGTGGCACACCACCAGAATTGGCAAAGACGGCAGAAACAGAATCAATGACCGCGCCAAATTTTCCACGTGCATACTTGACGATCACATACGCAAAAAAAGCTCCAAGAATCGATCCAATTACAGCGGTCACAATGGAAAGTTTTAGCGATACGACAAAGGCATGAAAGTAAGGACCAGCCTTAAGAATGGGACGGTAGTTTGCAAGCGTCCACTCATTCTTATTTCCATGAAAACTTCTTAGCGTTACTGCGACAACTGGCCAGAGAAGAAAGAAACCAGTAAAAATAAAGAATGGGAGTAGTGGAAGCACGCCGGTCCCTCGGCCGCTCGATGTAACTCGAGAAGGTGCTTTCACTACTCCCACTTATATTTGGTTAGTAAGTAGCTAGTACTTAGTTACCAGCGATTGCTGGCCACTGTGCCTTAAGGAGAGCCTTCGCTGCATCCTGTTCAGCTGGTGTTGGTGTAACAATCTTTGCTCCGGCTGGAATTTCATATCCTGCTGGTGCTGTTACGTTTGTCTTCTTAGCAACCATGGCTTCGTACATCACTGGAAGTGCGCCGCCTGCGATCCAGATGTTCTGTCCGCCGTTGATCATTGCGAAGATCTTTGAGCCAGTCATACCCTTAGTTGAGCCAAGGTCCATTGAACCCTTGCCCTTGTTCTGTGAGTAGAGGAACTCTGTCCAGAGACGAGCTGCTGCTGGGTGTGGAGCGTTGAATGGGATAGCCATGATGTATGGAGTTCCCTTGATAACTGCATCTGAAGGAATGACATACTTAACAGTCTTTCCAGCCTTAGCAGCTGTAGCTACAGCTCCTGGACCGTTGAACGACCATGAGAATGAGACCTTGTATGCGCCAGCAAGGAAGTTCTGTCCGCTTGCAAGAGCTGTTACAAAGTTGCCTGACTTCTTCATATCTGAGAAGTAATCAATACCCTTTTGAACGTTTGCAGTTGTTCCAGCGTTAGCAAGGTTTGCTGCGAAGACAGACATTAGCGCTTCTTGAGCACCTGATGGATCTCCACCGATAGCAACCATGTTCTTGAAAGCTGGATCCTTGAGGTCATTGAATGACTTTGGAGCCTTCGCGATTGATGTGTCGTATGAAAGTGCGATTACACCGGCATAGTCGCCGTACCAACGACCTGCAGGATCTTTGTAAGTTGCTGAGATGTCGTTCCAGTTAGCAACCTTGTAAGGTGTGAAGAGGTTGGTGTTATCGAGTGCATATGTGATTCCAACGTCAACTGCATCTGGAACCTTTGATGCTGGAGCAGTTTTGACTGTTTGAATTTCATAAGCAGAAGATCCATCTGGGTTATCGTCAGAGATCTTGATACCGAATGCCTTGGTGAAGAGATCTAGTGCCTCTCCATAGTTTGCCCAGTCACGCGGAATTGTGATGACGTTGAGCTTGCCTTCCTTCTGTGCTGCCTTGACAAGTGCATCCATGCCACCGCATGACTTGAGATCTGTGCACTTTGAATAGTCAACTGCAGCAGCGTTTGATGAAGCTGATGTTGCAACCATTGAAGCAGCAGCCATTGTGGCTACAAGTACTCCAGTGAGTAGACGCTTACGCATATATCCCCCTTAAGGATTAGGTGTGCGCACTCAATCGCGATGAGTTTGCAACCAGATGCCTACTGGGGTGTAAATAGGTGAAAGTAAAGTTAACAAATGGTTGGAAGGTGAACTGATTCTTCGAGCACGTGCGTGGCTCCCGCATGGAAGAGCTGCTCCGGGTTGTGTGCTCCCGTCGCCACGCCTGCCACGATCAGAGCACCAGCAGTCACCCCCGCTCGCATATCAGCCTCGGTATCCCCGATAATCGCTGTATCAACAGCGTCAATGTGAGTGTTGAACTGCTTGTTATAGAGCTCTATTGCACGGAAAATCATGTCAGGCGCCGGGCGACCTTTAGCCACCTCAGATGAAGCCACTGAGAAATCAATATGTGGCGCCCATTTCAGCCCATCAATAATACTGTCGAGAATATCTCGCGGGAATCCTGTGGTAATCGCAACTGCGGTGCCACCTGCGCGGAGTTGATCAAAGAGATCGCTTACTCCATCAAATTCCTTTAACTTTCCAGCTTTCACAAGATTGATATAGCCCTCGACAAAGCGATCGTGAGCGATATGAGCTTTGACGGCATCACCATCGCAGAGATGCATAAATACATCAATCTTTCGTTCGCCCATTGTAGAAATAACGTATTGGGTCATGCGATCCATCTCTGGAGTACCTAGCACCCCACCGACTGCAACCATCGCTCCTTGGAATGCTTCAACAACGAGCCCATCATCTTGTGCCGTTGTGCCAGCGACATCAAAGATGGCAAGTTTTATCTTTGTTACAGGGACCATTGGTTTACCGTTTCTTCCGCGATAGCTGGTGAAAGTGTATTTCCGCGTCCGCCAACACCCGTCACGATATGAGCTCCCGGTGCAATCTCGCGACGAATATAGATGTCAGAACTTGTACTTTGACTATAAACACCATCCCACCGACGATCAATCCGTGGAACTTCTCGGCCAAAAATATTATTCATGACGCCCCGAAGGTGATCGTATGGCGCCTCATCCAATTCGTGAGTAAATGGTTCGGCGTACTCATGTGTATCGCCAATCGTCATGGATCCATCGAGGCGTTGCACAAGAAGTAATTGCATCTTGTAATGAGCTGCAATCTCACTTTGTGGGGCCAAGCGATCTAATGAAAGATCTTTGAACGCCGGGTAGTAACGCATGGAATCTGCATCGGCCAGCGAATGACTCAGTGTTGCTCCAAGTGGGGCCGTTGCGGCCATCTGCAGTCGAACTTTACGCAGTGGGGCTTGCTCAAGATATTCCTCAATGAACCCCTTGTGGGCTGCTCCTGCGCAGATCGCTATGTAATCCCCTGAATATTTACGTCCTGCAATATCAGTGACATGGTTGCCGTGTTCATCATGATAGAAATCAAC
>Ga0114960_10004357_pt1 | contig 10617 bp, 24 predicted proteins | sample C_130625_MF_Meta_FD_92637 | JGI IMG/M metagenome (GOLD analysis project Ga0114960, IMG submission 92637) | Freshwater microbial communities from Lake Croche, Canada to study carbon cycling - C_130625_MF_MetaG | ecosystem: Environmental > Aquatic > Freshwater > Lake | place: Lake Croche, Canada...
AATGGCGGGGTGTTTGGCGTAGTTAAAGCGTTCTTTTGCGGTGAATCTAAACCCTTAATTCAGCCCCCAACACAATGAAAGACATTATTGAATCTCAAAAGCTAGCTATTATTGGCTCTATTATTACCATTGCTTTTATTGTTTGCGGATGTGCTAACTTTGGAAAGAAAGGAGAAAGTGAACGGACAATTAAGAAATACGCCGTAGCTTTGCCTCCAGGATGGAAAGTAGCCGTCCCAACTGGCAATTTAATGCTGCCGCTATCAGAAACCGACACTTATGAGCAGTTTGCTCCTGACAGCAATGTTGTAACTAACGTAGGATTCTTTGCTCTTAAACCCGTTGTGTTTCTTGCGTATAAAGAAACTTGGTCTGATTATAACAATGGTAGCGGCAACTTTCTGTTTACAGACCCAAGTGCTAATGAGATTAACTCCACGGTGGCTAATCAATCTGCCCTTGCTGGCAGTCATACGTTTACCGTTGGCTCTATTGCTTCAGTTGTGACTTCTAACAACGTAGCCATGGCTGGTGCTATGGGAACCGCTATTGGCAACGTAGCTGGACAGATTATTAAATCTTCCACTCCGGTAGGCGCGGCTTCTGGTGCTGTTAACGCTGTGACTAAATAGCATGAAGATTATAATCTGGAATAGTCGCAAAAACATTCTGGATGCAGCTATAAAATTCTTTACCCACGGCAAGGGCACTCATGCCGCTTTTCTTCGCGCAGATGGACAAACCATCCATGAGGCGTTTTATCCTAAAGTCAGAGACCGTTTAATGACTAGCAAAGACCTTGTTGGCATGGAAGTGTTTGAGCTTAAAGGCGTAAAGAAAAATGAACATAAAGAGTTTGAGCATTTATTTGATTTTAACCTTAAGCGTAACATTAAATACAGCTTTGCAGATTTGTTTAGATATGCCTTTAATGCTCCCTGCAGGGATGAGCATCATACGTTCTGCTCAAAGTATGTAATGAATTGTTTAAGGGCTATTCTTCCCGACAGCCGCCTTCCGCTTGTTAGATTGCCCCTTAAAGATTGGGCCAGTCCTAGGGATTTAAGAATCTCGCCTTTGTTAATCAAAAGCGAAATTGAATAGTTAATCTTCCGTTTTAGGGATAATGGTAATCTTTTCAGCCTGGTTCTCCACCTCAAGCTCTGCAATCTTGCAGTTAAGCATATGTTGACGTTCTAGGATTGCAGCTTTGTGCAATTCGCTACTAGGGCCAAACATTTGCGGAATTCCTTCCATAACCATTACAAACGGAATGTTTAATTCCTCAAAATAGTTGAGGCCCCGTGCAAGTTGGTCAGCGATTATTTTTGTCTTTTTATTCATAGCGTTCTGTAAGCTGGCACTAAATTTCTACCACTTTGTTTCCAAACTTTTTCAATTTTATTAAGAGACAAAAATTGTTTTATTTGGTCTTTTGTAGATGTAATGCTTAAACCAGACGCTTTGGCTATTTCTTCTATTGTTTGAGCATTTTCGTCCACTATCTTTTTTGGTATCAATTCTGATACAAGCATCCTAGCTATTTCATTTGTTTTTTTCATAACGGCAATATCCATTCTTTTTGACTTTGCGGTTGTTCATGGAGCCACAGGACGCATCTAGCATCAGTATAATATCCCCAGACAAACCCACCGGCCCATGAAAGAGTTGAACGCCTAGCAGAAGCATATTCCATTGCTGGAATTGAACTTAAAGTCCCCACACAATAGCCAGTAGGACAATCATCCCGTCTTCCCTTACCTACTCCAGGACGATGGGTGTGGGCAAATACTACGTTGCCATAAGCCTCTGCATGGTCTCTGCAAGCGTTTTCCCCATACATTGTCCCGTGCATAAACTTGTAATTACCTATTTCTCGATAATCTCTAATTCCCCACCCTTCAACAAACTCAGATTTGCAAAGTGCTGCGCGGGTTCTAATACGCTGAATAAGGTCTTTGGAAAGTTCTTGGATGATGGCGTTATGATGATTGGCAAACCGCCACAGTCTAGCTTCGTGATTGCCATTAAAAATTAAAGAGGGGCGAAGGTCTTTAAGAAACCTCAACCCCTCTTCAAAGTCAGGCGCAATAGGCTCTGACTCATCACTAGTCCCCTTAGCTCCTTGGCGAAAACAAGCTGTGTCCACAAAATCCCCAAGATGGATAGTTGAATCAGGTTTCCATTTATCCCTAAAATCTAAAACAGCTTTACGAGCTTCTGGGTCAATCATGTTGCCATGAGAACAGCCCACAGCCAGCAACTTTTTCCATTTATGAGTTATGTTTGGCATATTCGTTTGCGGCTGTTGAAGCGCATAATGCGTCTCTTAAATAATGAGTGCGGCTATGCCAATCAATTTGTCCAGTTTGGGTTTCCTTCTCTAACTGCATCAAAAGTTGGTTTATTTTCTTTCTGATTCTCTCGTCCGCTAGTTGAATTTTTGTTTTTTTCATTGTGAAAGATTTGGTCGTAGTTCTCTGACCAAGCTACCTTATCCTTTACCCGGCTCCAACTGCCTTTAACTGATTTCATAACTTATTTAGCGTTCTTAGCTGCCCATTCTTCCGTAAACTTGTGGGCTTCTTCCGGCCATCTACCGTAAAAGATTTCAGGATACCGTTCCCGTGTCATTCTTGGATATAGCTTGGCAAAAGTAAACGACCACCCATATTTGTCATCATGGCGGCGATTGGCTTGGTCTATTTGTTCTTGGGTAAATATACCGCTAACAATCTCGTTTTTATTATCTTTGCTCATTATGATTCTTCTCCGTTTTGGTATGGCCGGACTTCCCACAATGGGCAAGCATAGGCTTTGCAATCCCTTACTTCAGTTCGTTGATAGCAGCAACAATCAAGACATTTGGCATTGACTGAAGCTCGTAGGCTATTGCCGTCCCAAGCCTTAATAAATATGTTATGATAGGCATCTGGGATACTGGCTAGGCGTTTATCCCTAGTCTCTTTTTTCTTTGTCATGGCTGGATTTATTGCCGCTAGCCGCAACTTTAGGCTTAGTGGATTTGCGTTTAGCACCAATGTTTGCTTTAGCTACCGCCGGATACCATTGTTTTTTGTTTTTATTCATTAGAGGGCCAACTTACGGATAGCGTATATCCTTTGTTATCTTTGCGGACTTCAAAAGCTCTTACCACAGCACCCTGGTTAGTTAAACAAGTAATTGCGGCAATAAACTCGCCGTTAGTGACTGTTATTTGGCCGGGTTGATGGTTGCAATTAGGGCATGAGCCATAGACAAAGCCTTCTTGCTCTTCAAGGGAAGTGCGGTCAAAGCCGCATTGACAGATTTTTTTCACTACAATTTACTTTATAAATGAAGCCGCTGCTCTTTCCAATTCAATAATTGCACCTTCTGGGCTTTCCGACGTTTCACAAATGGAGCCAAGCTCACCGCTAATAGTGGCTTTGTATTCTCCGTTAACCATTTTGTTAATAATAAGAGGCCAGCCATCCGATACCAATTCGGAAATCATAGGCGGCAATGTGGCGATTATCATATTATCTTCTGGCTTTTGATTACAGTTACACATATTAAATAAAATAGCAAGCATTAAATTAGTTGCGCCAGCCTTTGTCGGTAGCCAATCGGCTTGGAATCACAAAACTCCAAACAGTTAGTAGACAGACTCCGCTTAATGTCGGCTGGCGCAATAAAGAGTTCATTTTGGTTCTTGAATTTGGTCAATTAACCAAATGGCTTTTAATCTAAGAGTTTCCAAATCACCGCTATTTGCTTTAATTGTTATGTCTGGAACAAAGCTATTTATTTGGTTTTCGCTAATGTGGGGGTCGTTATTAACCGCACCCAACCGCTCCATTTTAATTACCGTCCCACCCATGTGGCGCACCCAATCAACTTCATTAGCAAAGCGAACATCAGGGATAATGATTATGTGGGCATTAGATAGCAAGACTTTTTCTTCAAGTTTTTTAATCCAGTAATCATTGCCAAATTCTTTGCGTTTCCATTCAGTTCCATACCATTGAAGTAGCGGCCTAAAGTAAGCTTTTTCATTGTCAATACGCTGCCAGGGGATATTTAATAACTGCGCCACCTCATCTTTTAACGGGTCAGACAATGATTTTTTAACCACAATCCCCCTGGCGTATTGAATGATGTAATCGGCAAATGTATCTTTACCAGATTGCTTCTTTCCTGCTATGCCCAAGATAATCATTGCTTGTCCGCCCTTTCCTGCGCGTCTTTATTGGAGTAGCGTTTAGGATAGCGTTTAGACAATTTAATTACATTAGAGGATATAGTAAGTTCGCGGGGTATAGCAACAGCATGGCGGATGCCTTCCATGTAAAACTCAAGGTCTCCAAGCTCCTCAACTAGGTTTTCCATGTCTAGGGGCTTTTTATACATTGTATGCTTTTTAATGCAATCCAATAGTTCTCCAGCTTCACCGGCAATGCCCATTGCCATATGAATGAGGTGGGCTTCATCTGGGGACATATTGGAGGCGATTTCAGTCCCGGACTTAACCTTGGACATTACAAAGTTTTTGTATTCTTTACTCATTTATTTATTTAGTTTACTGAATTTAGCTTGTTTTATTGACTAGTAAGAATGGCAACAACGGGTAAATCACAGAGGCGGTCCAGATGGTTGATGAATCTCACCCAGATGACGCTTGTGCCCTCACAATCGCTAACAACATAGAGCTGTATCACAGCCGTATTGCCACCGCGCAATGCCCCTCTTGGAGACATTGGTTGCCAAAATTTAATATCCCGCTGCAAGTGTTCGCCAGAATCCAGCAGTCTGCCCACTTGCACTTCATTCGAGCTTTCCATGGCGTATCGCCTAGTATATTCCCGAGACTCGTCCGGCATAGGAACGAGATAAAATGTTAAGCCTAGTTGTATGCTGACGCTGTTGTGCTTTGCAATACATAAACAATTAAGAAACAGCAAAATTAATTGTGACTAGGCAAATTGTTATGCGTTAAAACAAATATTATTGTTTTATGCGTTATTTATCTGATTTGATACCGCCAATAAACCAGATAACAGTTAAAAAGAAAGGGTAAATACAGATAAACGTCAAAGCGCAAACGATTGCGCTAATCAATGCAAATGGAATCATTAAAGTCTTGAGTATTGATTTTTTCATATTTAATTTGTTACAGGGACTCCGTGACAGGATGCAAATGATAATGCAAACAAAATGGCAATGCAAATACAAATAATCAAGGTTGTGATTTTCTCACGCTCAACTTGTTGTTTATATTTAGCTGCTTTACAAAGTTCATCTTGCAAGTTCATTCGTTATTTCTCCCAATCTTTTATAATCATTGATAATTTGGGACTGTTTGCCCGATACCAAACAGAATCAAACACTTTAAGAATAGTTTTGGGATAATACTTTGCCATTCTTTTAATTTTTGTTTTGCTGGCTGAATCCATCCATCCTTTAACTTCGTGAAATTCTATGCCCCCATCGTTGGTTTCAACTTTAAAATCCGGCAAATATGAAACGCATCCACGCTTAATACCATCAAACCAAAAAGTTTCGCACTCGTGATGCCATTCTTTAATCAGGCCATTTTCTTTTTGAAATTGAAGATATTTGGCATAATTTGATTCCCATCGGCTTCTAAAATATTTCTTTTTGCCTCCAATTTCCTGCCAGGATGCTTTCCATGATGCTTTTGGTCTTGCGTTGCACAATGTTCCGTATTTTTTAAGTTTTGTTTTCATTTGCCGCATAACTCTTTCGCGTGGAATTATTTTACCGATATGGCTTTGAGAAATGGCATATTTGGATTTTGGAGAATGATGTTTTCCCAACATGCCTTTGGGATGTTCATTTTCGCTATGCCATTTTTTAAAATATTCGGAACATTTTGCTCTTTCTAATTTACCCTGTTCGCCTTCAAATCTTTTAGAATGCGATTCCGAAATAGCTTTTTTATAAGATTCGGTTCTGATTTGACACCCTCTGGACACGGTAGCTCCAATTTCTTCTGCTTTGCAAGCTATTGCTGCATGAGTTCTGTTTAAGCTGCTTGCCAAGTTTTTTATATCTACACCTTCTTTTTTTGCGTAAGCGGCTTTTATCTTTTCAATATCTTTATCTTTCCATTTAGAGCGATTTAAAACTCTGCCGGATTTATTAATCCATTTTCTGATGGTTTCGCCGCATACTTTATATTTATCTCCAGTCTTATGCACGCTTCCATTTTTTAAATATTCAAAGTAAATTTCTTCAATGGCAATATTAGCTAACATCTTGGTATCAGTATTAACTAATATATTGTCTTTGTCAACTAGTTTCTGCGTTGCCAATGCCCCATTGAGAATAAAGCGTTCAGGGATGGAACTTTGTGGTTTACGCTTATCTTCAGCAACCATTTGATTGATGATTCTCTGGGACAATGCTGGAGAGATTTCATTGAGCTTAATTTTCACGTCATTTTATCAATGCACACACATTCCCCGTCATGCTTAACAAAAAACTCTTCTTTACGGCTGTTAATTCGCGCACATTCCAGAACGCACCAGGTTCCGTAGTCCACATGACCAAATTGTGACCACAGTTTGTCAGATTTAAGTCCCCAGATGGTTAATTGGCTAGTAGTTGTTTTCATTTTGTTTTGTTGTTCCATTGTCCTTTTGGCGGCAGGTAGCCATTATGAATCGCCCAAGCCGGGTTATTATGGATTTCATTATGACAATCCCTACAAACCGCCAAAAATTTAGTCTTATCGTATAGCAACTCACCCCTACGCCCAAACAAGTGATGGATGTCGAGCTTGCCAATTACCTTGCATACCCCACAATTAATATGCTCCTCAAGATACTGCGCCTTGGCTTTTCTATACAAAGCGTTTTGGGCTGCACGTTTGGTCGATACTGTCTTAATCTTAGGCCAACTTACCTTTGTTGGGGCTTTTGACAGGTTAGAAGTTCTGCTGGTGATTTTATCCAGCATCTCCCTGACTTGAACCCATAGAGTTTTCTTTTTAATCTTTTTAATCATAGGCTGTTTCCAATCTCAACATACAAGTTTTGGCCGTTGTTTTTGCCGATTGCTTCAAATACTGTGGTTAAGTCAGTCTCCAATTCTTTGTCATACTGCTTACCAAACTGAACGTCAGAACTCATAATTAAAGCAGTAGAATCATTTGCCACCTTAACAGCGTTAACAGTCACCCCATCGTCGTAAATAAGCTTTCCTATACGCTCAAGGATAGCCAACTCGTTATCGGCTAGGTAATCGGCATTAGGCTTGTATTCCAACCAGGACTGCTGGATTCGCTCCGTAGGCTCCACTTTAAACCTAACATTCATCTGAAGGCTTGAACCCATCTTCTCCCCTATTTGCTCAATGGCCTTGGCAGTTGCTCCTCTCTTACCTACCAGCTTCATTGTGTCCTCTGGGTGGGAATAACAGCGAAGATTGATTGTGTGAAGGGTAGAGGTTTCCTTGATGATGATTGAATTAGGATTGGCAACAATGCCCCGGCAAAGCTCCGTCACAATGCAAATAATTTCGTCAATCGAAGTCACTTCATTGCCTCCTGTTCCTCAACATATTCAAGAGCCGCTTCGTTAATGTTGTCCTGATGATGGCCCGCCATACGGAGAGCATCCAATACACGAGTGACTAAATCGTGAGTCATATCGTTATTGGTTAGGGTATCTACGGAAACCTTATAATAAGGTTGTTGGTTAGTGGACGGCTCGTATGTTATTTTCATATATTTGCTTTCCGAATCACAATATTTACTAATTCAGTTTATCTGTCAACTGTTAATCAAAACAATTAGATTGCGTCATATTTTTAGGAACATCCCTGTCCTCAATCCTGGCAGCGTTCTCAAACCGGGTGAAGGGCTTGTTAAATATCAACTTCACATTGACTCCGCGCTCGCTATTTCTGGCCTTGACGATGTTAAGGTTAATCTCCTCCGTGTCGCCTGTGGTGGGGGCTTCGTTCTTTCTGCTTAACACCCATACATTGTCAGCGTCCTCTCCAATAGCCCTAGCTCCCTTGAGCTTGCCATCGTCGTTTAACTGGGAGAGAGCAATGACCGGGACATCAAACTCCTTCGCCATCTGTTTAAGCCCTTTACTAACCTTATCAATCTCATTGGTGCGGTTCTCCGTTGAATCGCAGTTAATAAGTTGGATGTAGTCCACGACAAACAACTTAATCCCATGCTGCTGCACCATTCTCCTGGCCTTGGCTCTTAGCTGTCCAATGCTAATGTCAGATGAGTCATCAATGAATATGGGGGAGTTTGACACCTTGGCGGCGGTGGATGCGATAGCGGAGAAGTCTTTCTCGCTCAAATTCCCTTCCCTGACGTTACGAAGATTGACCCGCCCGTGAGAGCAAATAATCCGGCGAATCAATGACCTAGCACTCATCTCGCAAGAGAACACGCCGACAGGCATACCCAGGTTCATGGCACAATGCTCCGCTATGTTAATCGCCAGAGCGGTTTTACCGACAGAAGGATAGGCGGCTATGATGATTGACTCCCCGCCGTGCATCCCGTCACAACTCCTGTCTAGGTCGATGAATCCAGTAGCCAGCCCACTAATCTGCCCCTTTCGTTCAAACATCCCTTCAATATCCGCAATAGCCTCCCCAACTTGGACTTTAATGTTCCCAGACCTTACATCCTCCATCCTCCTGATTGATAGAATCTCCCGCTCCGCACTCTCCAATAGCTCTCCGGGGTTAACATCTGAATGAACCTTGTTAGCGAAGTCAGAACAGGTTTTGAGCAGTTTACGAAGGGTGCGCTTCTCGTTAACAATCTCTAAGTAAGTAGGGAGGTTGGCGGCACTTGGAACTGCATCTTGGACTTGCATCAGATACGAGTCCCCGCCTATTTGATTTAGCAGGTTACGAGTCTTCAACTCTTCTCTGAATGTAATCAAGTCAATCGGTCTCCGCTCGTTAAACATATCAGACAGCGCCTGAAATAGTTCCTGATGCCGCAGGTCATAGAACATCGTCTTGTCAGACTTGAGCTTGTCAATGCACTCGTTAATTGAGTTGTTAGGGTCAAGGAGGCAGCATCCAATGACCCCCATTTCAGCGTCTAGGCTGTGAGGAGGGAGTTTGTTCATAGCACGTTAGGATTTATGTATTTGTTTTGCCGCCCAATCAACGGATTGGTCTGGACTGTCTTCTCCGGAAACAATCCCTGCCAGCCGTTCTCCATTGAGCGATTGAGGGTGGAGACTGCACCATCTACACCCAGTCCGGCAAGCATTTTAAGCTGCTTTTTTTGGGTGGTGGGCGTGAGCTTGTGCTTAATCTCCTTGCGAAAGCTCATCCACTCGCTCCAGGCTGTGATGAACTTCAGGTGATTGAGTTCTGGGGGCATTTCGCATTGCTCATTTACTTCCGGCACAATGACTTCAGCCCCGCAACATTGGCATTTGACTTTGATTTGTTTCATAATTTATTTAGTTGTTTTTATCTTCCAATTCTTCCCGCGATACTTTGCTTTATCTCCAATCGGCTGGCCTTTGCTGTTGAGTCCGGCTAGATACAACCGTTCCCTGTTCCTTCTCATGCACTCCCTGATTTGGCGGCGGCGATGGGATACTTCTGGGGACGTGCCGTCTGGGTCTTTATATTCACCAGTAGGCTTATGCTTCTCCATTAGTGGAGCGCAGTCCTGAATCAGCTTTTTTAGTTCGTAATCGGTCATCATATTTCTATTTGTTTTTAGCTAGGTTAGGCAGAATCATTTCGTCTAGGAGAAAGTTCCTGACGGCGTTAATGTGTTTGCATCTCATCAGTTCTTTGGACTTCTCCCCTTCTTTAATTGTCGGTTCAATCTTACAGCGGAAGTGAGGGCAATCGCACCTGCCGCTTAAGCTGTATTGTTCAAGGTCAACTGTATAATGAGACTCCTGACCCTCAACCACAAATAGGAGCTTTCCTGTGGGGGTGACTTTCATATTAATTTAATAGTTTTATCCATTTTAATTTGGGACATTCGGGCTGGTCTGTTCTGCGATTGCTCCTTGAATGCCAGCTTCCAGATTTTGTTAATCCCATATTTGTCCAACCAGAAGCCTTTAGTGTTATTCCAGTTTCGGTTTCAAGTATAAATGTTTGAATGCTTTTAAATGCCAATTCCTTTGCCGCCCTTGCGGCCTGTGCATACAAAAAAGAACAAGCATTTTTGGTTCCATCTGTTACAAGCCTAGTCACTTCTGCAATGTTTTTTTGGTCTGTCATTCTTGCAACTGGTCTGCCAACTATTACGCATCCAACCATTTTTCCATCATGTTCTGCGCCAATGCTAAAACGATGGCCGACAACTGGCTTGTGATGCCTGTGAAAAGTAAGCACAAAATTGTTGGCTTCTTTTAATTCTATTCTTACGGCTTTCATTGTAAAATCCATTTGCACCAGGGTTTATTAAAGCATCCAAACGGCAGGTTGCGAGTCCGCTGGAGCCGCATTGAGTAGATGAATATCATAGCTCAATTTCCTTTGCCATTTCGTCGCAAATGGCTTCAATGTCTAAACCAATTTGCTTTGTAGAGATGCCCAATTCGTCAAAACTGCGCTCATCGTCTCCCCTGCGCCAGCGGTTGTAAGCGCGGAGCC
>Ga0114960_10004358_pt1 | contig 10617 bp, 14 predicted proteins | sample C_130625_MF_Meta_FD_92637 | JGI IMG/M metagenome (GOLD analysis project Ga0114960, IMG submission 92637) | Freshwater microbial communities from Lake Croche, Canada to study carbon cycling - C_130625_MF_MetaG | ecosystem: Environmental > Aquatic > Freshwater > Lake | place: Lake Croche, Canada...
TGGTCTCAGTGTTACATCTAATGCATTCAAGTTCTTTATAATGATATTAGAAATACCTTCGATATAACCAACTTCTCCTACTTTTTCCAAGTCAGAAAGTTGTAAATGGAGAGAATTTACAAAATCATTTATATTCATTGCATTCTTACATGTTTCATTTAAAAAAAATTGTAAATTGAAGGATTTGTTATGAGAATTTATATGATTAATATTGTTAACATTTGATGTACCATTTTTTAACACTTCTAATATTAAGTTTTTTAATTCTTTACTTTCATTCATAAGATAATGAATCAGTTCATCTTTTTCTGAATGTTCGTTTTTTAAAGGAGTTTCTATATCTGGTTCATTTACTTTGCAACAACTATTTTTGTTTTTATGTCTCCATAAACCAGAACGTTCTTTATACTTTTTACCACATTCACAATCATATGTATTGGAACTTTCTGGAACCTTTTCGTTGAGATTTGTTGATTTTTTATGTTTAGGTGTTGTAATATGCCTATCATACTGACTTTTTCGTGATGTATTATAGTGACAAATATCGCAAGTAAAAAAATGTGAACTTTTTTGAACTAAAACTGTTGACATTTGTTGATATAATATCAACAGAAAAAGTTCCTAAATCCTTTTCTAAAAAATTTAAAAAAAAATTATGCTAACGTTTTTAAAATTATTTTTTTGGTAACCAGACCATAAAATTCAATTATGGTCACAACGGCCGGCTTTTTGAGCAAAGTATTTTGGCTTTTTGATTTTTGGACATTTTTTTTGTCCATTTTTCGAAATCTGAAAAAACTTTCCCCAAAAAAAATGAAAGAGTAGGCCTACATGAGTAGGGACCTTTTTTTGGGAATTTTCTAACAAATTTAAAGAATTTACTTACATAGTGTAGAGGGATTGTAGCCTTCTCGCTTTAAGTGCTTTAAATATATATATTATTTCTTATATTTGAATTGTTGAATTGAAAACTTATCACAACGGCAATATGGGCATTTAAATTTGCTTTCATCTTCATAAAAACAATGTCTGACAAATTCAGCAAAGCATGATTTTCCATAATAGTGTCCACATGACGTTCTAATTAAGTGTTTAATGTCGTGACTTTCAAGGCATAAACTGCAGCAATTATCGGCTATTTTTGTACCCTTATTTCTAGTAATATGTGCAGTTGAACAATATTTACTATCTATAGTAAATAGATCGTCATATTCACAATATATATTCATCTGGTCTATTGTATCTGAATATATATCCCAAATAAAATCATCTACAGACTTTCTGTCCAAAAATTTTTTAAATATTTTTTTACGTTTTTTTATTTCATCCTCTGGAATTTCGTCATATTTATTCATTTCTTCAGTCAATCCAGAGAATCTTTCATCGTGTATTGGTGTAATAATATCATAAAAATTACTAAATTGTAACCACGTTTCATGTCTTTTATCATATAAAGTATCTAGCTTTTGCAGTATGTTCTCCATCTATGTGTCTTTAATAATAATTATATTACTTATTCAAGTGATATAATTTCATTTCATTTTTTTTTATAAATAAAAAATAAGTATCTAACAAAATTTATCTTCTAGAAAATTTATCTTCTAGTTTGTTAAGCAAGTCTGTATCATAAATAAGATTACCAGAAGGTTTATATGAATTAATAGGAGTATATTCTTTCTTTGGTCCTTTACCTTTTAGATTAGGATCTTGTCTATTTAACATATAATCATTCGGATCACTTGGTTCAGCATTTGTAATTGTCTTATTATCTTCTCCATTTTCTCCATTTTCTCCATTTTCTCCTTCTTCAATCTTTTGACCATATTCATTAATATTAATTCCAGTTTTCTTTTTCAATTCAGTTCTAACATAAGATGGTATCCAGTGTAGCCAAGATATAAATAACAAATTAGGATGAATATAACGCACATTAAAACCATTTGTTTTCAATTTATCTATAATATAAGCAATACATCCTGCTTGATCATACTTTGGAACCCCAATCATCGTTTCTGGAACTACATACCAACAAAATTGTTCGTCTACTTTTTGTCTTGAAGCAGTTTTAATTTTTACATGAATACGATTTAAAATTTTATTAAATAATGCTAACTTTGTTAAATCTTGTTGTCTTTTCTTCTCATACAGCTCATCAATGCTAATTTTTTCTGAAAAATTATCAATATTTTCTAGTGTAAATATATTTGCCATTTAAGATGTCTTTAGAAAAAAACTTTTTTAAAATAATGTATAAATGATTTTAATATATAATATATTAAAATCATTTTAATATAATAATAGAAATGACAATAAAACATTTGGTAATGTCTGGAGGCGGACCTACGATGTTGCAAACATTAGGTGCGTTATATAATCTAGAAACAAATAATTTTTTAAAATTAGAAGATATTGAAACTATTTATGGTACATCTGCAGGAGCTATAATTGGTGTATGTATTGCTCTTAAATTTGATTGGGAAACGATTAACGACTACATTATAAAAAGACCTTGGCAAGATGTATTTCCAATAAAAATCCAAAATATTCTGGATGCTTATACAAAAAAAGGTATTTATGATAAAAAAAATATAAAAAAATGTTTTAAACCATTATTTGATGCTAAAGACATTCCAATAGATATAAATTTATTGGATTTTTATAATTTTACAAAGGTAGAATTACATTTTTTTGCATTCGAAATTAATGAATATAAAGTGGAAGATATTTCTTACTTAACACATCCAAATTTGAAAGTCATGACAGCTATTCAAATGACAAGTGCACTACCAATATTAGTGTCCCCAGTCTGTGTAGACGGTAAATGTTATATTGATGGAGGTACAACATGTAATTATCCATTAAATTATTGCATTGAATCAGGAAAAATACCTGATGAAATACTAGGTTTTAAAAATAAATATTCAGAATCTAAAAATAATATTACAGATGAGTCAACATTAATTCAATTTTTATCTAGTTTTTTATACAAAGCAGTATTTAGTTTAAGTACAGATGAGAGGCAACCTGAGATACAAAATGAAGTAATTTGCGATGTTTCTCATTTAGATTTTGATTTTTTAAAAGAGGCTATTAATAATATTGAAGTAAGAAAATCATTATTTGAAAATGGAGTGGAATCTAGTAAAATATTTTTATCTAAAATAAATAAAGTAACCCTTTTAGAGAACAGTGTTTAAGAATTTAACTAGTGTTTCTTTAGAAGGTTTTGCATCGTATTCAATTACCTGACCATCTTTCAATAGTTTAATAGTAGGGTAACCTTCTATATTATACTGATTCATCATTTTATCTACTTCGGTAGTTTCTTCTGAACAATCAACTTCTGTGAAAATAATTTTGTAACCATTTATAGTTTTATTTTCATATTCTGTTTTTAATTCATTCCAAATAGGTTTAGCTGCTTTGCAATGAGGACACCAATTTGCATAAAAAAATAATAGTTCAGCTGTACTATTTGAAACGTTGTCGCTTGTAGTTTTTTCATTATTTGGTTTATATTTTGATTCCATTTCTGGTAAAATATAATAATAGTAATAACAACCAGCAATAAACAAAAATAAAACCAATGCAATTATAATAACAAGATTATTGCTACTCATATATTGAGATACATTTGGAAGGTAACTATTTGAATTACCACCTAAAGGAATAGCTTTAGACATAGGGTTAATATTAGAATAACTTGATGGAAACATTTATATATATTCTAGAAGAAATTAACCATATGTTTTAACGAATAAAATATAAAGATATCTCAAATTATATAATTATATGTTATTCAGAACAAATAAAGGAGAATTGATAGAAATCAAAAAATATGATTTTTCAAATGATACTATTTACTATAGAAAAATAATGGAAATGAAAAAAAAATCATCTAAATTAGAAAAAACTCGTAATCATACTCTTAAAGACAAAAATAATGAGTAATCCAATAAAAAAAGTAAATATATAGCTAAATAATATATTTGTATTTAATTGTGATTGTACTGCTATAGAATCTGCGACTGAACTTGCAGATCTTAATACATCTGTTTGTTTATAGTTTAAAAATATAATATACCCCATTAATACTATAGAAAGTATTTTCATAAAGAGAGATGTTTTAAAAAAACTACTTAATGGGCTAATAACAAATAATATAATTATCATAATTGATGTTGCAGTACATAGACAAATATGTTTTGTTTCTTGAGTAAAAAGAGATAAATTAAATGGACTATTATTTTTTTCCATATATTTTCAGTTATATTATATAATTATAATTAATATTTATTTTATTATTTACTTATTATATAAATGGATAAAAAGTTTCAAACTTTTATTGGTATCATGGTATTTTATATTGTCTTGTCGTATATTATTTTTCCATTAGCATTTTATTATTTAGCAGGAAAAACATTGTTAAGCGCTGGTAATGGATTTATTGTTGGTAGTATAGTATCCGTAATATTGTGGTATAATTTTGGTAAAAAAATGGTATAGTAAAAATATGATTAAGATTTTATTATATATATTTAATATACATATAATATAATATAATGTCAAAGACTCGTAAAAATAGAAATACACATAGAAAAATAAGTAATAAAAATAAAAAAACAACAAAACGCGTATTTACTAAAAAAGATTATAATGCAGGTGATGGAATGTTGACATCTGTTTGGGGACCACCAATGTGGCATTATTTACATACAATGAGTTTCAATTATCCAATTCATCCGACTAAATCAGATAAAAAACATTATAGAGATTTTGTCATTAACTTACAATATGTTCTACCATGTAAATATTGTCGTATTAATCTTACAAATAATTTTAAAAAGAAGCCTTTGCAAATCTGTGATATGGCAAGTAGAGAGACATTCTCTCGTTATATTTATGAACTACATGAATTGATAAACAAAATGTTGAAGAAGAATTCTCATTTAACATATTGTGATGTTAGAGAAAGATATGAACATTTTAGATCTAGATGTACCGAAGAAAAACCTCGTGTATTTAACTTTAAAAGAGAGAAAATAAATACAAATAATAAAACTCTAAAGAAAGAAAAGGGATGCACCGAACCACTCTATGGAAAGAAGTCAAAATGCGTTATTAATATAGTGCCAATTGAAAACAAAAGCGCGACTTTTCAAATGGATAAGAAATGTATCAAGACTAGAGATCCAAAATAAAAATTTTATCATATTAAAATTCATGAGTCATGATAATAATTTTTGAATATTCAAGTAATTTTTTATTTACTTTTTCAATATTATTTGTATCAGCAATGAATGACTGTTTATACTTAATAAAGTTAACAATTGCTTGATTGTTTTTCTTACTGGAAGAAATTTCATCAATACCACAAAAAAATCCTAATGGTTTTATAGTTTCATGATAAATAAATTCACCTGACATAAGATAATTTCCACACAATTCATCTCCTAAATATGAAGCAATATTTTTTTTAAGTGTTGATTTACCAGTACGACTTTTTCCAGACAAAATTATCATTTTATCATTTGAAATACCATGTTTAATATTTTCTATATATTGAATTAAATATGAATAATCTTCTATAGTTAAATATTGTTTCCAGTTATCCATATAATATTAAATATTATTGTATCTTTATCTTCTTTTCTTATATAGTTTTTAATAAATAAATATTAAAAAATATTAAAAAAATATTAAATATATTAAATATATAATGGACGAATATATTACTTCCTATGAATATGAGAAAAATGTGAATCCAAAAATGACATCTATACCAATTGAAAAAAAAAATATTAATGATTGTGACTATGGTATTACATTTGTTAATTTTTCAGAAGTATTTAACACAAATTATAAATGTACAACACCTAATTTATTAGCTAGTTTTATAAAAATTAAAAAAGATGAGAGTTCAATTGAATTTTGTAATAAAAGTTTTATAAATGGTTCCTCTCATTTATTTTATCTTTTACAAGGTAGTTGTCAAATTACTATTGATGACGAAGAAGTAAAATTAGATTGTGGAGATATAATGATAAGTCCTTGTTTTCAGAATATACAAATAAAAAATACTGACTCAAATGAATTGCAAATTTATTACATAAATGACAGCCCTTTAATCAATTATTTAGGTAGTATTCCTGTTGAAAAAACATTTAAAAAAGCAAAATATTCAAAGGAATATTTATTAAAAAATTTGAAGGATCTCTCTAATCCAAAAAATAATAGAAAAGGTATATTATTGAGTAATAAAGATACTGAAAAAATAGGTACAAATACAATTACACCTGTATTATGGGCTTTATATAATGAGTTACCTCCTAATACTATTCAAAGACCGCATAAACACAATTCAGTTGCCCTAGATTTATGTATAAGTTGTAGTGATAGTGATAATATATATACTTTAATTGGAGACAAATTAGATGAAAGTGGAAAAATTGTGAATCCTATTAAAGTAAATTGGAAAGAAGGAGAGATGTTTATTACACCTCCTGGGTTATGGCATTCTCATAATAATACTGGAAATACATATGCTTACATATTGCCGATTCAAGATGCTGGTATTTTGTTATATCAACGAATTCTTGGTATCCGACTTTCTTAATTAAAATATTAATTAGTATCATATCTAAATTGATAACCACATTTAGGTAATTTAGTTTTTCCTCTACAGTTATCACTAATACAACTTGCTGAAACGTTTAATTCTTTTGCTGCTTCAATGATAGAATTAAATTTTTTTATTACATTCATATTTGAATCATATTGTATTATTTTATGTAAACCTTTATATAAACAAGTTTTCACTTTATGTATTTGATTTTCTTGATTAGTTACCCATTCCAAATTTTCAATACTATTATTTAATTTATTTCCATCTATATGATTTACTTGTTCTTTATTAAATGGATTTAGTATAAAAGTAAATGCAACTAAACGATGAAGAGAAAAACATTTTCTTCCAATAGATATTCTCTTATAACCCGTTATAGATTTGTAGTCGTATAATATTTGCCCTTTATTATTTTTATATCTACCTAAAGATGAAACAAAATAATTTGATTTATTACTAGTAAATTGTAATGGTATTTCTTTCCATATTTCATTTTCTAAATTTTCTTCTAAATTATATTTCCATTTAAATCCATATGCTATATTTCTATGACCATTTGCGACTGCACAAATTTTTGAACTAATAACAGAGTTATTATTTTTATCAAATTCTTTAATAGATGTTAATTTATTATCAAATATCCATTTGGCTGCTTCACTAATAGAATGATACGTTTCTATTATATTATTTGTATTATCTAATTTATGTATACTTCTACATGAAACATGTGTATATTTTACTTTTAAGCTTTTATTTTCTCCCTTATTTTGTTGTGACATTGTAGCCCATTCTAAATTTTCAATTCTATTGTCATTTCTTATTTTATTTTTATGATTAATAGTAGGTTTATTTTCTGGATTATATATAAAATGAATAGCAATTAGTCTATGTAAACTGAAACTTTTAGTTTTTTTGTTAATACATAAAGATATTTTCTGATATCCAGAAGAATTCAAGTATGGATGCAAAAATTTATTAGTTTTAATATTTTTTACATTTCCTAAGTTACTTATTTGATAGTCTTCGCAATCTGTAATTTGTTCCCAAATTTCTTCAGTCATATAAATATTACTATATTTTATATTTAAATAATTTACCGAATATATTTAATTATTCCTAAATATGAAATACTGAATGGTTCTAATTTTATCATTTTTTGTCCAACAATCATTTCCTATAAAATTATAATTTTGTTGTCTTAAAATACTTCTTATAATATTTAAATATGGTCTTTTACATGCAAAATTTGGTTTAAAAGAAGAAATAGTAGAACATGCAAAATATTTCTGTATTTCTTGTTTCAATTCTAAAATTTTTTGCTGTTTTTCTATGTCATTGTCAAGATTATATAAAAGAAAATTATTATCTTCTTTTAAATCTAATATTGAAATAATTTTATTACATATTTCTTCTCTCTCTATTTGATATTTTTCACTTAATTTTGTTCGCATTATACATAATTAAGTGAAAATCTTTAATTCATTTTACTTTACATTTCAAATATAAAAATTTTGGCTCCACCTTTTCAAAGATGAAATTACATTCCAAATGTTGAGAAATCGTTCAATACAGGAATTGGTAATTGGTCATTTCCAATGGCATTGTAATTCGGTACTTTTTTACATTCAAATGATGGTTCTGCACAGCGTTGTGGTCTAGGACAAGGAGGGCATTTAGCATCCTGAATTTTGTCAATACTTTCAAGAATATTGTCAGCAGCAGGGCAAACTGGACATACAGGTGGCACCACTTGTGACTTAAGAATATATAAATCTTCTTCTCCAGGTGGTATCTGACTAGCAGGTATTCCAGGAGGCAATGAGCTGGCATATTCAGAACCATTTGTAGTTCCAGAAATTGAATTACCCAAAGGACCCTCAGCATAATAAGCAGTATTTCCATTAGGACCAGTTACTGCACCAGCACTTCCACCATAAGGGCCAGTTGCAGTATTTACTTGACCACCATAAGGTCCATAATATTGATTTGTACTTGTTGTACCATTTGTAGTTCCAGCAACTGCATTACCATAAGGACCTTCAGCGTAATAAGCGGTATTACCATAAGGGCCAGTTGCAGTATTTACTTGACCACCATAAGGTCCATAATATTGATTTGTACTTGTTGTTCCATTTGTAGTTCCAGCGACGGCATTACCATAAGGTCCTTGAGCATAATAAGCTGTATTACCATAAGGTCCTCTTGCTACAGCAGCTTGTCCACCGTATGCGCCTTGATAAGTATTCACTTGATAACCAGTGCTACCATAATAATTACTAGAGCTATTTGAATTATAAGAATCACTTTCAGGATTATAATAAGTTGCGTTTGGTGTAAAAGTATAATCGCCATTACTTGTTTCTACATAAATTGCAATTTGTCCATTATCTCCTTTTAGAACTGAAGCAGTAACGCCATTAGGTCCATAAAATGTAGTAGCAGTACCATTTGCGCCATAATAATTGGTATAATTTTCAACACTGGTGGTAGTAGTTTTAGTAAACGAATCTTTTTTCTCTTGTTTTTTGGCATCTAATGTTATTTTTTTCCCATTTGGTAGCGTAACATCTAGACCTTGAGTTCCATCACTATTTTGTATAACTACAAGTTGAGCACCATTAGGTCCATATAAAGTAGATCCAGCTTGTAGACTACTCATGGTGCCACTTGCGTGATTATAATTATCTCCAACAACAGGAGCAGAAGTTGCAGCCCCACTTGTAGAAGTAGAACCAGTAGATCCAGTAGAAGTAGAAGTAGAAGTGGTTGTATACCCTTCACTTATTGAATTAAAACCTTCATACCCACAATTCCCTCCTAAAAAGGAACATAAAACTAAACCCAATAATAAAATTAAGAAAAGAAATAATGCTTCAGTATTCATTGTATAATTTATATAGTGAAAAAAGTTTAGAATGATTAAATATATTATTTAAAATTGATTTGAAAATATATGAATAATATAATATTATTATAGTATTATGAAGAAAACAGAGTACATTAGTGCTGAAATTATTGATGATTCTGATGACGAAATTATTATACTGAAACCAAATCAAATATTAAATAAGAAAAAGCGTGTTATTAAACCCAAAGTGGTTCTACAAAAAAGTTATAATGAAGATATAGATGTCTATGAAATTGGTGTAGATGAAGTTGGTAGAGGTCCATTATTTGGAAGAGTATATACGGCAGCAGTCATTTTACCTAAAGATGATTCATTTGATTGTTCTATGGTGAAGGATAGTAAAAAATTTACATCTAAAAAAAAAATACTAGAAGCTTCTGAATATATAAAAAAACACGCACTTGCTTGGTACATATCATTTGAAGATGAAAACACAATTGATGAAATTAATATTTTACAGGCAACACAGATGTCAATGCATCATAGTATTTTAGAAACAATAAAACAAATGAACAAAAAATTAATGGAACAAGGGATAAAAGAATCTAAGTATTCTTTATTGATTGATGGCAATTATTTTAAACCATTTACTTATTTAAATAAAAAAACAAGCAAGATAGATAGTGTACCTCATGTTACGATTGAAGGAGGTGACAACAAATATGCGTCAATTGCAGCGGCTTCAATTTTAGCCAAAGTAGAACGGGATAAATATATTGGAGAATTGTGTGAAGAAAACCCCAGTTTGGTAGAGCATTATAGCATAGATTCCAATAAGGGTTATGGTGCAAAAAAACATATAGATGGTATAAAAGAACACGGAATTACCATTTGGCACAGAAAAACATTTGGTATTTGTTCCACTTCCACCTTTTAGAAAGGTGGAGCCAAAAATAGAGACAAACTAATAAATTTTGGATATAAAAATAGAACTCAAATAAATATTTTAGAAAACATAGTTTTGGCTCCACTCAACTTTTACAAAAAGTTGATCAAAAATTTATATATATTTGGCTCCACTCAACTTTTACAAAAAGTTGATCAAAAATTTATATATATTTGGCTCCACTCAACTTTTACAAAA
>Ga0114960_10004364_pt1 | contig 10611 bp, 4 predicted proteins | sample C_130625_MF_Meta_FD_92637 | JGI IMG/M metagenome (GOLD analysis project Ga0114960, IMG submission 92637) | Freshwater microbial communities from Lake Croche, Canada to study carbon cycling - C_130625_MF_MetaG | ecosystem: Environmental > Aquatic > Freshwater > Lake | place: Lake Croche, Canada...
CGAGTCGACCGAAATGAAACCCCGCTGATCGGTCGTGATGCCGACCGTCTCCAGGCCGATGCCATCGGTGGCCGGACGGCGACCCGTCGCCGCCAGGACGCGGTCGCAGCGCAGTGGTTCCTGTCCCGCGCACTCCACAACGGCGGCGTTGCCATCAGCCCGCGCCCGCGTCACCTTCGTGCCAAGACGAATGTCGAGCCCCTGCTTGCGGAACAGGGCCAGCGCCTCGGTGGCGATCTCAGCGTCGATTCCCGCCAGAATCCGGTCGGCGTACTCCAGGACCGTGACCTTTGCGCCCAGTCGCCGCCAGACGGTGCCAAGTTCGAGCCCGATGTAGCCGCCGCCAATCACCACGAGGTGGCCAGGAACGGTGTCGAACGACAGCGCCTCGGTGCTCGTACCGACGAATCGGCCATCCACGTCCACGCCCGGCAGCACGATGCTGCGACTACCGACGGCGAGGATGATCCGCGGGCTGTCGATGGCCGTCACCGTGCCATCGCCGGCCAGCACCTCGACGCGGCCCTGGCCGCCGAGCCGACCGGCCCCGGTGTATCGAGTGATCTTGTTCTTGGCGAGGAGCGCATCGATGCCCTTGGCCAGTGTGGAGACCACCTCCTCCTTGCGCTTCATCATGGTGGTAAGGTCGAATGACACGCCCATGACGTTCACGCCGTGCCGAGCGAACTCATGCTGGGCCTCCTCGAGCTTATGGCTCGATTCGAGGAGTGCCTTCGACGGGATGCAGCCGACCCGCAGGCAGGTGCCACCCATCCGGGGCTCCTTCTCGACGAGTCCGACGTTCATTCCGAGTTGGGCGGCGCGGATCGCGGCCACGTAGCCGCCAGGGCCGCCGCCGATCACGAGTAGGTCATGGGTGGGCATGGGCTGCTCTCAGGGGGTTTGGGGAATCCGCAGGCCCGGGTCGAAAGCCTCCGTCGCGGTGGTCTTTTCGCACAGCGTTCGGTGATGGCTCTGCGTCCGAGGAGCGAAAATCCCAAGGCTCCTTCGGCTTCTGCCCCAGGCCTGCTCACCGACACGGAAAGGCTCACCGATCGACCGGGGCGTCATACCTCCAGTATCAGTCGCGAGGGGTCTTCGATCGTGTCTTTGATCCGCTTCAGGAAGGTGACCGCCTCGCGGCCATCCACGAGCCGGTGGTCGTAGGTGAGAGCGAGGTACATCATCGGTCGGATGACCACCTGGCCGTTCACTGCTACAGGGCGATCCTGAATCGAATGCAGGCCGAGGATGCCGCTTTGCGGAGGATTGATGATCGGCGTCGAGAGCATCGACCCGTAGACGCCGCCATTCGAGATCGTAAAGGTGCCTCCCTGGAGTTCCTCGAGCTTGAGTTTGTTCTCGGAAGCCCGGCGGGCGAAGTCGCCGATCGTCTGCTCGATCTGGGCGAACGAGAGCATCTCCGCGTTGCGGATCACCGGCACGACGAGGCCCTTGCCGCCACCGACGGCGATTCCGATGTCGTAGTAGTCGCGATAGACGATGTGCGGTTCACGATACTCCGCGTTCACCTGCGGAACGGCCCGCAACGCCTCGACCGCCGCCCGCACGAAGAACGACATGAAACCGAGCTTCACACCATACCGCTCTTGGAACTGATCCTTGAACTTGCCCCGCAGCGACATCACGGCACTCATGTCGCACTCGTTGAACGTCGTCAACAGGGCTGCCTGCTGCTGGGCCTCGACGAGCCGCTCCGCGATCCGCTGGCGGATCGGGCTGATGAGTTGGTATCGCTCCTCGCGGCTGCCGCCACGTGACGCAGGCACTGCAGGAGCCCCGGGAGACTTCGCTGCCGGCACCGTGGGCTTCGCGGCTACGGGCGGGGCAACTGTGGCTGCGACGGCGTCGGCCTTGGTGACCCGGCCGCCGGGACCGGTGCCAGTGGCTGCATTGGTCGCGACGCCCGCCTCGCCGAGCACGCGGGCGGCGGACGGCATCACCCGCGGAGGCATCACTGGTGCCGCAGGCGGCTGCACGGAGCCGATCGTCGTCGTGCCTTCGGCCCGCTTGACGCCCACGGTGGACTGCGGTGGCGTTGCCTCGGCGGCAGCGGCCGTCACGCTCGCCGGTTCCATGTAGCCGATCACCTCGCCGACCACCGCCTTTTCACCGCTCCCCTTGAGCACCTTCGTGATCCTGCCGGCGGCCGGCGCGGGCAGCTCGACCGTCGCCTTGTCGCTCTCGATTTCAACGATTGAGTCATCGGCGGCGACGGCGTCGCCCTCCTGTTTCTTCCAGGTGCCGACCATCACCTCGGTGATCGACTCGCCGACCTCTGGAACCTTCAGCTCGATGGGCATGGTGGTGCGCCGCCAACCGGCGGCCTCGCGGGGAAAAAGTCAACTCGTGAATGCGGCGGAGAGCAGTTCGTTTTGTTCCATGTCATGACTCTTCTTCGATCCAGTCGCGGGGCTCGCCGCACTCTGCCGGCAGACGCCCGAAAATGGAAATCGGTCGAAGAGCTTCTCACCGAAGTGGATGCGCACAAACCGCCAGCTGCCCATATTCTCGGGCTCCTCCTGGACCCACACGACCGGCGTGCCCGGCGTGTAGGCCGCGAGCGCCTGCTCGAGTGCCTGGCGAGGCAGCGGGTAGAGCTGCTCGACGCGGATGATCGCCACATCTCGACGCCCCAGTTCCTGCCGTCGCTTCTCGAGCTCGTAGGCAACCTTGCCGCTGCAGAGCAGCACCCGGTGGATGTCGCGAGCGGGGGTGTCCAACGTGTCTGCCAAAACCCGCTGAAAGGTGCCCTTCACGAGGTCTTCGAGCGGCGACACGCAGGCCGGATTCCGCAGGAGGCTCTTGGGCGTCATCACCACCAGCGGCTTCCGCCAGACTCGAAGCACCTGCCGGCGGAGCAGATGAAATAGTTGGGCCGGTGTCGTCGGCTGGGCGACCTGGATGTTGTCCTTGGCGCAGAGCGACAGAAACCGTTCGAGCCGGGCGCTCGAATGCTCGGGGCCCTGCCCCTCAAAGCCGTGCGGCAGGAGCATCGTGATCCCCGAGAGCCGATTCCATTTGTCCTCGGCGCTGACGATGAACTGGTCGATCACCACCTGCGCCGCGTTGACAAAGTCGCCGAACTGAGCCTCCCAGATCACGAGCCCCTCGGGACAGTCCAGGCTGTACCCGTACTCGAAGCCGAGCACTCCCGCCTCCGAGAGGGGGCTGTTGTAGATCTCGACCGGCGCCTGGTCCGGACCGAGGTGCTCGAGCGGGCAATAGGTCTCGTCGGTGATCGCGTCGTGGATCACGGCGTGCCGGTGGCTGAACGTGCCCCGTTGGCTGTCCTGGCCCGAGATCCGGATGCGGAGCCCCTGCATGGCGATCGACGCGTAGGCCAGCGCCTCCCCTGCCGACCAGTCGAGCGGCATCGAACCCGCCGCCATTTGCACGCGGTTTTCCAGAAGCCTTCCGATCTTCGCGTGCGGCTGAAAGCCCTCCGGCAGAGCCACCAGCCTCATGAGAAGGCTCTCGAGCACGTCGCGGCGAACCCCCGTCTCGACCTCTGCCGCATCCCGCTCGCGGCCGCCGATGTAGAGCGCCCACATGCCACCGACGTCGTCCTTGTGCACGTAGTCGTCGCTCTTCGCCACCGACAGATCGGCAGCCAGTTTGGCGTGTTGCTGCTCGGCGATCTGCTTCGCTTCGTCGGCCGTCACCTCGCCGAGCTTGAGGAGCTTTTCCAGATAGCTTTCGTGTGCGCTCGGCCGCTTCTCGATCACGCGGTAGAGCGCCGGCTGCGTAAAGGCCGGCTCGTCAGCCTCGTTGTGGCCGCGGCGCCGGAAGCAGTACATGTCGATCACGACGTCGCGCTGAAACTCGCGGCGGAAGTCCATCGCCAGGTTCACAACCTGCGCTACCGCCTCCGGATCCTCGCCATTCACGTGGAAGATCGGGATCTGCAGCATCTTCGCCACGTCGGTGGCGTACATGCAGCTCCGCGACTCGCGGGGCCCGGTCGTGAACCCGATCTGATTGTTGACGATCACGTGCAGCGTGCCGCCGACCCGGTAGGCGTCGAGCTCGCTGAGGTTGAGCGTCTCCTGGATGATCCCCTCGCCGGCAAACGCGGCGTCGCCGTGAATCAGGATCACCATCCCGTGCTGCCGCGAGCGATCGCCTCCCCGATCCTGCCGCGAACGCATCCGGCCGATGGCGACCGGGTTCACGAACTCGAGGTGGCTGGGATTGAAGCAGAGCGTCAGATGGATCGACTTGCCGTTGGCGGCCTTGTAGTCGGTGGAGTGGCCGAGGTGGTACTTCACGTCGCCACGGCCGACGTGGAGCTCGGGGTCCATGTCGGCGAACTCGCGGAAGATCCGCTGCGGGCTCTTGCCCATCACGTTGGCGAGCACGTTGAGCCGGCCGCGGTGGGCCATCGCCAGCACGCAGTCCCGGATGTCCTGCGCGGCGGCCCGCTCGATCGCCATCTCGACGAGCGGGATCAGGCTCTCCGAGCCCTCGAGCGAGAAACTCTTGGCCCCGAGGAACCGCTTTTGGATGAACTCCTCAAACACGGCCGCGTTGGTCATCTGCCGGTAGATTCGCAGCTGCTGGCGGCGGTCGAGTTGAATTCGGTTTTCGCAGCCCTCCATTCGCACCTGGAGCCACTGGCGGACCCGGAGGTCGTCCATGTGCATGAACTGCACGCCGATTGACCGGCAGTAGGTGTTTCGCAGCCGCTTGATGATCTGCCGCAGCGACATCGACTGCGGACCCTCGATCGTGTCGGTCGAGAAGGACCGGTCCATGTCCTCCTCGGTGAGGTGGTAAAAGTTCGGATCGAGCTCGGGAAGACCCGGTCGCGGACGGCCCAGTGGGTCAATCTCAGCCATCAGGTGGCCGCGGACGCGATAGGCGCGGACGAGTTGATCGACTCGGTCCTGAAGAAACGCCACCCGCTCCTCGCCCGCCGTGCCCGTCGCCAGCGGCGGCAAGGGCAGCGGCATCGCCTCGCCGGCGGGAGCGGCGGCGAGCTTCACATCACCGTTCGCGATCGCAATCGCATGGGCGGTCGCGATCCCGTCGGGCGTGACGAGGTTCGGCGTAAGCGCCAGCCCTGATGGAGCGACCAGCGTGGCCGGCTGAGGTGGGGAGGTCAGCGGCGTGGCGGAGCCGTTCACCGGCACGGCCTGACCGTCGCGGAGCCCATCGAAGTAGGCCCGCCAGTCGGCCGGCACGCTCGTGGGGTCTTCCTGATACTGCTCGAAGAGTTCTTCGAGGAACGCGAGGCTGGCGGTGCCGGCCGAGTCGATGCTGTCGATGGTGCTCACGGATGAATTCAGGCCCGCCACCTCTCGGGGTTTTGGAGGGCAGGGGCCAGTCAGAGGGTGGGGACGTGTGATCACATGGCCAGCAGCAACCGGCCCGGGCTCTCGAGGTAGCCGATGATTTCGTTGAGGAACCGAGCGGCCATGGCGCCGTCGACGACGCGGTGGTCATACGAGAGCGACAGGGGCATCATCAGCCGCGGCTCGACCTTGTCGTTGTGGACGACCGGCATTCTGCGCGACCGACCCAGCAACAGGATAGCCACCTCTGGCCAGTTAATGATGGGGGTCGAATAGGCGCCCCCCACGGCCCCGAGGTTGCTGATCGTGAACGTGCCGCCGCGGAGGTCCTCGATCCCATACTGTGCGTTCTTGGCCTTCTCCGCGGTGTCAGCCACCGCCTGGGCGACCTGGGGGATCGACATGTGGTCGCAGCCGCGGAGCACCGGCACCACGAGCCCCCGCGGGGTGTCAACGGCAAGGCCCACGTTCACGTAGTCCTTGTAGACGATCTCGCCCTTCTCCATGTCGATCGTGGCATTGATCGCGGGGTGCTGGCGAAGCGACAGGCTGACCGCCTTGATCACGAACGACAGCGCCGTGAGCTTGAGATTGTTTTTCGCATATTCCGCGGCACTCGCCTTTCGCAGCACCTCGAGTTCGGTCACGTCGGCGTCGTCGAAGTTCGTGAGGTGCGGAATCGTCTGGACACTGCGGACCATGTTGGCCGCAATCGTCTTCCGCATCCGCGACATCTGCTCGCGTCGAATCGGGCCCCAGTCGTCCCGTTCCGTGGACGTCGAATCTCCCCGCGTCCGACCGGCTGGCGCGGAACTGGCGTGCCGCACTGCCGCGATCACGTCCTCGCGGACGATTCTCCCCGCCGGGCCCGTACCCCTGACGCGACCAAGATCGACGCCGAGTTCCCGTGCCAGCCTCCGCACGGCTGGCCCCGCGGGCTCCACGGCGGCACCAGTTGCCACTGCCGGCGGTTCCTCGATCGCCACGGCGGCAACCTTGGCCACCGCTGGCGCAGCAGGAGCAGGGGCGGGCGCAACCGGCGCGGGGGCTGCAGGCTTCGCCGCGGCAGCCGGCGCGGCTTCGACGGCTTTCGGCGGTGGGGCCGCTGGCTTGACAACCGCGGCCCCGGGAGCATCGAGCATGACAAGCGGCTGACCCACCTTGACGGTGTCGCCCTTCTTCACGAGCACCTTGGCCACCAATCCGCCCGGAGGACACGGAACCTCGATGACAGCCTTGTCGGTCTCGACCTCGAGGAGGGCCTGCCCCGGCTTGATGACGTCCCCTTCGGACACGAAGACCGTGACAACGTCGCCGGAGGCGATGTTCTCGCCGAGGTCGGGGAGCTTGAATTCGGTGGCCATGACTCGTTTCGCGGAAGGGTGGGGGTAGGGGATGAAAAATGATAGGGAGTGGCTGCGATCCGCGGCGGCTCAGGCCGAAGTCGGATCAATCTTGGCGGGATCGACACCGAGCCGCTTGATCGCCTCAGCGACCACGTGCGTGCCGACCGCGCCTGCAGCCGCCAGACGCGACAGCGTGCCGACCGCGATGCACTCGGCGTCGACTTCAAAGTGACGACGAAGCCGGCCGCGGAGTTCGCTGCGACCGAAGCCGTCGGTGCCGAGCACGAATAGCCCGCCGGGGATCCATGGATCGAGTTGCTCGGGAACGGCCCGCACGTGGTCGCTGGCGGCGACATACACGCCGTCGGTGCCGGCGAGCATGGACTCCAGGTAGCTGACCTTCGGCGGTGCCTCAGGGTGCAGCATGCTCCACCGGCGGCACTCCTGAGCCTCACGGCGGAGTTCCTTCCAACTCGTCACGCTCCAGACCGTGCTTGCCACGCCCCAGTGCTCGGCCAGCAGATCCGCCGCCCGCAGCACTTCGCGGAGAATCGTGCCTGAACCGAACAGATTGACGGGCGGCATCTTCCCGGCCACCGGAGTCCCCGTGGCGGGCACGTCCTTGAGCCGATACATGCCCTTGAGGATGCCCTCCTCACAGCCGGCGGGCATGTGGGGCATCTCGTAGTTCTCGTTGTAGACCGTGATGTAGTAGATCCAGTCCTCGCCCTTGGCGTACATCCGCTCCATGCCGTCGAGCATGATCACCGTCGTCTCGTAGACGAACGCCGGGTCGTAGGCCTTCACGGTCGGATAGGCCATCGCAAACAGGTGGCTGTGGCCGTCCTGGTGCTGCAGTCCCTCGCCGTTGAGCGTGGTGCGACCCGCCGTGCCGCCGAGCAGGAAGCCCTTGGCACGGCAGTCACAGGCGGCCCAGATCAGGTCGCCGATCCGCTGGAACCCGAACATCGAATAGTAGATGAAGATCGGAATCATCGGCACACCATGGCTGGCGTACGCCGTGCCCGCGGCGACGAAGCTCGACATGCTTCCCGCCTCCGTGATCCCCTCCTCGAGAATCTGGCCATCCTTGGCTTCGCGGTAGTAGAGGAGTTGGTCGGAGTCGACCGGCTCATAGAGCTGTCCCGCGTGGGCATAAATCCCACACTGCTTGAAGAGCGGATCCATTCCGAACGTCCGCGACTCGTCGGGCACGATCGGCACGATGTACTTGCCGACCGACTTGTCCTTGAGCAGCGAAGCCATCAGGGTGACCGCGCCGGTGGTCGTCGAGACCTCGCGGCCGGCGCTCTTCTCGATGAACGAGCGATACTCGTCGAGGGAGGGCGTCTTGAGCTTGGGCGATTCGAGCGGACGGGTCGGCACGTAGCCACCCAGAGCCTCGCGCCGCTCGCGGAGGTAGCGAATCTCCTCGGAATCCTCCGCGGGACGGTAGAACGGCGCCTTCGCCACCTCGTCGTCGGAGATCGGAATGCCAAACCGCGAGCGGAAGGCCCGCAGTTCCTCCTCGTTGAGCTTCTTTTGCTGGTGCGTGACGTTGCGGCCCTCGCCCACCTCGCCGAGACCGTAGCCCTTGATCGTCTTGGCGATGATCACGGTCGGCTTGCCGTGGCACTTCATGGCTGCGGCGTAGGCCGCATAGACCTTCTCGGGGTCGTGGCCGCCTCGGCGGAGTTTCTTGAGCTTCTCGTCCGAGAGGTTCGCCACCATCTCGGCCAGCTGCGGATCGGCACCGAAGAAGTGCTCGCGAATGTAGCCGCCGGGCATGACCACGTACTTCTGGTACTGGCCGTCCACCACCTCGTTCATCCGCTTGACGAGCAGGCCCTTGTCGTCCTTGGCGAGGAGCGGATCCCACTCGTCGCCCCAGATCACCTTGATCACGTTCCAGCCCGCGCCGCGGAAGCAGCCCTCGAGTTCCTGGATGATCTTGCCGTTGCCGCGAACCGGTCCGTCAAGCCGCTGCAGGTTGCAGTTGATCACGAACACCAGGTTGTCGAGCTTCTCGCGGGCGGCCAGCGAGATCGCGCCGAGCGTCTCGGGCTCGTCGGTCTCGCCGTCGCCGATGAAGCACCAGACGTGCTGACCGCTCGTGTCCTTGATGCCGCGGTCCTGCAGATACTTGTTGAACCGGGCCTGGTAGATCGACATCAGGGGGCCAAGTCCCATCGAGACGGTTGGGAATTCCCAAAAACCCGGCATCAGCCAGGGGTGCGGATAACTCGAGAGGCCGCCGCCATCGGCGAGTTCGCGGCGGAAGTTTTCCAGCTGCTTCTCGGTGATTCGCCCTTCGAGGAATGCCCGCGAGTAAATGCCCGGCGAGGCATGGCCCTGGAAGTAGACCTGGTCGCCCGAGTAGTTGTCGCTGCGGCCGCGGATGAAGTGGTTCATGGCCACCTCGACGAGCGTGGCCGACGAGGCGAACGTCGAGATGTGGCCGCCGATGCTCTTGTCTTCGCGGTTGGCCCGAACCACCATCGCCATCGCGTTCCAGCGAATGATGCTCTTGATCCGCCGTTCGATCTCGCGATTCCCCGGAAAGGCCGGCTGCTTGTCGACCGGGATCGTGTTGATGTATGGCGTGGTCGCGGAGAACGGAATCTGGACGCCGAGCCGGTAAGCCTCTTGCTCGATCGCGTGCAGAAGGTAGGCGGCCCGATCACCCCCGCGGCTGTTGATCACATACCGCAGCGAATCGAGCCACTCTCGGGTCTCGGTCGGGTCGGCGTCCACCGCCGATACGCCGTCGACCACCTCGGGCTGGCCGGTCGCGTTGTCACCCATTTGGCCGATCGACATGGGGACGTGGGCGTCTCGGGGGAGCGGCGAGCCGCCGGCGAGGATGTCGTCGGCCGCCTCGGTGGCGGAATGATCGCTGGAGTTGGCCATGAGCGGCTCCGGTGAATTCGGGGAGACTTTTCAGATTATTCGGGTCGTAGCGGGGGCGTCTAGGGCGATTGCCCTGCCCCCGGAACCACGTCATCCCCGCCCAGGAAACCGCTCAGCGGTCGGCCGACTCGGCCCGGGGTCTGTAGATTTCGGTAGCCAAGCCAAAATAATTCTCGGCGCTGAAGGCCACCGTCTCCCCCAGCGTCGGGTGGGGGTGGATCGCCTCCATGAGGTCGCGGGCGGAACACCCCATTTCGATGGCGAGCACCCCTTCGGCGATCAGTTCGCCGGCCCCAGGGCCGACAATCCCGACTCCCAGGACGGTGTCGGTCTCCGGATCGACGAGCATCTTGGTCAGGCCATCCGTACGGCCCAGGGCGTGAGCCCGTCCGCTGGCAGCCCACGGATACTTGCTGACTTCTACGACACGGCCCGTCGCGGCCACCTCGTTCTCCGTGAGACCCGCCCAGGCGATCTCCGGATCGGTGAACACCACAGCGGGGATCGCCCGCGGTGCGAAGAGCGCGGGTTCGCCGTGCAGCGCCTCCACCGCCACCTTGCCCTGGTGGCTCGCCCGATGCGCGAGCATCGGTTCGCCGCAGACATCACCGATCGCGAGGATGTGGGGGTCGGCGGTCCGCTGCTGGCCGTCCACTTCGACAAAGCCCTTGGCACTGACGACGACCTTTGTGTTCTCAAGGCCGAGCCCGTCGGAGTTGGGCCGTCGACCGACGGCGACGAGCACCCGGGAAAACTCCTTCGTCATCGGCCCTTCAGGCCCCTCGAACGAGACACGGACGGCCTTGCCCGTGTCTTCGAGTGTGACCACCTTGGTGCGGAGCATGATCGCCTCGAAGAGACCCTCGAGTCGCTTCTGCAGCGGCTTGACGAGGTCACGATCGGCCCCAGGAAGGAGCGTGTCGGTGAGTTCGACCACCGACACCTTCGAGCCGAGTTCGGCGTAGACCGTCCCCATCTCCAGCCCGATGTAGCCGCCACCGACGACGAGCAGCGACTCCGGCACGTCGGCCAGTTCC
>Ga0114960_10004371_pt1 | contig 10605 bp, 8 predicted proteins | sample C_130625_MF_Meta_FD_92637 | JGI IMG/M metagenome (GOLD analysis project Ga0114960, IMG submission 92637) | Freshwater microbial communities from Lake Croche, Canada to study carbon cycling - C_130625_MF_MetaG | ecosystem: Environmental > Aquatic > Freshwater > Lake | place: Lake Croche, Canada...
CTAATTATTGTGGTTCGCATTTTTTCGACCAATCGCACAATAAATCTCTCATTATGAATTGTTGCAAGAGTGGAGGCCAACATCTCCTTGCTGCGGAATAAGTGATTCAAGTAGGCCGCGGTGTAGTTCTTGCAGGTGTAGCAATCACAGTCAGATTCAATCGGATTGAAGTCACGATTGAATTTTGCATTTGTTAAATTAACGCGGCCAATATTTGTGAAAACCGCACTCGTTCTGGCCTGCCGAGATGGTGCAACACAATCGAAAGTGTCGGCGCCATTTTCGACCCCAACAAATAAATCATCTGGTTCACCGATACCGAGCAAGTGCCGCGGCTTATTTTCTGGCAACTCTTGTGTCATCCAACTTACGATGGTCCCTAAATTCTCTTTATCCAGCGCCCCACCTAGCCCGAAACCATCAAAGCTCACGCCGTTAATCTCCATAGATCCCAAGTCCTTAGCCGCTTTGCGACGCAGGTCTTCATATTGGGCGCCTTGCAGCACGCCCCAAAGTGCTTGGTACGGCTTGTCACTTCGCTCCTTGGTAAGGCGATCGTGCTCAACTAAACAGCGCTCGGCCCAAAGCCTCGTTCGCTCTAAGGATTTCTCTTGATATTTTCTGGTGTTGTGCAATGTGGTGCATTCATCAAAAGCAAAAATAATATCGGCGCCAAGTTGATGTTGAACTTGCATCGAAATTTCTGGGGTAAAGCGGTGCATCGAGCCATCAATATGGGATTTAAAAGTGACCCCGTCATTATCAACATGAGCGAGACGTTCCTTTTTATCGGCGATGACTTCATCGGAACGAAATGTTTCATCGTTCATTGCGATGACTTTTTTAAAGCCAACGCCGAGGGAAAGAACTTGGAAGCCACCGCTATCTGTGTAAGTCGGACCAGCCCAATTCATGAATTTTCCGAGGCCGCCCGCAGCGTCAACAATTTCTGGACCTGGTTGTAGGTACAGGTGATAGGCATTCGAGAGCAGGGCTTTTGAACCCAAATCTTTCATTGATTCTGGCAAAACTGATTTAACTGTCGCCTTCGTCCCTACCGGAATGAAAGCAGGTGTTTGGATTTCACCGTGCGGAGTTGTTATTACGCCCGCACGGCCACCCCGATCGGAAAGTTGTTCTCCGACCTTAAAGTTAAAAATGTCAGACGAGTTTTCCACTGCCCTTAATCAAGCTTGCGTTGCCGACAGAAACCACGATGTCGATCTTGTCGCCAACTTTTCCTGGGCAAGAAAGCGCCCAACCAATGTTGAACATTTTTCCAACAGGTAGTGGAGTTTGCGGCGCACCATTTACATGGTTATCGCCATCAAAGATATCGGCGCAAGCACCCGAAGGAGTTGTACCTTCTACAACTAGAGTTCCGAGATCGAGGTCCGCCTTGCCACCGTTTGTAACCTGAAGCGTAAATCCTTCAAAAAGTTGTCCCGGAATCTGTCCGGAGGCGAAGTGACCTGGCGTAAATGTGCTTGGTGCAGTGATTGTGTAAGTAGTGCCATCGGCGAGTGAAAGTGGACTTCCAAATGCGCCTGCGACTTTAGGGGCTGCGGTTGGCTCTGGCGTGAATGTGCCAACTGCGGTTTCCTTGGTGGAACTACCACAGCTTGTTAGCGCTAGTGCGATTATTAGCGCACCAGCCGAGGCAATAAATTTATTGGATGACTTAACTGACATATGAAACCTCTCGAGTCACTAAACCAACTACAACCGTAAGTAATGCGTACGGGCGGGCGATCTGCCCAGGGTCAAACGAAGGATTTCAGTATACGACAGCGGATAGCGATTTGGTGGTTATGCTTTCGCCATGGCTTCAACGATACGTAAATCGCGCGCTCGTTCCTCCGCAAAAGCGGCTACATCTGGGTCGGACGGACGAATTGTTGGTCGCAGTCCGCGCCAGATTGCGATGCTGCGTTTTAAGCGAAATCGGGTTGGCGTTATTTCAGCAGGAATCAGCGTTGGCGTTATTTTGCTTTCACTTTTTGCGCCACTTGTAACCCGAATCGTTGGCGTTGATCCAAATACCCTCCACTTAAACATCCTTGATGAAACCGGAATTCCGAAGTTGGCACATGGGGGAATAGGTATTCACCATCCACTTGGACTTATTCCAGGAACTGGCCGAGATTTACTGGCACAACTTCTTTATGGATCCCGAATCTCTTTCATGGTGGCAATAATTTCTACCTTCCTCGCGCTATTTATTGGCCTAATTCTCGGCATCGTGAGTGGTTATTACCGCGGCCGAGTTGATTCGGTAATTAGTCGCACAATTGACTTCTTACTGTCCTTCCCATCTTTCTTCATGATCGTTGCGCTGAGCACGCCAATGGTTGCTCGAATCGAGCAGACCGGGTTGGCTAAAGGAAACACTGCGCGCATTGTCTTCTTGATTTTCTTTCTCTCCTTCTTTGGTTGGCCGTACTTTGCTCGGTTAATTCGTGCACAGACACTCTCACTTCGCGAGCGAGATTTCGTAACTGCTGCCCAAGCAATGGGAGCAAAAAGTAGTCGAATTGTTTTTAAGGAGTTGCTACCAAATCTCTGGGCGCCGGTAATTGTTTTCGTTTCACTTTCATTACCTGGTTACTTGGCCGCCGAATCTGTCTATTCATATCTTGGACTTGGAATTCAACCGCCGGCATCAACCTGGGGAATTTTGTTATCCAATGCGACAAGATTCGTCACCACAATGCCGCAATTCTTTGAAATCGTTGCAGGTTCGTTGGTGCTTGTGGTCCTTGCCTTCAACCTCACGGGCGATGCGATACGTGATGCACTTGATCCGCGGAATGATCGCTAACCTTTATAACAAATAGTTATATTCACGCTCGGCATAAAGACTTACCTTCAAGCCCAGAAAGTGGTTAACTTCCACCTAATCGGGCATCCCTCGTGCCCCTTCTTGTTCGTAATTGAAAGGAATCAAACTATGAGCAGATTTACTGCTTCTCGTAAGGTTGCAGCTGTTGCTGCCGCAATTGCGCTATCAGTTTCAACAGCACTCGTGTCTGGTGGAATTAGTGCAAACGCCGCATCGACTCAACCTGTTTCAGGAGGAACCCTCACACTCCTCGAACACAATCCACGTTTAGATGCACTTGATCCAACTCGTATTTATACGGGTCGCGACATTTCATTTGAAACTGCTTTCTTTGTTAGAACTCTAGTTTCATACAAGCACGTTGCTGGCCCAACAGGCACCAGCTTGGTACCAGATCTAGCAACTAACACTGGTATCCCAAGTAACAATGCCAAGACTTGGACTTTCACACTTCGTGCTGGTTCAACTTTCCAAGATGGTAAGCCAATTACTTGCGCAGATGTTAAGTACGGCGCTTCTCGCGTATTCGCTCAAGATGTTGTGCCAGACGGCCCAACCTATTTGATCAACTGGTTGGATATTCCATCAGATGTTAAGGGAAATCCAGTTTATGTTGGCCCTTACAAGTCTGATGCAATTGGAACAGCGGCTTATGACAAGGCAGTTACTTGCTCAAAAGATAACCGCACCATCACATTCCATTTGAAGCAATCTGTTGGTGACTTCAACTACTTGGCTTCATACCCAGTAATTTCACCAATCCAGAAGTCAAAAGACACTGGTGACAAGTACGACCTAATGCCACAAGCAACCGGTCCATACATGATCAAAGAGAACAACAAGACTCACCTCTTGCTAGTTCGTAACCCAAAGTGGAACAAGGCTTCTGACCCAATCCGTACTCCTTATCCAAACGAAGTTGTTCTCAACTTCGGCTTAGATCAAGAAGTTATCGATCAGATCATGTTGTCTGACAGCATTGTTGGCGCCATGAACTTTGATGGTCCGCTTCCAACCAACCTAAACAAGTTCTTCCATGGAACTACATTTAAGGGTGGAAAGTTCAACGAAGACTCTGCATTCGTTGGCTATATTGCATTTAACGTAGCGAAGATGCCTTGCTTAGAAATTCGTAAGGCCATGTACTACGCACGCGATGCCAAGGGTCTCTTGGATTACGCCGGTGGACCTGAGTACAACGGTGCTTATGTGAAGAGCTTAAACAGCCCACTAAACACAGTTGACTACGCGCCAAACGGTCTATGGGGTCCAGGTTCAGCAAACTGGCAGCCATCAGGAAACGTTGCATACGCACAATCTCTAATGGATCAAGCAAAGACTTCTTGCCCAGATGAGTACAAGCGCGTAACTACAACTGGTGTGACTATTGACGTTCGTCAATCTGCAACACTTACCGACACAATTCCTATCAACCAAGCAGCCTGGGCACGCGTTGGCATCAAGGTCAACTACAACCCAATTTCTGCTGGTTACTACCCAACAGTTATGAACCCAGCGAAGCAGAGCGATCTGTCTACATCTGGCTGGTCACAAGATTGGCCAAATGCTTCAACTGTTATCCCACCTCTGTACACACCTGAAGGCGGTTTCGACCTATCTCAGAACACAAAGGAAGCTATCTATCCAGCGTTCCACAAGGCAGTACAGGTTGCGATTGGTAACTCAAATCGTCAATCACAGGCTGCTCAGTGGAAGGCGCTAGAGAAGCAAGCTGCTGCGCAATTCTGGGTACTTCCAACCCTTGGTATCAAGGAGCAATATGTTTGGAATACCGGAGTTCACGGTTCTTACTTCTGGTTGCCACAAGCAACCCCAGACTTCACAAAGCTCTGGGTATCAGGAAGCTAATTACCAACTCTTAAATTATTAATTAATTTAAGGTCGAATTTGAACCTTGAAGTGGATTGCATCGAGAGGTGTGATCAACTTCAAGGTTCATTTCAAGTAGTAAACCCTTTTTAAAGTCCTATAGTTGACGAATTAGAATTTATGCAGGAGGTTGACTGTGTTTACATTTGTTTCGCGTCGACTTTTCTATGCTGCCATAACCCTCTTGATCGTTTCGATGGCGGTTTACGCGATCTTCGCCCTATTGCCTTTTGATCCAGCCGCGCTTACCTGCGGACAGCACTGTAATAAAATTGTTATTGAAGCAAACCGTCATCGTCTTGGTTATGACAAATCGATCTGGGATCAATACTGGTTATTCCTACACGGCATCTTTGCGGGCCGAAATTATGGAACGGGATCTATTGCTTTTAATTGCCCGGCCCCGGCCCTTGGGTACTCATACAATGAAAACAAGTGCGTAACTCAGATGCTCGCCGATACTTTGCCAATCACACTTAACCTGGCCATCGGAGCGCTGATTCTCTGGTTAATAATTGGTGTTGGACTTGGAATTATCGCCGCCCGGTTTAAAGGCAGGTGGCCAGATACTGCAAGCACAATATTTGTCTTACTTGGTACTTCACTTCCAGTATTTGTTACCGGTCTTTTCCTTCTGATTTGGATCACAATTCGTTGGAATATCATCCCGCTCAACCTTTCGGGTTATGTCTCGTTATTTTCTAATCCTTTTGGCTACCTGCAGTACTTCATTCTGCCTTGGATAACCTTGGCCATATCCTTCGCGGCTTTGTATACCCGATTTACCAGAGCTTCGATTTTGGAAACTCTTGGCGAGGATTACATCCGGACCGCTCGGGCTAAGGGGTTGAGTGAGAAGAAAGTTCTTCGCATTCACACTTTCCGTGCCGCACTTGCCCCAATCGTCACGATGGCCAGTTTGGACTTTGCAGGGTTAATCGGTGGTGCGATTTTGACGGAGACAATCTTCAACCTGCCGGGCGTTGGACAATTAACTTTGCGGTCGGTTTATGAGTTTGATTTACCGGTCGTAGTAGCAACAACGATCTTGGCTGCAGGTGTTGTAATTATTATGAACTTAATCGTAGATATGTTTTATGCCGTGCTTGATCCAAGGGTTAGGTTGTAATTCTTTGGAAAATTTATTAGAGATTAAAGACCTTCGAGTCTCATTCCCAACTGATGATGGTGATGTGCATGCAGTAGATAATTTGTCATTATCTTTAAAGGCGGGGGAGACCGTTGCGATTGTTGGGGAGTCTGGATCCGGAAAGACGGTAACAAGCCTCTCGGTTATGGGACTTCATAATCTTCGCTCGGCGAAGCTTTCTGGTTCAATACTTATCGCGGATGGTGATGGCACAGTAGATGTAGTTTCGGATGATCAAGAGAAAGTCCGAAATCTGCGCGGCCGGGTTGTATCAATGATTTTCCAAGATCCAATGTCTTCCCTGCATCCATACTTCAAAATTGGCAACCAATTGGCCGAGGGCTATCTAGTTCATAATCCCGGCAAGAAAGCCGAAGCTAAAGCGCGTGCGATTGAGATGCTGGATCTAGTAGGCATTCCAGAGCCCGATAAGCGCGTTAATGATTTCCCACACCAATTCTCTGGCGGCATGCGCCAGCGGGTAATGATTGCGATGGCACTCATGAACACCCCAAAGATTTTGATTGCCGATGAGCCAACAACCGCCCTTGATGTAACGGTTCAAGCCCAAATTTTGACGTTGATGCAAAAGATCCAGAAAGAGTTCAATATGGGAATTTTGCTAATTACGCACGACCTTGGCGTAGTAGCCCAAGTTGCAGATCGAGTTTCAGTTATGTATGCCGGAAATATTGTTGAACAAGGAAGCGCAGAAGACATCTTCTATCGACCAATGGCTCCTTACACAGTCGGGCTTTTGCAATCAGTTCCCAAGATTTCATATGGCAAGAAGGAACGCTTGATCTCAATCGGTGGCCAACCGCCATCATTAATCAATCTGCCATCTGGCTGCGCATTTGCGCCACGTTGTACATATATTAAAAGCGCCCCAGCCGGTTCATGTGACGCTTCACTTCCTAATTTAACTGGAGTAACTGCCGGTCACGTTTCCAGATGCCACATCCCAGAGGCACAGCGGCCAGCAATTTTTGCGCACAACCCGGAGAGGGCTAACTAAATGTCACAAGATGCACTCTTCTCAATTAAAGATTTAACTAAGCATTTCCCAGTTAAGAAATCTGGAATTTTTAATAATGAAAAGGCAACCGTCAAGGCTGTCGATGGAATTTCATTAGATATTCACGAGGGTGAAACTGTTGGAATCGTCGGCGAATCGGGCTGTGGAAAGACGACCGCCGGACGTACCTTCTTGAAGCTGGTTTCCCCAACTTCTGGGAAAATAATCTATAAGGGCCAAGACATCACCAACTTCTCGGGAAAAAAGATGCGCCCCCTTCGTGCTGAAATGCAGATTATTTTCCAAGATCCTTACTCTGCGCTTAACCCGCGCCAGACAATCGGAAAGATCATTTCGGCGCCTTTTGAAATTCAAGGTGTTACGCCAGATGGGGGCGTGAAGCGGGAAGTTGAAAGAATTTTGGAGCGAGTTGGTCTAAATCCAGAGCACTACAACCGCTACCCACACGAGTTCTCTGGTGGTCAGCGTCAACGTATTGGAATTGCTCGTGCGATTGCTTTGAAGCCAAAATTTGTGGTTGCCGATGAACCAGTTTCAGCGCTGGATGTTTCGATCCAAGCCCAAGTCATCAACTTGCTAGAGGATCTAAAGCGCGAAGATGGCATCACCATTGTTTTCATCGCCCACGACCTCTCGGTGGTCCAACATATTTCAGATCGCGTTGTCGTTATGTACCTCGGCAAAATCATGGAGATCGCCGACTCAACTAACCTTTACTCAAATCCCCGCCACCCTTATACAAAGGCTCTGCTCTCCGCTGTGCCACAAGCTGATCCACGCGTTGAGCGAACTCGCGAACGAATAATTCTTACGGGTGATCTACCGAGCCCGATGAATCCACCAACCGGATGTGTATTTAACACTCGTTGCTGGAAGGCAAAAGATATCTGCCGTACATCGGCGCCAGAACTGCTAACAGTTGGTTCTTCAACTGTTGCATGTCATTTCCCTGAGTAAGCCTTAAAACGGCCTTTTAAGGCCGAAAAACCCTATTTCTGGCCTACCAAATCCTAACGCGTTCATTTTCAGGCAAATAAAGCGCATCTTTTTCGGTTACGCCAAACGCCTCATAGAACTCATCAAGGTTGCGAACAACTTGATTGCAGCGAAATTCATCAGGGGAATGCGGATCGGTTGCGACGCGGCGGCGAACTTCTTCGGCTCGCATTTTCTGGCGCCAGCATTGGGCCCATCCCATGAAGAGTCGTTGGTTGCCGGTAAGGCCATCGATAACTGGTGCACTCTTGCCGTTAAGGGAGAGTTGGTAGGCCTTGATTGCGATAGTTAGGCCGCCGAGGTCACCGATGTTTTCGCCAATAGTTAGTGCGCCATTCACGTGAACGTCTTGAGCTTCAAGTGGGCGTAGCTCTTCATATTGGGCAATTAATTTTTCGGCTCGCTTTTCAAACTCACTTCGGTCCGAATCGGTCCACCAGTTATTTAAATTTCCATCACCGTCGTACTTCGAACCTTGGTCATCAAAACCATGCCCAATTTCATGGCCGATGACCGCACCAATGCCGCCATAGTTTGCGGCATCATCGCCAGCCAAATCAAAGAATGGGGGTTGCAGGATCGCTGCTGGAAATACGATCTCATTCATACCTGGGTTGTAATAAGCGTTAACGGTCTGTGGTGTCATGAGCCATTCAGCGCGATCTACTGGCGCCCCGATTTTTGCATATTCAAAATCTTGATTGAATTTTGAAATCCGGGCCAAGTTGCCCAGCAAGTCGGTCGCACTTATTTCGAGTTTTGAATAATCGCGCCACTTATCTGGGTAGCCAATTTTTGGGGTGAACTTGTCCAGCTTTTCAAAGGCCTTGGATTTCGTTTCTGGACTCATCCAATTTAGAGCAGCAATATCAACTCGGTAGGCCTCAATCAGGTTTGCTACTAGGCCAACCATGCGTTCTTTTGCGGCTGGCGGGAAATGTTTTTCGACATAAATCTGGCCAACAGCCTCACCAAGCGAGCCTTCAACCAAACCCACACCACGCTTCCAACGCGCCTTTAATTCGGGTGTTCCAGAGAGGGTTGTTCCATAGAAAGCAAAGTTTTCAGTTACAAATTCACTGCTTAAGTAGGAAGCGGCGCCAGAGATTAAATGCCAGGCAAGCCATGAACTCCAGGCCGGTGCATCAAAGTTTTGAAGGAGTTTGCCAATGCTTGTAAAGAATGAGGGTTGGCGAACAATGACTGAATTAAATGCGGCGGCCGGTGCACCAGAACTTGAAAGCCACAAATCCCAATCCAAACCAGTTGACGCGGACTTCAATTCGGAAATCGTCATCTTGTTGTAGGTCAAGGTTGCATCGCGGTCACGCACTTGATCCCAGTGGCTTGCCGCAATTTGGGTTTCCAGATCAAAGATGCGTTTTGCATGTTCGCCCGGGTTTTCAATTTTTGCAAGTAAAAACATTCGTTCAATGTGGGCTAGAAGCGCGGTGCGGATTTCGGCAAATTCTTCCTCGCGGTAGTAGGCCTCATCCGGAAGACTCAAGCCCGCTTGACCGACATAAATGATGTTGGAATTCGAATCCATGTTGTCGGTGGTTATGTATTGGTAGAACAGGCCACCCAGCCCCAGGCTTTCAAATTCGCCGAGCGTCTTGTGGAATTCGGCGACATCTTTAACGGCTAACGCCTTAGCTAAATATTCGGTGACTGGTTCAAGACCAAGAGCCTGGGCGCGGGCTTCGTCCATGAAGGATCGGTAAAGGTCGCCAATTTTTTGCGGAATTGAATTTGGGGCGCACACCTGAGCCGAAAGTTCTTCAATGATCTGGCGGACATGCAATTCGGCTTGTTCATAGAGCTGATAAAAGGCACCATCAGATGAGCGGTCGGCTGGGATTTGTGCGCTATCGATCCAGGTGCCATTTACATGGCGATATAAATCGTCTTGGGGGCGCACGCTGGGTTTGATGTGTTTTAGATCGATTCCGCTTCTCATAAGAGCGAGCCTATTACAAGGGGCGATAAATGACCGTGGGAAAACCGTAGAAAAGAAGTATTTCAACTTTCAACTAAATCGTTCTTAACATAAACTTTATCCATGGCCGGAAAATCAAACGCTAATTTAGGGGAGCCGAAATGGCTAAATCCTCGCGAAATGGCAGCTTGGCGTTCCTACATTGTGGCATCGCGCCGTTTGCTTGAGGCGCTAGAACTAGATCTAGAAAACCATGATCTGTCGATGGCGGACTATGAGGTCCTGGCCCAATTAAGTGATGCGCCTGGGCGAAGACTTCGTATGAGTGAACTCGCGGAGATTTCCATGATCTCCAAGAGCCGGCTATCTCACCGAATGAAAGTTATGGAAGCCGCAGGTTGGGTGCGCCGAGAAGAGTGCACTGAAGATAAACGAGGCTACTTTGCAGTGATGACCGAGAAGGGCTGGAAGGCAATCGTTAAGGCCGCGCCAGATCATGTAAACAGTGTCCGCACTCGATTGGTCGATCATCTAACATCTAAAGACCAAGAAGAATTATCAAAGATTTTTAATCGGGTAACTGAAACATTACGTGATCAATTTATAAATGAAGGCGCTAACTCAATAAGCGCTGCAAAAGCTAGAAAGAAATAACCATTTTCTGGATCAAATGAAAAAGCCCCGTTGCTTTCGCAACGGGGCTTTTCAAGCTAATAAATTACTTAGCAGCTGCCTTCTTGCGACGGCGC
>Ga0114960_10004372_pt1 | contig 10603 bp, 7 predicted proteins | sample C_130625_MF_Meta_FD_92637 | JGI IMG/M metagenome (GOLD analysis project Ga0114960, IMG submission 92637) | Freshwater microbial communities from Lake Croche, Canada to study carbon cycling - C_130625_MF_MetaG | ecosystem: Environmental > Aquatic > Freshwater > Lake | place: Lake Croche, Canada...
CGTTAACTCATCAATACCTGATCCAGCGATGATGACTAAGTCTGCTGCTTCACCACCCTTGAGTCGATTCATGATTTCAACGGTAGGTAACCACAAGGTATTGATCTTGTGGCCTGTGGATTTTTCAAATTCAGGAACCATCGCTAAATAAGCATCTTTAAATGCGACTGAAGAAATGACTTTGATTTCAGATGCCATCGCTGAATGTCCCAATATTCCAACGGCGCAAGCAGTCGCAATCATGATTTGTTTGATGTTCATACATCTCTCCTATTAGGCTTTCTTTTTTTTTAATTAATGTCCAACGTGTAAAGCATTTAATAGTCTCGACACCATGTTGTAAGCAGCAATAGTTGTGACTACTTCTAAAATTTCGCGATCATTGAAGTGAGCTTTGACCTGATCATATAAAGCGTCAGGTACCTGAACATCTCTAGTCATTACATCCGTTAGTTCCATCACCAGAATTTCCACATCCGTAAAGCCTGATGTCACTTTTTCTTGTTGAACTAAATGAATTTGCTCTTCAGTAACGCCTGCAGTGATTGCATGTGGGCGATGCGCATCAAATTCATAATTCGCGCGATTCAGTACTGCTACTCTCAGAATCATGAGCTCTTTTAAACTTGCTGGCAACGAACTACGATTACGAACTGCGGTTAGCAATGCTTCCCAGCCTTTGGCAATTTCAGGGCTATTTAAGAGAGTACGATACAAGTTCGATATTCTGCCACGCTCTTTTAAAATATTTGCCTCAATTTCAGCAAGCTCTGGTCGAGTTCCTGGTTCTACTTCTTGGATTCTTTTAGTCATGTTTTTACTCAGGTTTAATGTTTTTAGCTTTAATTAACTTGGTCCATTTGTTGATGTCGTTTTTCAAGATAGTACCTAACTCATCTGCCGTAGATCCCACAGGATCGGCGCCGGACTGTAACAAACGATTTTTAATATCTTCTTGCGCAAGTACTTTTTTCATGGCTGCATTGATACGATCAACTTCTACTTTGGATGTGCCCGCTTTGGCAAAGAGTGCATACCAATTATTGGAATCAACGCCAGGGACTCCCATTTCAGCAAAGGTCTTGACCTCTGGTAATGCTGGGCTGCGTTTTGGTGCTGCGATGCCGATTGGCTTTAACTTACCTGATTTAATGTAACCTATTAATCCAGGAATGTCGCCAAAGAACCCATCCACATGTCCTCCAAGAACATCGGTAATGGCCGGCGCGGCACCTTTGTAAGGGATATGTAACAACTTACCCTTCGTTGAATCTGCAAGTTGTTCCATGGCTAAATGAGGAACACTACCTGTTCCTGAAGATGCCATCGTCACTTCTTTTTGTTTCGAAATCGCGACAAACTCTCCACCAGTGTTGGCCGGATTATTTGGGTTGACTACCAATACTTCAACGTTATTCACTACCAATGAAATAGGTGCAAGGTCTCGAAGAGGGTTGTAGGATAACTTTTCATAAAGTCCCGGATTAATAGCAACTGCACCCGCACTAGTAAACCAAAGTACTTTGCCATCTGCAGGGGCATTGATCATATATTCCGCAGAGATTGCACCATTGCCGCCAGGTTTGTTATCAATAATTATTTGTGTTCCTAATTCTTTACCTAAAGGTTCCGCAATGGTTCGTGCCACAAAATCAACAGGCCCTCCCGGCGGAAACGCGACTAACATTTTGATTTGGTTCGTTTGTGCCAAGGAACTACTTGCGACAACAAGGCCTAACATTACTTGAGCTATTTTTAAAGTTGTTTTCTTCATCATTTTTCTTTTCAGTTTTTTAATTAATCACATTTAGCGGACATACCGCCATCTATAACAATTTCTGTTCCAGTAATAAATCGGGCCTCATCAGAAGCCAAGAACACTGCAGCATTGGCAGTATCCATGCCATCTCCCATAAACGGTAATGGAATCCGCGCTTGACGCTGTTCTAAAATCGTAGCAACATCGCCACCCGTTCTTTGCTTAGCAAGTCTTGTTTCTACCATCGGTGTATGAAGTTGACCGGGAACAATCGTATTTACCCGAATACTTTGCTTAGCGTATTGCACTGCCAATACTTTAGAAAATTGAATAATTCCTGCCTTGGTTGCTGCATAGGCGATTTGCGCAGATCCCGTCCAGCGCATTCCTGAGGTTGATGCCATATTAATAATAGCTCCAGAACCCTGCTCAATCATATGGGGTAGGGCATATTTACAAGTTAAAAACACACTCTTTAAGTTGTAATCCACCTGAGTATCCCAAACCTCTTCCGACATTTCTACGGGGCCACCTTTAGCAGATCCACCTACGTTATTCACCAGAATATCAATTCGTCCAAACTTCTCAATACAGTCTTGTACCATTTTCTCGATAGAGGCTGATTGCATCACATCTACAATCCCAGTTTTGATGCGAGAGACTGCATCACCAGCATATGTCAAGGTTTCATCTAGACGAGCTTGGTCAATATCAGCGGCGTAAACTTGTGCGCCCTCTTGAGCAAAACGGACAGTCATAGCACGACCATTTCCCCAGCCCGGGCCGACAGAACCTGCACCGGTGATCAATGCAATTTTTCCATGTAAACGATTTGACATTATTTTTTTTATTGATGTTTAAATTGGTAAAAAATTTCGGGATTAGAAACCATTATATGCTCGATTTTTTTCTCAGAATCCGCAATTTGACTGATGGTATTTACTAAAATTTCATCATGAGGAATATGGTGGTGATTGGGGTGTGGCCAGTCGGTTCCCCAAACACATTTTTCTGTAAAACGATCCACTAATATTTTGGCAAGTGTTGCTCCTGCAATGTAATCATTACTGTTCACAATACGGTCTACACCACTGACCTTCATATGCATTTTTGGATCATCCATCAGTTTTAATAATGCTTCAAAATCTTCATGATGTGGTCCTTTATTCGCATCGACACGTCCCATATGATCAATCATCACTGGAGCAGCCGATTGCTTTAACTGTGGAGCCAACTCATGTACCAAATTACTGCTAAAGTGCACTTGTAAATGCATACCTAGGGGTTCTAAACGCTTACTTAACTCAAGGATATCTTCCATCGAATCACTATTTTTGAGATGCGCCATAAAGTTAAAACGTACGCCACGAAATCCTTGTTGATACATCTCTTTGAGCTCAGAACTAGTCACTTTTGCAGAGGCTAATGCAACGCCCAAATAAGTGCCTGGCCTAGCCTGCATTGCATCAACAACCACTGAATTATCAAATCCATGTAATGCGGTTTGAACAATCACACAACGCTCAATCCCTAATGTCTGATGCAAGGCAAATAATTTTTCTTTTGGAGCATCTACCGGTGTAAAACTTCGTTCAGGTAAATATGGGAAACGATCTGCTGGTCCAAAGATATGACAATGAGCATCACACGATAACGCTGGCAATTTGAGTTGAGGTGTTGGAACTTCTTCCCAATAAGTTCGTTTAAGTTCAGTCATATTTATCCTTTTTATTGAGTAAATCCTGAATATGTAAATTTCTAATCGGTGGACAAAATTGATAAAAACCAATTGCTACCAAAAGAGTCACAAACCCACCAAAAGCAATCGATGGAGCAAGTCCTAATATGCTTGCGGCAATACCAGACTCAAGAGCGCCTAATTCATTTGAAGATCCTACAAATATGCCATTAATCGAACTGACTCTACCACGCAAAAAGTCAGGAGTTGTTAATTGGAAAATAGCAATTCGAACGACTACCGAAATAGAATCAAAACACCCTGTTAAAAATAGAAAGAAGGCGCTCATCCACACAGTCGTGGATAAACTAAAGCCAATAATGGAAATACCAAAACCCGCAACTCCAAAGAGGACATATTTCCCAGAGTGATATAGGATTGGTTTTCTAGCAAAGTAAAAACCAGTCAGAATAGCTCCAATGGCTGGAGCCGCTCTTAATATGCCTAAGGTCTCAGGTCCTTGATTTAGGACTTCTTTCACAAATGCGGGCAACATCGATACAGCACCACCAAATAAAACAGCCAACATATCAATACTCATGGCTGACAAAATAAGTCGATGATTTTTGACGTACAAAATACTTTCTTTAAAACTTTCCCAAAAAGGCGCTGTATTTTTTTCTCTTTTTAAATTCTTCAGGTGCACCATGAAAACACCATATTGGCCTAGTAAGGCAAACAAACCTGCAATCAAGTAGGTATAGTCTAAACCAATGGCCGCAATGGCAAAGCCTGCAAGTGCTGGACCTGTCACCACGCAAGCCTGAAAAGCTGAAGAGGCATAAGCTGAATATTTGGGAGTTAGTTCCCATGGGATTACTTGCCCAAAGATTGACTGATAGGCTGGTCTCAATAATGCCCGCCCAACACCTAAGAACGCCACAGACAAATAAATATAAAACTCAGCCGGCTCAAACATACCTCGAGCAACGAACATTAAAAAGATGCCAATCACCACATGCATTAGACTCGAAATGGTCGCAATCATTCTCCTAGAATGGGTATCGACCCAATGCCCAGCAAATAACGCACAGATAAAATACGGAATCAATTCAACTAAGCCAAGCAATCCTAGTGACATTACATCACCTGTGATATCAAATAGATGCCACCCTACAGCTACCATCAACATTTGATAGCTCAGGGTACTGCCTACACGATAAATAAGCGTCGCAGTAAAGTCGCGACGCACGGCTGGGGTAGATTGCATAGAGACAGTTTAAGCGAAGTGAGTATTCAACTCGACTTCGCTAGTGGATGGCGCTTGGCTCTGGTGCTTCATGCCCAGTTGATGAGCCGCTATCGGTTGAGGATTGACGTAGATGATGATCTTCCGCCAAGAATAAATACATTGCTGGCACAACAAACAGGGTAAACAAGGTTCCAATCGATAAGCCTGTGAAAATCACAATGCCCATCGATTGACGTCCAGCTGCTCCAGCTCCTGATGCAATTACCAGAGGAACTACACCAAAGACCATCGCTGCAGTTGTCATTAAGATAGGACGAAGTCTTGTTGCACTTGCTTCAACAATGGCATCTAATTTGGAACGACCTTGTTGCTGGAGATGATTTGCAAACTCGACCATCAAAATACCGTGTTTACTAATCAAGCCCATGAGGGTCACAATCCCCACTTGGGTATACACATTAATACTAGTTAAGCCAAGATTAATAAAGATTAATGCACCGAAAATCGCCATTGGTACAGACACTAAAATCACAATTGGATCTCTAAAGCTTTCAAACTGAGCGGCCAAAATCAAGAAAATAATAATGATGGCAAAAAACATCGTACCCACAAAGCCGCCAGACTCTTTAACAAACTGTCGAGATGGTCCTGCATAATCCACTGAATAACCAACGGGCCCTGCTTCTTTAACAGCATTTTTAATAAAATCAATGACCTCTGCTTCAGATACAAAAGGTGTTTTAACTCCAGAGATCGTCGCAGAGTTGAGCTGTTGGAAGTGATTAATCGAACCAGGTACAACGCGTCGTTCAATATGCGCCACATTACGCGCCTGTATTAAATTACCACTTGGTGTGCGTATCGTTTGATTAAGAATTTGATCTGAATTTAAACGGTTTACTTGTAATACTTGCGGAATCACACGATAAGACCGGCCAGCAACAGAGAAGTAATTAACATAGCCACCACCCATCGCTGCAGATAGTTCATTAGCCACATCTTGTTGGGTCATACCTATCGCTGCAACTTTATCGCGATCAATAACAAGGACATCTTGCGGTTTATCAATTTTTAAATCTGAATCAACGAAGAAGAACATACCACTCTTACGCGCTTTATCCAATACGGCTTGTGAAACTTCGTTAAGGTTTTCATAAGACTCTGTTGTGTTGATGACGACTTGGACTGGTAAGCCTTGTGCTCCCGGTAATGCTGGGAACTGGAAAGCAGCAACCCGAGCACCTGCAATCGTATTCCACTTTTCTTGCATTTCTTTTTGGAAAGTGGTGGCATCTTTTTTACGCTCATCCCAATCTTTTAGGATGACACCGCCAAAGCTACTGGTGGCGCTAGTAATTTGGAACATTTGCTGATATTCAGACTCTTTACTCGACTTCTCAAAGATTTGAGTAGCATAGGATTGCATTTGATTGACGGTTGCATTCGGGGGACCAGATGCCTGCATCAAAACAATACCCTGATCTTCAGTCGGGGCTAATTCTGATTTCGATGTCGAGAATAAATACACAACTCCGAATAGCAGGAGTACACCCATCACCACCATAACTTGCCAGGTTGAAAGAATACTTCTCAGACGTCGTTTATATCCACTCTCAACTTTTCCAAATATCGAGTCAACTCTTTGCAGAAATTTTCCTGGATTGTCATCATGCTTCAAAATACGTGAACACATCATCGGTGACAGTGTTAGAGCAACTACTCCAGAGACTGCAACAGACCCCGCTAAGGTGAATGCAAACTCCGTAAAGAGTGCACCTGTTAAGCCTCCCTGAAAACCAATCGGTATATATACTGCAATCAACACAACGGTCATCGCCAGAATCGGCATACCTAGTTCTCTTGCCGCAAGAATTGATGCTTCTCTAGGTGTCTTACCTTCTTTTAAATGTCGATCAACGTTCTCAACGACAATAATTGCGTCATCCACCACCAAGCCAATCGCTAGAACCAATGCTAATAGAGTCAATAAATTGATGGAGTAACCCAGTACCTGCATCATAAAGAATGTGCCGATCAGTGACAGTGGCATTGCAATGATTGGAATAATAACCGCTCTAAAACTTCCCAAGAATAAGAAGATAACGATGGTAACAATGACCAGTGCCTCAACTAAAGTTTTAATCACTTCGTCAATTGAGGTTGTAATAAACTTGGTGGAATCATAGACAACCTCACCAGTAAGTCCTACTGGCAATTGTTTCTGAATATCCGGCAATACATCGCGTACACGCTTTGCAACATCTAATAAATTTGCCTCAGGTGCAACTTTAATACCAATAAACACTGATTGTTTACCGCTAAATGCGACATTAGTTGAGTAATCCTCTGAACCTAGAGAAACCGTAGCAACTTGATCAAGACGAACGATATCTGTGCCATTGCTTTTAATAATGAGTTTTTTAAACTCATCTAAGCTATGCAAATCTGTACCAGCCACTAAGTCCACACCAACCATGTCACCCTTAGTTGAACCCACGGTTGATAAAACATTATTAGCAGCTAAAGCTTTATAAACGTCACTCGCCCCTAAACCTAAACCTGCTAATTTTTCTTGATCAAGCCACGCTCGTAAAGCAAATTTTCTACCGCCTAAAATCTCCGCAGTTTGCACCCCTTCAACAGAGTCTAATTTAGGTTTTACAACTCTTAGCAAATAATCCGTAATACTATTATTTGGCAAAACATCACTAGCGAAACCCATATACATCGCATCTGTAGATTGACCAACTGCAACCGTTAACACGGAAGCTTGTGCCTGCGGTGGTAATTGATTTTTAACAGAAGTTATTTGTGTATTAATTTGGGTTAAAGCAGCATTGGCGTTGTAATTCAACTTCAGCGTTGCGATGATGGTCGATAAACCACTCACGCTAGTAGATGACATATAGTCAATACCTTGAGCCTGAGCAATTGCACCCTCTAAAGGTTGCGTGATAAATCCTGCAACCGTTGCAGGGTCGGCACCATAATAAGCTGTTGTAATGGTAACAATCGCATTTTCAGTTTTAGGGTACTGACTAACAGGTAACGAGCCAACTGCTTTAAATCCTAATAAAAGAATTAACAAACTCACCACGATGGACATTACTGGTTTTTGTATAAAAATGTCAGTCCATTTCATACTAGCACCTCGCAATATTTACTCAATATTTTGATCATCATGTTCTTATTCTTGTGGCTTAGGATTAGCGTTGTTAGCAGGAACTACTGAGTTGTTCACAATTAATGGTGTGCCATTCTTTAGCTTCAGTTGTCCGCTTGTGACAATCGTATCGCCGACCTTGATGCCCTTCAAAATAGCGACTTGATCGCCACGGGTAGGTCCAGTTGTTACAAACACTTGCAGTGCCTCTAAACTTTCTTTTCCATCTTTACCAGTACCCTTTTTCGCAATGTAAATCACAGAACCGTAGGGGTTATAAGTAACAGCTGTTTGTGGGACAGTGATGTAACGTAACTTTTCACCACTATCAATTTTTAAGTTGGCAAACATACCAGGTAATAATTTTTTATCAGGATTACTCACCAATGCTTCTACTTGTATATTTCTAGTATTGGGGTCGACTTTTGGACTGATTGCTGTAATTTTTCCTTTAAAGTATTGATCTCCAAATGCATCGGAATTCACACTAACGATTTGATCTTTCTGAATCTGTGCCACAACACTCTGCGGAAGAGTGAAGTCCACAAAAATAGGATCGATCGTTTGCAAGGTCATAATTTTGTCACCACTATTGATAAACTGACCTGGATTAATCGACACAACACCCACTCTCCCAGAAAACGGCGCCTTTAAGTTCTTTTTGGCAACCAATGCAGCTTGTTGGTCGACTTGGGCTGATTTCGCTTTATAGTCTGCACTACTAGAATCAAAGGCATTTTTACTAATCGCCTCAATGGCTAATTGTTGGCGATCTCGTTCGTTGATAACCTTAGCAAGATCAGCTTGAGCCTGTAATGCTGCTAATTGTGCACGATCTGAATCCTGCACCATGGCCATCAAAAGATAACCTTCTTTGACATCCATACCAGACTTAGCATAGACATTTTTGACAATACCATTAATTTCTGTACTGAGTTCAACACCCCGATACGCCCTTAAGCTACCGGATGCTGTAAGTTGTGGTTGCCATTCGTCATCACCTACAACCATCGTGGTTACTGAAGCAGGTGGAGAACCTGCTCCTGCTAAGTATTTTTTAATCATGATGGTCTTAAACAAGTTAAAACCAATGATGAGCCCCATCAAGACAAAAACACCAATCAACATCCAAATCATTCTTTTACGAAGCGGAGATTGAGTATTATTCGAAGAAACAGAAGATGGAGACTTTTTGAAGATATTCATAGTTATTTCACTTCTTGTTGTGCTGGAGATACGGTTGAAGATGAACCTTGAGTTCGCCCAAGATAAGCAGGCCCAGAACGATTCCACCAACCACCTCCAATAGCAGCATATAAGGCTGCGGTGCTTGTGTATCGATCTGCTTGTGCTTGAATTAAATTAATCTTCGCCTGCTGGTACTGTGTTTGCGAACTTAAAACAGCAAGGTAATTGGTAGAGCCTAACTTATATTGTTGTGTAACTAAATTTAAATTAACGCCTGCATTTTTTTCAGCACTTGCCGCAGAGGCTAACGTGTTTGCAGACGCCTCTAATGACTTAAGGGCATTGGCTACTTCTTGGAAAGCATTCACGACAGTACCTTCGTAATTTGCTGCAGCTTGCTCATAAGCTGCCTTTGCGGCATCACGTTGCGCTCTTAATGTACCCCCCTGAAATAATGGCTGAAATATCCCAGCACCGAGATTCCACATAGCAGTTCCTGGCCCAAATAATGCACTTGTTGTTAACGCTTCAGAACCATATGCTGCTGTAAGATTTAATTGCGGCAATAAGTTGGCTGTAGCCACCCCAACTTGTGCGTTAGATGCCCGAAGTGCAGCCTCTGCAGCACGAATATCTGGACGTTGTCTGACTAAGTCTGTTGGAATCACCTTTGGAATCTCACTGGGCAAATGCAAATTTGCTAAACGAAATTGCGGCAAGTCTGCAGAACCAGGATAGCTACCTGTATAGGCTAATAACATATTACGCGTAACGGATAAATTTTTGTCAAAGCTATAGAGTTGTGTTTGAGAATTTGCAACAAGAGTATTTTGGGAACTTGTATCAATTCTAGAAACGGTACCAATCGCAAACTGCTGATCAATTAACTTGGCTAAATTTTGCTGTGATTGCAAAATAGTTTGCGTTGCTTCAAGTTGCTCTCTTTGTGCCGCCTCACGAATGGCTGCATTCACCACATTGGTGGTCAATGATAAATAGGTCGCTTCTAATTGAAATTGCTGATACTCAGCTTGCGCCTTGGCACTTTCTACGAGTCGACGTGATCCACCGAATAAATCAACCTTGTAAGCTACGCTGATATTTGCATTGTATAAATTATAAATATTGGGCTCACCCGTTGATTGCCCAAAAAATGCAGGTGGAACTTGCTGCCGAACTCCTGAAGCATTGATTCCGACAGATGGAAAATAAACACCCGTCTGAGCTCTAGCAGTAGATTGTGCAGATCTCAAAGCAGCATCAGCAGCTTGTAAATTAGGGTTTTTGTGCAAAGCTGCATCAACAATGCGGTTTAAATCTTTCGACTCAAATAATGTCCACCAATCCGCTGGAACCTTTAATTGATCAACATATGCTTGTGAACCGCCTCCAACCATGTTGGGAACGGAAATTAATTGCGTTGGCAACGGGTTCGATGTCAGCTTCGCTTGATTAGAAAGAGTTGGTGCTTCAAAGTCTGGACCTGCTGCACAACCAGTAATTAGAAGGCAAACAGCAGATATGGATAATAAGTGCTGATGTTTGCCAATGGTAAAACGCATC
>Ga0114960_10004374_pt1 | contig 10598 bp, 12 predicted proteins | sample C_130625_MF_Meta_FD_92637 | JGI IMG/M metagenome (GOLD analysis project Ga0114960, IMG submission 92637) | Freshwater microbial communities from Lake Croche, Canada to study carbon cycling - C_130625_MF_MetaG | ecosystem: Environmental > Aquatic > Freshwater > Lake | place: Lake Croche, Canada...
ATGCCGGCGGCAGCGAAATGGGCGGCCAGGCTGACAACGGTGGTGATTATGGCGGCGAAGAAGTAGGCGGCGAGGCTGAAGCTGCATCGTCTGACCCGGAAGCTGATCTCCCGGCGCCGAACGTAATGCCTGCGTCATACAATGTTCCGTCTCTAAATCCCGCAACAACAACCTTTGAAAGCTTTACCGCTGCTATGCAGCAAGCCGCTGACAAGGGTGCCCTTGCCGACTTCATGGCGCAGAATCAGCCCGCGTTTGCATCGGTTCAAAATATGGTGTCGCAAGATTTGCAGTCGCAATCGTTTTTTAACGATGCGATCTCAAATGCTTTTTCAACCGCAGCTGACGTTTCCCAAAGCCAGCAAGCAGCAAACGCCCCAACGGCGGCAAACTATCAAAGCGTCAATGAAGCTCTTACAGCGCTGGCAGCTAATGCGCCTGCGGCGTCCAACCCTTATGGGGCTCCTGTCAGCAACAACGAAGAATTCCTTGGGCAGCAGGCCCAGGCTGCTGAGCAAGCTGCACAGGCTTCGGCACCTAGCCAAACATATAACAGCGACATCAACTTGGGGTACAGCAACCCCTCAACCGCTATGAACGCCGGGCCCCAGACCTCTATTGGCAGCATGATCGGTGCGCCTGATCAGGCAACGATCAGCGGGCCGGCTGCGAACGCGACGGGTGCATTGGACAACGATTCATATGGGCAGCAAGCCAGCGCGGGCCAGCAGGCCAGCACAGGGCAAGCCAGCCAAAATGCCGGGCCGACAGAAAGCTCTTATGGTGCGGCCCCGGATCTCACGATCAATGGAAACCCGCAGAACATGAGCTCTACCGGCTACAGCAACCAGGGCATGAGCTCGACGGGCTACAACAACCTCGTTGATCTTGTCGGCGGGCAGGATGCGTTCAACTCGGCTTATGGCGGGGGTGGCATCCGCCCATTGCCTAGCCCTTCAATCGGCATCGGAGCCCCGACGCCCCTAGCATCAGCGACGCCCACACCCAAGCTTGGCAGGGCGTTTGACCCGTTGGTTGATTACGCAAACTACGGTGCCGGCCCCGAGCACAAGTTCTATATGGCCGAGGGTGGGCTGGCTTCTTTCCCAACCATGGCCTACACAGACGGGCAGGCTTCTATCGCGATGCCTCCGGGTTTGACACCGTATGATACTGTGGGCAGTGACGTGATGCCGGTCTCTCCAATGTCGCCCACGCCTGCTGCCGCGGCACCCAACCTCGTAAGCAATGGACCGCTCTCAGCGTTTCAAAATCAAAATGCCGGACAATTCCCGTCGCAGATTTCTCAAAACCCAAATCTAGGGTACTCTCTGGGCCAATCCCCACTTTCTCGACTGACAGGGCCGAACAATGGATGACGCGGAGCTCGACCAGGGCATGGAAATGGACCTCCCAAATGAGGATTCCGATGTCGAGGAGAACGAGGACGGCTCTGCTGTTGTCACGATCGACGAGCCGGCTATGGCTGAAAACGCCGAGTTCTATTCAAACCTCGCCGAGGATATGCCCTCTGCAGAGATGAACACAATATCGACGCAACTGCTGGAATATATTGAGCGCGACAGGGAAGCCCGCACGCTCCGCGACAAGCAGTATGAAGAAGGCTTGCGCCGTACTGGTCTCGGCGAGGACGCGCCTGGCGGTGCCAATTTCCAAGGCGCGAGCAAGGTGGTTCACCCCATGCTCACTGAGGCGTGCATCGACTTCTCGTCGCGCGTCATCAAGGAAATCTTGCCCCCGACTGGCCCGGTGAAAGAGTTTATCCCCGGCGAGATCACCGTGGACAAGATGGAGAAGGCGAAGCGCAAGCAGCGCTTCATGAACTGGCAGCTGATGCAGCAGATGCCTGAGTTCCGCCCTGAGCTTGAGCAGCTTACGACGCAGGTTCCGCTGGGCGGCGCTCAGTATCTGAAGCTCATGTGGAACGAGCAGAAGAACCGCCCGACCGCGATCTTCATCCCGATCGATGATGTCTACCTGCCCTACAGCGCCACGAGCTTCTACAGCGCCGAGCGCAAAACACATGTTCAGTACATCACCAAACTGGAATTCGAGAAGCGTGCCAACACCGGCATGTATCGAGATATCGACCTGACAGCGGCGTCTGAGCCCGAGCTCACAGGGCCCCAGAAGGCGAACAACAAGATCGAAGGCCGGGAGCAGACCAGCTACAACGAAGACGGCCTGCGGGTCGTTTATGAGATCTCCTGCTATCTGGACTTTGAGGACAATTTCGGTCTCGCGCCCTATCTCGTGACGATCGACGATACCTCAAAGGAGGTGCTCGCGATCTACCGCAACTGGGAGCCTGATGACGAGAACCAAGAAGAGCTGGTTCACATCATTGAATGGCCCTTTGTGCCTTGGCGCGGCGCCTATCCGATCGGCTTGCCGCATATGATCGGCAGCCTGTCGGCGGCGGCCACCGGCGCCCTGCGGGCTCTGCTTGACAGCGCCCACATCAACAATTTCCCCGGCATGCTGAAGCTGAAGGGCGGATCTCGCGGCGGCCAGACCGATCGGATTGAGCCGACGCAGGTGACGGAGATCGAGGGCGGCGTCGGCATCGACGACATCCGCAAGATCGCCATGCCGGTTCCTTTCAATCCTCCGAACCCGGTTCTGTATCAGCTTCTCGGCTTTGTGACGGAGGCTGCCCGAGGCGTGGTCCGCACGACCTTTGAGAAGCTTCAGGACCAAAGCCCAAACCAGCCCGTCGGCACCACGCTCGCGATGATCGAGCAAGGCATGACGGTCTTCTCGGCGATCCATGCCCGCCTGCACAATTCCATGCAGATGACGCTGAAGGTACTGCATCGCATCAATGCCCAGAACCTGACTGATGAATACATTGAGAAGGTCACCGGCGAGGAAATGTGCAAGGCGTCTGATTTCCGGGGCGCAATGGATGTGATCCCCGTATCGGATCCGAACATCTTTTCTGAGGCGCAGCGCTTTGCCCAGACGCAGGCCGTGGCCCAGCGTGCACAGCTCAAGCCGGACCTTTACGATTCCCGCGCGGTTGAGGAGCGGATCCTTCAGCAGCTCAAGGTGCCTGATTATAAGGCCCTGCTGGCCAAGCGCCCCGAGCCGATCGAGCTCAACGCTGTGAACGAGAACCTCGCCCTGACGCTTGGGCGCCCGGTTGCGGCGTTCCCGATGCAGGATCATCTGGCGCACCTGCAGGTGCATCTGGATTATCTGAAGTCGCCGATGTTTGGCATGAGCCAATTGATCGGGCCCACATTTATCCCTGGCGTGCTCCAGCACATCAAGGAGCACATGACGTATTGGTATGCCTTGTTCATGTACAATCAGGCGAGCGCCGCAGCTGGTGTGCCGCTTGATTCTTTTATGGGTGGCAAGGACAAGGAGCTCAATGCCGAGGTCGATAAGACCCTGGCGATGGCCAGCCAGGCTCTCATGCCGCAGATCGAGGGTGCCCTACAGGGCATCCCGCCTGTGATTATGCAAGCTATGCAGATGATGCAGCAGCTTGGTCCCAAGCCCCCCGGCGACCCGACGCAGATCCTTATGGCTGAGACGCAGCGCAAGGCGCAGGCGGATCAAATCAAGGCGCAGCTGGATCAGCAGAAGCTCCAGCTGGATCAGGTGCGTCTGGGCCTTGAGGCGCAGAATACACAGTCGCGCATGCAGCAGGCTCAACTTGACCTGCAGGCCAAGGCTGACATGAACCGTGAAGACAATACCACGGCGAAAGAACTTGCTGTCTTTGAAGCCGAACAAGGACACAAGACAAACTTGAGAACCGGCCACGGCATCAATCCACACATTTGAGGTAACACCATGGACAACAACCTTCTTCCGCAGCACAAGCGCCTCGCCATGGGCCTTGAAGTGAACAATGCGCCGGCAGGCAAGAGCCTTGTCAACGACAAGGTCACCCCGCACGCTTCTTATGGCATCCGCAAAAACACAAGCGGCAAGAACGACAAACCCGCCAAGTCTGGACTTTCTTCCCTTAATGCCAAGAAATAATTCCTTGACATGGGGCAGATATGATTGAAATCATCATCAAGCGTTTACTCGAACAACAAAGTCGGGTAGCGCATGAGACTTTAGAGCAGCCCGGCGACGGCTCAGTTTTTGAGTACGGGCGCAGGGCGGGTATTTACGCCGGTCTGGGTCGCGCTGTTGCGATCATCGAGGAGACCTTGGCACAGGGCGAAGAGGATGAGGCGCATGACAAAAAACGTCGTGTCAGACCAGCATACGGAGAATGAGAACCTTTTCCCAGTTGTTGAACCTAACGTCAGGCCCTTTGGCTCCCGCGTTTTGGTTCAGATCCGCCGAGCGCGCACACGCAGCAAGGGTGGGATTATTTTCTCAGATTTAACAAAAGACACCGAGCTCGACAACACATGCGTCGCCAAAGTGATTGCTTGTGGCCCGCTGGCTTACAGAAACCGCAACACGATGGAAAAGTGGCCAGAGGGCGCATGGTGCACGCCTGGCGACTATGTCTTCGTGCCAAAGTATGGCGGCCTGCGCTGGGAGCTCCCTTGCACCGCCACCGGCGATTACGGCGACAAGGTCCAGTTTGCGATCTTCGACGACCTGAACATCACGGGCGATGTTAAGGATCCCTTTTCTATCAAAGCGCACATTTGAGGAGCTGACACATGAACAGCACCGAAAAAGCTGAACTTCAAGAAGAAGTCGAAATCATCGAAGGCGTTGATCCTGAGATTGAGGAAAACGAAGACGAAGATGAAGACGTAAGGCTTTCCGACAGTCGCAACGAAGAAGAAGACGCGCGGCGAGAAGCCAAGCGTCTAGAGCGCCGGCGCCGTAAGGAAAACCAGCGTTTTGCCCGCGACAAATCCAAGGAAGAAATGGAATGGCTGGTCAATCAAAACCAGCTGCTCCAGAAGCGCCTTGAAGCCGTCGAAGGCTTTGCGATCCAGAACCAGCGCGGCAGCCTTGATCAGAATTACACGCAAGCCCTATACAGCGTGCAGGCGGCTGAACAGGCTCTTGCTAAGGCGATCGAGATCGGCGACGGATCAACGGTGCCGCAGCTGCTTCGCCAGCGCGACACCGCTATGGCTCGTGCGGCTGAGATCAACCGTGCCAAGCAGAGTTTCGACACGCCACGTGCGCCGCAGCAGCCAGCTGAGGTAACGGAACGCGCTCAGAAATGGGCTTCGCAGAACACTTGGTTCAATGCAAACAGCACTGATCCTGATTCTGTGACCGCCAAGCAGGTGGACGCAGGCCTGGTCGCTGAGGGCTACGACCCGACCACACAGAAGTATTGGAAGGAGCTTGATCGGCGCCTCGCCGATCGTCTTCCTCACCGCTTTGCAGAAGAAGAAGATTCCGGTTATAGTGCTCCCCAAGCAGGGCGGCGCGGGCCGCCCGTTGGTGGGTCTCGCGAGATGAGTTCTCCGGGATCCAAAAAGATTTACGTCAGCTCCGAGCGCGTTCAGGCGCTCAAGGATGCTGGCTATTGGGATGACCCAGTTCTGCGTGAGCGCATGTTGAAGCGCTATGCAGATGTGGATCGTAATAATCGTGCGGCACGCTAAACAGGAGCGAGCGATGAACCTTGGTAATGATGAACGGATCAAGAAAGTAGACGGACAGTCCCGTCGTAGCCGGGTGATGGAAGATCGCCACGTTACAGAGAGCCGCGAGCTCTCCGACGATGACCGTGTCCAGATGTTTCGCGATGCCTTTTATCAAAGCGCCTTGCCAGACCTGCCGGAAATCCCCGGATATCATGTCTGCTGGCTGACCACGACTAATCCGCGTGATCCAATTCAGGGCCGCTTCCGTCTCGGTTATGAGCCGGTTAAGCCCGAAGAGGTTCCCGGTTGGGAGTATGCATCACTCAAGACCGGCGAATATGCCGGCCTTATCGGCGTGAACGAGATGATCGCGGCAAAGCTGCCCGAGCGTCTTTATTTCCGCATCATGCGAGAAGCGCACCACGACGCGCCTCTGCGTGAAGAAGAGCGGATCACCGGCGATATGGATTCTATGGGTGAACGCGCTCGTGGGGCTAAAAGCAGAATGCTCGAGGACGAAGGTTTTTCTGCAATGCGCGAACCGCCGCCTGCTCCTAAATTTGAGTAGGTGGTTCCCCCTCATCTAGCAAAAGGATTCGAGAATGTCCTCGACCAATGCTCCCTTCGGTATGCGCGCGGCTTATAGCCCGTCGGGCGTCATCCGTGAAATGGCCGGTACGATCGTCACCGGTTACGCTGCAAGCATTTACACTGGTCAGCCCGTTAAGATGGGCACTGACGGAACCCTTCAGGCCGCTGCCGCGGGCGACGCTTTCATCGGCATCTTTGCCGGTTGTCAGTATCAGCCTTCTGGCGCTCAGCGTCCTGTGATCTCGCCGAGCTGGCCCGCCAACACCGGCGCCACTGACATCATCGCCTATTACACCATGGACCCGTACATTGTGTACGAAATCCAGGCTGATGGCTCTGTTGATCAGAACGAAGTCGGCCAGCAGGCCAACTTCTCCAACATCACTGCCAACAATGGTTTGGGTTACTCAACCTGCACCATGGATGCCGGAACTGCTTCGTCGGGCAATTATCAGCTTCGTGTTGTCGGTATCGCTAACGGTATCGATAATGCGTCTGGTGACGCCTACACTGTCGTACAGGTTCAGATCGCGAACCATCAGTACGTCGCCACGCGCAACGCCTTCTAACCTAGGGAGATCCCGTTATGGCTACACCAATGCGCAGTACGGACTTCCGTTCTATCGTCGAACCAATCCTCAACGAGGCTTTCGACGGCGTTTATGACCAGCGCGCAGACGAATGGAAGCAGATTTATCGCGAAGAACGCGGTATCCCCCGCAACTACCATGAAGAGCCCGTCCTCTTCGGCTTTGGCGCTGCGCCTGAGCTGCCCGATGGCACGGCTGTCACCTACCAGTCTGGTGGCGTGCTCTTCATCAAGCGCTACCAGTACAAGGTCTTTGGCCTTGCCTTCGCTCTGACGAAGGTTCTTGTTGAAGACGGTGACCACATCCGTATCGGCCAGACCTACGCCAAGCACCTCGCCCAGTCTCTGGTCGAGACGAAGGAGACGCTCGCTGCCAACATCCTCAACCGCGCCTTCAACGGCTCGTATGTGGGTGGTGACGGCAAGTCTTTGGTGGCTTCTGACCACCCGATCGTCAACGGGACGTTCTCGAACCAGCTCTCGACTGCCTCCGCGCTGTCGCAGACCTCGCTCGAGCAGATCCTCATTCAGGTCCGCAACGCTGTTGACAACAACGGCAAGCGTATCCGTTTGAACCCGGAGAAGCTGGTTGTGTCGCCGTCCAACGTGTTCCAGGCTGAAGTGCTCCTTAAGAGCGTTCTGCGTACCGGCACGGGCAACAACGACATCAACCCGGTTAAGTCGATGGGCCTCCTCAGCGGCGGCCAGGCTAACCTGTCTCGTCTGACCTCGACCACCGCCTGGTGGGTTGAGACTGACGCGCCGGAAGGCCTCAAGCTGATGATGCGCCGTTCGCTTGAAAAGAGCATGGAAGGTGATTTCGAAACCGATTCCATGCGCTTCAAGAGCACCGAGCGTTACGACCTCGGCTGGACCGATCCTCGTGCGGTTTTCGGCACGCCGGGCGTCTAGTTAATAGGAAGGGGCGGCTAGACCGCCCCTTCTTTTCATGTGAAAATACCCTACCGAAATTCGGTCTAGCTTTTCATGGAGAAGACCAGTGACACAGTTTAACGACGATCTTTGGCTCGGCAACGCGACCGGCCCGCAGTCTCAGGGCTGGGCTGGCCCCGGCCAGGTTTATAGAGGCGTTGGCCCGTTGGGTCGCGTTTACATCTACGACATCGTTCCTGCCGCTATTTCCGCCACGGCTGTTTGCGCAGCTCAGGCGATCGCAGCAGCCGGCAACGCCACCATCAATGGTGGTAGCGCTTCTGGTGGCGTGGCTACCTTCAACGCCTGCCGCAACTTTTCTGTCATCTCGTCTAGCGCGAGCGACACCACGCAGACCGTCACCGTCACCGGCACGGACTTCTGGGGTCAGGCGCAGACCTGCACGCTGACGCTCAATGGCACGACGACCGTCAATGGCGCGAAGGGCTTCAAGACGATCTCGCGCGTGGCTGTTTCTGCAGCCCTTGTTGGCAACCTGTCGGTTGGCATGGGTGACACCTTCGGCCTCCCTTACCGGGTTCTCGACGCAGGCTACCTGCTCCGCACCGGCTGGGCCGGAGCTGTCGCTGACAATGCTGGCACGTTCACCGCGGCTGACACTGCGACCGCTACGTCAACGACCGGCGACGTGCGTGGGACGTTCCTGCCTGCGACCTCTGCATCAAACGGCACCCGCCGCCTTGTGATCGCCATTGGCCTCACCGCTATTGCGGCTGGTCCTGACGCTACGCAGGTTGGCGCGATCGGCGTCGTTCCCGCCTAATGAAACGGGGGGCCATGTGCCCCCCAACTTCTCTTTAGGAGGGCCAAATGGTCGATACAGTAGGTTCGCAGACGCTGCTTGATGGCGAGCGCCTTGTAGTTCAGAAATTCACAAACATTTCCGACGGCACTGGTGAAACCAATGTCGTGAAGGTAAATGTTTCAGCGCTGAGCGCAAACTCTCTTGGCATCGCGTGCACGGGCGTGAAGATCAATAAGATCTGGGCGACAACGCATGGCATGGAAGTGCGCATTTTGTGGGAGGCAACAACGCCTGTCATGGCTTGGATGCTGCCGCAGAACACAAACTATTACATGTGCTTCGGCGAGCATCTGGGCGGCCTCACCAATAATGCGGGTGCCACGGGTAAGACGGGGAACATCACGTTCACCACGAGCGACACTTCAACTGGTGACATGTATTCGATTATCCTTGAGTGCATCAAAATCTACGGGTGATCCATGGCGCGCTGGTGCATGGCAAAGGGTGGCGGAACACCTGTCTATAAGACGGGCGGTGCCTGGACGCGGTCTGAAGGGAAAGACCCCGAAGGCAGTCTGAACGATGCGGGCCGTGCGTCCCTTCGTGCCCAAGGCCATGACATCAAGCGCCCTGTTTCAGCCAAAGAGGCTGCGCGAAGCCCGGCTGCCAAGGACCGGCAAGATTCATTTTGTCGCCGGATGAAGGGCATGAAGGCAAAACTGACGTCCGCTGAAACAGCGCGCGACCCTGATTCCCGGATCAATAAATCGCTCAGGAAGTGGGACTGTAAATGAAGTACTCTTTTTCTAAAGGCGGCAAGATCGAGCCCTTTTGGGAGAAGTCCTTTAAGGGCGACAGCAAACCTTTGACGCCAAAGTTGAAGGCTTCTGCCAAGGCCCGTGCGAAGGCAGCTGGAAGACCCTATCCAAATCTTGTGGACAATGCAGCGGCGGCTCGCCGCAAGGAGAAATAAAATGGCCGTCCGTTACGTGAAGGATTTCGAATTCCCGGCTGCGTCCGGTTACACCAAGAGCGCCACCCCGGTGACGGGCCAGATGCTTGCGAAGGGTGGCCCGGCTAAAGGCGCCCCCAAGGGTGTCATGGTTGTGATCGGCGTCGGCAAGCCGATGAAGAAGTCCGAAGGCGGCGACGTCAAAACGCCCGAGCAACGCGAGGCCGAGCTGGGCGATCAGCGCCGTGGCGCCCGTGTTATTCTTGGCAAGGACAAGAAGGCCCGCGGCGGCAAAGTCATGCGCGCCGAAGGCGGTGGCGTTTCCGATGCCGATCGCCTGAACCAGATGTTTGGAGACGCAGCTGCCGCGACCGATGCCGAGCGCACCATGGGCGGCAAGGGCAGGGCACCGATGGCCAAGAAGGCCGTCCCGGTGGCCAAGCGCGGCGCGCCCTATGTCCCGAACACAAACATCCCGGCTGATCAGATCTATTCCAAAGAAGACATGGACCGCTTGACGCGCGGCTACAAAAAAGGCGGCGCCAACTGGATCAAGGATGCGATCAAGAAGCCTGGCGCTTTGCATAAGTCTTTGCATGTGCCGGCTGGCGAAAAGATCCCTGCTTTTAAAATTGAAAAGGCCGAAGGCAGCAAAAACCCGCTGCTTGCAAAGCGTGCGCGCCTTGCTGAGACGCTTGGCAAGATGAACAAGGCTGGAGGCGGCAAAGTCTCGACCAAGGAGTGGGAAAGCTCCAAGGAAGACCTCGCGCAGGACCGCAAGCTTTCCAAGAAACATGGCATGTCCATGGAAGACTGGGAAAAGTCGAGCCTTGATAAGAAGCACGATCGCCAGCAGTCCCCGAAGGGCCTGAAGAAGGGCGGCTACGCTGACGGCGGCATGATGATGGGCACCCCGCCCGTGCGTGGCGTCTCCCTGCCCGCACCGGTGGCACCGGCTGGCCAAGGTATGGACCGGAACAAAATGCGTGAAATGGCCAGCCGCGCGCAGGCCATGATGGCAAACCGTCCTCGCCCGGCTGGTCCGAACCGTAGTATCCCTGCGCCGATGCCCACCCCGCTCCCGATGCCCACCCCCATGGCCAGGAAGAGCGGCGGCAAGGTTATGAAGAAGGCCGCAGGCGGGGCTGCGATCCCGCCCCAGATGCCTCTTCAGGGCCCGCCCCTGCAGAGCATGCCTGCAGCTGTTCGAGC
>Ga0114960_10004376_pt1 | contig 10596 bp, 10 predicted proteins | sample C_130625_MF_Meta_FD_92637 | JGI IMG/M metagenome (GOLD analysis project Ga0114960, IMG submission 92637) | Freshwater microbial communities from Lake Croche, Canada to study carbon cycling - C_130625_MF_MetaG | ecosystem: Environmental > Aquatic > Freshwater > Lake | place: Lake Croche, Canada...
CTCTCAATCAGAGGACATTCGAAACAAATTGCATCAAACATTTCAAAAATACCTTGATCAATTGGTCTTTGTGCCCATCGACGAACTCGACCCTCTGCAACAAAGGTACAACTGATGGCACGCCTTAGTCGACGAGAAAGAGCTAAAAGAAGACGTGAGTTCGCCTACGGCTCTCTGATTTTGATCTTGATCGCCATGATTGCGACTTTCTTGTTTTATCAATTTACACATCGCTCAGAAGGGTTTGATCCAGAAACCTTGTGTCCGGTCACGGGTCCCAAAGGCCACTACGTGTTGCTTGTGGACAAAACCGATCCCATGACCTTTACACAAAAAACGGCATTGGAGACTTTGCTAAAAGACCTTGTCGAGAGAAAAATTCCCGAAGGATATTTGATCTCCGTCTTTGTCATGGGTGAAGACTACAAAGAGGCCTCCAAACCTCTGGTAGAGATTTGCAATCCGGGCAAGGGTGACGGCAAAAGCGAACTCACCGCTAACATCAAGCAACTCAAGCGACAATACAATAAAAAGTTCATCACCCCACTGATGCAACAAATGCAAGCGATGGTGAGCAGTCAGTCGGCCAAGTATTCGCCCATCTTTGAAATGCTGCAAATGGTCAGTCTTCAGTCCTTTCAACGCTTTCCCATGGAGGGCGAAAGACACTTGTTGCTGGTCTCAGACTTGTTGCACAACACGCCAGAACTGAGCTTGTACAAGAAACTTCCAAGCGTTGAAGATTTTGAATCAAGTGACTATGCAAGGCGAACTTTCATCGAACTGAAGAATGTACAAGTCGATTTGTACCTTCTTTTTAATTCACCCCAGTTCCAAACCGACAGCTTGATGGATTTTTGGGAGGCTTATTTTGAGAAAACAGGCGCCAATATTTCAAGCATCACACCCATGCCAGGCTAGAGGCTCACTTGGTGCCTCAGAGGGATCTCTTTTCTTTGAAGCGATGACTCAATGGCCACCTCACAAATCTCTAAATTGGCAGCCCCCCACTCTCCACTGTGGGCGGGTTTGACGCCTTGGCTCAAAGAGTCGTAAAGCTCTTGCACCACCAGGTCACGCGGGCTGAGCTCAGTTGAGAGCACCATCTCTTGTCGAGAATTGCGCTTACAGACAAACAAGCCACGCGGTGTTTGTCGAATGTCACCTAGCTCGCAACTGACCAAGGTCACACCAAAAAAAGGCTGAAAAGGTGCTTGGTGTGGAATGGCCCCCTTTGCACGATCTCTTTTGGCTTTCAACTCCTCAGTTGCAGACATGGCATTCAAGGGTTTTTGCAGCCACTTTCTAACTCCCCAGGGCTCCTCAAAACCCCATTCAGAAATATCAAAGCCCATGTCCATGGTTGAGAAACCGGCGTATCCGTTGTAGATCGCAGTTGCACTGGCCCCGCCCTCAAAATCAATGAAAACTGAGTGTGCGCCAATGCCACTCCTTTGGGGATCCATGTTGAAGGTCTTGGCCCTCACGCTCCTAGCAAGTCCCGAACACAGGTAGCGGATGATGTCAAACTGATGGGCACCTTGGCGATAAGTCACCCCACCTCCAAGACGATGGTCCAGTTCTTCTTCACGTCTAGGTCTGTACATCCAGTCGGTGTAGCACCAGGTGTTGACCATCTGAATGGCACCCAGGTCGCCAGAATCGATCAGTTTTTTCATCTCCAAGATGGGTCGGTCATAACTATGGGAATGCCCCACCATCAGCAAGGTCCCCATCTGCTTGGCAACTTGTACCATTTTCAAAGCATCGCTCAAGCTGTTGGCCATCGGCTTTTCGACCAAAACGTGTTTGCCCGCTTGCATGGCTTGCAAGGCATGGCTCAAATGCAGGTCGGTAGGTGTAGCGATATAGACCGCATCCATCTCAGCTTGGCCTTGGAGCATCGCCTCCAAGCTGGCGTAATAAGTTACGCCCTGAAGCAGCCGAACCTGATCGTTCACAGCGCCATTGGGATCACAAACCGCCACCAATTGAACCATGGGATGTTTGTCAAAACTAGGTAAAAAGGCCTGTGCCGCAGCACCCAAACCCACGATCCCTATCTTGATGACTTTAGTCGCGTTCATGAACGGATCCCATCAACTCGAGGTTCAAGTTGTCAGCCATCGCAATCAACGTCCTACGGGTGGCCTGAATGTCCTTGGGATCGATCCCCATCAAAGCTTGATCGTTGATGGCCTCGGCTTGAGGCACAATTGAATTTTTAAGTTGTAAGCCTGTGTGGGTTAAAAAAACTCTCACTTGCTTTTTGTTGTCAGGCATTTTTTGTCGAGTGACATAGCCCTTGGCTTGCATGACTTGAAGAGCGGCAAAGGCAGACGGCTCGCTGATGCCGGCTTGTTCACTCAATTGTCGCTGGGTCAAACCGTCCCCCATCCAAAGGACCCTCAGTAAGGTCCAGTGGCTGTACTGTACATCGTGTGTTCGTAATTTTTTTTGCAATGCACCTGAGGTCAAGCGAAAGACCTCTTTGACCAGATGCGCCAAGCGCTCTCGACTCAATGCATCATTGTCGCGCATCACTTGCTTCTTTTGGTGATCGTCTCTTCAAAAACTTTCAACCACTTTGCCTGCATGTCAATGGCCAAAGCAGGATCAACAAATTTAATCGACGCGTTGCTAAAAGGATTGTTGATTTTTTTGGAAACGGGGATAAAGGCGGCATCGGCCAGAAGTTTTTGTCCATCGCTGATTAAAAAGTCATACAACAACACAGCTGCATTCGGATTGGGTGCTTTTTTAAGCATGGCGATGGTACTGGTTTGAGCCATCAACGGTTGCAAAGCAAAGTAATCAATGGGAGCACCCTTTTGTTTTGATTGCTCGGGGATCCAACTGTAAACCGTCAAGGCCAAAGGAACCTCTCCAGACGAGACCATCATGGTCAACAAGGAGTGCCCTTTCCTAAAGGACATGCCGTTGGTGTTCATGATGCCATTGAAGGTTTTAAGTCCAGCCTCTTCGCCCATTTCACCAAGCAAAGATCCAAACCAAGCTTGGTTGTTTGCCTCAATGCCCAGTAAACCTTTCCACTTGGGATCCATCAAATCTTGATAGGTTTTAGGGAGATCGTCTTTTTTGATTTTGTTGGTGTTGTAAGCGGCCACCCAAACATCCACGGAGAGTCCAACCCAATGGTGATGCGATGGAAGCGCTTGAGGGATCAAATCGGATTGAAACGGCGACCTCACCTCTTGCAGAAGCTTTTCTCTATAGGCCGCTTCATTTTCAGGAGAGTTGTTTTGAACCAGGTCGACCTCAAATTTGTTGCCCTTGGCCTCGGTCACGATTCTTTGTAAAACCGTCTCCGAGCCAGATCTCCACACTTTGACTTTGATGCCATACTTTTTGGTGAATTCAGTAAGCAAAGCCGGCAAGCCTGGGTAGACGTGATAAACCGAGACCACCCCCTCCTTTTTAGCCGCGTCCACCAGCCTTTCAAATCGATCGGTACCCTTGTACAACGCTGCCTCAGCGCCTGTCATAACGGGTTTCAAAGTGTCGGCAGATGCACTGGCACTGAGGACAGTCAAACACAAATTCACCATACCCACAACGATTGAACGACAACTCATGAAATTCCCCTGGTGGTTTGAAGAGCAGAAGCCATCAGCAAATCAGCTCTGCTTTTGTTACTTGTAGAGGCGGTCAGCTTTTCTTTTCAAATAATCAAAATTGATCACATACTGTTCATGGCGTGTGATGTTGTGATGAAGCCTTTGAATACTTTGATCCGTGAACTTTTCACCCACCCCGCCAGCGGCCATGACTTGCAACTGAATCTGGCAAGCGTTGTCCAACATGATGGCCAAAATGGTCGACTCCTCAACGCTTTGCCCCACAACAGCCACGCCGTGGTTTCGCATCAACACTGCTTTGCATGCGCCAAGTGCTCTAGCAACACCGGCACCCATTTCGGGGGTACGGATCAAATCGATGGTCTCCGTGAAATAGGGCAATCCATCGGCAAAGGCCACGCTAGGTTGACTGATGGACTCTAAAGTCTTGCCAGTGGCTGACAACGCAACCGCAAAGGTCGGATGCGTATGGATCACACTCATGACGTCGGGGCGGACCTTGTAAATTTCGGAATGAATAAAAACCTCGCTGTGGCGTCTGCCGCCACCTGAGACTTTTTCACCCGTCAAATCACACACCACCATGTTCTCAGGGGTGATCTCATCGAAACCAAAACTATGCGGTTTCATATAGAAATGTTCAGGATCCTCAGGCACTCGAATGGAAACATGCCCACGGGTCAAGTCACCTTGCCCGTTGGTTTCCAAAATACGGCCAGCGGCGATTAATTTATCGGTAATTTCTTGCTTGTTCACAGGTTTTTCTCTCTAAATAGGTTGATCAATGGATGCTAAAAAACCAAGGCTTTAAAGCTTGGCCAGTTCTGCCTGTATCGCTTGTGCTTCTTTGATGCCAGGGTGCTCAGCACCCTCAAAAATTTCCACCAAGTCTTTGGCTATGGGAGAGTACTTGGCATGGGTTCTTAGCATAAAGCTAGCAAAACCATCGCTGTTGTGATGTTTTTTCTTCTCGTTGGGCAAATCAATTCTCTCATTTTTCATTGCATCACGAACAACAGCAATGGGGTCGAGTCCATCCTCCACCTTTTTCATTTCCCGCTTGAGCATGCGGCGGTACATGGCTACGCCTCGATCGGTCGCACCTAGATTTTCAGCAGAACGATCTGCGATGGTGCCTTGTGAGATCCACGCCATGATGTCTTGGCCATCGACATTGTCTACAATGAAGTCACCCTTTTCATCCAAGTAAGGCACCGTGTACTGATGGACTTTGTCCAGCAAATGCGTGGGCACCTTCTTGCCTTGAGGCGGCACATAAGCGTTGTACCAAAGATGAAGCGTGTTTTCATCATCCACAGGGACTCGGATTTGAAATGAAAAGTACCTGGCCTTCTCGTCTCCATTGCCCACCGCCAAGGTGTTGGGGAAAATGATCGGATGACCCACTTTCCAATCGTCACCATCCTCGGAGTTTCCCTCTAAGAGTCGGTGTTTGGTCATGCCATATTCGAACTCTTTGAAGTCAATTTTTTGATGGTGTGCACTGATAGCCACTTTGATACCCTCTTGCTCTTTCAAGAACTCATAATGGTGCCCATGCAGCCATTCGGTATGTACCGGATCCAAAGAGTTTTCCATGATTTGCAACCAATTGATCGGCAGCAATGAGCGCCCAAGCATTCGTATGGTCCCTGGATGAACAAAACCATCCAAGCGAGGTAAAAGAGGTTGGGGTTGAGGGCCCATGTAGGCAAACAACAAACCACCTAGCTCTTGAACGGGGTAAGCACTGGTTTGGACTCGAGCTTTGAAAGTCGGATTGTCCAACTCATTGGGTTGGTTCAAGCATTCGCCTTGGTGGCCAAATTCCCAACCGTGATACGGGCAACGTATACCCCGCTCGGTGGGTATGCCATAGGCAAAGGAGGCTCTCCTATGAGGACAATTTTCTGCGATGAGCCCCAACTTGCCAGAGCGGTCTTTGAACAAGACCAACTTTTCTGCAAGCAAGCGCACCTTGAGCGTCCACTTGTCTTTGATTTCATCGGCCGCCGCAAATGGTTGCCAATACCTTCTCATCAATTCGCCCATGGGAGTACCCTTGCCCACTTGAGTCAATATTTTATTTTGCTCTACAGTTTCCATGGTTTAAAACCCCTAAGGTTGATCAAAAGACAGCTAGGCAGAATAGATCCTTATTGGGCTGAAAAGCTCAAAGATTCAATTTGCTTAGTTACATAACAAAGAATTGTGTATCTTCGCTTAAAAGTAGGTTATTTTTAACAAATAATTTCCTTTTATGACCCGTGTTAACCCTTATTCAAATGGCTGCACTCCAAAAATTTGAATTCTTAAGTTCAAATTTTTTATGAGCAGAATTAACTTAGGTAACAAAACAAAATAGTCTCGGTTTGATCTTTATTTCTTGGTCAAGCAGGTAAATTAAGCTCGAATACATGACAATACGGGTTCACAAAAAAACGGTTACAAACCAAATCCAAGATGACATCAAGCACTCCCTTTACAAGAAAAGACCGCAAACATGACCAGTTGCGTGAAGTCCGCATCACTCGAGGCTTTACGTGCCACGCAGAGGGCTCTGTTCTCATCGAGTTTGGACAAACTCAAGTACTTTGTACCTGCTCAGTGCTCGAGAAAGTCCCCCCCCATCAAAAAGGCTCAGGAGAGGGATGGGTCACCGCTGAATACGGCATGTTGCCCCGGGCCACACACACAAGAAGTGACCGCGAGGCGGCCAAAGGGAAGCAATCAGGTCGCACCCAGGAAATACAAAGACTCATTGGTCGGTCCTTGAGAGCCGTGTTTGACTTGAAGAAACTAGGGGAACGCACTCTTCATTTGGATTGCGATGTTCTCCAGGCCGATGGGGGTACAAGAACGGCCAGCATCACGGGTGCCTTTATTGCTGCGCAAGATGCGGTGAGTAAGCTGATAAAAAGTGGGAAACTGACCGAAAGCCCCATCACTGAATCGGTGGCCGCTATTTCTGTAGGTTTGCTTGGATCCAATGCCTTGCTTGATTTGGAGTACACAGAAGATTCAATTTGCGACACTGACATGAACATCGTGATGACAGGTCAAGGGGACTTCATTGAAGTGCAAGGTACTGCAGAAGGTGCAGCCTTTAAACGCACTGAGATGAATGCATTGCTGGATCTTGCCGAAAAAGGTATTCGTGAGCTTATCGATTTACAAAACAAAGCCTTGGCCAAACCTTTGGCCAACACCTAAGATCGATGCGCACAACAAAACCCCTCGTTCTTGCCTCCAACAACAAAGGCAAACTGGCCGAGTTGGAAGTTTTGATGGCTCCCTTGGGGTTCGAGTTGATCAGCCAATCTAGCTTAGGCATCGAAGAAGCAGCTGAGCCCTTTCACACCTTTGTAGAAAATGCCTTGGCCAAGGCCAGGCATGCAAGTCTTCACAGCCATTTGCCCGCTTTGGCCGATGATGCGGGGCTGTGCGTCGAGGCCTTTGATGGGGCACCAGGCGTACAGACAGCTTTTTATGCCACTCAATTTGGTTATCCCAAAGGGGATGACAACAACGTACGTGCATTGTTAGAACAAATGCAAAACCAGAGGAATCGAAAAGCTGCTTTGGTCAGCACCCTGGTGGCACTTAGACATCCCGATGATCCTGAACCCCTCATTGCAGTTGGTAGGGTCAGCGGTGAAATCACGCATGCCCCCATTGGAGAGCATGGTTTTGGCTTTGATCCCGTGATGTGGTTACCTCAATTCGGTAAGACCTTCGCTGAGCTAGACCCAGTGATCAAAAATCAACACAGCCACAGAGGGCTAGCCGCGAAGATGATGTGTCAAATGATGAAGGATCGGTGGTTTTGAATCACTTTGATGTTCCAAACTTGATGCGCCCTGGTACTTTGCAATTGCAAAGCCTTCCCCCTTTGTCTTTGTACATTCACTTGCCATGGTGCATAAAAAAATGCCCTTATTGCGACTTCAATTCTCACGAACAAAAAGGCAATGAACTTTCTGCAAAAGAGCAACAGACCTATATCGATGCATTGTTGTCCGATCTGGATCAAAGCCTAGGTCTCATTTGGGGCAGAAAAGTTCAGAGCATCTTTATCGGCGGAGGAACCCCAAGTCTTTTTAACCCCGAAGCCATAGACACTTTGCTGTCTCAAATCAGAGCTCGCTTGCCACTGGTCGCCAATTGTGAGATTACACTTGAAGCCAATCCTGGCACCTTTGAAAAAGATCGTTTCAAGTCCTTCAAGCTTGCAGGCGTCAATCGACTGTCAATTGGCGTACAAAGCTTCAATGACAGCAATTTAAAATCTTTAGGTCGTGTCCACAACGCCCAGCAAGCCATCGAGGCGGTTCAAGAGGCTAGCGTCAATTTTGAAACCTTCAACATCGATTTGATGTATGCCCTGCCTGAGCAAGACCTAAAAGCACTGGCTCTAGACCTAAAGCAGGCTTTGTCTTTTACCCCGCCTCACCTCTCGATTTATCACCTGACCCTAGAGGCCAACACTTACTTTGCAAAGTACCCGCCTGAGAATTTACCCAGCGATGACAGCGCCTATGAAATGCTAGACCTCATTACAGAAATGACACAAGCGGTTGGGCTCGACAGATATGAGGTTTCTGCGTTTTCCAAGAAAAATCACCGATGCTTTCACAATTTAAATTACTGGGGATTTGGAGACTACCTAGGAATTGGAGCTGGAGCGCACAGCAAGCTTAGCTTTCCACACAGAGTCATTCGGCAAATCAGAGTCCGGGATCCTCAACTTTATATTGAAAAAGCCCTAGTTCACGCTTGCGTTGCCAAGCACGAAGAGGTCAGTCGAAAAAATCTCCCGTTTGAGTTCATGCTTGGCGCGTTGCGTCTTAAAAATGGATTTGAACTGAAAACCTATACTGAGCGCACTGGATTGCCAATCTCCAGTATTCACCAAGCCCTAGAAACGGCTCAGGCGAAGTCTTTGGTCGTCTTGGAGGGAGACCATTTACAGCCTACGACGCTTGGATTTGACTTTCTCAACGACCTTCAAAGCCTATTTTTATGAACAAAGGGCTCAATAGCTGCGACAAATGTAAAAATTACCCCGATATCGCTCTATAATTTGGTTTAAATTTTAGGATCACACTCTCATCAAGTCTTATAGATTGATGACATGCAAACTTAATCTCTCTCAAGATTAACTTTAACGGAAGCGTGGCAGAGTGGTCGATTGCACCGGTCTTGAAAACCGGCAACGGGAAACCGTTCGTGAGTTCGAATCTCACCGCTTCCGCCAATATGTCAATAAGTTCAACAACTTATTTTGATATTATTGATTTTCCCCACAATTTTCCCCCAATTAACGGCTCTGGCTCTTCATCATTAACGGGCGCTCTACCCAATTAACGGGGATTGGGAATTCTTATACCCGTATTGGTACCCGCAGTTTGTTTTGCTGGGGTTTAAATAAAGCTCAAAGTTCATTTACCTAATCATCTGTAAACGTTTACACATCCCCTTTCAAATTCCAGCCTAGCCAGACCCCACCGTACCCCCATCCCCCTAATTCACTGTTGGTACCATCCGCCTACCCTTGCACTGTGTTTTGCTGTAATTACTGGTTAATTCTTAAAAATATTTTGTAATTTCAAGCTTTCACTAGGTAATACCGCATCAAAATTAGGTGGGTAGGTTTTTACAATTTCGTAAAAACTTTCTACTGTCACCTTGAATACTTCAGAAAATATAGATTTCCAAGTTGAAGAATCGGGTGCACGAAAAAAGAAATCTTTGAATATCAGTTTGAAAGCTTGCTCTTCGGTAAACCCAGATTTCTGAAGTTCTTTGGATAGCACAAGGATCATAAAAGTAGAAGATGCGTAATTGATATCTTTATCTGATACAGAAGATGACTCAAATATCTCAGGCGTCTTGAGTGAAGCAAAGTCTACATTCCGTGATCTGTTTTTCTTCAAACCATTTGCAAAATAATATTGCTGAACGTAAAGCTCCTCTAATGCTGTAGCCGTACCCTCTACCAACCATTTTGTTTCAAATCTTTTTGGATTTTGTATGAATTGATACAGGCAATCACCAAGTTTACTCCTTTGATAGACATGATAGCGCTCATGAACAATGACGGAATAGAGGTGAGTGCTATTCAACTTGAACTCATTGTCTGGTATTTGCAGTTGCAACCATGATGCTTTTCCATTTCCGCTCATTGATGAACCCGGATTAGTAACCCCACTAACGCTATACGGAAAACCAGCAGACTCTACCCAAGCATAGATTGGCATATTTTCATAACAAGTTCTTGAGTAAATAGGCATTAGCTCTGTTATGTTGTTCATCACGATGGCAAACTCTTTTGTCCAACTGCTAGGCAAACTGTCGTGGAGGTTATAGGTAAATTTGAAGCTTGTGCAATTTACAACGCCACTACACTCAGCACCAACACTCAAAACGTTCCCGACTGAGACTACAACGTTGTAGTACTTATTGCCGTAAGCGAAGACAACAGGAATTGTTAGCCTTTTGGTTTTTGAATCGTAGGTATCGTATGAGTCATCGGTTAGTGTGCCTATGCTGACCACCTCACCAATAGTGATCTTCACATCGGAGTAAACGGTGTCGCCAACAGCGACTCTTGCAATTGAAAGAACCCCAGTATTAGGGTTAAAGCTATCGGCTGAAAGGGCTGTAAACGACCAACACACCATAAAAAATGAAATTAAAAGCTTCAAAATCGTGAAATGAATTTGTTTCATTAAGGAGTTCCAATTTGATATGTCACTGATATCAGAAGTGAACCGGCAGGTTAGGCAAGTCAACACTGCTCGAATAATATTATGACTGAGTAGATTTGTATAGGGTTGAACTCAATAAAAGGTAAGCACATGAAATGAAAAGGGTAAATACCTATATAAACAAATTATTTTATCTTGAAAATAAAATTACTAATTTTTATATTAATTTAAAGAGTTATAAATAAAGAGATTAGCGGTCTGCACATAAAAAAGGATTTTAACTATGA
>Ga0114960_10004380_pt1 | contig 10589 bp, 7 predicted proteins | sample C_130625_MF_Meta_FD_92637 | JGI IMG/M metagenome (GOLD analysis project Ga0114960, IMG submission 92637) | Freshwater microbial communities from Lake Croche, Canada to study carbon cycling - C_130625_MF_MetaG | ecosystem: Environmental > Aquatic > Freshwater > Lake | place: Lake Croche, Canada...
TGATTTACAGAATAATCCTTTATTAGAAATGATTTCTATTCCGATAGAATTATCAACGGCCTTAAAAGCAACTGAGGGAACAACAATGATAAAAACAATTGATAATTTGAAGGCGTTACCTGCTGCTGCTCCTGCTTTAGTTCTAGCCTTGCCGGCTCCTTTGTCAGCGGTACCAGTGGCACCAGAACAAATACCCGCAGAACAAGCACCTTTAGAAGCAGTAGCAGCACCGGTAGAAGGAGTAGCACCTTTAGAAGAAGTATCTCTAGAAGAAGTACCTTTAGAAGCAGTAGCAGCACCGATAGAAGCAGTAGCACCTTTAGAAGAAGTATCTCTAGAAGAAGTACCTTTAGAAGCAGTAGCAGCACCGGTAGCAGCAGCACCTTTAGAAGCAGCACCTTTAGAAGCAGCACCTTTAGAAGCAGCACCTTTAGAAGCAGTAGCAGCACCTTTAGAAGCAGCACCGGTAGAAGCAGCACCTTTAGAAGCGGCAGCAGTAGCAGAAAATCAACCCGTAGAAGCATTAGCACCATTGGACGCAACAGAAGATAATGAGTTAGTTAATGTAGTGCCACCTCCCCAGCCTGCTCCTCCAGTTCTAGAAAATCAAGAAGAACCTGCCGTCGCATTTAGCGGTGTTGTTGGTGAAGAAGAAGAACCAGTAAAAATAGATATTCCTTTGCCCGAAGAACCGGAAGCAGCACCAGCAGCAAACGCAGAAGGAGCAGCACCAGCAGTAGCAGAAGGAGCAAACGCACCAGCAGCAAACGTAGCAGCACCAGCAGCAGCAAACGCAGAAGCACCAGCAGCAAACGCAGTAGCAGAAGGAGCAAACGCACCAGCAGAAGTACCAGCAGCAAACGTAGCAGCAAACGTAGCAGCACCAGCAGCAGCAAACGCAGAAGTACCAGCAGCAAACGCAGTAGCAGAAGGACCAGCAGCAAACGTAGCAGCACCACCAGCAGCAAACGCAGTAGCACCAGCAGCAAACGCAGTAGCACCAGCAGCAAACGCAGTAGCACCAGCAGCAAACGCAGAAGCAAACGCAGAAGCCCTAGAAGCATCTAATCAAATACAAGAGGCTCAGCCGATCCCTGCTCCACTGCTAGTTTCCGAGCCGCAAATACCGCGTCCACCTCTTCCGGCATCAAATTCAGCATTAGAACCTGATACGTCTGGTTATCCGGGTGGAGTACTACCAAAGCCAGCTCCGTTACCTGCTCCCCGTAATTAGCCTCAATAATACGCCGATAAACATTCAACTGCATCGTGTAATGCCAGTAGTTAGTGTCCGGTAGATGATTGACAGGGCCCAGCATATTACCATACGGGTTCGTAGTCTTAACCTCCTTCACCCTCTTCCAATCATAGATTGCTAGAGTGCCGTCGGGCTTTCTGTAGACCATGTCAATTGACCCCGAAATCATAACAGAACGGTCCCACACTAGCCACTCTGTGCGAAAAGGCTTAAACTTAGACCCCACCTTCCGCTGATACTCCAAGAACATTGTCCACTCGGGTGACAGTGCGGGTTCATAATCATCACCTGCCAGATTGCCAACAGGATCAGCATTATAATACCGCTCAATGTCCAAGTGCATCCGCGTTCCAGCACCCGAGGCCGCCGCACCATTCGCAGCCCATTTTGCCTTAATCTCTTCATCTGTCATTCCATAATATGGCCCAGCCGCAAACTTCTGTGCGTTTCGTCGCATTTTTACAATAATTCCATCCGGGTCAAAATGCGAATGACACGCACCTACAATCTTTGTACATGAGACCCAACCGGTAGAATCCCCATCAATAAAATACGTGTGGGTATCCTCTACAAAGGAAATATGGTCATCCCGCTCATGCTTATTAATTACTGCTAGACGCTGCCACGGAAGGGCACCATCAGAAACGGATTGCGGCATTTTACTCTTTAACTATTCAAAAAATACTTTAAAGTTCAAATTTTTTTAACGCCATCTTTTAGCACATCCAATACGCCAATCCGTCAAATACTTTAGACTTATCTGCCGAACAAGGTCGCGGGGCAACCATAAATCTTTGCTAGTAGTTCCAGTCAAGCCGCGTTCATACTGCCGCCGCTCCCGTATTACAGACCGTTCCAGCAATTCTTTTTGTTCAGCTACAGTGAAACGATTTACACGGTAATATTTAAATGATTGAGATTGATTAGGCTCAAATACACGCCAATATATTCCCTGTCCAAAATCTTGAAATGGTCCACATTTTGTTATTTGTGTTCCAGCTACATGGACACTATCATTAAATTGTACCATTTTATAATCAGAAGAATTACGCCAGTAATCAATAAATGTCCCTCTGAATCTTTCTTTGGGAAAATATCTGGTGGAAAATCCATAGTATTTCTCCCCCCGTTTAAGATCCAAAATATTTATTTCGGGACCAATAGGTATTTCCATTTAACTTAAGATATTTTTATACAACAAAGACCATCAATTTTACTTCCATAAGGTTACAGAAACTATGATTTTTCCATCACCCTGTTGCTTTGCTGCCACCGTTTGAATTTTCAGATTGGTCTCCAACGGATTAATAATCCGAATTTCACCCTTAGGATAATCCGGCGGTAAAGGCATATCCACCTTTCGTTTAGTCTGTGCGTATAAGCCAAAGCTTATGGCCATTAGTATAATAGCCGCAATATAACCCGATGACCAAGGCTCCCAAAATATAAGAATATTTGCTAGAGACCCCAGCAGAGAACCGGAAGATTGGGCAAACTCCACGAAGAAGGAATTTGAATTCTTAATTGTAGCATATTTCGTATTACGCACAAGAAGTTTAATTATCGGTAAAGCAATGCTAACACACGTGACAAGAATAAGTCCTTCCTGCAATTGCGTAGAAGCAATTATATCTGGAGTCCATTCTGTTATTTCCTTGCTAAATGTTGCGTAGATTACAATAAGTACCGAAGCAATAAGACTTGAAACCAGTGTCATTTCAACAACACGGATATCGTAATCATCCCACGATAACTGCATGTATTCCTGTGATACATTCATAATGCCGAGAAGAAAAGCAGCTACTAGAGCAGTTGAAATACCGACTTTATAATTAGCACCCGCAGAATCCTCTTGGTCAGTAAAGAGTGCTACAAAACCAATACTAAAGGCAGCTGCCAAGCAGAAAACCGCCGCACCCAAATGCCAGTAGGTGAATTGCTTTCCGAGAAATAGTTTGCTTAGCACAATTGTAAACAGAATACTTGTGCTAATCAAAATGGCAAAGACACTTCCGGGCATTACATTAATGCTTATATGACGAAGAATTGTAAGCGAAAAGAGAAGAGCACCGGTTGCCATATACTGTGCCCAATAAGTCTTCTTTAGCATTTTTCTGCTGGAATACTGATACCAGTAAATAGGAAGCATAAATAGCCATACTTGATTACTCAATAACGCAGTATATGCTGGAAGTATAAGAGGAACTGAATTATAATTTAGACTCTTAATAGCAACAATTTCTGCTGCTGAAGTGATTGCGTAAAAGATTCCATAGATAATGGCTTTTAACAGCATTTCTCTAGCAGTTACGCAAATGAACCCTTAGAATCAAATTTATTAATTCTTAGTGGTATGGTCACATAAAATAATCGCAGCCTTTTAAAGGTATGGAGTGGTCAACGCCCACTGTCCGCTTATCCATACGAATTAATAAAATAACGCACGAAGCCGAAGTGCGTGACCATAAAACGCCGACTCCAAAGCTGAAACTTAAAAACGTAAGTTTCGGTTCTGTAGATATTTTTTTCATAACTCCAAGACAAAAAATTAATATTTGCGGACTTTGTTCGCCGATTCCAGCAATATTAAAACCCGTTAAGAAACGAAGATCTAGTATTTAGACCCCTCCTGCTCCACCACGTCCTCCACGACCCCTTGTCGGCCCCCCACGACCGCGACCACGACCGCGTCCCCTTGTAGCAGTCGCAGCAGCCATCGCCTCAGCCGCTACAGATGCGGGTAGCACAGGCAGAACAATCTGAACCGGAGCCGCAATCGCCTCCCCAGCCTCTCCAACAAGTGCGGCTGATAGAGGACCATATGTCCGCCGGCGGAAGATAAACCACCGATTCATAAATGAATACTCCCGCAACTTGGCAGACATTGTGAAACGGCTTCCCATCTCCTCATACACTTTCTTGAACATTCCGTTATTCTCTTTCAACTTGAGACTTGCCAACTCCTCCGAAGATAGAACATCAATACCCATCTCGGCCAAACGACTTCGAAGATAGGCAAAGTTAACCAAGTATTCCTCATGACCCTCACCGATGGTGATGAAGTTTACCTTAATCTTCCGGCCCAACCCCGCATCTGAATCGGGCAGCGTCTGCTCTTCCGCAACAGGATCATACATCTTCTCTAAAGACCAGATTTCAGCATCACCCTCCTTACCCATAAGTACTCCACCTAGAGCCAAGGGTGCCAACGCATTATAAACTGTTTCGCCGTTGAAACAGCAGCCGACGAAGAAACCACCCACCTTCAGATTATCAGCAATATTCTGCAAGAAGCCATCCAACATCGTCCTGTCCTGAAAGAAGTAATGAAGCGTAAACATACTGCTAATCACGTCAAACTTCGTGGCAGCCTTTGCCGCCAAACCAGCTGCTGCTAGGAAAGGAGGAATGGATAAGCCCGAACCAGGCGTACCGTACATTGCTCGTAGCAAACTCTGGTCTTCCGCTGTGATTCCGGCATCGCCTGTTAGCAAAGGCCGTTCGCAACGTCCCTGTACGAAAACCATAGGAGCCACCTCGGAATAATCAATCTTCTTATTGAGGTATCGCCGGTAAGCACCATCACGCGGATTTAGAAGAGAATCCTCCGCCAACTCAACACCTAGAACCCAGCCTCCCTGTGAAGCAGGGCCAAGGATACTAGCCCACTTATGTAGATCACCCGCCTTTCCACATCCCATGTCCAGCAGTGCTGACCCGGTCCGAAGTGTGCGACCTAGAAGAACTGTATTCTTGATATAGTTGTGGAACTCCCTCAGACTCTTGACCTTGTACTCATTACGAAAGTCCACCTTACTGACATAGAGTTTTTCTACCGGAACTACTGCTACGGCGGCATCTTCACTTTCGGCCTCTACTACTACTGAGCCCCGCACCATCTCCTCCGTAATTGGATCGTGAATGGACGCCCATACTGAATCGGCCACTTTCTCTCCATTTAACGAACCGCCCACAACACCGCGACGATACGCCTCAGTCTTATCCCAACGAACCCGCTCTGGCTGCCAACGCCAACCCGGAGCCGCTTCCGGATTATATGACATCTCCACAATCATATTGCTTTCAATCGGCTGGCCATCTGATACACAGCGGATAACCGACTCCGCAATATCGGTTTCTCTACCGTCCGTAGCAATAGGTACGTGGCATATTGACGCATATGCGTCTACCGGATCTAGTGGATGGAATACTATCGGACGATAGTCATCCGTATTTGCCTCGGGTAGAGGAAGCATCTCCAAGATCGTCTGTCGCGGATTCTTGAATGCCGGATCGCGAACACCACCCACATAGAGACGTAGGGTCTTATATGTTACTAGTTTATTTGAATCAGGATGTAGTTTAGTCTGTACTATCTCATCCGCCCAGATATTACCCGCATCATCTATAGCCCGCTCCGCAATCACCAAGAAATCCACCGTGTTCTTTGACACAGGCTTCCACTTGAACTGAGCAGTCCAAGTACCAATTCCCGTCGGCAAGGCCAAGGCGTTCGGAGTAAAGATGAGACCATCCGTCTCATACGGTCTCAGCTTAGCGGCATCTAGCATAGCCGCTGCTTCCACGAAAATCTGACGCTGAGGAGCGGGAGGCAATGCGAACTTGAAGGCCTTAATTCCAATACTCATCTGCTGGTTAATCGGAAGCTTGAGTGTCTGCCGGCACGTTGAGAGTCCAGAAATTGCCTCCTTGAGTAGACGATAACGTGACTCAATCTCAACAGGAGCACCTTCAGTCCCACCCTCTGTACCTACCAGAGAAGAACCCATGAAAGGCAGCGGCCGGCAATCCTTTCCGCCTCGTGTCATAAGGATATCAAAAGCATAAAAGGTGTTCATCGGCAAACCATCCTTACTCTGCTGGACCCATTCGCCGTCCAAAACGAGTCCCCGCCAAATCGCCGGATCAGTTGCTAAACCCGTGGCATAGACATTCATATTCATATCAATCAAATACAGTTCACCCCCCTCCTGCTTTTCATCAGCATACACAGTCAGCAGAGCACGCAAGCCGTCCGCCTTATCTGTCACATTGTAACCGCCATTTAGTGCTAGCAGTGACACTGTATCGGGAGTATTCATTGCTGGAGGTAGTAGATGCTTCTTTTCAAGTGTAACAGCCTTGGGTCCGGGAAACTTGTTATTCTGGCCGAATAGTGTCTTGAATGAATTTAAGACTTCAATCCTCTGCTTGTTCTTAATGAGAGCAAATGACTTCTGCTTTCCCTGTAGTGCTTGGCCAATCTTACTTAGCAAAATCATCGGCTCGTCACCCACCTCCTCGGAAATCGCCTCAACCTCCACTTCGTAGCGTAGCGGTCTGTTCAAAATGTCAGCCTCCTTAAAAGATAACACTTTGGAGAACTGCCCGTTTGCGTTATAAGGAGACTGCCGGACAATACTCAAGTCAAAACGGGCACCCTTTGATGTCGCAAGAGAATACCGGCGAATGTAGCGGAAACTCTTAACTAGAACAGGCCAACGAAGCATTGCCTCCTGAAACTTGAAATCGTCACGTGTTACATTCTGTTCACGCTTCAATTTAATACGAACATCATACTCTGAGATATCCACTGACTGAATATCCCGAATACTTGCCTTAATATTACAAGTTGCGGAGTCGGGCAACTTGTTAGTCTGACAGTACTTACGAACAGCATCTTCGCCAGTAATTACAAATCGCATTCCATTCTCCAAAATAATCGTCAAATAAGGTGGCTGAACTTCCTCTTGAAGGCCGAGGCTGCGGCAACGCTTTAGGATATCCATCCATTGCGTAGCGTCCACATTCTGAATTACTGCCTCAAGTTCCGTATCCTTCATTCTCCGCCACACAGACCAGAGAGCCTTAATTTCATCGTAGTCTGTTTTACGGAGTTCCATACCTACAATATGCGGATAGTTGGTAGTTTCAATTTTTAAGGGCTGCGGCCCTGTATATCCATCCCATTAGTTCCTGCTTTGTTAGCGTAGGTAAAGAGCCCGTTCCACTATCTCCTGCCATAATCTTTGCCTTCAACTCTGTAATACTATCGGGAATAGAAACCGAAGCGGGAGCCAGCCATTTCCAGCCCAATTTATTTGCTAGAGTCTTGAATTCCACAGTAGTCGCATAGGGTCCCGACGGTCCAACTAGCCAGTCGCCGGAAGAGCCGTCAATACAAACCACCTTATTCTTTATGGGTAAACCCGTAGGATAGGAGACAAGCCGCTGCGTCGCTGGAAACATAACCACAAGAGTTATTTCGCACCAGACTGCTAGAAAGTCACAGACAGCCGAGGACAACTTATCTTTCAAGCAGGAATCATAATCCCATGCCCACTTTTCCAATGCTTCCGCCTTCAAGAACCAGGATACAAAATGCGACTTTATCCAGCCACGTGTCCGACCGTTATTTGCCTTATAAACATCGTCAAAACGCTGGGAAATATCGGATATCATCTGCCGGATTCCGTTTGCGTGATTGACCTTATCCCCGTATCTGAAAAAAGGGTCTGCTGAAATACAAGGAATTGACAGCGGATGGGACGGCATACTTTCGTGGAGAATCTTCCATCCAGTGCCTGCTAGCCAATCTGTCTCAGATTCAATAATATGCATTGTTTGCTTCTTAAGGGATTGAAGCGAACAGTGCCTATTTGTATTTGCTTGGATTTCATCATTCAAAGTTTTCCAGGAAGTATAAAGCATCCTCTACTCTTTTTATCCCTCTTTCTGTTTAAATGAGTTAATGAGTGTTTCTCTTTCTGAGAGTTCAGCACGGTTCTTCTTCACAAATTCTATGAATTGTTCAAGAGAATCAAAGGTTTCTTGGTCTAAAGCAGCAATATCAAAAAAAACACCATTTGCATTTTCACTGTAGTGGATGTTCTTCTTTTGTAAGACCCTAAGAATCTCAAGATACTCAGGTTCACCGAGTTGCTTGAGAGCATTTAAAAACTTTTCGCGACGAGAATATTCAGTAGCGTCCATTAATTTGTTAGAAGAACTTATAGAGCAATTACTTCCGCAGGGCGGACAGGACCTTGAGGGGCTGCTTCTGCTGCGGCCTCTAGAAGTTGTCCTTGAGGAGGCTCTACAAGTTGGCCCTGTGACACAACTTCCTCAAGTGTACCCACCGCCATAATAAATTCATCATGCGACTGGAAACGTGTCTTGAGAATCTTCACGCGGATTTTCTGTCCAACTTTAAGTTCATCAAACTCCACATTTCCTTGATGGAGATCACGCGGCATAAGAACACGCAAGCAATTATCAAAAGCCGAATAAGCACCCATCTTATTTACTTTCAAGACCTCAGTTTCTACAATTTCGCCAACTGCTGGATACAATACATCACACTGAATTTTACAACGGAAAACGAAATCACTTGTAAAAGTCCCAGACTTGGACATGCCACAGGTGCGGCTCAACAGTTTTAGACTCTTCTCTTTTACAAATCCTTGCGGCGAGCAGCGACCTTCCAACTTCTTTCTAAGTTGAAGAGTTAGAAAACCTTCCATATCAACGGCTGCCATTTCAAATTCTTTAGGTGTTAATACCGCTTGTTCTTCAAGAAAACATGGATGAAACATCTATTTCTTCTTAAAGGTGTGATTTTAAGTATTCAAATTTTCTTAATATAGTAGTCAATTTTAATAGGATACTATTCTGCTCTAAAGAGCAGTATGATACATCATTAAATCTTTACCATAATAGAAAATTCAGACAAATTTTCTTAATAGGATACTATTCTACTTACTTTGCCTTAGGCCACTGCGAACCAGGCGTATCATAGGAGCGTTTAAATTCAACTTCATTTAAGAACCAACGCTTTCCACCGATACGACGAGCATCCATCAGTCGGCAGATAAATTCCAAATAAATACAGAGCGTCTGCTGTTTCATATCCGCTGTTTCCTCAATAAAACTCTTACGTGCTGTGGATTTAGCACCTTTAACAACCGCTGATAACGGATACATGGTTTCCAGCAGTACAGTATCACCTGCTGCTTGGACTGCGTTTCTCAGCGTCTGTATTTTGAGTAAATGAGGTTCTTTATTACTTACACCCACACAGTCGGCTCCATCCGATCCTGCTCCACCAGGTGTATTCTCAACCGTCTTTGTAGATAAAATACCCGCTGAAGGTTTAGCCACAAGAAAGCCAAAAAGACGCCCACACTTGCTATTAATACTCATGATAGGAGCCCCCGCCATTCCAGCAGTCTCAGACTCATCAGTGGTTGCTGCGGCTACAAAAGGATCTAAACTGCTAGGGCATTCAGCATATATAAATTTACCCGTTCTCTTACAGAAAGTTTTAACTTTATTACTTTTAATATCTAACAGGAAATATCCATCAATATCAGCACTCTTAAACGTATTTCGTTTCAATGCTGGTGTAAAACCAGCCAATCCCGCCGGTAATTTATTGCTAATAAAACCACTGTAAAGTTTTTGCTTAGTTTGAAAAGAATAAAAGTGATCAAGGCCAAATGACAAAAGTACTGCGAATGTTTCAGGTATGTTCTTAAAACGATAGGCAATTGTACCAAGGTCATCTAAGCCTTTCATCTTGGCCTTCAGATCATCCGGCACTGAGAGTTTACTCGGTTCGGCTCTTTCCATCGCACCCCTTACGAGTTCTACCCATTGTATAGGTGATTCAATTGGCGAAGAGACACTCTGTCGTGTGAAAGAAGTGCCAGCAGTTCCAGCAGTGCCAGCAGTTCCAGCCGTTCCAGCCGTTCCAGCCGTTACAACACTACTATCATTGCCCTCCTCATTATCCTCCTCGTCACCCTCATTAGATGTTTCATATACAACGGTTCCGGCACCCGCATTCGATGGCCGCTGAATACGTGTATCAGTACCTTCAAATAGGCCCTGCGTTGGTCTAACAACAGATGACCATAATTTTCCATCTTTCACAAGAGCAACTTTATTGTAACGAAGGGCCAACGGAATAGATGTATCTGAGACGTCACGCGGCTGAAAAATGACGTATCCAGCACGCAAAATGAGATAACCAGGCCGGCCCTTGTATTTCAATTCAAATGACCGATTATTAATAACAGTCGGCAATGCTTGAGATAGAATTTCGTCGGGTAACTCCGAATATAACTTACGAACTTCGCTAATCGGCCAATAAGGCTGAACAGAAAACATCTGTCGCAAAGCACTTTCTCTTAAAAGAATATAGCCACGAGCATCCCGTACGGTAAATGTGCTTAAATCCAACTGATCTTCTCTTACTGCTGTGATATCAAGGCGGCAGCGGAATGAACACTCTTGATAATCGCACATGCTGGAATTCGCCTTATCTGCA
>Ga0114960_10004382_pt1 | contig 10583 bp, 9 predicted proteins | sample C_130625_MF_Meta_FD_92637 | JGI IMG/M metagenome (GOLD analysis project Ga0114960, IMG submission 92637) | Freshwater microbial communities from Lake Croche, Canada to study carbon cycling - C_130625_MF_MetaG | ecosystem: Environmental > Aquatic > Freshwater > Lake | place: Lake Croche, Canada...
AGGCACCTCAGGCTTGGCTGGACGCTTACGTAGGTTAGTTGGTTTCTGTTCGTTTTCAGACATGGGGTAATTCTATTACGCCACATCCCCTAACAAGTTAGGCTTTAAAACCTAATGGTCAAGATCCTCGTTCTCGATAACTACGACTCCTTCGTCTATACCCTCAACGGGTATCTCCAGCAGTTGGGGGCTGAGACTGAGGTGCTTCGTAACGATGTCGTTCCTGAGAGCCAGTTGCCTGAATTACTAGCTAAATACGATGCAGTGCTCCTATCGCCTGGACCTGGCACCCCAGCTTCTGCTGGCCTAAGTGTCGCCACCGTCAAACTCTCCCTAGCCACCGGCAAACCTATATTTGGTGTTTGCCTAGGCCATCAAGCCATCGCTGAAGCCATGGGAGCAACAGTTACCAACGCTGAAGAACTTATGCATGGTAAAACCAGTTTGGTTTATCACGATGACAGCCTCATCTATAAAGATGTTCCAGAACCCTTTACTGCAACTAGGTATCACTCGCTAGCAGTTGTGACGGACACAGTCCCAGAAGATTTAATTATCACCAGCAAAACCGCAGGCGGAGTAATCATGGGCCTGCAACACAAGAGGTTGCCAATCTACGGAGTGCAATTTCATCCAGAGTCAGTTCTTACTCAAGGCGGTTATCAGATGCTCGGCAACTGGTTGGAGTCAATTGGACTCAAAGGTGCTGCAACTAAAGCTAAAAGCTTAAACCCGTTGGTAAATCTCTAACCAATACATTCCAGGGTCAGTGTAATTGTCTGACCCTGAGGTTGTTCACCAGGGGCTAGGGATTGAGCGATCACAGTTGTCCCAGCAGTTCCTAAACAGTCAATTGCCAAATCGGTTTGAACAATGTATCCGACAGTTGGTGCAGACAGCTGAGCGCTGGCATCGATGAGTTCAAGATTGACGACATCAGGCACTTTGACCAACCCTGTTGAAGTTACAAGATTAACAACTGACTTAGCTGCAACAGAAGTGTTTGCTAGCGGATCAGATGAGATAACTAAGTTTTGCGCAACGGTTGCAGAATCAGCTGGCGTAATTGTTCCTAGAATTAGCCCAACATCATTCAGTGCAGCTAACGCGTCGGCCTCAGTCATCCCCGTTAGGTCCGGAAGTAAAACTTGTTCTTTACCGGCAGAGACCAAAACAGTAATCGTGGTTTTAGCACCCACCTCAACACCTGCTGGTGGGTCAGTTGAAATCACTAAACCACTCTCAACTGTGTCACTCATCTGCAGTTGCCTATCAACCAAAAGATTTTGACCAGTGAGAGTTGAGTATGCCTCGTCGTAAGTTTTACCTATAACGTCGGAAACCATAATTTTGTTATTGGTGTTGCCGCTGAAGTTAAACATCGATCCACCGCTTGCGATGATCCAAACCAGAAGACCTATAAGCAAAACCGCGAGACCGCTGCCAAATCCCCAGATTAGCGATGCCGAAGGCGGTTCGCCGCTGCTCTTGGTCTTGGCTGTTGTAATTACCTGGGTTGGGCCGGTAGCAAAGCCCAACTGGCTGAAACCGTCGTCTGCTGCAGAATCCAGCGAAACTGTTTCATCTGATGCCGCGTTGACCGGCCTGTTGATTTGCTGAGTTGCTTCTTCATTCGAAGATGCAATTAGATCTTCAAACGGATCAACCGTTGGCAATACTGGTGCAACGACGGTTTCAGCAATTGGTTCCATCGGAGCAGTCGCTGGTTGTTGATCATCCGACCAACTAGCAACAGATTGGCCCAGAACCGCTGCAGCTAACGCCGATCTAAATTCACTAGCAGATTGGAATCTTTGGTTTCGCTCCTTGCTAAGAGATTTCATAACAACCGAGTCAATAGCCAGAGAAATGCTTGAGTTCAAAGCTGACGGTGATGGCGCTGTCTCACTAACATGCTGGTAAGCCACAGACACTGCAGTATCTCCAGTGAAAGGCGGACGACCGGTGAGCATTTCATATAGCAATACACCGGTTGAATAGAGATCCGTTCTGTTATCAACAGTTTCACCTCTAGCTTGCTCAGGTGAGAAGTATTGAGCTGTGCCAACAATGCCATTGGTCTGGGCAAGAGTTGCTGATGAATCACTAACCGCTCTAGCGATACCAAAATCCATCACCTTGATGGCGTTGCTTTCGGTAATCATTACGTTGGCAGGTTTGATGTCACGGTGAATTACTCCAGCTGCGTGCGAGAACTCAAGAGCAGTTAAGACACCAGTTGCATAAGCGATAGCTTCTTGCTGAGTGAGTTTTCTTTGACGAAGAATATCTCTCAGCACATCACCGCGGACTAATTCCATGACGATGTATGGCAGGTGTCGCTCAACCCCATTGCCATCGACACTTATTTCATCTCCGGCGTCATAGACTCTAACAATTGTTGGGTGAGCCATCCGAGCTGATGCTTGAGCTTCCTGACGGAATCTCGCTTCAAAACTTGAGTCTGCTGCAAGATCAGCTTTAAGTAATTTGATGGCAACAGTTCTACCGAGTCTGGTGTCAACCCCCGAGTAAACCTCGGCCATTCCGCCTCGACCAATTAGTTGACCTAACTCATAGCGTCCAGCGATGATACGCGCTGAGTCGTTCATCGGGAGCTCCATTCGGGTTTTGCGGCTTACTCAAGTTTATCTTTGCGATTTGATTTGAAACTTAGACTTAGCCATTACTCCACGACTGTGTTTGGGTCTGGCTCTTGTTGGTAGTAGTAAACCTGAATAGTGCTTCCTTTAATCACATTGCCAAGTGGTGTGATGCTGTAAACCTGAGAGATGCGCGGGTCATCTGCAGGGACTGTAGTTCCAGCTATCGGATCAACAACCAGACCTAGCTGGCTAAGTTGCGGCACCACAAGCGAAACATCTAACTCTTGGTAGTTACTCAGCAAGATTGCAACTGTTTCTTCAGTTGGAGTTGGGGTTGGCGTTTTACTAACTGTTTGTGAAGGGGATGGGCTAGGGCTGATGGTGGGCTTGGGAGCAACTACTCCTGCCCAGGTAATCACTGCGATAGTGCTAAGGAGAATGATGATTAGGGCCAGCCAAGGCCAAACTGCAGGTACCGGAGCAGTTGGTTTGGTGTTGGTGTCAATGAGGGTCGTTTCGTCACTGACTTCAATTGTTCCCGCTGGAATAACCGCATTAATCGGTATCGCTCCCGGAGCATTTGATAACAGAGCTTCAGCTCTGGCCGCTAAAGCAAGTGCAGAGCTAGGTCTTTGGTCAGGCTTTTTGGCCATGCAGTCCATGATCAGCTTCTGCAGTTTGGCGTCGATGTGTTCTGGAAGTGGCGGCGGAGCCTCATTGATCTGAGCCATTGCGATTGCCATCTGAGTTTCACCCTTGAATGGCCTTTTACCTGCCAGCGCTTCAAAGGCAACGATGCCTAGCGAGTATATGTCTCCAGAAGCACTAGCCGGCTTACCGGTGGCTTGCTCCGGGGCTAAGTATTGGACGGTGCCCATAACCTGACCGGTTTGGGTAAGTGACACTTGGTTGGCAACGCGGGCAATACCAAAGTCGGTGATCTTCACTTGGCCATCTGGAGATATCAACAGGTTGCCAGGTTTAATATCTCTGTGAACTAGACCTTCTCGGTGAGCAGCATCAAGAGCTAAGGCTGTCTGAGCAATTATTGAAATTACCTGTTGTTCAGGAAGTGTCTTTTCTCTTTCCAGAATGGATGAAAGCGATTCACCAGGAACTAGCTCCATAACTAGATATGCACTACCGTCGTCTTCACCGTAGTCATAGACGTTGGCAATCCCGTCATGATTAATCATGGCTGCATGTTTAGCTTCTGTTCTAAATCTCTCAACAAAATCTGGATCACCCATGTACTGCTGTTTGAGAATCTTGATTGCAACTTGACGAAGAATAACTTCGTCTTGCGCTTGCCAAACTTCACCCATGCCGCCAGTTGCGATTCGCTTAACTAATCGGTATCGATTACCGTAAAGTTTTCCTTCTTCTGGTTTCATTTACCTAACACCGCCTGCATAACTTTTTTAGCAATAGGAGCGGCTACTGAATTACCTCGACCTGATTGACCAAAGCCACCACCGTTTTCAACGACAACTGCGATGGCAACTTTGGGGTTGTTAGCTGGAGCAAACCCTGTGAACCAAAGTGTGTATGGTTGACCAACACCGTTTTCAGCGGTACCAGTTTTACCAGCAACAACTACACCTGGAATTCTGGCATTAGAGCTAACCCCATCAGCAACTGCGGCAATCATCATTTTCTTCACTGACTCAGCAGTGCTAGTGCTGATAGCCCTTCTAAGCTCTGCTGGTTTTGTCTCTTGAAGCAGAGTTAGGTTGGATGTGAATATCTGATCAACTAAATATGGTTGCATCTGAATACCATCATTTGCAATTGCAGCAGAAACCATAACCATCTGCAGTGGGCTAACGCGAACATCGAATTGCCCAAATGATGAAAGGCCTGTTTGAGAATCATCCATTCCGGTTGGGTAAACACTTGCAGTTGATTTCATTGGAATTGTTTCTGATTCTCCAAAACCAAACTTCTTAGCTTGTTCTGCAATTGCATCTTGACCTAGGGCTATACCTAATTGCGCAAAAGGAATATTGCAGGAGAGTTTTAGTGCGGTTGCGATAGAAACCTTCGACGCTCCACCACAACTGCCTTCACCAGAATTGGTGATTGTGGTTTTAGTGCCAGGTAGGGTGTATTTGCGTGGATTAGGCAGTGTGCTCTTAGGTGTGTATTTACCTGATTCGAATGCAGCTGAGGCAACTACTAGCTTGAATATAGATCCGGGTGCATATAGGTCTCCACCGATAGCACGGTTGATTAAAGGTGCATCTTTTCTGGTTAGTAGTTTCTTGTAATTCGCTGAAGCATCGGCGGTATTGTGAGTGGAAAGCAGGTTGGCATCAAAGCCTGGCTTAGAAACTAGAGCGATGATTCTGCCGGTGGTCGGATCCATAGCGATAACTGCACCTTTGTTATCCCCCAGAGCATCCCAAGCAACCTGCTGAACCTTCGCATCTATGCTTAGCTCAACTGAAGCGCCGGTAACCGGGTTACCAGAGAACAGAGCATTCAATTGCTCAAAGAACTGAGCTGAGTTATCTCCACGCAATGAGTTATCTAGGTAATTCTCTAACCCAGTTCTACCTTGATAAAGGGAATAGAAGCCAGTGATCGCACTGTATTGCTGTCCTGAATATTTTCTAAGGAAGTGGTAAGCGTCACTGGATGGATTTGATTCGGCAACGGGGTTGTTGTCTACCAAGATGGCACCACGTTGGGTCTTATAGCCATCAAAGACAGCTCTTTGGTTACGAGAATCATTGTTTAGGGAATCCGCGTTAACTACCTGCATAGCACTGGCAGCGATAAATAGCGATAAGAACATCAAGAGGATGACATTGGCCACTCTTCGAATTTCTGGGGTCACCTAGTTCACCGTCCCAGCTTTAGGGATGGTGTCAGATAAACGTAACAGCAATGCGATGATGATCCAGTTTGCGACTAACGATGAGCCACCGGCTGCCAGTAGTGGTGTTGTCAATCCGGTTAGCGGGACAACTCTAAAGACCCCGCCGATAACTATGAAGACCTGTAGTGCGATTACGAAACCCAAACCAACCGCTAGCAATTTACTGAAATCGTCAGAGTGTGCATTAGCTACGCGAAGCGCTCTGGCTACTAAAAGCAAATACATTGCAAGAACTGCAAAGATTCCAACAAGTCCGAGCTCTTCACCGATGGCCGACATGATGAAGTCGCTGTTTGCTAGTGGAACTATCTGCGGTAAGCCACCACCTAGGCCAGTTCCAAATAAACCTCCGTGGGCTAAACCAAACATCGATTGAACTATTTGGTATGAGCCGCCAACTGCTGAATAGTTAGATTCGTTTAATGGATCTAACCAACCATCTAAACGGCCACCAACATAGCTCATGAACTTAGATGCAATAACCGCACCGCTAACAAACATGACTAAACCAACGAAGACGTAAAAAGCCCTAGCGGTCGCAACATAAATCAAAACAAGGAACAGACCAAAGTAAAGAAGAGAAGTTCCCAGATCTCTTTGCAAAACCAAGACTGCGAGTGAGGCTAACCAGATGAAAGCGATAGGCCCCAACTCTCTAGCTGGTGGAATACGAATTCCTAAAACCTTGCGTCCAACAACAGCAAGGGATTCGCGTCTAGAAGTTAGATAACCGGCAAAGAAAATAGTCAGTGCAATTTTTGCTAATTCGCCTGGTTGAAAACTTAGTGGACCAAGGTTTACCCAAAGGTGAGCTCCGTTTATTGTTTTACCAATTATTGGAAGTAGTGGAAGAACTAACAACACAACACCAACAGCCATAGAGATGTATATGTATTTGCGCAAGGAGAGATGGTTTTTTATACCCCAGAGGATTGCACCGGCGATTAACATCGCGACTGCCATCCAGATTACCTGTCGTTGACCAACAGTTCTATCTAAATCTGCCAGCGGTTTAGCTAAGTCAAGTCGATAGATCATGACTATGCCGAGGCTGTTTAGAAAGAAACCGATTGGCAGCAGGAGGGGGTCTGCGTCACTTGCTTTGAAACGCAAAAGAAAGTGAAAACCAAGTGCTAGCACTACCGGCACGCTCCAGAAAAACCAACCTTCCGGATTCAATACCTGAATGGTTGCAAGTTGAACCTGGGCTAATGCAAAAGCATAAACACCGAAGGTAAAGATCAACATGATTAACTCAAGGTTGCGCTTGGCGGGCATCACCCGAACTCGTTGTGGCTTAGCCATTATCAACGCTCGCAGCGATTTGATTTAGCTTGTCCTTCGCATCAGCTAGAGAGTCAGCTGAGATGCTTCGCTGGAGTAAATCTTTTTGAAAATCAGGGAGAGCATCAACACTCAAATCAGACTGTTCGTAAAGATGTGAAAAACCAAAACCAGCAAAGCTTTCCTTGATGCCTTGGTAAATAGCTACTTTGCCGTCCTGCACACCTAGGTAATACCTAGTTTGGGTATAGGAGTAGATTCCCCAGATGCTAGCTCCCGCGACAGCGGACAGCAAAACAAAGAACAATAGACCTCTTAGTTTCCAGTTTCGGACTTTACCGCCAAACTCCTTTACGGCTTGGGCAAAGGCAGGGTCATCGACCGCTAGATACTCTTCTTTACCTGCGTTTCTAAAAGAATCAAGCCAAGCCTTAGGACTAAAGATCTCAAGGATTCTGCCTGCGCTATTTGGCTTTATGACTACCTCATTGGCAGCTGAGCCCAACCAGGTTATGCCTTGGGAAGGGATGTCTTCGTCGGATTCGAATACTTCAACCAAGATGACGGTCACGTTATCCGGCGCTCCATATTCTTTGGCTTCATCAATAAGCAGTCCAGCTGCCTCATCAAGATCTGCAACCTTCATGTTCTCTTCAATTAGAGCGTTTGGGACAACACCGCACAGTCCATCAGAGCAAAGTAAGAAGCGATCTCCTGGCAAAACATCAACCGGATAGACATCGAACTGTGGTTCATCAGATGCATCACCCAGTACTCGCATCAAAACATTTCTACGCGGGTGATACAAAGCCTCTTCTTCAGTGATGCGGCCTGTGTCAACCAGGGTTTGCACGAAAGTGTGGTCTTTTGTAATTTGATTCATCACGCCGTCACGCAGTACATAAACTCTTGAATCACCAATGTGTGCAACATTTGCTGTAGTACCTGTGAAAACTAAAGCGTCCATGGTTGTGCCCATGCCGGCTAGATAAGAGTATTCGCGAACAGTGTCAGTTAGTTTCTCGTTTGCACTCTGCATTACTTCGAGCAGAGTACCAATAGCTAAATCAGCATCTACATAAACATCGTCAACTTGGGCTACCAGCTGTGTTGCCAGTGCAGACGCGATGTCTCCTCCAGCGTGGCCACCCATACCGTCAGCCACAACAAAAAGGTTTACGCCAGAGTAACCAGAGTCTTGATTACTACTTCTAATTTTTCCACGATCACTTTTTGCTGCACTTAGGTATTTGTATCCCATAGCTAGCCACGCAATTCAAAAGTTGTTTTTCCAATACGGATCTGCATGTCTCGCTTGATTGCAACGGGGGCACCGATGCGCTGACCATCAACGTAAATTCCATTAGTTGAGTTCAGATCCTGGAGCAACCAACCATCATCAGTTTTTTGAATTCGGGCATGCTGCGATGAAACATAGTCATCGTCTAAAACAAAATCACTGTTAGGAGCTCTTCCTATTCGGATTTCTCTTCTATCTAGCACTAGTTCAGTTCCAACTAGCGGACCCGCTATAACTACCAACTTCGTCGGCAAACTATTCATTGCCGAGACAACAGTGGCTGACTCTGGAGCTGAAGAGAAGTCTGCGATGATGGTAAGACCTGTATTTGGTGAGGAAACAGTAGTTGGAGTGTTTCTCTCAACCACTCGCGACAGCACTCTTTCACTGAAGAGATCTGCTCGGATGATTGAGACGATGCTCAAAATAAATAACCACAAAACAAGCAGGAATCCTGCCCTAACAATGAATAGCGCTAATTCACTCACGATACATTCTCATTCTTAGCGACAACCCTAAAGACAAATACGGTTCGACCAGCTTCGATGGTGCTGTCGGCGGGAAGCGTTTGAGATTTAACTAATCTGCCAGCCAACTTAGTTCCATTTGTCGAACCTAAATCTTCAACAGTTGCGTTACTGCCATCCCAGGTGATTGCAAAGTGAACCCTTGAAAGACCGCTGTCATCTACTTTGATATCCGCGGAAGCATCTCTACCTATAGTGGTTCGCGATTTAGCCAAAAGATAGCGCTTGCCACCAAAATCAATTGCGGGAGTCCAAGCAACGGTCTCCATCTGAACAGCAGTGCTCGAAGCCGATACTTGCATTTGGCCTAGAGCCAATGAACCTAGGGCCTCGACCTCAATGCTCAACTCCCCACCGAACTGGTATCTCTGCTTTTTGGCGTGGGCGAGGAGCTGCTTTTTAACTTCAGAAACTAGGTTCTCACCCATCGGCCTGAGCCTGGCGTAGTCAGCTTGGGATAGCTGGACTAGGTAGCCATTAGGGGCAAGGATGCGCTCACGGTCAACAACTGCAGCCCCTGCATCCATCTTTGCCTTGATGGCAGCACTGATCTCAACAGGCTGAATCTGTGACTTAAAGGCTTTTGAGAAGGCACCATTCACAAATCGCTCAAGGCGACGCTCAAAGTTCTCAATCAGACCCAAAACTTATCCTCACTCGCTCTATACCAAGTTTAAGGTGAATAACCTAAAGTCTGATAAAAACCTGCTAATTAGGTTAAGAGAGCCTGAATTTAGTCAAATACCGCTTCACCTTTGTTTAGATTAGTTTTGTCAGCACCAAATGAAAGGCAAAAAGATGAAACTAAAAAACAGAATTGCACTAATTGCAACTTCAGCCGTAACTGTAGGAGCTATTGTTCTCGCCGGCCCAGCCCTAGCGCACACTAAGCCAGGACCAAAAGCGACGAGCAAGGCAACTACAACTACTGTGGCTCCGGTTGCACCACCAGCCTTTGGTGGTCCTGACAGAGATCGCGATGGCGGTAAACATGATGGTCGTGGCCCTAAGGGAGACCTTGCTCCGATTACTCAGACCGTCACAGTTGATGTTCCTGTTACTGGCACATACCAGCTTCTAGTAACTGAAGTAAAGCCAGCTAACGCTCCAGTAGCTCCTGTTGGCGCTCCAGCTCGTCCAGATGAGAGCTTCACCGTTGCTGTTACTGGAACCGGTTCACAGACCATCACCTTGAACTTGCCACACCCAGGTGACTACAAAGTTTCACTAATCAGTGTTGTTTCCACACAAAGCATCACTGTTGCAGCACCAACTAAGTAAATTCAAAACCTCTCCGGTTAGTTAGAACTAAACCCCAGACCTAAAAGGTTCTGGGGTTTAGTTTTTAAGCTACTTCGTGTTTGCGTTTACCACGAGTGTGAGTTGGACTACAGCCCAAGTTCTCAGGCTTATCAGCGCAATCATCACAGAGTAGAATCAGATCTCGACAGCCAAGGGATGTGCAGTTACGGAAGTGTGAGGTAGGGGCAGCACACTTCTCACACTCACCAATAGTTTTAGCTTCTTCAGTGAAGTTAATGTTTAGACGGTCATCGAACACGTATAGCGAACCTTCCCAAAGGGAACTATCTCCTTGAGATTCTCCGTAGCGAACAATGCCACCATCGATCTGGTAAACCTCTTTGAAACCGTTCTCAATCATGATTGCGCTCAGGATTTCACAACGAATACCACCGGTGCAGTATGTGACTACTGGACGATCTTTAATATCGTCATACTTACCACTCTTGATTTCAGCCACAAAGTCATGTGAAGTTTGAACATTTGGAACGATGGCGTTCTTGAACTTACCAATCTTGGCTTCAAAGGCATTTCTACCGTCGAAGAAAACAACTTCGTCTCCACGTTCGGCGACCAGCTGATCAACGGCCTTTGGTTTTAGGTGCTTACCGCCGTTGATGATGCCCTTCTCAGTTACTTCAATAGCATCTGGGGCATTGAAGGCGACAAGTTCATTACGG
>Ga0114960_10004387_pt1 | contig 10576 bp, 9 predicted proteins | sample C_130625_MF_Meta_FD_92637 | JGI IMG/M metagenome (GOLD analysis project Ga0114960, IMG submission 92637) | Freshwater microbial communities from Lake Croche, Canada to study carbon cycling - C_130625_MF_MetaG | ecosystem: Environmental > Aquatic > Freshwater > Lake | place: Lake Croche, Canada...
ATCAGCAGAACTTATCCAACAGAAAAATTGCCATCGTTGTTCTAAGTACCACCAGTTGGCCCCGCATTCAGAAAAGCGTCTCTGAAATCTTGAGAGCAATTGATGCGGCTAGACCTAATTCATATCAAATTGTTTCAATAGATTAGATTCTTTCAGTTTTAGGCCTGTACTTAACTCAGTTGGGCAACTCCTGAATTCTTCAATCTCATTTAAGATGCATTTTTTGGGAAGATTTAAAGTGAATGATTCAAATAAAGTCACTTTGATTTCTGGCAAGGCAATAGCTAGTACGCTTAAAACGGTTTCTACTTTGGGTGAAATTGGAAAAAAGATACTAGCCTCAGCTGGTATTCAAGAGATCGACATAGAAGGTTGGTAGCCTTGGGGTCGAGCCGTTAAAAGGGCAGGGTAGTTAATTGGCAGCGGTCTTTGGTGTGAAAACCTAATTGCTTCAGCTAACAATCACAGAGGGCAGGTGCGGTGTTGAGCTTTGGTATCAAAGGCGGTGCAGCCGCGTGTCAAAGCTTTATCAACAACGTCGAGTTTTCATCGCACTTGGCAAATGTCGGCGACGCCAAAACCTTGGGGATTCACCCATCTTCCACCACCCACAGGCAGCTGAACGAAGAGCAGCAAATTGCAGCGGGTGTGCCACCCGACTTGATTCGCTTGAGCGGAGGTCTGTAAACCTTGGACGATATTTTGTGGGACATCGATCAAGCCCTTGCAGCCAGTTAATTCGCAGGTCCCCCTTTGAAATAATAGGCAGTATCTATTGATAGTTCTCAAAAAAATTAATGTTGTTGGATTTTGAGTTTTGGTTTGACTAATGAGTTCCAATTAACTACAAAGAAGCTCATTTTCTATTCTCTTGAAGAATGTTTACCCTCTGATTGAAATTCTCTTATTGACAATGCTTATTACAGGCATAGAGTGAACTTACTCATGTCATAAAAGCTACTTCGGTAACTTCAAAGGCAGAGGTTCCTAACTATTCAATTAAATTAAGGAGACTTTATGACAGAGAAGCAACGCCCCTTTGGTGTGTCCATGACCGAGCGAGAGTTTGACGAATGCCTTCCTGCAGACGAGGCTGCATTTCGCTCCCCCATCCCTACACAGGTGGTCTCAAATGGAGAGTACAACCCCTTACCCCAAACAGACAGTCAGAAAAAGGTTGAATTTTTAATCAAAGAAATTGCCGACAGAGAATCAAAGCGACACAACACCAGTCGCCGAACCTTTTTGGCTTCAACGTCCGGCATGGCTGCTTCATTCACAGCAATGAATATGGTTTATGGTGATTTGTTTGATGTGTCTGCTGCCGAAGTAACCAGCAAAGACGCTGCGGGCGACAGGAAGATCAAGTACAAAGGTCAGTTTATTTTTGACGACCAAACCCATATGGTGCGGGATGACTTCGCACAAGATGGTTTGTTGGGACTGACCAAGTGGGCCGAGGGCGATAAAGTCAATCCCAATATCGGCAGTGTGCCAACCAATTTGTCCAGATACAAGATGGACAACTATCTGAAAGAAATCTTTTTGGACAGTGACACCACAGTGGCCTTGTTGTCTGGCGCGCCATTTGATGACCCCAACTGGAACTTCATCTCCAACGATGCGATTCAAACAGTCTGTCGCACCGTCAACAAAATGGCTGGCAGTGTGCGCATGTTGGGACACAGCATCATTTCTCCAAAGTACCCCAATTGGATGGACGAAGTTGACCGTTGCATCAGTGAACTCAAGCCCGTGTCTTGGAAAGCCTACACATTAGGCGATCCGTTTGGCCCCTCGAAGTTTGCTTGGCAACTCGATGATGAAAAATTGATGTATCCCTTCTATGAAAAAGCCATCAAGGCAGGCATCAACACTATTTGTATTCACAAAGGCTTGATGCCACGTGACTATGAAAAAGCATTTGCTGGAACTTGGGAAAATGCCACAGTCAATGATGTGGGCAAAGCAGCCAAAGACTGGCCAGGAATGAATTTTGTGATTTACCACGGTGCCTTGCGTCCATGGTTGTCTGATCGCCCTGACATGGAGCGAGCATCATTCGAGAAAAACGGCTATATCCAATGGTCGACAGATTTAGCACGAATCCCTGAAAAATTCGGTGTTAAAAATGTCTATGCAGAAATCGGTTCTTCATTTGCCAGTACAGCGGTAACTGATCCAGAATTCTGTGCAGCCTTCCTTGGACAGTTAGTCAATTTGATGGGGCCTGATCGTGTTGTTTGGGGAACTGATTCTGTCTTTTATGGTTCACCCCAGTGGCAGATTGAAGCCTTGCGTCGCTTGGAAATCCCTGAAGCCATGATGAAAAAACAAGGCTGGAAAATCAAGCTTGGTGATGGTCGCGGTGCGGTTAAAAATAAAATCTTCGGTGAAAATTCTGCAAAACTCTACAAAATGGATGCGCAGAAAATTGCCGGTGATGCCAAACCTTTCGACAGCGACATGATTGCCCAAATGCGAGCAGAGTATCTTGCCGCAGGTGGCGAGAGAAGCAATGCAGCTTATGGCTATATTGCCAAAGAAGGTCGGGAATTTGATATCAAATCCTGATTGAGAAGTTGAAAAAAAGGGCGCTTTATAGCGCCCTTTTTTTATTTATAGCTCAAAAAATAATGAAGGTGAAAAGTTAATTATTGTCTGCTGCAATTTGATATTGCTTAATTAGCTTGCCCCAGTAAATGAGTTGTTCATTTACATAGCTGGCAAAGTCCTGCGGATTTTGTGATGGCCAAACAATCAACCCATGCTTGGCAAGTTTTTCCTGTACTTCCTTGTCGTTGAGAGCCAGCAAAAAAGCTTTGTTCAAAGTATCAACTACAGACGGAGGCATCTTGGCTGGGCCAAAAATTCCATTCCACGAAACCAACTTGAAATCGGGCAAGGTGCTGCTCATTGAGGGTATGGTCAAAAGAGGCGGATACAACCTGCTGCTGGTCAAAGCAAGTGGACGTATTTTCCCAGCTTGAATCATGGACATGACCGAACCAGTATCAGCTACATAGACCTGAATTTGATTTCCAACCAAATCGGTGATGGCTTGCGGACTGTATTTGTAAGCGACTTGTGTCATGCCGATATTGGCATGATGCAAAAGACTGGCCGTAGTGACCAAGGAAGTGCTATTGGGCGTCCCATAAAAAAGCTTTTGAGGATTGGCTCTGGCATAGCTAATCAATTCATTCAGATTTTTTACAGGCAATTCATTATTGACACAAAGGACAAAAAGTAATTCACCAACCCGTGTGATGGGGGTGAAATCTTTCAATGGATCGTAGGCTAGCTTGGTAAATAACCAAGGGTTGGCAGAATGTGACGTGTTAGTAGTCATCAGCAGGGTGTAGCCATCAGGTTTGGCTGATGCGACAAACTGGGTACCAATTTGAGCACTGGCGCCAGGCCGGTTGTCAACCAGCACGGCCTGTCCCAAAAGTTGCCCAACTTTTTGAGCAACCACCCTGGCCACAGCATCTGTTCCGCTACCTGCTGCAAATGGCACAACCAAAGTGATCTTGGATTGGGGGTAGTTGTCGGCAAAGCAAATATTGCTTAGGAGGGCAAAACCAGCTACACATGATTTCAACAGTTTTGACATGGCATAAATGATCTCGAGTACAGCCTGATAGTGCTTCAAATTGCCTTGTCAGGCAAGCAATGCTTACCCGTAATAGTCCATAGAAAATTAAAAATAAACCCGTCTGTAAAGAGCTATCGGGAGTATCATGGATTTGAGTAAGGTCTAAAGCAGTTTAGGCTGGCCTCAAACTCTCTCCTAGCTGAATGCGTCCAAGTAAAGGAACATCAAGTGAGACGGCTCAAGAAGCAATTTACTTTAAGTCTGTTTGTATTTTTTGTCTCGCTTGCTTCGGCACAAACACCCGAGGTGAAAGCCAAGCTTAAATCCCTTAAGCCTGTTGACTACCCTAATCGAACTATTGAATTGAGTGTGGGTTTTGCAGCAGGCGGGGCAATGGACATCGTAGCGCGGATGCTTGCGCAAAAATTTCAAGATTACACCGGCGAAAACATGGTGGTTCAAAACCGCACTGGCGCCGGTGGTTTTGTTTTCCATCGTTGGATGCTGACCCAAGCGCCTGCAGATGGTTATGCCATGGGTCTAGGCAGCAATATGATCATTGGCGACTCACTTCTGAGAGCAGATAACAAATGGTCATACCACGACGCTGACCATCTGGCCTTCATCAGTTATGAGCCCATTGTTTGGTTCACTTCATCCAGTGGACGTCTAAAGAATATGCCCTTGACTGATATCGTTAAGGTTGCAAAAAAGGACAAAGTCGATGTACGTGTCGGCACTATTGCAGCTACTCTGATGGAGGTTTTGACCGAGCAAGTCGAACAAAAAGCTGGCGTTAGCTTTAATCAAATTCCTTTTAATGGCGGCAAGCCTTCGATTGCAGCTCTTATGGGCGATCACATCGATATCTCTTTTGGTTTCCTTGGTGAAGTTAGAGGTATGGGTGACAAAGTTCGTCCTATCGCAGTGGCCAGTCAGAAACCTATTGCGTCCCTGCCCTCGGTACCAACATTCAATGAAGTTTTCAACTCGGATGATATGAATTGGGTGATTTGGCGATACATCATTGCGCCTAAAGGCATAGCACCGGCCAGGCGTGCGTGGTTGATTGCAGTTTTTAACGAAATGATGAAGGATGAACGATTCAACAGTGAATTAGAAAAAAACGGTGGAATCCAAGACAGGTCAATTGATACGCCGGCTAAGGTTGGCGCTGAACTTGATCGAATGGCCGTCGCTGAGCGCAAGTTCTATATTCAGACAGGCCGTTTGAAATGAAATTTCAAGTAAGCACTGAACAATCTTGACCAGAGAAGGACAGGAAATGATTCTGATTGGCAAAACAAAAACTCAGCAGAAAAACCGCAAGTACTACACACGTGATAACGGTATGGTTTATTGGCGTGGCGATTTTTTTGATACACCAGAACAAGGAAATTGGACACCACAAGCCTACTTTGTTGAACAACCGCCTCAAATTGTCAACCCAACGCACTTTCATGTTCAAAACCAATTTCAATTGTTTACTGAAGGGGAAGGCTTATTTGGCAGAAAGCAAATAAGTCCTTACATGATTCATTACGCAGGTGCCTACACGGGTTATGGTCCTATTGTGAGCGGCAATACCAGTCTTAACTACATCACCTTCAGGGCGCTGAAAGATCCTGGGGCGCAGTTCCTGCCCGAGAAAAAATCCAACTTTAAAGCTGGTCCTAAAGACCATTTCGATGCGCCTTTGCCACTGCTTTCAAAAGATGCGTTAACCAGCCTGAAAGAAAGCGAATGCCATTGGGTCAAACCACCAACAGCCCAAGGCATGGCAGTTGCCCTCTACCGTATACCTAAGGGGACACAGATGCTTGTCACTCTCCCCCCTGCTTCGATCGGTTTTTTTGCAGTGGTTTTACAAGGGGAGATTATTTACGAGGGTGAAAAACTGGGACGACATGAAAATATTTTCATTTCCTCACAAAATACAGACTTCTTATTGCGCTCCTCAGAGAGTTCCGCAGAAATTTTGACGCTACATTTTCCACCCACCGACAGCAGCTATTTGGAAGCTTGACGGCTTAAGGCGCGGTCCTTGATTTCTTTCAACCCTTCAGGATGTGGATGTAGATCTAGACGACGCCCCGCCTTGACGAGTTGACTTGGTACCTCTCGACCAATCAGCGCAGGCAGCTGTCGCGCAGCTCCCATAAGAACGTCAAGGTCTACATGGGTGTCGTAGCCCATCAGTTCGAGCGCATGAACAACTTCTTCAGTGCAAACATTGCCACTGGCGCCAGGTGCGTAAGGACAACCACCCATACCGCCTACAGATGCGTCAAAACGAAATGCACCTGCATCTATTGCTGCCAATATATTTGCTAACCCCATGCCACGTGTATTGTGAAAATGCAAGGTCAATGCAGAAGCAGGCCAAGTTGCCAAAAAAGACTTTACCCATTCATTGACTTGATTCGGATACGCCATACCTGTGGTGTCACACAAGCTGATGCCGGTCACCCCAGGTGTATCCATGAAACGCTGGCACCATTGCATCACCGTGCTCAGTTCAACCTCACCGTCCATAGGGCAACCAAAGCAGCAAGAAAGTGACACATTAAGAGCTACGCCAGCATCCTTGGCTAAAGCAGCAACGCTGACAAGCGAACTGAAGGACTGCTCCTGTGTCATACGTAGATTGCTAAGGTTATGAGTCTCAGTTGCAGACATCACCATATTCAATTCATCAGTTCTTGCAGCAATTGCACGTTGGGCACCCATAAGATTGGGAACAAGTGCGGTGTAAATGACACCAGGTTGACGGGTGATTTCATTCATAACGATCTCTGCATCTTTCAGTGCAGGAATGGCTAGCGCAGAAACAAACGCTGTGACCTCAATGAGAGAAACACCAGTCTGGGACAAGGCATTAACAAGCGCAATTTTTTCAGCACTTGGCACAAATGCTGATTCAGATTGCAGGCCGTCACGTGTACCGACTTCCTGTATTTGAATTCGACGCTTTCGCCCCTCCCACACTGCTGTCATGCAATGACCTTTCTTTCTCTTAAATTTCGAATCTGTTCAGTGCTTAAGCCCAATTCAGTCAAAACACTGTCGGTATCTTCACCAAGATCTGGAGCGGATGAGCGAATGCTGCCCGGAGTCTCAGACAACTTAGGGACGATGCCAGGCACCATGATGTTTTCACCTGCGCGAGTTTGCTGCATCAGCAGCATGTCGCGAGCTTGGTAATGCGGATCGTGCGCAATATCTCGTGCGGTGTAAACGCGGCCACTGGGCACATGGGCATCAGCCAGCAAAGCCAGCACCTCATCAACTCGCAGGCCCAGAGTCCAGTTTTCAATCGCTTGGTCAATTTCCTTGACACGTATTACCCGTCCACTGTTGTCTGATAATGCGGGGTCGCAAGCAAGGTCAGAGCGTCCAATGGTGTCCATCAATCGTTTGAAAATACTGTCGCCATTGCCCGCAATCAGGACCAGCCCATCGTTACATCGGTAGGCGTTGGAGGGTGCGATACCCGGAAGACTTGATCCAGCAGCTTCGCGAACAACGCCAAATGCACTGTACTCAGGTATCAAGCTTTCCATGACATTGAATACAGCTTCATAAAGCGCAACGTCAATCACCTGTCCTTTTCCACCATTGACTTGTCGGTTGTATAACGCGGTGAGGATGCCAATGACGCCATGCAAAGCGGTCAGAGTGTCGCCAATCGATACCCCACAACGTACAGGTATTTCATTGGGTTGTCCCGTCAGATGGCGAAGTCCACCCATTGCTTCTCCAATAGCACCAAAACCTGGCAGGTCACGGTATGGACCCGTTTGACCATAACCAGAAATACGCAACATGATCAGTCCGGGATTAGACTGAGAAAGGGTTTCATAGGACATGCCCCATTTTTCCAAAGTACCTGGTCGAAAATTTTCTATCAAAATGTCACATTGGTCGATCAATTGACGGGCAATGTCTTGGGCTTGTTCATCTCTCAAATCCAAGGCAACAGAGCGTTTGTTACGGGACTGCACTTGCCACCAAACCGAGGTGCCATTTTGTTTCAAACGCCAGTAGCGTAAGGGGTCGCCGCTAATGGGTTCTTCAATTTTGATGACATCTGCTCCAAAATCGCCAAGGGTTTTGCCTGCAAACGGCCCAGCAATCAATTGCCCCATCTCAACTACTTTCAAACCCTTAAGTGCGCCAGTGTGCAAGCTTTGAGGTTCAGCAGGGAGTGGTTTCATTTTTAGGTCTGGTGAGGTAGGTTCAGCTTACAGGGGCTTAGTTGAAATCAGCAAGGCGTTGAACAGAGGTAAATATAGTCGTTTCTGGCGCCCGTGTAACCCTCGGTAACGAGGGTAAACCTCTGTAAGCCATCGACGACTTTGGTGGATGATGGCAGTGAAAGCTAAAGGATTGTAAATATGGGATTGGTACGCAAGGTTGCGAAGCTGTATTTTTCCCTATGGCGTAGATGGGCAGCGCTTGTATTGATGCTCTTTTTGGGTTTGTTTTCTTGGCAAGTAGCTGGGCAAATCTTGCTTTCTGAGCCCAAGAAAATCCCCAACAACGAAGTCTATTTACAGCCCGTACCGGGCTTGTCATATGCGCAACTTCGTCTCTTCAAAGAGGGCGAAAAGGAGTTCAAGGTTCCTTGGGTCGTTTTCCCCTTACTGGGGGGCATTGGGGTTTAGGGCCGACCTATATTGCCAATGCCTGCTCTGTATGTCACGTTCAAGCTGGGCGTGGCCGCACGGTAGACAACGCAGTGATCGTTCAGCAGTTGCTAAGAGTTTCCATACCAGGTGAAGGTCCTCACGGGGAGCCCAATCCACACCCCCAGTACGGTGATCAAATTCAGGTCTTTGGTGTCAATGTAGGTTTGAAAGAGAACCTCAAACCCGGCGAAGCCGATGTATTTATCGACTGGGTTTTCTCTAGCGTGACTTTCACTGATGGCAGCAAGGTCGAGTTACGTCGACCCCACATACGGATTGAAAATTTAAATTTTGGACCATTGGGCGACGATGTCCTGACCTCATTGCGAAACACGCAAGTGATTTTTGGCATGGGGTATTTAGAAGCCGTACCTGAAGCTTCACTCCAAATGATTGCTGCAGATCAAAAATTACAAGGTTTGAATGGACGTCTCAATTATGTTCGGGACGATATTCACAAAACAAAAGCCTTGGGGCGTTTTGGCTGGAAGGCCAACCAGCCCAGCATTCGTCAGCAAATTGTGGCGGCTTTTCTGGGTGATATGGGCGTGACCTCCTCCTTATACATAGAGGAAAACTGTCCACCTGTGCAAACCATTTGCAGTGCCATGCCACCAGGCAACCGCCCCGAGCTACTTGATTACAACTGGGATCAAATGGAGTTTTGGCAAGCAGCATTAGCTCCCCCACCCGCTCGAAAAATGCATGACCCCCAAGTGCAAAGAGGTGAGCAATTGTTCAAACAAGCTGGATGCGCTGCGTGTCATGTCCCCGAATTAATCACTGGAGAATATCCTTTATTGCCTTTGATATCTCTAACTAAATTCCGGGCATTCACAGATTTATTGCTCCATGACATGGGAGACGACCTTGCAGATGGCCGCCCCGATTTTTTAGCAGGGCCACGCGATTGGCGCACCCCGCCGTTGTGGGGCATAGGTTTGTCTGAGCAGGTCAATGGCAGCACACATTTGATGCATGACGGACGAGCCCGCACGGTCTTGGAGGCCATACTGTGGCATGGTGGGGAAGGCAAAGCAGCGAAAGATACTTTTAGCAACATGACCTCCGAAGAACGTGAATCGGTCATTGCCTTTGTTAATGCGATATGAAAACTTGTGGCTATCCATTCGCATACCGTAGCCTTATTGTTTCCTTGCTGTACTTGGCCTGCAATTGCCTGACCGCTGCACAGGCGCAATGGAAACTCTTCGGTGATAACGGAAAAGCAGAGTTCTATTACGACCCGAGCAGCATTACAGTGCAAGGTGAGACGGTCGCTGTTTGGGAAATGCTTAACTACAGTTTCCCTTTGAACCAGGTTTTATCTAGCCGATCACACAAAGAGTTCGATTGCACTACTGGCAAATTTAGGAATTTAGGGGGAGAGTTTTTTTCTGGCCCCATGCTCAGCGGTGACATCCTAAGTAAAAGTAACGAGGCTGAAAACACATGGAGAGTGCCAGTGGAAGGCACAAAAAACCTTGAATTGATGCGCTTGGTCTGTCCCACCCAAAGTTAACATGGAACACTTAGACCCCCTGCATTTTTTATGAAAATTAATGTCTACGGTTTTAAAACGGATTTTTTATTTGGAATTTTTATAATTCCAGTATCAACGTGGGGCGGTGTTTTAGCTCCACATGACATTGCAGAGCTATTGGATGGAAAGTACATTGTTGGTTCCGCCTGATTGAGGGGTGGGGTGTAATTTGCAGGACAATAAACACCATGAGCACTTTCACCCCTGTTCACCTTTATCCTGCTTGGCTTTCGTTGCAAAGTTTGGCGCAGCCGAACTTTCCCTCGCTGCGTGAATTACTGACAGATCTCCCGCGTAACGAATCCATGCAACTGGATGCCTGCGGCATTCACATGGACTACTCGCATCAGCGGGTTAATGCAGAGGTGCTGCAAGCTTTGCAAGGATTGGCAGTTGAGCGCCAAGTAGAAGCTCAACTGCATGCCATGTTCCATGGCGAACACATCAACGCCACTGAAAAACGCAGCGTGCTGCATGTGGCTTTGCGCGGCAGTCACCTGAGCAATCCGCCATGGGGAGAAGCCATTTCTGAGCAAGTGAAGAAGCAACTAGACAAGATGTGTTTCTTCGCTGAAAAAATGCGTGCCGGAGCTTGTACGGGCTATACCGGCTTGCCCATCACCGATGTGGTCAATATCGGCATAGGCGGCTCTGATATTGGACCTCGCATGGCCAGCTTTGCTTTGCAAGCACCTGTAAGCTCCGCTGTGCATGTTCATTTTGTGTCCAATGTGGACGCGTGGA
>Ga0114960_10004388_pt1 | contig 10576 bp, 10 predicted proteins | sample C_130625_MF_Meta_FD_92637 | JGI IMG/M metagenome (GOLD analysis project Ga0114960, IMG submission 92637) | Freshwater microbial communities from Lake Croche, Canada to study carbon cycling - C_130625_MF_MetaG | ecosystem: Environmental > Aquatic > Freshwater > Lake | place: Lake Croche, Canada...
ACTCATTTAAGCAATCCCCTTAAATAACCCCTTGATTAATAGCTTGTTTGTAGCCCTTTTGTAAATGAGGGACTTACGTTATGATTTCGTTAAATTTAGAATCACTTCTCCTTGTTATTATTAATCTGTTTTAGTGGATTTTACCATGATTTAAGTATCTTTATCCGTATGGCGAATGCCCCATTTGTTCATGCATATTCATTAAAGTAAAGTATAGGCTCAATTTTAATTTACATGGAGTACGAAATAAAAAAAGATGGAAAATTTGAATACCTCGAAGTAGGGGAAGGTGAGACCTTGATGCTGTTACACGGACTGTTTGGTGCATTAAGCAACTTTTCCGATTTAATTGAGAAATTTAGGCATACCCACAAAGTGGTAGTGCCTTTGTTGCCCCTATTTGATATGGATATTTTACAAACAAGTGTAACAGGCTTAGCTACATTTGTAAAAGAATTTATTGAAGTAAAAGGGTATGACTCTATTCATTTGTTGGGGAATTCTTTAGGAGGTCATGTGGGTTTAATTTATATTTTAAAACATCCTGATAAAATTAAATCACTCATTTTGACTGGCAGTAGCGGTTTATACGAAAATGCAATGGGGGATAGTTATCCAAAACGAGGTGATTATGAGTATATAAAAAATAAAACCGCGGAAACTTTTTATGATCCTAAGGTAGCAACAAAGGAATTAGTGGATGAAGTTTTTGAAATTACGCGTAATCGACTTAAAGTAATTAAAGTATTATCCTTGGCTAAAAGTGCTATTCGAAATAATTTAGAATCTGAGTTAAATGATATTAAACAACCTACTTTACTCATTTGGGGGAAAAATGATACAGTAACACCTCCGGCGGTAGGGGAGGCTTTTAAAAAATTAATACCTAATAGTGAGTTACACTTTATTGATCAATGTGGCCATGCCCCTATGATGGAAGTGCCTAATGAATTTAATAGGATTTTGGAAAAGTTTTTAAATGAACTTCCTAAATCATAGCCCATGCTAGCATCTACTATTGCTATATCCAATTTTCCATTACTTCATTTTGAAGATAAGGTTTCATTTGCATTACAATGCATGGAAGATTATGATATTCAGCACCTCCCATTAATAAAGGATGATTATTTTGTTGGCTTAGTCAATAAGGATGACCTATTACATTTAGATGCGAATCAAACCCTAACTCATTTAGCAAGTCAATTAGTAAGAATTGGTATTTTAGGTGCTGCTCATTTCACTACTGCTTTGAATTTATTTGCTAAAAATGAATTATCTCTTTTGCCTGTGTTAAATGAACAACAAGAGTGTATTGGTGTGATTGTCCAAAAAAATTTGAATGACTTATTAGCAAAATTTTTAGGCGTAGCATATCCGGGCGCAATGATCGTTGTCTCAGTATCACCCTACCAATACTCCTTAGCCGAATTAAGTAGATTGGTTGAAACCAATAATGCACAAATTACGCAATTGAATACTCATTTTGATGAGGCTACTGGGGCCCTCATTATTTCAATAAAATTAAATAAGGAGGAGGCGGATGTGATTATTGCAACCCTTCAACGATATAATTATCAAATACTACATTATTTTGGCAATACTATTTTACACAACGATATTGAAGATCACTACCATCATTTAATGAATTATTTAGATGTTTAGAAACATACACGCTTCCATTCTTTCTTTTATTTTACTTCTATTTTTTTCAGTTAATGCAAAAGCGCAAGTGCATATCAATTCTATTAACATTGAAGGCAATGATAAAACAAAAAAGTATATTATATTAAGGGAGCTCCCTTATCATGTTGGAGATAATGTAAATAAGGATTCTTTATCTGTTTTAAACATTTTATCTCAACATCAACTTAATAATACCTCTTTATTTTTAATAGCGAATGTACAAGCAATATATCCAATACCAAAAGACAGTAGTATTGTAAATATTCATATTCAAGTAAAAGAAAGATGGTATTTCCTTCCCAAGCCCGTATTTAAATGGGCAGATCGCAATTTTAGCCAATGGTGGAATCAAGAACATCATAATATAGATAGAGTAAACTATGGTATTATTCTAAGTCAAAAAAATGCAACTGGCAATAATGATAATTTTTTATTTGGTATTGTTAGTGGCTATACGCAACAAAATATTTTTCGGTATCAGCTTCCTTACATTGATAAAAAATTAAAATTTGGAATGGGCTTTGGTTGGCAAAACTATAAGCAAAAGGAGATTAACTATGCAACCACATTAGACAAGCAAATTTTTCTAAAAACAGTTGGCGTAGTAAGAGAAGGGTATCGTGCGAATATTAATTTTCTTTATCGACCTAATTTATTTGAGCACCACTCACTTCAATTGGGTTTTGGAAAAGATGCATTATCCGATTCTGGCTTTTTGATCCAGTCTTTATTTTTACCAAATCATTCGAAATCATTTTCATATGCTGATATTACTTTAGCATTTACCAAAATCAACTTTGATTACAATGCTTATCCGTCAAAAGGAAATGCAATTGAATTTATTGCTTATCAAAGATTTTCGGCGTCGGCACCCTTGACCTCTTTTCAGTTAAGAAAAATGGTAGCCCACTCCTTTTCCAAACAAAATTTTATATTTATTGAATCCAATTCGATTGTAAAAATTTTACCCAATTATAATTATCTTGATTATCGATTATTAGGCTATGGTAATCTTCAAATGAATGGGTTAGAATATTATGTGGTTGATGGGAATGCAGCCAGTATTTTAAAAACCTCTTTTCATCATTCTTTAGGCAATTTTACAGTTAAAGCGCCCATAAAAAATAAGTATTTGCCAGATTTTAAATATGATTTTTGGTTTCGTATTTTCTCCCAGCTTGGGTATGTTTATAACGAGCACCCAATAGTTACGAGTAGATTATCCAATACCTTAATTAGAACCGTCGGTATTGGCTTAGATATAATCAGTATTTATGATTTTGTATTAAAAATTGATTACAGCGTGAATCAGCTTGGTGACAAAGGAGTATATTTGCATAGTGGCATTAATCTTTAAATTTTCATGAAAGTAGCTATATATAGTAGAGGTTTTGATTTAGATCAACGACAATCCTTAAATGCATTGTTGTTGGAATTGCACAAGCATGATATTGCCATTTGCATCTTTCATGAACTTTTGAAAAAATTTAATCTTAACGCGCCCACAGGAAAAGAGGACTATATCCCTTTTACATCTTCACATGATTTACCTGAAAATATTGATTGTTTAATAAGCTTAGGTGGAGATGGTACGGTATTAGACTCGGTCACTTTAGTAGAGGACTCAAATATTCCTATTTTAGGTATCAATTACGGACGGTTAGGATTTTTAGCTTCTATTTCCAAGGATGAATTATCATTAATGGTAGATGCCTTAGTGAATCGTACTTATGTCATTGATAAACGAGCATTAATTCATTTAGATGCCAATATTCCTATTTTTGGAACGACACCTTATGGATTAAATGAATTTGTCATTCATAAAAGAGATACCTCACCTATGATTAAAATTCATACTTACTTAAATGGTGAATTTTTAAATTCCTATTGGGCCGATGGGTTAATTGTTTCTACTCCTACTGGGTCCACGGGTTATAATATGAGTTGCAATGGCCCCATCTTATTTCCTGATTCAGCAAGTTTTGTTATCACACCTGTAGCGCCACATAATTTAAATGTACGCTCTATTGTTGTGCCCAATACCTCAGTCATTTCTTTTGAAATTGAAGGTAGAACAGATGAATTGATTTGTGCCTTAGACGCGCGTAAGGAAATTGTTCCCAAATCAATTGAGTTAGCATTAAAGCAAGAGTTATTTTCAGTTAGTTTTATAAGACTCAATGAGAACAGCTATTTAACTACATTAAGAACTAAATTAACCTGGGGTTTAGATAAAAGAAATTAAATAAAGTATGTGTAAAAGAATCTTATTTTTATTTTGCTTGTTGTATGTTGTACAAAATGCATTCGCACAACATAATGAATTATCCGAAAATAATGGAGAGATTGGAATTTTGATGGGCAGGGCTTCCTACAATGGAGATATAGCCCCTGATGTCAATGTTTACTATAAAAATTATGGCGTTTTTTATAAAAAACAATTAAATAATTATGTTGGGATTAGGTTAAATGCAGAGATGCAAAAACTTGGATCAGCAGATATCCTTTCATCCGATCCTTATTCCTTATTAAGAAATTCAAATTTTTTAATCAATTCATTTGATGTGAGTTTAATGGGTGAATTTTATTTTTTGAATTATATCACGGGAGGATCTCGTGATAATAAATTTACTCCTTACCTTGGATTTGGTATTGGGTACTTTAAAAATTTAGAAACGATTCACAATAATAATACGAGTGTCATTCCTGCTGAGGAGGCGGTACGTAGCTCAACGACAAATTTGACTTTCCCGATCAACTTTGGTATTAAATATAATATTTATCGTCAATTTAATTTACTAGCTGAAGCAACCTATCGCTTTACTAATTTTGATCATCTTGATTTTTTACAAGATAAATATCCTACAGATATATATGCGAATGCCCCTTTGGGTTTTCAAGGTAGCTCGACCGGGAATGATCAATTTTTTTCTTTGAAAATAGGCATCTCCTATTCATTAGTTAAAATTTATGGAATGGAAGATGCTAAACCCCAACAAAAAAAGAGCTTGTTAAATAGGTTTAGACGGAAATAATCAAGATCTCGATTAATTTTGAACTATGGAAAAATTGGATTTAAATAGGTTGCCAAAGCATATCGCCATTATCATGGATGGAAATGGAAGATGGGCCCAAGAAAAAGGCGAAGACCGATTATATGGTCATTTTCATGGGGTGCAAAGTGTCCGAAATATTGTAGAAGCAGCTTCTGAAATAGGCATACAATACCTTACCCTGTATGCCTTTAGTACCGAAAATTGGGACAGACCTGCAGCTGAAGTAACTGGTTTAATGAGCTTATTTGTGGATACACTTTCCAAGGAAGTCCCCAGTTTGCATAAAAATAACATCAGATTACACTTTATTGGTAATCTTGCCCTTTTGCCAGATGATGCTAAAGTAGCCCTAGAACAGGCTACCCTGACCACCTCTAAAAACACAGGTTTAGAGCTGATTATAGCCCTTAGCTACAGCAGTCGATGGGAGCTGATTCAAGCCATCAAAAATATCGCCGAAAAGGTACAATTAGGGGCATTGACGCTTGCTGATATTAAGGAGGCCACTTTGGAGGCAGCCCTTTCTACCAGTGCATTTCCGGACCCTGAACTCATGATTAGAACCAGTGGAGAATACCGGATTAGCAATTTTTTATTATACCAATTAGCTTATGCTGAATTGTACTTTACAGAAACCCGTTGGCCCGATTTTGGCAAGAAGGATTTAATCGAAGCCCTTCTCGATTTTCAATGTAGAGAACGCAGATTTGGTAAGACCAGTGTTCAAATTCAAACAAATGATTAAAAAAAATAATATATTTATTTTAAGGTTTTAACAAAGACTTTGAAATATTACGAGTAATTTGCGACACTTTTAAAATTATAAATGTAGCCCCTGTGCAGATGCAGAAATTTCTTCCATTTTTTATAGGATCTTTATTGGTTCTTTTTTTGACCTCGACATCCTTTGCCCAGGTGATACCTGTGAAGGACTCGGTTTCGCAAATTAATGTCAAATTGATTAATCTTTTTAATCAAAAAACACCTACCAAATACAAAATTCGCTCCATTAAGGTGGTGGGTAATAAGGAGTTTGATGAGAATTTATGTTTGTCTCTTTCTACTTTAAATATTGGTGACGAAGTCACGCTACCTGGTAGTGATAATTTTGCGAAGGCCATCCATAAATTAATGGATCAAAATTATTTTAGCGATGTAAGTGTATTCATTTCAGATTTAGTGAATAATGAAATTGATGTTGAAATTGATGTAGTGGAACGCCCTCGTTTATCTAAGTTTAATTTCATTGGGGTAAAAAAATCGGAGACGGATGAATTATCTGGGAAAACCGGTTTAACGCCCAATAGGATTATTACCGAAAATATGAAAATTACAGCTGTAGAAGGGATTAAGAAATTTTACGCTGAAAAAGGTTTTCAAGATGTTAAAGTGTTGATTCGTGAAAAAAAGGATGCTACTAAAAAAAATAGTTTACTCTTAGATTTTGATGTACGCCGAGGCCCTAAAGTGCGAATTAATAATATCAATTTCGGCGGCAATAAAGTAGAAGAAGGGAAGTTGAAAAAAAGTTTAAAGGAAATACATGAGAAATCTAGAATGACCCTTTTCCCTGTATATGATAAGCCAATGATTGTTAAAACGACTCCTTATACTTTTGAACAATATGTAAAAGAAAATGGATTTTTAACTTTTACCAAAACAAGAAAGATTTTAAATCCTTACATGCGATTTAAATTATCTTCTTCCAAATACAGCATAAAAAAATATGACGAGAGCAAGGATAATTTAATGAACTACTATAATTCATTAGGGTTTCGTGATGCAGTGGTGGAAAAGGATACAGTTTATCATAATGCTGCAGGTAATTTAAATATTGATATTCAGTTAAAGGAAGGCCGAAAATATTATTTTGGTAATATTGGCTGGAGAGGTAACACAAAATACCCCGATTCCTTATTGACTAGCATATTAAATATCAAAAAAGGGGATATTTATAATCGTGAAATTCTATTTAATAAATTAGGAAAAACTCAAACTGCCGAAGGGGGTGATATAAGTGGGTTATACCAAGATGACGGGTATTTATTTTTTAATGTTGACCCTATCGAAACAGCTGTTTATAATGACACCATCGATTTTGAAATAAGAATGAGAGAAGGTCCTCAAGCGACGATCAAAACCATTCGTATTGCAGGGAATGAAAAAACGAAAGACTTTGTTATTCGTCGTGAAATCCGAACCATACCAGGCGATAAGTTTAGTCGTTCTTTACTTGTTCGTTCTCAAAGAGAAATTTCTCAATTGAATTATTTTGATCAAGAGAAAATTAAAATTGATCCAGTTCCTAATCCTGAGGATGGTACAGTGGATATTAATTATAGTGTGACCGAAAAATCAAGTGATCAACTTGAATTAAGTGCAGGGTGGGGTGGATATATTGGACTTACTGGAACGTTAGGCGTTACTTTTAATAATTTTTCATCAAAAAATTTATTTAAAAGATCTGCTTGGGATCCATTACCTATGGGAGATGGTCAAAAATTAAGTTTGAGGGTTCAAAGTAATGGTAAAGCGTTTCGATCTACCAATTTCACTTTTACAGAACCCTGGTTTGGTGGTATCAAGCGCAATACTTTAACGGTAAGTTTGTTTAATACTAAATATGGTCAAACTTATAATTTAAATACTGGCGCCTATGATCCAAATGCAGCAGATGCCCGTTATATTTCTACCACGGGTGCTACTTTTTCCTTTGGTCGTCAGTTATTATGGCCCGACGATTATTTTTCATTGAGTATGGGCATGAACTATACACGCTATTTTTTAAAGAATTATGCCATTGATCCTTATAACTTACCTAATTTTTCAAATGGTACGGTCAATAATTTCAATTTTAGAATTGCTTTACAAAGAACTTCAGTTGACCAACCTTTATTTCCAAGAACAGGATCTACCTTTTTATTGAGTGCTCAATTAACCCCACCTTATTCTTTGTTTAATCCTAATATGGGCACAGCCTCTAATCCATATGAATTATTAGAATACCATAAGTGGCGTTTTAATGGCGAATGGTTTGTTCCATTAGGAAAGCCTACAGGCGAAGATCATAACAAACAATTTGTTTTACGCTTTGCTGCTAAATATGGATTTTTAGGTCGTTATAATACGAATATGACCATTTCACCATTTGAACGATTCCAATTAGGAGATGCGGGTTTAAGTAACCAGATGGCCCTCTTAGGTTATGATATTATTGCACAAAGAGGTTATCCAGTTTATGAAACTTCAGATCCTAAAGTGAATCCAGATCAACAAACAGCTAGGCAACATTTTACTATTTTTAATAAGTATGCATTAGAAATAAGGTATCCATTAAGCTTAGCTGCAAGTAGTACTATTTATGCATTAGGATTTTTTGAAGCTGCCAATGGATGGTATAGTATGAAGGAATACAATCCATTTAATTTACGCCGTTCAGTGGGCTTAGGTATGCGTTTTTACCTTCCCATGTTTGGATTGTTAGGATTTGACTATGGTATTGGGTTAGATCGTATTAATGGAACGAATGCATTGAAAGATGCAGGAAGATTTACCTTTATGTTAGGATATGAACCAGAATAGTAATTTGAAAGTCACATCGTATTTTAATTTTTAAATGATACAATATGCAAATAAATAAAGTTTTTTTAGGGTTAGCTATAATCATAATGTCTGTATTTTCTGCCCATGCACAATCGCGTTATGCCATCATTAACACAAAGTATATTTTGGATAAAATTCCTGAATATAAGGAAGCAGATAAAAAATTAAAAGCCCTTGGGGATCAATGGCAACAAGAAATTGACCAAAAGCAAATGACGCTTGATAAAATGTACAAAAACTATGAGGCTGAACAGTTTATGCTTTCAGATGACCTTAAAAAAAAGAGAGAAGATGAACTTTTTATAAAAGAAAAGGAACTAAGAGATCTTCAGAAAAAGAGATTTGGGTATGAGGGTGATTTGTTTAAGGAACGCCAAAAAATGGTTAAACCTATTCAGGATAAGGTATATAATGTGGTTCAAAAACTGGCAACTGCTAGGTCTTATGACTTCATTTTAGATAAAAGTGAAGGAATTACCATTATATTTGCAGACCCGAAACTGGACAAAAGCGATGATGTTTTAAAGGAATTGGGCATTAATAATTAATACAAAAAATACAAAAAGTAATACTTATGTTATGCGTCTAGGATGGGCAAATGACATAAGACAAACAAAAAAACAATAAGTTATGAAAAAAGGTTTCCTATTTGCTGCCATTTTATTTGTTGCAGCTTCATTCAACAACAACATTTCTGCTCAAAGTAAAATTGGTTATTTTGAAGATCAAAGTGTTATTGCTTTATTTCCTGGTATTCAAAAAATAGATACTGTTTTGAGATCATACCAACAAGATTCTTTACAAGACGAGTATAACTACACTTTAAAGGATTATCAAGTGAAGGATAGTATTTACAGAAAAGACTCAGTGGATTTGTCTAAGCGTCCAAAAGCTTTGCAAATGGCAACTGATGATTTAAATCGTTTGAAATACAAATTGATTAATTGGCAACAATACTCTCAACAAGCAATGGAGCAAAAACAAGAAGCTTTGTTATTGCCTTACAGACAAAAAGTTGCTGCAGCCTTGGCTGAAGTAATTAAAGAACAAAAGTATGATTATGTTTTAAAGCAAGAATCTTTATCACCTTACACCACCCCTTCGATTGCAGACAATTTAACCATTCGTGTTGCAATGAAGTTGAAATTACCTTTACCAAAGGAAATAGAAGAAGCATTTAGAGTAGCTACAGGTGGAGCACCTGCTGCAAAATCGCCAGCTGCGGCTCCTGCTGCTAAAGCACCTGCAAAAAAAGGATAATATTTTAAAATATATTTTACCAAGAACCTCGTTGTTTACAACGAGGTTCTTTAGTTTTACTAAATAAATTAAAAATATGCTGACTGCGCCAATTGGTGTTTTTGATAGCGGATACGGAGGGCTTACTATTTTAAAGGAACTAAAACATAGTTTGCCTCAGTATGATTATATTTATTTAGGTGATAATGCTAGGGCACCTTATGGTCCTCGTTCCTATGAAACAGTTTATCAATATACTTTAGAAGCCGTTAATTGGTTTTTTGACCAGGGTTGTTCATTGGTTATTTTAGCTTGCAATACGGCCTCAGCCAAAGCACTACGAACCATTCAACAAAAAGATCTACCCCTACTAGCACCTGACAAAAGGGTATTGGGTGTAATCAGACCTACCTCTGAAATTTTAGGTCAATTTTCTACCACCCAACAAGTGGGCATCATGGGAACGGCAGGTACGATTCAAAGTGATAGTTATCCTATTGAGCTTGCTAAATTTTTCCCTACGCTTAAAGTATTTCAACAAGCCTGTCCTTTATGGGTGCCTTTAATTGAAAATGGTGAATATGATAAGCCTGGAGCAGACTATTTTGTCCATTCCTATTTGGATCAGCTATTTGATCAGTCTGCAAACATTGACACAATTCTATTAGCCTGTACCCATTATCCACTCATAGCGGACAAAATAAGGGCATTTATGCCCAAGGGAGTAAACTTGATTACACAAGGCGCTATCGTGGCCAAAAGCCTTGCTAAATACCTTGAAAGTCATCCTGATTTGGCCCAAAAATGCAGCCAATCGGGTAAGTTAAGTTTTTACACGACCGACAACCCCCAAGCCTTCGAATTACAAGCCAGTAACTTTTTTGGACAAAAAGTTGAGGCAAAACATACAGTTTTAGCTTAAAAAATAAAAAAATACCCTATTTTTGCCGTCCTTTCACAGGTAGTGGTATGGTGACTGCTATTAAGAACAGGAC
>Ga0114960_10004390_pt1 | contig 10575 bp, 7 predicted proteins | sample C_130625_MF_Meta_FD_92637 | JGI IMG/M metagenome (GOLD analysis project Ga0114960, IMG submission 92637) | Freshwater microbial communities from Lake Croche, Canada to study carbon cycling - C_130625_MF_MetaG | ecosystem: Environmental > Aquatic > Freshwater > Lake | place: Lake Croche, Canada...
CGAGATCGCACTTGGTCACGATGAGTATCGGCTTGAGCCCGGCGTCATAGGCGGCGGCCAAGTAGCGGTCAATCAGGCGGGTGCGTGGTTCTGGGTTGGCGATTGACGTCACGATGGCCATCTGGGTGGCGTTGGCCACAATCACACGTTCGACCTGATCGGTGTCGTCGGCACTGCGTCGCAGCAGCGAGGTTCGAGGTTCGATTCGAACGATTCTCGACAGCGCACCCTCGGTTTCGGAGGTATCGCCAGCCAGAGCAACTCGGTCGCCAACGGCAGCTCCTGCCTTGCGAAGTTCTTTGGCCATGGTCGCAGTGATGTCGCGCTCTTCGCCCTCGAGTTTCAGGCGATAACGCCCAAGGTCAACACCGGTGACCAGCCCGATCAGGGCATCTTTGTGGTCGGGTCGCGTCTTGGTGCGCGGCTTGTTGCCCTTTGGGTTTGGGCGAACGCGAATGTCGTCTTCGTCCAGGTCGTGCGCACCCGGATCTGGCTCATAAAGCCAGCTCAACTAGCACCGCCGAGAATTTGATCCCATAGATCGACGAAGTTGGGCATGGTTTTTGCCGTGCTGCCGATGTTTTCAACTCGGATGCCTTCGACCCGAAGCCCGACAATCGCACCTGCCGTGGCCATGCGGTGGTCTTCGTAAGACAGCCATTCAGCGCCGTGCAGCGAGGCTGAAGGTTCAATATTCAAGCCGTCTTCGGTCTCGGTGCAGTGCCCGCCGATGCGGTTGATTTCGGTGGCAAGAGCGGCCAGTCGGTCGGTCTCGTGGCCGCGCAGGTGCGCGATGCCGCGAAGTTTGCTGGGGGAGTCGGCCAGAGCGGCTAGGGCTGCAACCACGGGGGCAAGTTCGCCACCGATCGAAAGGTCGATGTCGATTCCGCGGATGGTGCCATTGCCCTCGATGGTCAAGCCGCGTTCGTCGCGCACGATGGTTGCGCCCATCTGCTGAAGAATGCCGTCGAACTCGTCGCCCACCTGAGTTGTGTTTGCGGGCCAGTGCTTGATGGTTACGCTTCCGCCCGCGACCATGGCCGCTGCCAAGAATGGACCAGCGTTTGAAAGATCTGGCTCGATCGCCACCTCGCCGCCGTTGATTGGTCCCGGTTCTACGCGCCACTGTGCCGCACCGATTTGCTTGGCATCGACTCCACGCTTGCGAAGGCAGTCGAGGGTCATTTCGATGTGAGGCATGCTCGGCAGGTGCTCGCCGAGGTGCGTCAAAGTGAGCCCGTGCACGAATCTCGGTGCCGCCAGCAGCAAGCCAGAAACAAACTGCGAAGAATCTGAAGCGTCAATCTCGAGTTCTCCACCCAAGATGCTGCCGCTACCACTAACCGTAAACGGCAGTTTGGCAGCGCCATCGTCGTGAACAATCACGCCTAGGTCGCGCAGTGAGTGAACCGTTGTTGCCATCGGGCGGCGACGGGCAGCAATGTCGCCATCAAAAAGCACATCTCCGTGAAAGAGCCCGGCCAGTGGCGGCACGAAGCGCATCACGGTTCCGGCTAGGCCGCAATCGATGGAGCGTTTTTCAGAGTTTCCGCCTGAAACAACAGCCGCGGGCATGGGGTGAACCACAATGCGATCGGGGTGTCGTTCGAATCTGGCACCGAGCTCGGTCAAAGCGTCCATCATCAACTCGCTATCGCGCGAAATTAATGGCTCGATAAGTGTGGTGGGGGTTTGTGCCAGAGCCGACAAAACCAACTCCCGGTTGGTTAGCGATTTTGAACCTGGAAGCTTGATGGCAGCGTGAATCGGGCCGTTGGCAACGGGCGCAAACCAGTGCTGCCCATCGGAATACGTGCTTGAAGTCATTGGTTACAAATTACCAGCAACTGGAACACGATTGGGTGGTGAATCTGAATGGCCGAAACTGTGCTTATCGACGGCAGTGTCGCACCCTTAGACTCTGAAGTAATGACTGATTCCAAAGCCCCGCTTTCGAGCGAAGACCGAGTTCGCGAGTTTGAAGAACTTGCGCTCCCTTATACCAAGTTGCTTTTTGGTGCCGCTTTCAACAAAACAAAGAACTACGCCGACGCCGAAGACCTAGTTCAAGAGACCTTCGCTAAGGCATTTAGAGCCTGGCACCAGTTTGAAAAGGGCACCAACCTGCGCGCCTGGTTGGGCAAGATTCTTGAGAACACCTACATCAACATGTACAACAAAAAGGTTAAACAGATCGGCCAGAACAGCCTGAGCGACCTCGAAGACTTTCAAATGGGAGAGGCCGTCTCGTTGACCGCGAGAGCAAGTCGCTCTGCCGAGCTCGAAGCGCTCGATCACTTGGCGTCTAAAGATGTTCGCGAGGCTCTGCAAAATCTCGACGAAAAATTTCGCATGGTGGTCTATTACGCCGTGGTTGAAGGGCTTTCGTATTCTGAGATTTCCGAAGTAATGGACACACCGATGGGCACCGTAATGAGCCGGTTGCACCGAGGCAAGCAAGCATTGCACGAGTCGCTCAAAGATTTCGCAGCCGAAGAAGGCTACGACGTAACACCAACCAAAGAAAAGAAGGCGGCTCTCAAGGCCAACCGAGCACCGAAGGCAGATCGATGACTGAGATTAACTGCGAAGAAACCAAAGCACAGGTTCACGAGTTTGTTCACAACGAACTAGCCGAAAGCGAGGTTCAAGACATCCTTGGGCACATCGCCCACTGCGACTCTTGCGAGGCCGACTACGACTTCGAGTTTGCCTTCAACAAGGTCATCAAGCAGTCTTGCGACGAGGCGCCACCAGCCGAACTCGCGCAAAGAATTATCGATCGCATTCGAGCAATCAACTCGGGAGCCGAAAAGCACTAACCCTGTTCGGGCAGTTGCAGCCAGGGATACCAGCCGCGGTTTAGCACTAGCCAAGCAATCAGCCCGTGGCCAACTTGACCTGGCAATCCGCTGTCTCCGCCACGAACTTCGGCATTCCAGCCCTCGTTTTCAACCAGCGGCGTGAAGCAATCCACAAAAGTTATTTGGCGACGCGAACAAACATCTTCGAAGCCAGCAACCAGATGCTCAATTTCTGGATTCAGTTCTGGATTGCGGTGAGGTGTCGGGCCAATCACAAAACATTCAACACCGAGGCGTTTGGCGTCGTCGAGAATGTTTGCAAGGTTAAGTCGCGATCGCGAAATCGAGATACCGGCAGCTGGGTCGCTGTTCGGCATCATGATGACCAGGCGGTTTTCGGTGTTCGGGCTAAAGCGGCGCTGAACTTCTGACGCCCAACGTTCTCCAAGGGCAGCGCTGGTTTCGTCTGGTGCCGGCAACGCATATACGTCGATTTGAGGGTCTTCGATCGGAGTGCGAGCCATCACGCGGCCCAGCCATCCGGTGCCTTTTGGATCGCCTGAGGTTGAGACCAGCGTGTCGCCTAAGACGACAACTCGGATGCTTCGCTCAATCGGATTCATCTTGTTAGGCGTTGAAAGCGCGCTCTATCAGGTCGGCCTGTTCGGCAGCGTGGCGTTTTGATGAACCCGTCGAAGGCGATGCCGAGGCTGGTCGAGAGACCAACTTGGCAACTTGGCCGTTCATGTACTTCGGCAAGAACAGACCGATATAGGTCCATGGCCCCTGGTTGGCAGGTTCATCCTGAACCCAGACCAGCTCGGCGTTTGGATACTGAGCGTACGTTGCCTTGATCTCGTCGACAGGAGTTGGATACAACTGTTCAACACGAACGATCGCTGTCTTGCCATCGTTTCGCTTCTGAGACTCGGCCAGAAGATCCCAATAAACCTTGCCAGAGCAGAACAGCACTCGGGTGACGGCATTCTTGTCGAGGCCCTGTTCATCGTCAATCACCGGTTGGAAGGTTCCGTTGGTGAAGTCCTCCACCGAAGACGATGCGGCCTTGAGGCGCAACATCGACTTTGGTGCAAACACGATCAGCGGGCGACGAGGTGTCGAATATGCCTGACGGCGCAGCAGGTGAAAGTGCGACGCAGGAGTCGATGGCTGTGCAACCGTCATGTTGTTTTCGGCGCAAAGTTGCAGGTAGCGCTCGATGCGAGCTGATGAGTGGTCGGGACCCTGACCTTCGTAACCGTGTGGCAAGAGTAGGACCACACCGGAGTGCTGGTTCCACTTTTGTTCGGCAGAAGAAATGAACTCGTCCATGATGGTTTGTGCTCCGTTGGCGAAGTCGCCGAACTGAGCCTCCCAGAGAACTAGCGCCTTTTGGTCTTCAACCGAGTAGCCATATTCAAAGCCCATGGCTGCATACTCGCTGAGCAGTGAGTCATAGACATAGAACTTGGCTTGGTCTTGAGCGAGGTTGCGCAGCGGCAACCACTCTTGGCCATTGATGCGGTCGTGAAAAACAGCGTGGCGCTGCACGAAGGTTCCGCGGCGGCTGTCTTGGCCGGCCAGACGAACCGGCTTGCCTTCTAGAATCAGCGAACCGAATGCAAGAAGTTCGCCGAAGCCCCAGTCGATTCCGCCTTCGCGCGACATTTCGACGCGCTTGGTCAGCAACTGCTGCAGCTTTGGGTGAACGGTGAAGCCAGGAGGCAGGTTGTTGTGGGCGTCACCAATCAGTTCGACAACCTGGCGGCTAATCGCTGTCTGGTGTTCGATCTGCGGGTGGTCTGACGCGGTAGTTCCGATGCCAACTGGGCGTGGAACAAGTTCGGCTGGCTTGCTGGTGGCCTCGTGCACCTCGACGAACGCGCTCTCCAGGCGCAGCTGGAAAGCGGCGTTAGCGGCTTCGAACTCATCGCGAGTGATGTCACCGCGACCAACCAAAGACTCAAGATACAGGGTGCGAATCGAGCGCTTTGCCTCGATCAAGTTGTACATTAGCGGCTGCGTCATCGAAGGGTCGTCGCCCTCGTTGTGGCCTCTGCGACGGTAGCAAACAATGTCTACGACAACGTCTTTGCCGAAGGTTTGGCGAAACTCGAAGGCCAGTTGCGAAACACGTACAACGGCTTCAGGGTCGTCGCCATTCACATGGAATATCGGTGCCTGAATCGCCTTTGCCCAGTCGGTCGAATAGGTCATCGAGCGAGACTCGGATGGCGGGGTAGTGAAGCCGACCTGGTTGTTGATGACGATGTTGATCGTGCCACCAACCTTGTAGCCACGAAGTTGCGACATGTTCATGACTTCGGTGACCACACCTTGGCCTGCGAAGGCCGCATCGCCGTGAATCAGAACGGGCAAGAAAGGGAAGTTGTTGGATGGAATGCCGTTGATCGAATCGACCTTGGCGCGCACGATTCCCTCGAGAACCGGGTTGACGGCTTCGAGGTGTGAAGGGTTAGCGGCGAGGGTTACGCGAATCTGCTGACCGTCTGCCGTGGTGATGTCGCTGTCGGTTCCTAGGTGATACTTGACGTCGCCAGAGCCCTGAACCGATTGACCATCGGTGTTGCCTTCAAACTCTTTGAACACCTGTCCGTAGGTCTTGCCGGCCACGTTGGTGAGAACGTTCAAGCGACCGCGGTGGGCCATGCCTATGTTGACCTCTCGCAAACCGCTGTGAGCGGCTGCGTTGATGATGGCATCTAGCGAAGCAATTGTTGACTCGCCGCCTTCAAGCGAGAATCGCTTTTGACCAACGAATTTAGTCTGCAAGAAGGTTTCGAAAGCCTCTGACTCGTTTAGCTTCTCGAGAATTCGCAACTGCTGTTCGCGGGTTGGCTTTTCGTAAGGGCGCTCGAGTTTTTCTTGGAACCACTTGCGCTCTTCGGGGTCTTGAATGTGCATGTATTCGACACCAACTGTGCGGCAGTAGGAATCGCGCAGAATCTTGAGAATGTCGCGAAGCTGAGCCTTTGAGGTTCCGCCGAAGCCGCCGGTCTTGTAGGTTCGGTCTAGATCCCAGAGGCTGAGCCCGTGGGTTAGAACATCGAGGTCTGGGTGACTGCGCTGTTTGTATTCGAGTGGGTCGATGTCGGCCATCAAGTGACCGCGAACTCGGTAAGCGTTTATTAGCTCTTGAATGCGCGATGCTTTCGAACGATCGTCGTTGTCGTTGGCCTCAAAGTCAACTGCCCAGCGAATTGGCTCATAGGGAATGCGCAGGTCGGCGAAGAGCTCGTCATAGAAACCACGTTCGCCGAGCAAAAGCTCGTTGATCTTCTTCAGGAACTCACCAGAACCGGCACCCTGAATGACACGGTGGTCGTAAGTCGAAGTTAGTGTGATGGTCTTGCTCACACCCAGTTTTGACAAATGCTCTTCGCTCATGCCGGCAAACTCTGCAGGATAGTCAAGCGCACCGGCACCGATTATGCAGCCTGCGCCTTTCATTAGGCGAGGCACCGAGTGAACGGTTCCGATTCCGCCAGGATTGGTTAGCGAAATCGTTGAACCGGCGTAGTCATCGGCAGTTAGTTTGTTGCCGCGAGCGCGCTTGACGAGATCTTCGTAAGCTGCCAAGAACTCATTGAAGTTCAGGTTCTGTGCGCGTTTGATGTTGGGCACCAAAAGTGCACGAGTGCCATCTTCTTTTGGAATGTCGATGGCGAGTCCAAGATTTATGTTGGCAGGGCTGATCGCTGCCGGCTTGCCGTCGATTTCGTCGTAATAAACGTTCTGGCTAGGAAACTCCTTGAGCGCGCGAACAATCGCAAAACCCAGGATGTGCGTGAACGAAACCTTGCCGCCGCGGGTGCGCCCCAGGTGACTGTTGATCACGATTCGGTTGTCGATCATGAGCTTGGCTGGAATGGTGCGAACCGAGGTTGCAACCGGAACTGCGAGAGAGGCATCCATGTTGGCTGCCAAGGCCTTTGACATTCCCTTGAGAATGGTGACCTGGTCTTCGTCGCTGTCGCCTTCGATGGTAGCGATGCTGCCGGTGGCCGGAGCTTGAGCCGGAATCGGCTGAGGTTTTGCTTCGATGCGGGTGGTGCGAGCTACTAGCGGGCCAGCTTCGGCTGGTGTCGATGCTTCGGCTGGTTGCGCTGCAGGTTGGGCTGGGGCAGAAGAACTAGCAACCGGAGTTGCGACACCATTTGACCGCTGAGCTGCGTAGCGCTCAAGAATTGGCCACCACTCTTTGTCAACCGAATCTGGACTCGATTTCCACTGGTTATACATTTCTTCGACGAGCCACTCGTTGGCTCCGAATTCGTCCTGCGAATTCCCGTCGTTGCCTGACATCTTCACCCTATGTTCGTTCAATGAGCACTTACTAGCCTAATCGGTCACGGCCTTCGGTATGCTGAGAATGTATGGAGGGTTCCAGTTTTAGCGTCTCATTACGCGGTGTTACGCGATGAATGAGTGGCTCGCTCTCGCTCTGGGAGGGCTTCTAACCATAGGAACCGGTCTCTTTGTGGCCTCGGAGTTTTCGCTTGTCAATCTCGAACGAAGCGACCTGGAAGGTCGTCGCGAGCGCGGTGAACGCGGCCTAAGCAACACCATCCGTGCTCTCAAACTGACCTCAACTCACCTGAGTGGCGCGCAACTGGGCATCACCCTGACCACCATGCTCACCGGTTTCTTAGTTGAACCGGCGCTGAGCTCTCTGCTCTCGCCGATTTTTAACAACTGGGATGTCTCCGACGCAGCCCGTCACTCGTTCGCTGTGGTGCTTGGCATGTTCATCGCCACCGTGTTTTCGACCCTGATTGGCGAGCTGGTTCCAAAGAAACTTGCGCTGACCAAGCCGCTTGAGACAAACAAGTTCGTTGTGCTCTTTCAAATAGCTTTCACCTGGACTGTCGGCTGGATGATCGTTGCTTTGAACGCCACAGGAAACGCCATTGTTCGTATGTTTGGCATCGAGCCTAAAGAGGAGCTATCTTCGAGTCGGACCGCCGAGGAACTAACCTCGCTGGTTCGCCGATCGGCATCGCTCGGAGCCCTCGACGCGCAGACAGCAACTCTGCTAACCAAGACTCTGGCTCTGAGCCAACTGGTTGCCGCCGATGTCATGACACCTCGCCCACGCATGCACTCGCTAAATCGCGAGGCCACGCTCAACGAGTTGATCGCGTTGACTAACAGCACGGGTCACTCGCGCTTTCCGGTTACCGATGTGTCAACCGATGACGTGGTTGGTCTCGTGCACGTCAAGCAGGCAGCTGCCGTGCCGCGCGAAAAGCGCTCCGGTGTTCGCGTCGCGGCAGTGATGTCTGAGCCACTTCGGGTTCCTGAAACCATGCGCCTCGAAACGCTAATGGTCGAACTCCGAGCTAAGGGTCTGCAACTGGCGATTGTGGTTGACGAATATGGCGGAACCGCGGGCATTGCAACACTCGAGGACCTTGTCGAAGAACTGGTCGGCGAACTCGCTGACGAACACGACCGGGCTAACGCCGGTGTCACCAGGGGAGCAAACTCATCGGTGCTGTTTCCTGGAATGATTCGTCCAGACGAGCTTCGCGAGATGGCCATCAAGGTTCCAGACGATGGCGCATACGAAACCGTCGCAGGGTTCTTAATGAGCGCGCTCGGGCGCATCCCAGTTTCTGGTGACGAAGTAGAAATCGAAGACGGTGTGCTGAAAGTCGAGCGCATGGATGGCCGACGCGTAGACCGCGTGCGATTTAGTCCAACCAACCTGCCAGAGGAGGTCAAAGATGCTGACTAGTTCTGCGTCTGAGCCCTCAGTAAATCCGGTGGCCGGCTTGCTGTGGTTGATTGTCTTGCTTTTTGGCAACGGATTCTTTGTAGCTGCCGAGTTTGCGGTGATTTCTGCGCGTCGCGCCCAAATCGAGCCTCGTGCCGAAGCCGGATCTCGCCCTGCGCAAATCACCATCAAAGCCATGGAGAAGGTCGCACTGATGCTCGCCGCTTCGCAGATCGGTGTCACGGTTTGTTCGCTGCTGATTTTGGTTATCGCCGAGCCTTCGGTTCACGAACTGCTATCCGGGCCGCTCGCTGCACTCGGATGGAGTGATTCGGTGGTGACAGCAACCGCGTTTGTGCTGACCCTAATCATCGTTTCGTTCTTGCATGTGGTCATCGGCGAGATGGTTCCTAAGAACATCTCATTCTCGATTCCAGAACGCGCCGCGCTTGTGCTGGTTCCGGTGCTCTATCTGATTGCCATGATCCTGCGACCGATTGTGGTGGCTCTAAATGCATCGGCTAACGGGATTCTGCGCTTGTTTGGTGTTCGAGCACTCAACGAGGCGAACAGCGCTTTCACCCTCGACCAGGTTGAAGACATTGTTGAGCACTCGACTCGCGAAGGTGTTCTCAGCGACACCAGTGGAGCTCTAAGCAACACCTTTGAGTTCACCGAAAAGAAGGTGCAAGACGTTGCGGTTCCGCTGGCTCGACTCGTTGCATTCTCAGAGAGCGTGACTCCACGCGAAATTGAGCAGGCGGTAGCCAAATACGGCTTCTCGCGCTATCCGCTGCGCGACGAAGACGCAGACCTGGTTGGCTACTTGCACCTCAAAGACGTTCTAGACCTTGAAGAGCGCGAAGTAGACCGACCATTTCCGGCCAAGCGCGTTCGCACATTGATTTCGCTCCCAGCCAAGATGGAACTCGAAGATGCTCTTGCCTCAATGCGCCGCGTTGGCGCACACATGGCAAGAGTGTTTGACCGCAGAGGTCGCGAAGTCGGTGTGCTTTTTCTAGAGGATATTCTCGAAGAGCTGATCGGCGAAGTTCAAGACGCCACCAGGCGCGACTAAACGAGGTTGGCCGAAGCTAGTTCGGAAACTTGCCTCTAGCATCTTGGTTCTGCCAGTAGTCGACCTCGACACCGAGTTCGTGAGCTGCCCGCAGCGCCCAATACGGGTCTCGCAGACATGCTCGCCCGATCGAGATGATCTCAACTTTTCCGTTTTGCAAGATCGCCTCGGCCTGAGCACCAGAAACAATGTTTCCAACCGCACCCACCGGCTCTTGAACGTTGTCGGCCACGTATTCAGCAAACTTGACCTGATAGCCGGGTTCGCTAAACGGAATTTGAACACCGGTGATGAGTCCGCCCGATGAAATGTCGAACAGGTCTGCGCCAGCATCGGCGGCCCAGCTGGCAACCTGAGCAGTTTCGGTCTCGTTCCAGCCATCTTCGCGATAGTCGGTAGCGCTGAATCGAATCAAAATCGGCACGTCATCGCCAACGGCAACTCGAATGCCGATCACTATTTCGAGCAGCAGACGAGCACGGTTCTCGAGAGAGCCTCCGTATTCGTCAGTTCGCTGGTTGGTGATTGGCGACAAGAACTGGTGAATCAGATAACCGTGAGCAGCGTGAATCTCGATGGCATCAAAACCTGCAGCCACCGAGCGCTTCGCTGACTCGACCCACTCAGCAACGATTGCAGGAATTTCATGGGTCTTCAGCGCGCGAGGGGCGGCATAGCCAGTGAATGCCTCATCGGTTGACGAAACCGACTGCCAACCGCCGTCTTCGATTGCAATCGAGTTTTCGCCAGACCAGCTGCGATAGGTAGAAGCCTTGCGCCCAGCGTGAGCCAACTGAACGGCGGTTTTTGCGCCCTGGGAATGCGCAAAGGCATTGATTGGAGCCCCGGCGGCAACCTGCTCATCATTCCAAATGCCGGTGCACCAGGGGCTGATGCGGCCCTCCGGTGAAACACCAGTCGCCTCGACGATGATCAAACCCGCACCACCAGTC
>Ga0114960_10004392_pt1 | contig 10572 bp, 6 predicted proteins | sample C_130625_MF_Meta_FD_92637 | JGI IMG/M metagenome (GOLD analysis project Ga0114960, IMG submission 92637) | Freshwater microbial communities from Lake Croche, Canada to study carbon cycling - C_130625_MF_MetaG | ecosystem: Environmental > Aquatic > Freshwater > Lake | place: Lake Croche, Canada...
GCCATCGAGCCCAGGGCGTGCTCGGCCACGAGCCGGTCGAGCGCCACCGATGTCTTCGCTGCTCGCTCCAGTTCTGCCTGCGAACAGTCGGCCTGCACGGCGAACACCTGCCGGAAATACTCCACTCGACTGGCAATCTCGGCCGGTGTGACCGCTCGCCGCAGCGCCGCCAACTCCTCGACCTCGATGATCTCCATGTGCCCGCCAAACGTGGCGCACTGCTGGGTCAGGTCGGAGTAGATGTCGAGCATTCCGCCGTAGTAGTGCCCCATCAGGCCGAGACGGTTGTGCCACATCACGTCGGCGACCCGGGCTGCATCGATCCACGCGTCCACTTCCTGCCAGCATTCCGGGTCGTCGTGCAACTGGCCGGTGATCTGGTGAAACCCGATGCGGGCCCGGTTGAAGACGTTGGCGATCTCGGGCACCGGGCAGGCGCTGCAATGGGCCAGCCATTCGCCCGTCATCTGCGTGCGATTCCCCAGCGCGTTGAACGCGTCGTAGTCGATGGCCGCGCTGGGCGAAAGGTTGAGGATGATCACCGGCACCTTCGCCCGTTGCACCACCGGCAGGACGGTGGAACTCAGCGCATAGGTCGTCACGTGCAGGAAAATCAGGTCGACGTCTGCCTGCCGAAACGCATGCCCCGCCGCAAACGCCTTCTCGGGCGTGTCGACCAGGCCGAGATTCACGATCTCGACGCCGTCCCTCGCGAGCTTGTGCTCCACGAGGCCGAGGTATCCCTCGAGCCGTTCCTTCAGCCCGGCGAACTGCGGCCAGTAGGCATCCAGGCCGATGCCAAACAGCCCGACTTTGGTGGTGTGCATGAGGTGGTCAGTCGTGCTCAGGACGAGGGCATGGCGAGGTCATGGCACCGCGGTCGCAGCAGGCTTCGGCGGCACGGCCGTGAGAATCACCTTGCCCGGGTCGGTGGTGGTGTCGACGTTGATCGACCAGCCGAGGGCGCCGTGATGAGCCCTGATGATGGAGTGGGCGACCCAGAACTTCACATTGTCGAGTTGGCTGGCGGCGGTGATGAAGGTGCCCTTGTCGGAGATGTTCATCGACGCGCCTCCCGAAGCGTTGATCGACAGGGACTCGCACCGCACGATGCCGCCGGAGATGTCGATTTTGCCGTCCTTGCCACCGGCTCCGAGGTTCAGGTAGCCGCTCATGGTCAACAGCCCGCCGGTCACGACCACGCCGCCGCTATTGCCAAGGGCCCCGGTGACGAGATCGGTCGTCGTCAGTTGGCCACCGGCAGTCACGGTGAGCCCGCCCCCCGGCCCGATATAAACCTGGCCGGCGGACTTGTTGCCCATGGTGCTGACAGACGGAGCAGCGTGCGGCGAGCCCGCAGTGATGACGGTGTTGCCGGCGCCGGACTCTGAGGGCGTGCCGCCGCTCCAGTTGGAAGCGATCGACCATTCATTGCTCGTCGATCCATTCCAGGAGATATCGGCATGGGCCGGAGCGCCGACGAGCGCGAGCCAGCAGCCAAGGCATGTGGTCGCGGTGACGGCAAAGCGAGCGGTCGTTGTCACGGAGGTGATCCCGATGGGTGCACGGTGCGATGAAGTGGCGGGACGACGTCGCCCCACCCCAGGGGTGCGAATATCACGGCGACACGCTGCGCCGTCAATGAGTCCGATGTGCGGGGAAGGGAAGGGGGCGCGACTCGTCGATCACGGCCCAATGCATGCACTAACGCATCTGCATCAGGTCAGCACATCTGTTCGTCGCCCATACCGGCTCCCGGCATTCCACTGCCGCGCTTGATTCGCGACCGCGGTCGTTGTCTGCTGCGGTGGTGAGAGGTGAGTGTGCAGGCCGTGCAAAAATGCCCGGTGTTGTCCCATGGCGAGATCCGCAGTGCCGTTCCCTGCCGCCGTCGCGGGAGCGGTGATTGCTGTGGTGATCGCTGGCGGGCGGCCTGCCGCCCAGGACGCCCTCCCTTTCTGGAACAAGACGGTCGCTGCTGCTGCCTTCCGCAAGCAGGGCGTTGAACGGCCAGAGCAGCCGCCGGCCGGGTACCTCGCCAATCCGCACTACCAGTGCGAGACGATCGGCCTGGGAGGCACCGTGGTGCGCGTCGGCCCGCACGGGTTCACGTCGCCAGCCGCTCCGGCCGTTGACCGCACAGGCCACCTGGAAAGCCGGCCCTACCTCAGCCAGCAGCACTGGTGGGACGAGGAAGCGCATCGCCATCAGCCGTTCGATCTCGTCGGCGGCTACGGAAATGATGTCGCGGTCGGTGAGATCCAGTCATTCCGTCACGTTCTCGACATCGCCTCCGGCTTCCTCCAGATCGATCTCACGCTCGCCGCCCACGGCGCGTCGTGGCGAAGCCGCCGGGAGATGTTTGTCACGCCCGAGGGCGTGTGGGTGGTCCGTGTCACCGATGCGATCGGCGCGACGATGCCGTTCCGGTTGCGGATCGACCCGAAGCGGAACGTGCGAATCTATCTCAATGGAGGTGTCTACGCCCGCGAGCACGAGCCCTGGTCTGCGGCCGCCACCGCACAAGAGAAGGGCCTGGTCGTGACCGCCGAGCGGCCGCGGTCGTGTACCGCCGCACTCGCCGTCGCGATCGATGCAGCGAAGCCCTTCGTCGATGCTTCCTCGCGGGTCTGCGGCCCAACCAGGTCCGGGAGTGCGATCACTTTCTACATCGCCCCCGCGTCGTCCTATGGCGGGGCCGATGCCACCGAGGCGGCCTGGGCCAAGGCCGAGGCCGCCCGGAGGCAGGGCTTCAACGCCCTGCGGAAAGAGACGGCGAGTTGGTGGCGGGCGTTTTTTGCGATGTCTTCGGTCGTCATCCCGGACCGTGACCTCGCGACGTGGTACGCGCGTTCGATGTGGTACCTCGGCGTGTTCTTCGGCAACACGGACGTCCCTCCGGGATGCAACGGCACGAGCCTGGAGAGCTTCGCCGGCGCGATCTGCCCCGAGTATGACCTCGTGATCGACCAGCGAGCTCTTCTCTATGCCAATCATGTGGCCGAGGCCCGCCGAGTATGTGACTGGGCGGGGCGAACGCTGCCGCAAGCATGGGCGGCACGCGAAGGCCTGACGCTTCACGAGGTCTCGGTGCGGTATGACCGCGGAGCGAAGTATGGGCCGCTCCTCGGCTACGACGGCACCGTGCTCATGCCACCGACCACCGGGGAGGGAATCTGGGCCTACGAGGATTTCGCGGGCACGAACCTGGCGCTCGTGGCACTCGACTACGTCGACTGGAGCGACGACGAGAGCCGGTCCCCGCTTGCCAGACGACTCTTGCGCGAGACGACGCAGATCGTGGCCCAGGAACTCGTGCCGCGGCCCGACGTGGGCGGCCACCTCCACCAGCGGATGCCTTCGACGGTTCAGCAGGCCGCCGCGGCCTTCGCGCTCCGCGAAGCGAGCCGCCGCGGTGAGGCCGAGGACGGCTGGGAAGCTCTCGCCGGGGCCGTGTACCTTCCGACGGCCGATCTCGCCGGCGCCCGCGTGCTGGCCGCCGGACCGGGAGCCGCCGCCGAGCGTGGTCGCGGCGACGTGACCTGGCTGGTGCCGCTCTGGTGGTATGGCATCATCGGCGCCGACGACCCGCTCGTGAAAACGACCTACGACATGGTGCGGGAATCGAAGACCGGCGACTACGTCTTCAACAACGGCTGGATGGGTGTGATTGCCGCCAAGCTCCGCGACGGTTCGGAGGCGCACCGCTGGGCAAGAGAGCTTCTCAGGCCCGAGGTCACGCTCTTCGACGACTGCTGCTTCGGCGAGATCATCGCCGATCGTGAAGACTTCAAGAAAGCGCCCGAGGTGGCCGCCCATGCGGCGCTCGTCTGCAACGTGACGCAGATGCTTCTCGATCCGGATAGCGACCGCGAGCTCACCGTGTTTCCAGCCCTCCCGGCTGCGTGGCAGCGCGACCGCGTGGCGTTTTCGCATCTTGCCGCCCGTGGCGGCATCCTCGTGAGCGGGGAGCGTTCGGTCGGAGCCGTCTCCGTCACGCTCGAGAACCGCGCCTCTGGCGAACGCACCCGCACGCTTCGAGTGCGGCTCCCCGCCGGCACGACCACGCTGCGCCTGCCGGAAGCCCGCGTCAGTGATGAGTGGGCGATCATTCCCGATATCCGGCTCGCCCCGGGCGAGCGGCGCCAGTTCGACCTGCTGCCGTAACCATTCCACCATGCGATTCCGCAGCCTGTCACAAAGCGGTCGTCTCTGGATCTGTCTGCTCGCCATGTGCGGCAGCCACCTCGCCGGCGTCGCGAAGGAACCCGCGCCTGCCCGTCAGCCGTTTCCGAACATCCTATTTCTCATGACCGACGACCAGCGGTGGGACACGCTTGGGTGCATGGGCAACGCCGTCGTCCAGACGCCGCACATCGACCGGCTGGCCGCGGAGGGCACGCTGTTCTCCAACGCCTTCGTCACCGCATCGGTGTGCAGCGTGAGTCGGGCAGCCATCCTGACGGGCGCCTATCCATGCTCCCGTGGCGTGGGCGACCTCGTGGCGATGGTGACGCCGCGGGACGTGAATGCCACCTACCCCGCCGTCCTGCGGCGTGGAGGCTACGAAACGGGCTCCATCGGCAAGTGGGATGTGGGGGCCGGCGAGGACGGCTTCCAACTGGGCATGCGGCTGTTCGATTTCTGGGGGGGAGATCGGCTTCACGGCAACTACTGGCACGAGGCAGACTGCCCGCTGGTGACCAATGACGGTCGGGCGTCGAAAGAGGCGATCGCCTGCACCTGCCCGCCGCAGGGATCGACGCCGCGCGTCGGTTCGGCAGGCATGCGGCACCCCATCCACTTCGACCGCGACATCGTGCCGCTCAAAGCGCGGCAGTTTCTCGCGGGTCGCGATCCTGCTAAGCCGTTTTTTCTGGCGGTCGCGTTTCGTGGGCCCAAGGATCCATGGTCGGATTCCCCTGAGGATGTCTCTGGGCTCTATGCGGATGCCACCATGCCCTTGCCGGCCACGGCGACGGAAGCCGACGCCGCCCGGCAGCCGCCGTTCCTGCGGGCGTCCCTCGCTGCCGACCGAGGTCTGGAACTTGCAAAAAACCACGAGGCGCTCGCCGGGGAGGTGCGGAAGAACTACCGGCTGGTATCCACCATTGACGGCACCGTGGGCAGACTCCGCGCGCTGCTCGCGGAACTTGGCCTCGACTCCACTACGATCATCGTCTTCACCTCCGACAACGGCCACTTCCACGGGGACCACGGCCTGTGGGGCAAGTGGCTGCCGCACGATCCTTCGATCCGCGTGCCGCTCATCGCCTACGATCCACGCCTGCCTGCCGCGACACCTGGCCAGGTGCGGGAAGAACTGGTGCTGAACATCGATCTGGCGCCGACGATCCTGTCGTGGGCCGGGCTGACGATTCCGCCGGCCATGCAAGGCCGCAGCCTGAGGCCACTCGTCGAGGGCCGAAGCGAGTCTTGGCGCGAAGACTTCTACCACGAGTTCACGTGGACGGCCGATGGCCGGATCGCTCCGAGCGAAGGCATCCGTTCAGCACGCTGGAAATACAACCGGTATTTCAGCCAGAGCCCGGTGGTTGAGCAGTTGTTCGACCTGCAGGCTGATCCCGGCGAGACGGTCGACCTCAGCGGGATGCCGGACCACGCCGCCCGACTCGACGAGATGCGGATGAAGGTCGAAACCTACCGGGCCGCGCTGAGCCGCCCGTAGCGCCGGGGCCCCATGTTAGTCCTGCCGCGGGATCCACTTGCTCCAGTCGGGCGAGGCCTTCGACTCGTAGGATCGCGGTGCGAGGTTGGCGGCGATCCAGGCCGGTGGATCTCGCCGGAACTCGGCGAGCTTCGCGACGACCTCCGGACGGCTGCCCTGGTTGGCGACATCCCGCTCGAGCAGGCCTTCGATCCGCTTGGCGACGATCGCAAACTGCTTGTCGTCGTGCTGCACCATGCGGGCATCCTGGGCGGCGAGCGTGAGCAGGAAATGAATCCCCTTGGCCCGCAGTGACCGCGACGTCTTGTAGACGATCTCCCGCTGGATGCGGAGATCGTCGGTCCGATCGCTGCCGGCCGCGATCGCCTGGTCGTAGAGTTCCACGGCCTTGAAGCCCAACGCGGCGGAGTCCTCGAGCCGTAGGCCGGCATCCTCGAACACCCAGGGATGCGCCTTGTGCTCTTCGGTGAGCATGAAGTTGCCCTTGCGGTTCGCCTTCCAGATCGGGGTGTCCCAGGTGCCGTTGGGGATGTTGACCGGCTCCCAGTCGTGGCCGCCGTCCCAGGGGCGGTCGAGCCCCATTGGGCCGATCAGGTAGGTGGTGTCCCACGGGTAGGCCTCCACGGAACGGGCCACGTACTCCCACGCTTGGATCACCAGCGGGGCTGCCTTCGCGCCGTACGGCGCTGCGATCTCCGCGAGCAGTGTGTCCATCGAAGCGTCTGGAGACCGCATCCAGGCCTTGAGCATCGCGGCATTGACGGAGAACGTCGTGGGGGCGAATCCGTAGTACTCCTTCACGCCGACGATTCCCTTCATTTCCTTCCAGCCGATCATCTGCTCGTAGATCAGGCGGGGAAAGAAGTCCTCGAAGAGGTAGAGCGGCTTGTAGAAGGTGTGGTCGAACTCGCCGAGCACCGGGATGCCGCGTTCCTCGGCCATCTGCACGAGCCGCCGCACGCCGAGGTCGGATTTGAACGAGCGGTCATTGAAGGGATAGACCTCGTTGCTGCTGGAGGGGTTGAGCACGAGTCCGAAGTGGGCGGGCTTCACATCGTCGAGGATCGCCACCACCTGCCCCTTGGAAAGCTCCCACGGCTTCCACCACAGCCGGGTGTTCGGCCTCACCGACTGCATCGTCTCGTTGAGCATGTTGAGAAAGGCCGGGAGGCGGGCGTCGAGCGGTATGCCGCTGCAACGAGGGCAGGGGCCGAACTCGCTGCACAGCCACGCCTGCTGGTCGAACGTGTAGACGAGCACGTCGTCGACCTCTGGGAACGAGACCATGAACTCCTTGAGGAGGTCCCGGTATTTCGTCTGCACGGCTTGATCGAGGATGCAGGCCGGCCGCACCGGGTTGAAGTTCACCATTCGGGGAATCCCGAAGTGGGCGATCGTCTTCAGTCCGTGCTTCTTCGCCTGCGCGATGCGGAACTTGAACTTCTCGCGTTGCTCGGCATTGAGGTCCTCGAGATTCAAAACCTCGCCCGCCGGCTTGCCGCCCCAGGCGATCGACAGCTGCACCATGTTGACGCCGAGCTGCTTGATCTGCGTCAGCTCCTCATCACTCCAGGAAATGTCGGGCACCGAGGGGTTGCCGACGATGCCGACGAACAGGCGGTATCCGCCCGGGCCGGTGGCAGCCTGCTCGGAAGCAGCCGGCGGCTCATCCCCATGGAGCGCGGGCCCGAGGCAGGCGGCCGCGGCGAGCAGCGGTAGGGCGGTGAGAGCGGGTGAGATCCACCGCGTACGGCGGGCTGCGTCTTCGGGGGCTGTGTGGCGTGGCATGGGTTTCCTTCGGACGAATCTCAGGAGTTGATGATGCCGGTTCGTCGGGCTACGGCGACGGCTTCGAGTTTCGAGTGGGCGCCGAGCTTCTCGATCACTCGCTGCACGTGGGCGCGGGCGGTGTTGCGGGCGATGTGAAGCCGCTGGCCGATGCCCGCCGTGCTCGTGCCGCCTGCGAGGAGATAGAGCACCTCGCGCTCACGGACCGTGAGTCGCAGCGACCGCCCCGTTGCGGCGATGGTGTTCGTCGCGTGGGCCGGAGCTGAGGCGGCGTCAGTGCGGGCGGCGAGCAGCGCCACCGCCAGGCTTTCGGCCGAACCGTCTTTCGCGACCAGCCCGTCGCACCCCGACGTGGCAGCCGCCTCCCTCGTCTCAGGAGTCGCGTTTTCGGCCAGGAGCAGGATCGTGGTGGTGGGCAGTCCAGCGCGGAGCGAGGCCACCATCGATGCCAGCGAGCCGTTGCCAGACTGCTGGTCCACGACCGCCACATCCGGAGCGAATGCAACGCATTGGGCCACGGGGCAGGAGTCGTGGCCCCCAATGAACGACGTCTCGATGCCCCGCTCGCTGGAGAGCCAGTGGGCCAACGGCTGGAAAAACATCGGCTGCTCGCCGATCAGGGCGGCCCGAACCCGACCACGCACCACATCCATCTCGGAAACCCTCGCACTTCCCGGCGGGCCGGTTGCCCCGGCGCCTGTGAGGCCACAGTAGCAGCGGTTTTTGCCGAGTGTTAGGATTCCAAAGATGAGCACTAGCACAGAATTGAAATACGGAGTCTCCAGGCCGGTGGCCGATCCGCCGCCGCATCAGCCGCTTTCGTGGAGGTCCTACCACCAGACCGTGCGGCGAATCGTGGCCAAGTGGAACCCCAACCACGGCAACTACGGCGTGCACGACCACGAGTTCGTGGAAATCGCCGTGATCGCCGCTGGCACGTGCCGGCATCAGACCATCCTCGGCGAGTTTCGGCCCACGGCCGGAGACGTGTATCTGTTACGGCCAGGGGCGTGGCATGGCTATGCCGATGTGCAGAGGTTGTCGCTCTACAACTGCTGCTTCGACACGGCGCTGCTCGGCAGGGAACTCGGGTGGATGGCCGACGAACCCTACCTCGGCAACCTTCTCTGGGCGTTGCCGCTCTCGCCCCGCCAGCGTGGCATGGTGGCCCTCCGCCTGCCTCCGGCAGAGTTCACGGCCTGCCGTCGGCTTCTCGATGAGCTCTGCGAACTCGCGCGAAGCGACCATCACAGTCACTTCGGCGATCACGTTGGCTTATTGATCCAGACCCTGAGCCTTTTGGCCCGAAACACGCCGCGACCGTCCACGACATCCGTCGGAAACGTTCGTGCCCAGCGGGCGGTTTCGGTGGCGCTCAAGAGCATCGACGACGCTCCGGCAGACGAATGGACGTTGCCACTGCTCGCCGCGCGGGCGGCTGTCGAGCCGACATATTTTTCGAGATTGTTTCGGGCTGCGGTGGGCCTGCCGCCGATGGCCTATCTGACGCGTCGCCGGCTGGAGGTCGCCACCACGCTCCTCCGCCGCAACGACCTCGCCATTGGGGATGTAGGGGCGATGGCCGGCTGGCCCGATGCCAACTACTTCAGTCGCAGCTTTCGCAAGCACTTCGGGATGACGCCGTCGCGGTATCGGCAGCGATTTTGCGAGGGGCAGAAGCGGAGCTGACGGTATGAACGGGTCGCACGCGATCGTCGCGCGGCGTGGGGTCACCGCAGCCGGCCGGAGACATGCTCGGCGCCGGCGGGACTTGTGAGTTCGCTGCTCAAACGCTTCGGAGCGACCGCCGTGGGGCACAAGTCGCACCGGCTTCTGCGCGTGCCTCCGGCCGGCTGCTCCCCCTTTCGAAATCACATGCGAGGGATGATGGTGCGAGCCCAGTGCGAACCAGGAACACACACACGTGGAAAACCTGTGCTACGGGGGACAGAGGACAACCACAGGTTGACAACCTGTGCTACGTGAGGCGGAGAGGGGCTGCCCGTGCTCCGGGAGCCGGCGTATGCCGCCAAGCGCAGCCAGGATGGCGAAGCGCAGGCGGCATCCGAGTGAGCGACGGGCAGGATGCCCGACGCGAACGTCCGGCGACGGGGCACGGGCAGCCCCGAGCCCCCGCGAAAGGAGGCCCGCGGCCTTACGGCCGGTCGGCTTGTACGGGCAATACCGGAGCCTTACTCGTTGACGTAGGTCTCGAGGAACCGGGCGAGCTTGTGGAAGTCGCAGCCGCGCTCGACGTAGCGGACCACCGTCACGAGCGTGTTGGGATCGACCAGTTCCTCGAACGGCACGTAGTTGAGGTCGAGCTGGCCCGACACGCTCACCATCACGCCATTGAGACCCCGCTCCGCGAGCGCCCGGTATCCGCCCACGCCGAGCTGGCTGCCGAGCATCACGTCGAAGGCGTGAGGCTTGGCGCAGCGGGCCTCGTAGCCCAGCTGCAGCCCCACCACCTTGCGCGACCGGTTCGTCTGCTTCTTGAACTCGTCGCTCACGAGCTTGGCGAACATCTTGCCGAGCTGCACGTGCGAGATCGAGATATGGCCGTGGTCGTCGCGGGGGATCCCCTCGAGGGCCTTGGCGGGAAGGTATTCGGCGAGCCCTTCGGCCATCACGATCACGCCGTACTGCTTCCCCTCCTGCTCCTCGCGAACCCGCATCGTCTTCACGATCCGGCCTACGACGGCGTCGATGTCCATCACCGGCTTGATCTTGGTCTCCCCGTTTGGGCCGGTGACCGTCTCCTCGCCGCGGAACTTGCCGTGGATGTCCTCCACGCTGATCACGAGGCTGGCTTCGCCGGCGATGGCGGCCCCGTAGGAGAGCCAGCCGGCACTGCGGCCCATCGTCTCGCAGAGGAAGTAGGCACGACTCGCCTCGGCGTCGTAGAGCAGGTTGCGGATCTCGCCACCGAGCGTGTCGACCGCCGTGAAGTAGCCGAATGTAAAATCGATCCCCATATAGTCGTTGTCGATCGTCTTTGGCAGGTGGACGACCGGGATTCGCTTGGCATCGGCGGGGAGCCGATCCTGATAGAGCTTGAACTTGTTGGCCGTCTTCAGGGTGTCGTCTCCGCC
>Ga0114960_10004393_pt1 | contig 10571 bp, 9 predicted proteins | sample C_130625_MF_Meta_FD_92637 | JGI IMG/M metagenome (GOLD analysis project Ga0114960, IMG submission 92637) | Freshwater microbial communities from Lake Croche, Canada to study carbon cycling - C_130625_MF_MetaG | ecosystem: Environmental > Aquatic > Freshwater > Lake | place: Lake Croche, Canada...
GAATGGCACGACCAGAGAAACCACACATGGGGAAACTGGCGCTGCCCTTCATGAAAAGCAGTACTTCGTTTTGTTTGACCAAATCATCAATGCGGGCTTGGGTATCGCTCATGGGAAATCCTCTTTAACTGTCAATGGGGTGATTATTTCATGTTGTCGGGCTATTTGCAGACAAGGGTCTATTTTTGGCCGCCAGAGCAACGTTCGATGCCTGCCAAGTCTAATTTGGACTGCACTTGCTTGAATCCAGCTTGTTCTAGCAGGCCTCTGACCGCTGGGGCCTGCTGCCAGCCGTGTTCGATGAGCAGCCAGCCGCCCATTTCCAAGTGATTGGGCGCGTTTTGAACGATTTTTCGGATGTCTAGAAGGCCATCGGGGCCACTGGCCAGCGCTTGAAGGGGTTCGTGGGTCAATTGTGCCAAGTGCGGGTCGTGGTCTCCAATGTAGGGTGGATTGGACACCAGCACATTGAATTTGCCATGAACTAGAGAGAGCCAGTTGCTTTGCAGGAAGCTGACATCGAGCCCCAGTTTTTGGGCATTTTGCGAAGCAAGGCTTAAAGCCTCTACGCTGTTGTCTACAGCCAGCACTTCAGCGCCTGGGAGCTGCGATTTGAGTGCCAAAGCGATGGCGCCACTGCCTGTGCCTAAATCAAGGTATCGGGCGCGATCTATGCCTTGACCGCATGCCAAGGCCCATTCCACCAGCACCTCGGTGTCAGCTCTGGGGTCAAGCACCCGCTTGTCGATGGTCAAGCTAAGCCCAAAAAACTCTTTTTGCCCCACGATGTAGGCCAGAGGTTCTTGTTGCACTCGGCGCTGTGCAAACTCTTCAAAGGCTTTAAGTTGATCTGACAATACCTCGTCGGTATCGTGCGCCAACAGCCATGCGCGGTCGTGCAGCAATCTGCCTGCGGCATGCAAGAACAGGATTTGAGATTCCAGTCGCGTCAGACCTAAAACCTGGCCATGCTTTAAACATTGCGAGACGTTCATGGTGGCAGGCTTGACTCCAAATCAGCCAGTTGCTCGGCTTGCCTAGCATGTTGAAGTGATTGGGTGACTTCTTCCAAATCACCTTCCATGATGAAACTCAGCTTGTACAAGGTGAGGTTGATGCGATGATCGGTAAGGCGTCCTTGCGGAAAGTTGTAGGTGCGAATTCGGTCTGAGCGGTCGCCACTTCCAATCAAGCCTTTGCGCAGTGCCGCATCTTTGGCCGCTCGCTCGCTGCGGTCTTTTTCTTGAATCCGTGCCAACAAAACCTGCATGGCTTTGGCTTTGTTGCGGTGTTGGCTGCGATCGTCTTGGCACTCCGCCACAATGCCCGTAGGAATGTGTGTGATGCGCACTGCAGAGTCTGTTTTGTTGATGTGCTGACCACCCGCTCCGCTGGCGCGGTAGGTGTCAATGCGCAAATCGGCCGGGTTGATGGTCACAGCTTGGGCTTCGTCGGGCTCTGCGAGAACGGCCACGGTGCATGCGCTGGTGTGAATGCGGCCTTGTGTTTCGGTGGTCGGCACGCGTTGGACACGGTGGCCACCCGATTCAAAGCGCATGGTGCCAAACACGTTGTCACCTTCGATGCGAATGACCACCTCTTTGTAGCCACCTAGCTCACTGGCAGACTCCGACATGATTTCGGCACGCCAGCCTTTGCGCTCACAAAACTTGGTGTACATGCGAAGCAAGTCGCCGGCAAAAAGCGCTGACTCGTCGCCGCCTGTCCCTGCGCGAATTTCCAAAAAAGCAGGTCTTGCATCGTCGGGGTCTTTGGGCAGCAGCATGCGCTGCAACTCAGCTTCCAACTCGCTCATTTCGTGTGAGGCACTTTGAATTTCTTCATGGGCCATGGCTTGCATATCGATGTCTTCGCTGCTGGTTTGTAGCATGGCATGGGCTGCTTTTAAATCGCTGCTGCGTTCTAAATATCGCGCATAACGTTTGGCCAAAGCACTCACCTCAGCATGCTCGCGTGACAGTTTTAAAAACTGATTCATGTCGGCCATGATGTCTTCGCGCGACAGCAAAAAGTCCAGCTCTTCTAGACGCTGGGCATACCGCTCAAGCTGGTGACGTAAAAAGGGTTTCATGAGTCTTTGCGAAAAATTGGAGGAGGCATTGAGTCAATCTCAATGCGGCGCAGGCTTGGACGATGGTCGCTAGCGTTCTTTGCGCAAGAAAAGACGTTGAACGGCATGTGTGGCTTGGGCCACGTGTTCTGGATCTGCTTCTCTCAGTTCTGCCATAGCGCCATGCAGCATCTTTTGAGTCAAGCCACGTGAAAGTGCCTCCAGCACTTTTTCTGGGTCCTCACCCTTCGCCAACAATTTGCGGGCACGGGCCATTTCAGCTTCGCGCCATTCATCGGCTTGCGCATTGAGTTGCTGAATGAGTGGCACGCTGCCTCGTTGGTGCATCCAGTGCATAAAGCTCTGGACACCTGCGTCAATGATCACCTCTGCTTCGGCCACTGCAGCTTGGCGATGTGCTTGGCCCGTTTGAATGACGCTGGCCAAATCGTCAACGGTATAGAGGTAGACGTCTTCTAAGGATTTGACTTCGAGTTCGATGTCGCGCGGCACCGCCAAATCCACCATGAACATGGGACGATTGCGGCGTTTTTTCAGTGCGCGTTCTACAGCACCTAAGCCAATCAAGGGCAAAGTGCTGGCGGTGCAACTGATCACAGCATCAAATTCATGCAGCCGATCGGGCAGTTCTGACAGGCGCATCACCTCGGCACCAAATCGATCGGCGAGTTTTTCGCCGCGGTCCATGCTGCGATTGGCAATGGCCATGCTGCGAGGGTTTTTGGCTGCAAAGTGGGTGACCACCAACTCAATCATTTCACCGGCGCCCACAAACAAAACTTTGATTTTGGTGAGGTCTTCAAAAATTTGACTCGCCAAGCGAACAGCGGCGGCAGACATGCTGATGGAATGGGCGCCAATTTCAGTGGTGGACCGCACTTCTTTGGCCACTGCAAAACTGCGTTGAAACAATTGGTTCAGGGTGCTGCCCAGTGCGCCGGCTTCTTCAGCGGCTCTGACGGCATCTTTGAGTTGACCCAAAATTTGCGCTTCTCCCAAAACCATGGAGTCGAGCCCGCTGGCCACCCTGAAGGCATGCCTGGCCACATGGCCTTCTTCGAGCATGTAGGTGTGAGCTCGCAGCTCGTGGGCAGAAACACCACCTGTTTGTGCCAACCAATTCAGAGTTTCATCAACTACAAGCTGATCTGCGGCACAATAAATTTCTGTGCGGTTGCAAGTTGAGAGAATGGCGGCTTCAGGTTCGCGCGCTGTGTGCGAGGCCAAGTTGCCCCTGAGTTGCTGCAAAGTAGGCGGCAATTGGTCCAAGGCAAAGGCAAACCGCCCGCGCAAATCGAGCGGAGCTGTTGTGTGGTTTAACCCCAATGCCCAGACTGCCATGTTTCAGATTATAAAACCTGTACCAACAGAGAAGGAAATGAATGACTTGGGATGACGTATTTTGGCATTTGGTGAATTTCGGCTTGCCTGCGCTGGTACTTTCCATGGGTATCACGCTCTGGGGCTCGATCCAGTTCAGACGTCAGTCTCAAATCAAGTGGCTTTGGCGGTGGCTGCTGAATGCCATTTGCGGCTTGGCCGTGCTGGTAGGGGGTCTGGTGATGACGGGAAACGACGGCAAAATGGCGACCTATGGCGCGCTTGTTTTGGTTTGCGCCACATTAGAGTGGGCTTTGCAAATGCGTTTCAAGTTGCGGGGCTGAAGGCATCTACACGGTCAGTGATGATGCCGTCTGTTCCAAATGCCATGAGATGTTGGGCGGCCCATTCGTCGTTGACGGTGTAGCTTAAACAACGCATGCCCGCGGCATGAACAGCCGCCACCATATCGGGTGTCCACAAGGCATATTGGCAAACAACAGCGCTGCAATCTAAGGTTTTGGCAGTTTCTAGCCAAGCATCAGGCAGGTTGTGCAGCAACAAACCTCTGGGCAATTGAGGTGCGGCTTGCTGAGCCCCTTTTAAAGACTCCACCTGAAAAGAGCTTAAAAGTGGTGGTACTTCTTCGTGCTGCCAAAGAAGAGCCGCTTGTTGGGCCACGACCTCACCTGTTTTGAATTCAACACCAAGTGTTGGTTTGATTTCAATGTTGAGAAAAAAGAGATTGCGAATGCAGTATTGCGCCAAATTGGCCAGCGTAGGCAGGGGCTCACCACTGAAGTGTCTAGAGTGCCAACTGCCAGCGTCTAACTGCGAAAGTTCTTGCCAGCTTTGCTCGCCGCCAATGCCATGGCCGTTGGTGGTTCGCTGCAATGTGGCGTCATGCATTAAAAACACCACATCGTCTGCGCTGAGTTTGGCGTCGCATTCAAACATGCGGTAGCCGTACTCGGCGCCTTTTCGAAAAGCGGCCAAGGTGTTTTCGGGGGCCAAAGTACCAGCGCCTCGATGGGCAATCCATCTTGGATAGGGCCAGGGCTTGAGTGGCTTAGCAGTGTTCAGGGTCACAGACGTTTTCCTGTTTCAGCACTGAAATGATGAATGCAGCCCTCTTTGGGCTTGGCATGGAAAAGTTCGCCGATTTTGGGTGCCGTCAAACTGGCATCCAGTCTCAAAGTGATGGCTTCATTTTCGAATTGAGCATGCACCAAGCGCTCGGCACCCAGCAGCTCGACGGTATCTACTTTGAGCGCCCACCCATGGTCCGAAATCTCGAGGTGCTCGGGTCGAATGCCCAAAATTTGGCCTTCTGCAAGATCGGGGGCGTGCTTGAGCAGGTTCATGGGGGGAGAGCCGATAAAGCTGGCAACGAAGGTGCTGGCGGGGCGGTTGTAGACCTCTTCGGGCGTGCCAAATTGCTCCATTACGCCACCGTTCATGACAATCATGCGCTGTGCCAAGGTCATGGCCTCTACTTGATCGTGCGTGACGAACAAGGAGGTGATGCCCAATTCGCGGTGCAACTTTTGAATTTCCAAACGGGTTTGGGCACGCAGTTTGGCGTCCAAGTTAGACAAGGGCTCGTCAAATAAAAACACTTGGGGTTGACGCACAATGGCGCGGCCCATGGCCACTCGCTGGCGCTGACCACCTGATAGCTCACGGGGTTTTCGTTGCAACAAGTGTGACAGCTCTAAAATTTTTGCAGCCTTTGCAACACGGGCCTTAATTTCATCTAAGGGCTTGTTGGCAATCTTCAGACCATAAGCCATGTTGTCGAAAACGCTCATGTGCGGATACAAGGCGTAATTTTGAAACACCATGGCGATATCGCGCTCGGAAGGTTCGACTTGATTGACAACCCTGTTGCCAATCGAAATATCGCCCTTGGTAATTTCTTCCAAGCCAGCGACCATGCGAAGCAATGTCGATTTTCCGCAACCTGAGGGTCCCACAATGACCACAAATTCGCCATCCATGATCTCTGCACTGAAATCCTGAATCACGGTGTTGCCTTTGGCGCCAAGGCCATAGGTCTTTTGAATGTGCGTGAGGGTAATGGAAGCCATACTTTATTTCTCGGTATCAACCAAGCCCTTGATAAACCATTTTTGCATGAGCACGACCACCAAGGCGGGCGGTAGCAAGGCCAAAATAGCGGTAGACATGACCAGATTCCATTGGATTTGTGAGTCAGCCCCAGCGGTCATGCTTCGAATGCCCATGACAATGGGGTACATGCGCTCCTCCGTACTCATGAGCAGTGGCCAAAGGTACTGGTTCCAACCATAAATAAACTGAATGACAAACAAGGCGGCCATGCTGGTTTTTGACAATGGTAAAAGTACATCCCAAAAGAATCGCATGGGTTTGGCACCATCCATTTTGACGTCTTCAGTCAGTTCATCTGGCACTGTTAAGAAAAACTGTCGGAATAAAAAAGTAGCCGTAGCCGATGCAATCAGGGGAATGGTCAGGCCTGCAAAACTGTTCACCATGCCAAAGTCTGCAATCACTTTGTAGGTTGGAACGATGCGCACTTCTACCGGTAACATCAAAGTGACGAAGATGCCCCAAAACACGGTTTTGCGAAACGGGAACTGAAAATAAACAATGGCAAATGCACTGAGCAATGAAATGGTGATTTTGCCGAAGGCAATGCAAAGTGCCGTGATCAAACTGACCCACATCATTCTTGACACAGGGAGTTGAGTTGTGACGCCAGGCCCTTCACCCATGAGAATAGTTTTGAAGTTGGTCAGCCCTTCACTGCCAAACCAAATGGGTATGGGCGATTGCGCCATCTCTTGAGATGAGTGAGTGGCGCCCACAACTGCAAGGTAAATTGGAAAAACAATGACTAACACACCGATGCAAAGCACCAGGTGAGTGAGGAAGGTCAACCAACGATTGCGGTCGATCATATTAATAATTGACCTTGCGTTCTACGTACTTGAACTGAATGACAGTAAGACTGATGACGATGAACATCAAGATCACCGATTGAGCCGCAGAGCCACCTAAATCCATGGCTTTGAAGCCATCAAAATAAACTTTGTAAACCAAAATGGCAGTGTCTTTTCCTGGGCCGCCTCTGGTGGTGGCATCGACAATACCAAAGGTCTCGAAAAATGCGTACACCGTGTTGACCACCAATAAGAAAAAGGTGGTTGGTGTTAAGAGCGGAAGTTGAATGGTCCAGAAACGTTTCCAGACACTTGCGCCATCGATGGCGGCAGCTTCGATGAGGGACTTGGGAATGCTTTGAAAGCCCGCTAAAAAGAAAAGAAAGTTGTAGGAAATTTGCTTCCAAACCGACGCAATCACAATCAATGCCATGGCATGGTTGCTGTTGAGAAGGGCATTCCATTGAACCCCTAATTTCTCCAGCATGTAGGAGGCCAAGCCGACAGATGGCGAAAACAAAAACAGCCACAACACGCCAGCAACCACGGGCGCAACAGCGTAGGGCAATATCAAGAGTGTGCGGTAGACCCATGCGCCACGGGTAATGCGATCTGCAAAAAAGGCCAAGAACAATGACAGAGAAATGCCCAAGCCTGCAACAAGAATAGAAAATATGGCGGTGGTTTTGAAAGAAGCTAAGTAGGTGTCATCACGCCACAGAGACGCAAAATTTTCCAGACCATTCCATTCGACTTTGGTGCCAAAAACATCTGACTGCTGAAATGACTGCACCAATGCCTGCGTTGCAGGCCAGAAGAAAAAAACCAAAATAATGAATGCTTGGGGTGCAATCAGCACCCAAGGCAACCAACTTGATTTAAAGATAACTTTTTTATCGCCGTTCAAAATCAATAAACCCAACGAGAGCATGCTCTCGCCGGGTTCCTTATAAAGTAAGGCCTGAAACTCAGGCCCCAAAGCAACAGGTCAAATTATGACTTGTTGGCCTTTTCAAACTTTTCCAGCAGCTCATTGCCACGCTTCACGATGCTGTCCAAGGCTTCTTTGGCAGTTTTCTTGCCAGCCCAGACTTGTTCGAGTTCTTCGTCTTCAATGGTGCGGATTTGAACATAATTGCCCAAGCGAATACCACGTGATTTGTCTGTGGTTTTGCGAATCATTTGATTCACACCAATGTCAGTGCCTGGGTTTTGCTTGTAGAAACCAGACTCTTCGGTCAACTTGAGTGAGGCCATGGTGACAGGCAAGTAACCCGTGCGCTTGTGGTTGGCGGATTGAATGGCGGGGTCTGACAGATAGTTGAAAAAAGCGGCAACACCTTTGTATTCTTCTGCTTTCTTTCCAGACATGGCCCACAAACTGGCGCCACCAATCACTGTGTTTTGGGGTGCACCTGCAACATCGGGGTAGTAAGGCAGGGTGCCCACTGCAAATTTGAATTTCGCATTTTTGCTGACACCTGCATAGGCACCAGAGGAGTTAAAGCTGATGGCGCACTCACCCGATTCAAAGTTGGCGCCTGCGCTGCCAGCTCGACCTTTGTAAACAAATAAACCTTGCTGTGCCATGTTGCCCAAATTCTCAATGTGGCGAACGTGCAAAGGTGAATTCACAACCAAACGGGCATCTAAGCCGCGCATACCGTTGCCCTTGGTGGCCAATTCAGTGTTGTGCCAAGTTGAGAATGACTCTAACTGGGTCCAACCTTGCCAGGCCGTTGTAACAGGGCACTTGTGGCCGCTGGCTTTTAACTTGGCTGCAGCCAATGTTACTTCAGGCCATGTTTGGGGCAGCTTGTCTGTGGAAACGCCTGCTGCTTTGAGTGCGTCAAGATTGACCCACATGACAGTGGTGGAGCTGTTAAAGGGGAAAGACATCATTTGGCCATTGGGCGCAGTGTAATAGCCTGACACGGCGGGCACATACGACTTAGCATCGAATTTGTATCCGGCGTCGTTCATGATTTTCTCGACGGGTACAACAACACCTTTGGATGCCATCATGGTGGCAGTCCCGACTTCAAAAACTTGAAGAATGTGAGGGGCATTGCCAGCACGGAAGGCAGCCACGGCTGCAGTCATGGATTCATCGTAGTTGCCTTTGAAAACGGGCACAACTTTGAAGTCTTTTTGCTTGGAATTGAAGTCTTTGGCGACGTCACCTACCCAATCGCCCAAGGCCCCTGACATAGAGTGCCACCACTGAATTTCAGTTTGGGCTTGCGCGCTGAAGGTAGCGAAAGAGGCTAAAGCAAAAGCGGCAAGTATTTTTTTGTATATCATAAGTACTCCTTTGGAGGTTGAATCAAACATCAGCATAAGCTCACGGTTTGGTTATCCTATTACAGTGCCATGAAGGTTTAATGACAACCCGGGCTTTCCATGACTAAGCTCAAAGTCTGGGGTCACTGCCCCCACCTGCGGTGCGTGATTAAGCCCCTGCAGTAAAATCCGGGCTAAATCTCATGAACGCTCCAACCACTCTCCAACACCTCCTTCAGGCTGACGATTCGTCACCCCGTTTGCGCGAAATCCCTTACAACTACACAAGCTTCTCCGACCGAGAAATTGTGATTCGTTTGTTGGGATCTCGTGCCTGGGACCTGCTCAATCAACTTCGAGACGAACGCCGCACAGGCAGGTCTGCTCGCATGCTTTATGAAGTGTTGGGCGATATTTGGGTGGTTCAGCGCAATCCCTATTTGCAAGACGACTTGCTAGACAACTCAGGCCGCCAAAAGCAATTGGTGGAAGCTTTGCAGCACCGTTTGGGCGAAGTTCAAAAACGCCGCACGCCTGAAGCAGATGCCTTGCGAGACGGCTTGGTGGGTGAGTTATTGGTATTGGCTGGCCATGCCGTCAAAGCGTTTGACGAAACTTTTTCGGCCATGTCTCAGTTGCGCCGAAAAACGCAGAAGGTACTTGGCAAGCACACCGCCAAAGACAACATCAAATTTGATGCCTTGTCTCGCGTTAGTCATGTCACAGATGCCACTGACTGGCGTGTTGAATATCCTTTTGTGGTGTTAACACCCGACACAGAAGCCGAGATGGCCAATTTGGTCAAAGCTTGCTTCACTTTGGGATTGACCATCATTCCTCGTGGCGGTGGCACTGGTTACACCGGCGGTGCAGTGCCCCTGACTTGGAACAGTGCCGTCATCAACACTGAAAAACTCGAAGCCATGTCGGGCGTTGAGATGCTTCAGTTACCCGGACTCGATAAACAAGTACCCACATTGTGGACCGAAGTGGGCGTGGTCACACAGCGCGTAGCCGATGCCGCAGAGCGCGCCGGTTGGGTATTTGCCGTTGATCCTACGTCTGCTGAGGCCAGCTGCATTGGCGGCAACATCGCCATGAATGCGGGCGGCAAAAAGGCCGTGTTGTGGGGCACAGCCCTCGACAATTTGGCCAGCTGGCGCATGGTCACGCCCGATGCACAGTGGCTCGAGGTGACCCGCTTGAACCACAATCTTGGCAAGATTCACGATGTTGAAATGGCCAGCTTTGAATTGAAATATTTCGAAGCCAATGGCATCACGTTAGTTCGCCAAGAAAGACTCGACATTCCTGGCTCGAAGTTCCGCAAAGAAGGCTTGGGCAAAGACGTCACCGACAAATTTTTGGCAGGTTTGCCAGGGATTCAAAAAGAAGGTTGCGACGGCTTGATCACCAGCGCGCGCTGGATATTGCACCGCATGCCCGACCATACACGCACAGTGTGCATGGAGTTCTTTGGCAATGCCAAAGACGCTGTGCCAAGCATTGTCGAAATCAAAGATTTCATGTTTGCCGAACAAAAACGTTCAGGCGTGTTGCTGGCGGGACTTGAGCACTTGGACGACCGTTATTTGCGGGCGGTGGGCTATACCACCAAGTCCAAACGCGGCGGTCTCCCCAAAATGGTATTGGTGGGTGACATTGCAGGCGACAACGCCGATGACGTGGCCAAAGTCACTTCTGAAGTGGTGCGCATTGCCAACTCACGCAGTGGTGAAGGCTTCATTGCCATTAGCCCTGAAGCGCGTAAAAAGTTTTGGTTGGATCGCAAAAAAACAGCGGCCATTAGCAAACATACCAACGCTTTCAAGATCAATGAAGACGTTGTGATTCCCTTGCCTCGCATGGCGGAATATACCGATGGCATTGAGCGCATCAACATTGAATTGTCCATGCGCAACAAGATCAAGTTGTGCAACGAGTTGGAA
>Ga0114960_10004396_pt1 | contig 10568 bp, 9 predicted proteins | sample C_130625_MF_Meta_FD_92637 | JGI IMG/M metagenome (GOLD analysis project Ga0114960, IMG submission 92637) | Freshwater microbial communities from Lake Croche, Canada to study carbon cycling - C_130625_MF_MetaG | ecosystem: Environmental > Aquatic > Freshwater > Lake | place: Lake Croche, Canada...
CTGCGGCAGCCCGTCCAGGAAGCCTTCGGGACCGGGCGTGTGCCACAGCCGCAGCGACTCCAGTCCGATGGCAAGCAACTGCTCCTCCCCCGGCCAGGCCTCGCTGTGCGGGGCGAGCATGCCGCCGGCCACCCAGGAGGCACCCCGACGGTCGTCCCGGTGCAGCCGCACCGTCAACCCGGCCAGGGCGGCGCGCCGGGCCACCGATAGGCCGATGACGCCGCCTCCGATGACGGCCAGCGATTCGCCTGACATGACTCTCGGCATTCCCTTTCGCTTCCTTCGCCGGCATGACCCGGATCAGGTTGTGACGGTCTGGGCTGTTGGCAAGCCCACTCTCAGTCCCCGCTCCCGGGACTCCCGTGTCTGCCCGCAACGCTAGCCGCTACCGTCGCGGTGTGCACGAACCCCTCTCCAGACTGCTCGCGGCACGGCTGTATCTGTGCACCGATGCCCGCCGCGAACGAGGCGATCTGGCCGAGTTCGCCGAGGCCGCCCTGGCCGGTGGAGTGGACATCATCCAATTGCGGGACAAGGGATCGCCCGGCGAACAGCAATTCGGCGCTTTGGAGGCGCGCGGGGAGCTTGCCGCCCTGGAAATACTGGCCGACGCCGCCCGCCGCCATGGCGCGCTACTGGCGGTCAACGATCGCGCCGACATCGCCCGCGCGGCCGGTGCCGCCGTGCTGCACCTCGGCCAGGACGACCTTCCGCTACCGGTTGCCCACGAGATCGTGGGCCCGAGGACGCTGATCGGCCGGTCCACCCACGCATTCGGGGAGGCGGCCCGCGCCGTCGCCGAAGATGTCGACTACTTCTGCGTCGGTCCGTGCTGGCCGACGCCCACCAAACCGGGCCGTCCCGCCCCCGGTCTCGACCTCGTGCGGGAGGTGGCGGCGATCGATACCGCCAAGCCATGGTTCGCCATCGGCGGAATCGACGAACACCGACTCGGCGAGGTGCTCGACGCCGGCGCTCGGCGCATCGTCGTCGTCCGCGCCATCACTGCAGCGACTGATCCGGGCGCGGCGGCCCGGCGACTGCGCGCGGCAATCACAGCTGCGAACTGAGCCGCTTCCAACTGGCTGCGAAGCCTGGGTGCAGTGGCAGAGCGGTCACCTGTTCCAGGGCCACCCAACTCAGCGCGGTGCTCTCCGGATTGAGCACCGTCGGCAGCTGTTCCATCGCGTCGGCGACGACGGTGGTGTAGGTCCAGTGCACACCGCCCGGTCCGCGCACATCGGCGGTGACGACGCTGAACCGCACCTGCAGGTGCTCGCTGGGAAGACCGGCCTCCTCGTGTGCCTCGCGGAGCGCGGCCTCCTCGGGCGTCTCATGACTGTCGCGGGCGCCGCCGGGCAGGCCCCAGGTGCCGCCCTGATGACTCCATGGCGCTCGATGCTGCAGGAGAACCGCCGAGGTGCCGTCGCCCACCGGCGCGAGAAGCAACAGTCCGGCGGCGCCGTGGCGGCCCCAGTGCTGGGTGCCCTGGTGTGACACCACCCACCCGTCGCCGTCGCCTCGCACGCGTTCAGGATAAACACGCCATCGGTGGCGGCTGCTCTTAGACTTGCGCGCAGAGAGTCGGGCGCACCGGCAATGGGAGCGAGGTCCGCGCGAGGTGACCGTCGAACTGGCGCACCCGTCGAGCGAACCGTTAGCCCAGCGGACGCCGGACCAGCCCACCCGCCCGAGGTGGTGGTTCGTCAACACCACACCCGGTCGGCTACTCGCGATCGGGGCCATCCTGGCGATGCTGGGTGTGCTGAGCGCGTTCGCCATCTCGACCACGATCACCGAACGTCAACTGCAGCTGACCAACGTCCTGGACCACACCGAGCCCATGGCGTTTGCGGCCGGTCAGCTGTACACCACGCTGTCGGTGGCCGACGCCGCCGCCGCGACGGCGCTGATCTCCGGTGCCGAGCCGCAGGAGGTGCGTCAGCGCTACGAGCAGGCGATCACCGATGCCGCCGTCGCCGTCACCCGGGCATCGAGCGGGCTGACCGACCCCGCCCTGGTCGAACTACTCGGCCGGACCAATGCGCACCTGGCGGTCTACACCGGATTGATCGAGACCGCGCGGACCAACAACCGGGTGGGCAACCCGGTCGGGTCGTCGTACCTGTCGGAGGCCTCGGCCCTGATGCAGCAGACGATCCTGCCGGATGCGCAACGTCTTTACGAGGCGACGTCGGCGCGAGTGGATGCCGAGACGACCGCGTCAGCCACGATTCCCGCGCCGGTCATCATCGTTGTCGCCATCACCCTGTTGTTCGGTGCCTTCGCCCACCGCTGGCTGGCCCGGCACACCAAACGACGGGTGAACGTCGGACTGGTCTTCGGCGGAATGGCGATCGCAATCATGATCATCTGGGTGGGCACCGCGCTGGCCATCTCCACCGCGGGCAGTCGCGCCGCGAAGAACACCGCGGCCGAGTCCTTGCGCACAGTCACCAGCCTGGCCATCACCGCCCAGCAGGCCCGGGCCGACGAGACGTTGGCGCTGATCCGGCGCGGCGATGAAGACGTCCGCAAACGTTCCTACTATCTGCGGGTGGATCAGATGCGCGACGAGCTTCGCGCCTATCTGGGGCGCAACGACACCGTCGACAAGAGCGGCCTGGACCAGGCCGACCAACTTCTGCAGAAGTGGCGCCAAGCCGATGAGCGGATCGACGACTTCATCAGGGTGGGTAACTACCGGGCGGCGACACAGGTGGCGCTCGGTACCGGCGAAGACGATTCCACGCCGGCCTTCGACAAGCTGAATGACGCGCTCTCCCAGGGTATCCAGGAGAGCCGCACGCAACTGCGCAGCGATATCTCGTCGGCCCGCCGGGTGTTGTCGGGCACGACGGTGGGTGGGGCGATGCTGTCGATAGGCGCCGCGCTGGCGGTGGCGTTGGGCCTGTGGCCGAGATTGAGTGAGTACCGGTGATGCGGGTCATCAGCGCGCAGAGGTTCGCGGCGATCGCCGTAGCGGCGGCCACCCTGCTCAGTGGTTGCGCGGAGCCCGCCGATCCGGCGCTACCGCCCGCGCCCACCCTGGCGGCCCCGACCCCGGCCGGCATGGAGGACCTCAAACCGGAACCACCCCGGCCGGCCGATCCGGCGGCGACCACCTGCGACCGCACCGCGAGTCTGCGCCCGTTTCCCAGCCGCGCTCAGGCCGATGCCGCAGTGGCGTCCATCCGAAAACGCGGGCGACTGCTGGTCGGACTCGATATCGGCAGCAATCTATTCTCCTTTCGCGACCCGGTCACCGGTGAGATCGCAGGATTCGACATCGATATCGCCGGTGAGGTGGCACGCGACATCTTCGGCGAGCCCTCGGCGGTCGAGTACCGCATCCTGTCCTCGGCCGATCGCATCGCGGCGCTGCAGAACAACACCGTCGATATCGTCGTCAAGACAATGACGATCACATGTGAACGTCGGAAACTGGTGAACTTCTCGACAACGTATTTCATTGCCTACCAACGGATTCTGGCTCCTCGCCAATCCGATATCGCCGGGCCCGAAGATCTGTCCGGTAAACGGGTCTGCGTGGCACGCGGAACCACGTCGCTGCGGACGGTGCAGGAGATAAGCCCGCCGCCCACCATCGTCACGGTGGTCACCTGGGCCGACTGCCTGGTGGCTCTACAGCAGCGCGAGGTTGACGCGATCAGCACGGACGACTCGATACTGGCGGGTCTGGTGGCCCAGGATCCGTACCTGCATATCGTCGGGGAAAACATGGCCGAGGAGCCGTACGGCATCGGAATCAACCTCACCAACACGGACCTGGTCCGGTTCGTCAACGGCACCTTGGAGCGCATTCGCAGAGACGGAACCTGGGACTCGCTCTACCGGAAGTGGCTGATGGTGCTCGGGCCCGCCCCGGCACCGCCGGCACCGAGGTACATCGACTGATGAGCGCACCGGAATCACCCGAAGGCGACGTCGGCACGCGGCCGGCGAGCTTCGAGCAGCTCGGGATGGATTCGGTGGCGACCATGCGCCCGATGTCGACCCAGGCGATCTTCCGGCCGCACCTCAACGACGACGAAGCATCGATCACCAGCGAGCCGATCGCCACCGAGGAGAACCAGGCCACCGTGGCCCGGACGCTGTCGCTGACGCGACGCCTCGGTGGTGGACTCGTCGAGATCCCGCGGGTACCGGAGATTGATCCATTCGCCGCCCTGATGGTGAATCCCGTTGTCGCCGAGTCGAAACGCTTCTGCTGGAACTGCAATCGTCCGGTCGGTCGCTCAACGGATACCGGTGGCGGCCAGTCCGAAGGCTTCTGCCCGAGTTGCGGCAGTGCCTATTCGTTCCTGCCCCAGCTCAGTCCGACCGATATGGTCGCCGAACAGTACGAGATCAAGGGTTGCGTGGCGCACGGTGGTCTGGGCTGGGTGTACCTGGCGGTCGACCACAACGTCAACGAGCGACCGGTGGTGCTCAAGGGTCTGGTGCATTCCGGCGACGCCGAGGCACAGGCCATCGCAATGGCTGAGCGGCAATTCCTCGCTGAGGTCGGACATCCGTCGATCGTGAAGATCTTCAACTTCGTCGAACATCCCGATTCCCGCGGCGAGCCGGTCGGCTACATCGTGATGGAGTACGTCGGCGGAAAGTCCCTGAAAGCCGTTCGGGGAGAGCGGCTCCCGGTCTCCGAGGCCATCGCCTACATGCTCGAGATCCTGCCCGCGCTCGGCTATCTACATTCGATCGGCCTGTGCTATAACGACCTCAAGCCGGAGAACATCATGGTCACCGAGGAGCAACTCAAACTGATCGACCTCGGCGCGGTGTCACCGATCAACTCCTTCGGATATCTGTACGGCACACCCGGCTACCAGGCACCCGAGATCGTCCGCTCCGGACCGACCGTCGCGACCGATATCTACACCGTCGGCCGGACACTGGCGGCACTCACGCTCGATCTGCGCACCCGCAACGGCCGCTACATCGACGGCCTACCGGAAGACGACCCCGTACTCACCCGTTACGACTCCTTCGGTCGGTTGCTGCGCCGCGCCATCGATCCCGATCCGCGGCGGCGCTTCATTTCCACCGAGGAGATGTCCGCGCAGTTGCTCGGCGTACTGCGGGAGGTGGTGGCGATCGACACCGGTGTCCCGCGGCCGGGCCTGTCCACGGTTTTCACCCGAACGCGGTCAACATTCGGAGTCGAACTGCTCGTCGCCCACACCGATGTCTACCTCGACGGTCTGGTGCACACCGAAAAGCTCACCGCGCCGGAGATCGTCACAGCACTGCCGGTTCCCCTGGTCGACCCCTCCGACGTCGCGGCCACGGTGCTCTCAGCGACGGTGCTGTCCCAACCGGTGCAGACTCTGGACTCGCTGCGGGCGGCACGGCACGACAGCCTCGACTCCGATGGTGTCGACCTGTCCGATTCGGTGGAACTGCCACTGATGGAGATTCGTGCCCTGCTGGACCTCGGTGACGTCGCGAAGGCAAATCGGAAACTGGACGATCTTGCCGAGCGGGTGGGATGGCGGTGGCGGCTGGTGTGGTTCAAGGCCGTCTCGGAATTACTCACCAGTAACTACGACTCGGCAGCTAAGCATTTCACCGAGGTGCTGGCCACCTTCCCCGGCGAGTTGGCGCCGAAGCTGGCATTAGCGGCCACCGCCGAACTGTCCGGCAACTCCGACGAACGGCCGTTCTACGAGACCGTATGGCACACCGACAACAACATCATCTCGGCGGGATTCGGTCTGGCACGTGCACAGTCGGTCGAGGGTGATCGAGACGCGTCGGTCACTACTCTCGATGAAGTGCCCATCGGCTCAAGGCATTTCACCACCGCCCGTTTAACCAGCGCAGTGACGCTGATCTCCGGACGCTCGGCCCATGAGCTCACCGAAGACCAGATCCGGGGTGCGGCCCGTCGGGTCGAGGCACTGCCCGACACCGAGCCGCGGGTGTTGCAGATTCGGGCGCTGGTGCTCGGTACGGCGCTGGACTGGATCGCCGAACACCAGGCCCGGCCCAACCCGATCCTCGGCTTCCCATTCACCGATCATGGACTTCGGCTCGGAGTCGAAGCCTCTCTTCGGAGCCTGGCCCGGCTGGCCACCAGCCAGTCGCATCGGTATGCGCTGGTGGACCTCGCCAACGAGGTCCGCCCGATGACGACGTTCTGATTCGCCGCAGATACCGTCGAAACTGACCGACGCAGCCGGTGTCACATCTAGATATTCGTAAGTGAAACCCTCGACCACAAATCATTGCCTCGGAACATCAGGAGAATTATCCTGAAGGGCCCAATCAGACCGTCTGGACTTCGATACCTCTCTGACGAGTGCGGGTAAACTTTGACGAAGTGTGAGCAGGGTGGAATTGAGTCGGTCCACGACAGAGACAGGACTCCAGCTTGATGAAAACCAGGCTCGTCGTTGCGACGCGTAAGACGGAATCGGACTTTTTCGAAAATTCGGCAACAGGTCAAAGCCTCGCGTTCAACAGGCGGGATATGGGCAATTTCATCTCTTTCAACACAACAGAGCCTCTCGAACTCCGACTTTTTCCGGAGAACACTCGCGGCCTACCCGCTGTCTACAACGAAGCAATTCTTGAGGCACAGTGGGACGACATCATCCTGGTCTTTGCCCACGATGATGTTTATTTTCTTGACTATTTCTGGGTCAACCGGGTTCAACAGGGCTTGGAGAACTTTGACCTCATTGGATTGGCAGGGAACAGAAGACGCGTACCGAGGCAGCCGGCATGGGCTTTCGTCGATACCGACTTTACGTGGGATTCACCCGAACACCTGAGCGGAATCGTCGGCCAGGGAGCATCATTTCCGCCGGAGTCCCTGTTTATGGTCGGGCCAACCCGCCAACGTGTGAAACTGCTCGATGGCGTGCTGCTCGCAATCAAGGGCCGGACGTTGCGTCTCAATGATCTGTGGTTCGACGAGCGGTTCGACTTTAATCACTACGACTTAGACCTCTGCAGACAAGTCGAACAAAAAGGTATGACGTGCGGTACCTGGGATATTTCGGTCGTGCACCAAAGTTATGGGGACTTCCGTTCTGACAGTTGGACGTCATCCTATAATCGCTACATCGAGAAGTGGCGTGAGTAGGACCCGGTGTGGCTATCCCATCGGCCACATGAGGACTTCGGTCGTGCGCCGATACGCACCACCCGTAATCTGCGAGGCAGGGTAAAAGTGCGTAGTCCCGGCATCCCGAAGGTCGTCATCTTCGGAGTCACCTCCATGGATCAGCTTCCGAGCGCAGAGCAATTGAGGTCCCATCCGGCCCCGGAGTACGAGGCCGACGGCTTCTCCTTCACTCTCTTCGAGGACGACCGCGACCTGACGCGGATTCTGAAGGAAATCGATCCGCAGTGCATTGTGACGATCGGCGACATGCCCAGTTTCGCGAACCTGATGGCCGCGCCGCACTACCTCCGCAGCAAGTGGATTCACTTCGATAAGGCCGAAGACCTCCAGGGTTCGCACATCATGATGTGTTTCCTGGGCCAGGCGCTGCAGGGCTTAGAAGAAGCCCGGTCGGTACAGAAGGTTAGCGTCTATACCCCGGTCTACAACACCGGCGGACCGCGACTGATACGTACTTGGAAATCACTTCTGCGTCAGTCGTTCACCAACTGGGAGTGGCTTATCGTCGACGACCACTCATCGGATCTGAGCACCCTGGAAGCCTTAGAGGAGATTCGGGCGGATTACCGAGTCACCGTTCACCGCCTTGAGCATCCCAGCGGCAATATCGGTCAGCTGAAGGGATACCTATGCGCCATTGCCTCCGGGGACATCTTCCTGGAACTTGATCACGATGACGTCTTGACCCCGTACGCGATCGAATGGATCGTCAGAGCATTTGACAAGCACCCCGAGTGCGGGGTCGCCTACACCAACTGCGCCGAGCAATTCGAGGGCACCCTGACCTTCAAAGACTACGGGGACGACTATGCCTTCGGTTACGGGAAGGCACATTGGGAACTGCATCCGGAAGACTACGCGACCTTCGAACAGGTGGAGACGGAATACTTCGTCCACGACTCGCTTAATCTCAACGCAAAGACGATCCGCCATATCGTCGGGGTGCCCAACCACATCCGCGCATGGACCCGAAAGGCCTATCACGAGGCCGGCGGATACAGCAGGCTGCATGTAGCTGACGACTATGAACTTCTAGTACGAAGCTTCCTCACGACTCGGTTTGTCCATATCCCGCGGCTCGGCTACATCCAATTCCTCAACACGGGAACGATTGGCAACACGCACTTTTCCCGGAACAAAGAGATCCAGCGCATCGTCCGCTTCGTCGAGGGCCGCTACGAAGACCGTATCCACGCGCGGCTGGTTGAGTTGGGAGTTGATGACTACATCTGGACACCCGACGGTTTGGACTACGACCGTCCGCGCCCAGAAACCGAATCGCACTGCACGATCATCTACGAGGACTAGCCAACAAGTGAAGGGTGGCTAACACCAACCCGACCAAACGGATTGCGCCACCGGCCATCCGGGGCCGGAATCTAAACCCCTAGTCTGAAAAGGTGCGTGGGATCAGGCAGACGGCCGAAAAATTTCAACGACCGTCCCGACTTCATCTATGACGACCCACGCCAACATTGAATGACCCTGCACCCTGCGGGCCCGGCGAGGGGCGGAGAATGCCACTGCGACCTGCTCTGCCGGGGGCCCCATTCGCACCGTTAGCTCCAGGAAGGCCGTTCGGCCCCTGTGCACCGGAGGCACCGGAGGCACCCGGCCCCGGACCCGCGCCAGGTCCCACAGAACCGCCGGCACCACCGGGGCCACCAGCACCGCCAGCGCCACCGGTTCCGCCCGTGCCACCGCTACCGCCGCGGCCGCCCTTGCCGAGCAGGTTCGTCACGGGGACATTGCCGCCGCTACCACCAACACCACCGGCCTGGCCCGGGCTACCGTTACCGCCGGCACCGCCGGCACCGCCACCGCCTCCGGCAACCCCGTTGCCGCCCTGCGCGCCCGTCGCACCCTGGACGCCGGGGTTGCCCTGGCCGCCATTGCCGCCGTCGCCGGCATTGCCGAACAACAGACCAGCGGCCCCGCCATCACCACCGATGCCGCCGCCGCTGCCGCCGCTACCGCCACTGCCACCAGACCCGATGATTCCGGCTTGGCCGCCCCGTCCCGCAGTGCCGCCGTTAGCGCCACCGCCGCCGTCGCCGCCCTTACCGCCTCGACCGCCCAGCGAGAGGAATCCGGCATTCCCGCCGTCTCCGCCATTGCCCGCTAATCCACCCGGGTTGCTCGCCCCAGCCCCGCCGTTGCCTGCATTGCCAACAAACAGACCGCCCCGACCGCCGTTGCCACCCTGACCGCCATTAAGAGTGATAACGCCGGCGCCGCCATCGCCGCCCTTGCCGAACCAGCGGGCCGAGCCGCCATTGCCGCCATTGAAACCTGAGCCGCCATTGCCGATGAGACCGCCGTTGCCGCCGTTGCAGACGGTTCCCGCGGGACAGGTTGTCGCCGACCAGCTATAGCCGTTGCCGATCAGGATCCCGCCGTTGGGATGTTCTGCCGTGCCGGGGCCGAAGAAAATCCCCAGGATGCTGCCTGGTTGCCACTGCCCCGCAGCAGCAGCCTTGAGGCCTGCCTGTGGCGATTTCGCGCCCGCGGGCTCGCCTGTAGTGGTCAGAGCTACCGGGAGTGCAGTCGCCCGCCCGCCGCCCAATTCGCGCCGTGACAACGCCCATGCCGACCACAGCAGATTTTCGGCGCCTGGTGCACCGCCGCCGCCTAATCCCAACCAAGCGGCGAGCAGATTGCCATTCGCAGCCAACGAACCCGGCGCAGCGACCGCAGCCGCAGGCGGCCGCGCCGTCATTACTGGCGCTGAGTCAGATGATGCCGCGATCAGCGGGGGCGCAGTCGGAGCCGATGTGCTCGAGCCGCCGGAATCGCCAACGGGGCGATCCGCGATCGGCGGAGTAGTCACCCCGCGCGGAGTGACCGTATTGGTCGCAGTGTCGATTGGCTGCGTGGGCGCATGCTGAGTTCCGCGGCGGCTGGGTGCCTTCGCTGGACCACGATCTGCCGGATCGAGGGCGCCGCTTCCGGAGTTGGTGTCCGTGCCGGCTTCCGGAACCGCCGTGCTCGCCGTGCCGCGTCGAGTTGTTCCAGGAGTTGACGGTGCACTCCCCTCGCCACCGGTGCCGCGTCCACGCCGCGGCTTTTGGGGGTCGCCCACTGGGGAGGCCGGATCGCTCTTGGTGGCGGTCGAGTCGGTCTTAGTAGAAGTCGAGTCACCCCTGGAGGAGGTTGAGTCGCTCTTCGAGGGGGTCGAGCTGCTGGTGCTAGAGGTCGAATCAGTCTTGGTAGAGGTCGAGTCACTCTTCGAGGTCGAATCAGACCCGGTTGAATCGCTCGCGTCCGGAGACCCGTCGGGGTTCGCCGCAGCCAGGGGCGTGGCCGGCGTTGACGTGATTGCCGCACCAATACCGAGGGCGACGGCTAAGGCACCTACGCGCCCGACGAACGACGCGCCCCTAGATTTTGGCGGCTGAGCAGGTCGACTGGA
>Ga0114960_10004397_pt1 | contig 10568 bp, 10 predicted proteins | sample C_130625_MF_Meta_FD_92637 | JGI IMG/M metagenome (GOLD analysis project Ga0114960, IMG submission 92637) | Freshwater microbial communities from Lake Croche, Canada to study carbon cycling - C_130625_MF_MetaG | ecosystem: Environmental > Aquatic > Freshwater > Lake | place: Lake Croche, Canada...
CCTCAAAAGCGTAGACGGCTCCACAGTCTAATTCTCCAAGTTCTAACAGATACACGGACATTCTTTGCTGGAGCGATGGTGGAGGGTGTTTATAAAGCACTAGCAGAACATTCCGCCGAAACTGAGACAATCCTCGGTTCTTCTCTAGTGAAATATGATCCCCGTTATATTCTAACAACTGAGACTCTTGATGAGACAACGGATTATTTAGCCGCTGAACTTAAAGCACGTTTTCCAGCAAGTGATGTAACTATTAAAAACTTTGAAGAAGTGGGAGAACTCATGCCAGAACGCCGAGAAGTCTTTTTTGATAAACGCAGAATAGCAACCATTTTTCCCACAACCGCGTGTCATGCTTTCCTTTCCCTCAGTATTCATATTCCCTATGATTCGGAAAAATACATTGTCCGTGTGGCTAGCGTGGATTCTAGCATAACCCTTCTCTATAGTATGTGGTTTTCGGGTCTTCAAAATACGGTAGGCCGACGCATTCTATGTGTTGTCCAAGCATTAATTGATATTGAAGGACATATGCGTCTTAATTCGCCTCGTGAATCCAAGATTTCTCTTTTTCCTTTCACGTGCTTAGGCCATCAGCCATCACTGCCGGAACTCAAGAAAAGTCATAGAGAACGCGTTTTAGCAAAGAAGGAGTCTGTTCGTTTGTACTTGGAAAAAATCATGACGAAGACACAGACGCGTAAGAACAAAGTGAATAATAAATGATTTTCTATTAATGGAAGTTTACGGGTGCCGATTTCCTAGTGATAATAATGTAGAAATTTTACTTCCTAAGCATACAAATACAATACATTATGCTATGCGTGCGTACCATGAAGTTGGATTCCGGCAGATACATTCTTATCTTATAAATGAACGCATAATTGATCCATCTAAAAACTTTATTGACCTTGGAGCCTGGATAGGTGATAATACAATTCCGTGGGCAAAAAATATAACAGGAACAGTTTATGCAATTGATCCTTCACCGGATAATTGCCAGTTCATATACATGCTCCAACAGGTAAATTCAGTTTCAAATGTTAAAATTATTCAAGCAGCAATTAGCGAAACACAGAAAATTGTTTCAACTAATGATGAACTTTTTCATTGTTCGTTTGTTTATGGAAACACTGAAGAAAACGGAAAACACAAAGTACAGAGTTATAGTCTAGATTTTTTGCTAGAACATAAGGTCATTGAAAATGTTGGATACATTCATCTTGATGTTGAAGGAATGGAACTGAATATAGTTCAAGGTGCTAGTAAACTCATTGATTCTAGCAGACCTATTATTTCTTTTGAACAGCATTTGGAAACGGATGATGTTGCTGGAATTTGCGATTTAATTAAGCAGAAAATGTATAACATTTATCTGATTGATGAAGTTTTACCTGGTTGTAAGGCGGATTGTCGTAATTTTCTAGCATTTCCTAATGAAACAAATCTGGATTTTATTGCTAGAGACGCTGAGGCACATTCTGCTCTTAAATTATTGGATATGTTTTTTAAGAAGGTTTAGCATATCTGTTTCAGCATTAGAAAACAGAATTGCTGTTTGATAATTTTTCTCTATGATCTCTAAATGATTCATATAATATGATTCTTTTAATTTATCAAGTTGAATGTATAAATCCTGTAAGAAATTTTCTGGATTTGTAAGAATAATCCATCCTGTTGTGTCAAAGTATTCTCCGATATTTTCACATCCGTAGTATATTGGTATTGTTTTTGTAATAAGACAGTCAATTAATTTTTCACTAAAACAATTTAATTCGCGTGTATTTTCTATAACTATGTGATATTGATACTTCTCAAATAGAATATATTTGGAAGATGAGGGTTTTTCTGGTATACATGGATTTATAGTAATTTCATCAATAATTATATTTGCACTGCTCCTATAAAATGTAATAGGAAATTTCTCAAAAGCCTTTTGATATGAGTAAAGCTGATGACGTAAATAATATCCAACACATCCAGATTTAAATCCTGTTATATTTGAAATCATAAATTGCTTTTGTGTAATATCAATTGATTTATAGAATACAGGTTCTATCCAAGTATTACCAGCAGTTCTTTTATGAACATTCGGTTTCTGAAGTTGCGAAGGATCGTAACAAAAAATGAAATCAAATAAATGTGAATGATCTTTTAAATACGCATAGATTCTTGATATAGTATCAGGTTCGCTTTGGATGAAAATTTTTGTATTATTATTTGGATAATATTCCCTTGTATCAACATAGAAATCTATATCTGTGCTTAAATCTAATCTGTTTAGATATTCTAAATTTAATCCGTAGATTGTTATCGTCATAATTAGATATTAAAAATTAAATAAATTAAAGCAGCGAACGCAACGTCCAATAAAATTAATTTCAGAATCTGTAAGAAGTATATGAGATGGCAGAAATACACCATTTGTTGAAATATCTAGACTATTTACAAATTCTGAGTCATTTCCCGAGTACATTGGAAGACCATGTAAAGCGGGATATGTTACACGTGTCTGAATATTATGCTGATTTAGAAAATGCATTAGTTTTTCCCGATTATCAGTTTTTAGATCAATAAACCAGGGAATCCATTCATTCCCCATAGAGGGAAGAAGTGTAGGAATATTCTGTAGATATAATGAATATATTTCTTTCATACGCTGAATTCGTTCGACTAGTTTTTTAAACTGTTCAATTCCAATAACTGCTTGAATGTCAGTAAATTTAAAATTTAGTCCAAACATATCATATTCTTCAAGACCGCCTGCTTTCCTGCCAAAATTCTTGATTTTCCAAAGGCGTGATGCAAGCTCATCATTATTAGTTACAACAAATCCACCTTGACCGGTACTAATAATCTTGGGTGTACTTAGTGAAAAACATCCAATTTCTCCAAAAGTACCAAAATGTTTTCCGTTATTAAAGCAGCCGAGTGATTGAGCAGCATCTTCAATTAAATAAATTGACTTCTCTTTACAGTATTCCACAATTTCCCGCAAATCTTTTTCACGATTATTAAGTGAAACGTGAACAATTGCTTTTGTCTTCGGTGTGATCTTTTTCTTTATTTCAGCAAGTGTTAAAGTAAATGTCACCGCATCAACATCTGCTAGAACTGGAACAGCACCTAGAAGTTTCACTGAATTAGCGGTGGCAACCATAGTATAATTAGGTACAATTATTTCATCACCTGGCTGAATATCTATTGCTAGATAGGCAAGGATTAAAGCAGATGTTCCGCTTGTTGTCATAAAACAGTGTTTTGTTCCAATAAAATTCTTAATTGAATCTTCTAGCTCAGTTGTCTTTTTAAATTCCGTTAAAAAAGGATCGCCTGTTGTCATATAATCGTAGCATGCCTTTGCTTCTAATTCATTGAATGAAGGACGAGTCTGAATTATTTTTTCCTTTTGAAAATGCCAGTTGAGTATTTTCTCTGTTGGTTCATTCTTGAACATGGACTGATAGTATCCGCCAATTACCATTTTTACAGGTACACGTATCTTATCAGGATCGCGGGGATTTGTAGTTGTGATTGTATTTTGTAATATATATTTCATATAATCTTTCAAAAGAATTACGCGAAAATCAAAGGAAATACGTGTAAAATTTTCCTGATTTGTCTCATTGTAATGAATACACCGATTTCCATTGAAATAAAAAAGATTACCGTATTCTAAGTCAATTCCTTGAAAATCCCCTTTTTCGGGAGCGGATTCAACAAAAAGTCGGGAAGTATTTTTCATATGAGTAATCGGAATTAGAAAATTTTTTTCACCGAGAGGATGTTTTCCAGTAGAATCTGAATCACAATGTGGCGGAATTGCCTTATTACCAATAAATTGAAAACGAATACTAGGAAAACTCTGATAAATTAAAACGGATTCATCCGGATATAGATGATTAAAAATATCCTTGATTAAATCGCAATATGATTTTTTAAACGTATCGTCCGACTTGATTGACTCATAAAATCGTTTATGAAGATCAGCCTCAACATCTTGAAGATTCTTAATATTTCCCTTTTGATATTCTGTGTACTCTTTTGAAATTGTATGAATCTGTGAAAGATCTTCAATATGAAAGATACTTTGTAGTTGTTCTAAAAATCTGTACTTATTTATATTATAATTAAGAACAGTGTGATCTCCGATAACTCTTGTAGTCGTAAAGTATGATTCATTCATTAAACTAATAAATATTTTACAGTTTAAATAGAAGTTGAGAACACTGTACGCCCCGTTTTTCAAGGCCGCACTTCTCATAGAAGGGAACTGTTCCTTCAGCACATACAAGGGTAATTTTATAACATTTCTTGTTTTTTGCTAACTGAAATAAATGATCCACGATTTTTTTACCATAACCTTTTCCTCTTTCAGATTCTAAAACACAAATATCTTCAATATGAGCGTATGTTACTCTATTAAAAATAAGTTTAGGTTCATAGATAATTGTTCCAGTTGTGACTAGACGATCATCTTCTTGAATCACCCAGATCTCCATATTTGATGGTAGATCATTCATATACTGTTGAAATTCTTCCTCAGTAAATTCAGTATGGCGAAATGAATTAATTAACGGATAATAGTTCGTATAATCATTCTTAGTAAGAATACGAATATTATAAGTCATTGTATAGTGTAGTTATATTTTGAATTATTTAAATAGAATCTTAATCAACCTCCTCTACCTTAGGGCCCGGACCCGGACCCGGTTCCTCAGATCCATGCATTCCCGGCATGTTCCCTTCGGCCGAGCCTTCGGCTGCCGGATACATCTTCATCATGATAGGCCGGCAGACGCTTTCAACTTCCTTGTACTTATCCTCATACTCAAGAGCACCCCGCTTCTCGGCATCCTCCGCTTCTAGCCACTGGAAACCTGTCTTTACAGTGTCCTCAAGCGTCTTCACCGCGTCTGGTCCAAGCTTCTCCCGTACCTTGTCATCCTGTGTGGAGCCCCGCACCTGGTAGAGATAGCCCTCCAACTTATTCTTGGCCTCTACACGCTCCATGACACGCTTATCCTCATCAGCAGCTAGCTCGGCCTCCCGAATCATACGCTCAATCTCCTCCTTCGGCCGAGAAGAGGAATTCGTAATCTTGATTGACTGGTTCTTACCCGTTGACTTCTCCGCCGCTGAGACGGAAAGAATACCATTTACGTCCAAATCATATGAAATCTCAATCTGCGGGATACCACGCGGCATCGGCGGAATACCATTCAAATCTAGGTCACCGAGATGCTGGCAATCCCGTGTCATAGCACGCTCACCCTGAAAGACTCGGATCTTAACCTGCGTCTGATTATCAGAATACGTGGAAAAGGTCTGGGACTTCTTGGTTGGAATAGTAGTATTCCGCTTGATAAGCGGCGTTAGGATTCCACCCGCCGTCTCAACTCCAAGTGTCAAGGGTGTTACATCCAGCAGAATGACCTGATCCAGCTTCTCAGAGTTAGTCCCCTTAAGGATAGCACCCTGTACCGCCGCACCATACGCTACAGCCTCATCCGGATTGATAGACTGGCACAACTCCTTACCGCCGAAATAATCCTTGAGGAGCTGCTGGATCTTCGGAATACGCGTTGAACCACCGACTAGAACAATATCATGAATATCCGTCTTGCTCATCTTAGCATCCTGCATCGCCTGCTGAACGGGCTCCATTGCCTTGCGGAAGATAGATTCGCAGATAGACTCAAACTTAGCACGACTCAAGACAAGGTTCAAGTCCTGTCCATCCAAGATTCCATCAACCTCTAGGGTAGCCTGTGTTGAGGTAGAAAGGATACGCTTGGCCCGCTCGGCCACCGTTCGCAGACGACGGTAAGCACGAGCATTACTCTTGATATCCAACTTAGTCTTCTTCTTGAACTCATCGCACGCCCAGTCGCAAACCAAGTTATCAAAGTCCTCTCCGCCCAAATGCGTGTTTCCAGCAGTTGACTTCACTTCAAAGACCCCATCATCAATCGTCAGAATAGAGATATCGTGCGTTCCACCACCGCAGTCAAAGATCAGAATGTTCTTCTCCCCCTTCGTCTTCTCTAGACCGTAGGCGATCGCAGCAGCTGTGGGCTCGTTGATGATTCGCAGGACATTCAAGCCAGCAATTACACCGGCATCCTTCGTGGCCTGACGCTGGGCGTCGTTAAAATAGGCGGGAACTGTGATAACCGCATCCTTGACTTCGCTACCTACATAGGACTCAACCATCTGCTTCATCTTCTGCAAAAGCATTGCTGAAATCTCCTCGGGATAGTACTTCTTTTCACCATCCTTAGTTGTTACAACAATCTGCGGCCTGTCAGACGCATCCGCAACCACCTTAAAAGGATAACGCTTGATGTCCTCTTGGACGAGAGGATCACTAAACTTGCGTCCAATGAGACGCTTGGCATCGTATACAGTGTTAGCCGTGTTTCCAGCAGCCTGACTCTTGGCTGCTTCACCGACGAGGCGGTCAGTATCAGTAAACGCCACATAAGAGGGGATGCTTCGTGCTCCCGACTCGGACGCAAGAATTTCAACACGATCGTTTTGCCAGATTCCTACGCAGCAGTAGGTGGTTGCCAAGTCCATGCCCGCACAGATGCCCTTTGATGCCATACTGTTATGAATATATACAAACGGTTTTCTTTAGACCTTTTTCTTTTGCGTTTTTTTTGTCTTTTTAGGGAAGATTCGCAGTTGTCTTTGAGCCAAGTGCTATATCATCTTCTGACAATTCACCCCGTTCTAAGCGTTCTTTTTTAGCCTTGAGTTTCTGCTGGATTCCCTCTAAGACTGTAAGTTCACTATTGATTTGCTTCACAAAACCTTCCGCTGTGCCCAGTTGTGTCCATAGACTGACTTTGTACTCAGATGGTACATCCTGCTTCTGTTCTGGTATAGGCTTAGGGGCACAACTATCCATGAATAAATTTAAGGCGGAGGGTACATTGGCAAAAGGTTCAATTGCGGCGGCCTTACCAAAACCCCGGGTGTTCGGCGAAATCCATTTGAAAACTGTTATAGAAGCAATCCGCAAACGCTGAAGAGTTTTCTGGATATCTTTATCTAGCAGTCTCCAATCCGTAATATCCTCAAAACATTCTACGATTACCGGATTACCATTACAGTCCTTGCCTAACTGTTCGGCTTTCTTTTCGGCCGTTTGTGCTTGTGCCTGCTGGATTCGTTTAGGGCGTCCGGCTTCAAATTCGTCTTTAGAAACGAGGCCCACTTTTAGATTCAGTGTAGTCTCAAAATTAGCCGCAACACCGCTTCCAACAAAACCGTCAAGAGAACAGACACGTTTGTATGTTGCTGTGACGGCATCTTTGAGTTTAGCGGATTTTTCTGATACAGCAGCAAATGAGGGAATATCCTCAAATTCCTCTTTTCTCTTACATGAACTCATTGAGACAAAAACAATCACAAAGATGAGTATACTGAAGAACCACACGATAGAGACAAAGATTTTTTTACCAAAATCATCAGATAAAAGTTTTGCTTTATACCAAGGTGTGTTATTCATCCCTGAGTAATAAACAGAATATTTTAACACTGGCATCAACAGAGGAATGGAGTCTGGACGTATTTGGTTAAAACAACAGAGTTATAAAACTCTTCCGCCAATAAATACCCGACCTTCTATTTCATGTCCTCCTTCAAAAGTTCAAGATAAGCCTAATGTGCTAGAAAGCATGCGTCAAACATTAGAACTCTGTTCTTCTATAACTGTTGATGGTTCGTCCAGAGTTATGGTAAAGGGTCAAACACGAATATATACGAATGTTGGAACAACGCCTGCTTCCGCAAAGACATCGCAACTTAAAGATAATATTACTGCTGTAGCACCACGATTTGCGGAATTTATCACACCTAGACCGCCTCCGAATTATTATTTCTTTGGCTCAACAATTCAAGTAAGCATGGGTGGAGAACCCAAAGCACGCAATTCAGTTTGTGCGGCGGGTGAAATAAAAAGAGTTGGTTAAGTAGAATGTCAACGAAGGACACCAGCAATACAACGCGTCTACGCAGAAAGATGGCAGAAATTTATTCTTCATACTATTTCAATAGTATAAATGCGGGAGGTGCATTAAATAGCACGCGTAAGGAGCAGACAAGCCAGTCAAGCGGTGAAGTTGTTGTCCTTAGACAGCGGGGGTGTGCTCCTTGCCTTGCTGACAATCAGGCTAATCCTCCGTCTAATGAGCGTGTACCTGGTGGTAAGTAATCATTCGTATAGATATTAAAAGTATTATACATTTCTACTATAATTGTATGTCAGTTGTAGTAGATATTGCGAATTACATTGGTGACGGCTGGACAATGGGAAATCAGTTTTTTCAAATCGCGAATGGATATGCTTTTGCCAAGAAAACAGGCAGAAAGTTAATACTACCACCCTCCAGCATGAATCCAAATTATGAACGCTACGGTGTTCCATACAAATATAATAACTGGTTTGCTAGTTGGTTGCCGCATGTAGGAGTTATTCCTCCTGGCCGCGTAGGAAAGTATGTAGAACCTCATTTTACATTCAGAGAAATTGCCGATGGACCATTTGATACAATTATCCTTGATGGTTATTTCCAATCATCCAAATATTTTGCTTCCTGCAAAGATGAAATCCGAAGATTATTTCAGCCAACAGATGAACTCCGGCAAAAATGTTATGAAAAACACGGGCATTTTATGACGGGCGAAGATAATTTTGTTCTAGTCCATGCTAGAAGAACTGACTACTTGAAGCCGCAGAATATCGCAATACACAATCCACTTCCAGCAGAATATTATTATAATGCCTTTAATGAAATCAAAAAACATATAAAGAATCCCTTTTTCATTCTTGTAAGTGATGATCCAACATTCTGGCAGACTATTAAGATTCCCGGAAACTATGCCATTATAGATGAACCCGACGCAGCAACTACACTTTATTTTTTAACGCATTTTAGAAATTATATTATTGCTAACAGTACTTTTTCCTGGTGGGGTGCCTTCTTATCTAAGCATCGCAGTCCTATAGTTCTAGCACCTGAGAAATGGTTTGGACCTGCTGGAGCGCAAGATTATCAAGATATTTATGAATCTGAATGGATTAAAATTGGTCAAGTCTAAAGAAAACTGGCAAATACACTAATAAATGGAGTATATAGATACTATTTATTATTGTAATCTGGAATGTAGGCCTGATAGAAAGATTGAGTTCTTAGGTGAAATGGAAAAAATCGGAGTCCCTGCTGAAAAAATTCACCGAATTGACGCGGTTTACACGCCAGGATTTGGTATTCTTGGTTGTGGAAAAAGCCATAACTTGGCACTAAGACATTTTCTTCAATCAGGTAAAGATATTTGTGCTATTTTTGAAGATGATTTCATGTTTACCGAATCAAAAGAGACAGTTGACACAGTACTAAGACAAATTTTCGAAAAAAACATTTATTTTGACTGTATTATGCTTTCTGGAAATATTCTTCAAGCAATTGAAACTGAAATACCTTTTCTTAAAAAAGTTTTTGATGGCCAGACTACATCTAGTTATATAATCACTCGTAATTTTGCGTCTATTTTATTACAATTATGGGAAGAAGCTGCTAGACGTATGGAGGAACATATTACCCAGAATGGAAAGATATGTCATTGGTTTTGTCTTGACATTGCGTGGAAACAATTACAGCCACCAAATCACTGGTTTGTTGTAGAGCCCAAATTTGGTCTTCAACGAGAATCTTTTTCAGATATTGAAAATAAGGTAACAAATCACAAGGTTTAAACAAATTAAATAATAATTTATCTATATGAGTCAATCTTTGTTTGAAAGAGATAGTATATATACTGAATATAATAATTATGTTAAAACTCTTTTAACAACAAAGGATTTGTCTACTTTTAAATCGAATCCTATTTACACTTATATGTTAGAGCATGTTTCGCAAGAACAGGGTCAGCAGTATTATAATTTAATTAAGCAAGAATTTAAATTATCGGATTTGATTATTTCTCAGTTTTGTAATCAAAATGATAGAATAGGAAATCCTAATCAGTTTGATTATTCTTTCGGGAAATGTTCGCCTACATCTCTTCGGTATATTTATCACGCGCTTCTTACCTTATCACATTGTAAAAAATTAGGTCAAAATTCCCTAAAAATAATTGAGATTGGAGGCGGATATGGAGGATTAGCCTACGCAATAAATCATTTTGCTCCTTTTAATGATATAAATATTGAGTCATATCATATGATTGATCTAAATGATCCCGTAAATTTACAACAAATCTATTTGAATAGGGTAATAGACACTTCTAGGTTTAAATTTTATAATGCTGACAACTATGGAAATGAAATAGAGGGAGTTAATTTTTTTCTTCTTTCAACCTACTCTTTAGGAGAAATAGCAATTGAACGCCAAGATATGTATTTTAGAACACTACTGCCTAAAGTTTCCTGCGGATTTCTTGTTTGGAATAATCTTCCTTATGTAGACTTTGGTCGGGTTGCTAAGCGGGAAGATGAACGTCCTAAGACTGGACCTCATAATCAATTCATCTTTTTTTAGTTAGCGTCGTAAAGAACC
>Ga0114960_10004399_pt1 | contig 10565 bp, 8 predicted proteins | sample C_130625_MF_Meta_FD_92637 | JGI IMG/M metagenome (GOLD analysis project Ga0114960, IMG submission 92637) | Freshwater microbial communities from Lake Croche, Canada to study carbon cycling - C_130625_MF_MetaG | ecosystem: Environmental > Aquatic > Freshwater > Lake | place: Lake Croche, Canada...
AAGAACTGCTCGAGTGGCAATTCGGTCATTTCCCAAAGATTGGAACTCGCTCATTCGCTTTCCAGCCACGATGAACAAGGCGCCAAAACTGATCACGACGAGGAACCATTTTGATAGTGGTAACTGTGTCGCTGCGCCACCGGCGGCGGCTCGAAGAATGAAACCCGAGGCCACGCAACCAAGCTCAATCACCGCCACTCGCTTGAGCCCGAAGCAGTAAGCGACATTGATGATCGCATAGATGCCCAAGATGAGGCCGAGGCTTCCGCTGCCGCCAACGAATCCAACAACGAGGCTGACTGCGGCCAACACCGCTGCGACGACCAGCGCGAGGGCAATCGGCACATCTCCCCGGGCAATCGGCCGAGATTTCTTCGTTGGATGGAGGCGATCAGCCCCAGCATCAATGCAGTCGTTGAGCAGATACGTCGCAGACGCAATGAGGCAAAACGCAACAAAGGTCCAAGCCGTCTTTTGCGCAATGTCACGTTCACTCAGTACACCTGCAGCCGCTGGTGCGGCCACCACGAGGACATTTTTGATCCATTGCTTCGGTCGGAGCGCTTCAACAAGGGAAGCCAAGAGGCCACGATGCGTGACGTTGAGGCCGTCACGTTGCACTTGAGTTTCCACTTGAACGACGCTAGCAGTGGGCCACTTTGGTGCTTTGGAACTCGAGAACCGACAGGGTCGACGAAATGCGTATCATGGTCTGCGTGCAACGTACGTACCGAGTGATCGTGGCAAAGCCCGGCCTAGATGGCCATGACCGTGGGGCAAAGATCATTGCTCGCGCCCTCCGTGACGATGGCTTCGAAGTCGTCTACACCGGTCTTCACCAAACCCCTGAACAAATTGCCTTCGCCACCGTGCAAGAAGATGCTGACGCCGTTGGGCTCTCCATCTTGTCGGGCTCACATCTCACCCTCATTCCACGAATCATTGATCTGCTGCGCGAAGCGGGCCGTGGTGATGTGGTCTTGATGGTTGGCGGCATCATTCCTGAAGCCGACATCCCTGTGTTGAAAGCAGCCGGCGTTGCTGAGGTCTTTACCCCTGGCGCCCCGCTTCCTTCGATTGGCAAGTGGCTGGAAGATGCCTTAGATGCCAGAGAAGGCGAACTCTCCGGTAGCTGAGGTTTTGCCAAGTAGTTGTCCCAATCTCTGACCTTTCGCCTCTGCGCGTGATGGTTCAGAACGAGAGCAGTGAAGGAGCAGTCAATGGATCTCTTCGAGTATCAGGGCAAGCAGTACTTCGCCCGGTTCGGAATCTCAGTGTCACCGGGCGGCGTTGCCGACACGGTTGACGAGGCAGTCGCCGCAGCCGAACAAGCTGGCTACCCCGTCGTCGTCAAGGCGCAGGTGAAAGTTGGTGGTCGTGGCAAGGCTGGTGGCATCAAGCTCGCCGACAACGCTGACGAAGTCCGCCTCCACGCCGGCAACATTTTGGGTATGGACATCAAGGGCCACGTCGTTCGCCGCTTGTGGGTTGAGCACTCCTCTGACATTGCCAAGGAGTACTACGCCAGCTTCACCCTCGACCGACCAAACAAGTGTCACCTCGGCCTGTTGTCCAAAGAAGGCGGCGTTGAAATCGAAGTCGTGGCGGAAGAAAACCCCGACGCCATTACCAAGATCTCCATTAACCCAGTCGTTGGCCTCACCCTTGAATCTGCAACCGAGTGGGTTGCGGCGGCAAACTTGGACGAAGAAGCTCGTGAGCAAGCTGCACAGCTGCTCGTCAAGCTCTACACCTGCTACGTCGAAGGCGACTGCGACTTGGCCGAAATCAACCCGCTCATCTTGACGACTGAAGGCCAAGTGCACGCACTTGATGCCAAGGTCACCTTGGATGACAACGCCTCGTTCCGTCACCCTGAATGGGCTGACTTCGCCTGGGGCGAAACCGAAGACGTCCGTGAGCAAATGGCCAAGGAAAAGGGCCTCAACTACATCGGCCTCGATGGCACCGTCGGCATCATCGCCAACGGCGCAGGGCTGGCCATGTCCACCTTGGACGTCGTCAACCAGGTTGGCGGCTCGGCAGCAAACTTCTTGGACATCGGCGGTGGCGCAAGCCCCGACGTCATGGCTGCTGCACTCGAGGTCATCAACTCTGACCCGAAGGTGAAGGCCATCTTCGTCAATATCTTCGGTGGCATCACCAAGGTTGACGACGTGGCCAACGGCATCTTGGAAGCCTTACGTCGCGTGTCGATCGCCGCTCCCATCGTGCTCCGCCTCGACGGCACCAACGCCGCCGAAGGCCGTGCCCTTCTCCAGCCACACCTGAACGACCAATTGATCGCCGAGCCCACCATGCTCGACGCCGCCCGCCGAGCCGTTGCGCTCGCAGGAAAGTAGGAACCGAACATGAGTATTTTCGTTGACGAGAACACCAAGGTCATTGTCCAAGGACTGACCGGCGGACAGGGACGTTTCCACGGCCTGCGCAATCGCGACTACGGCACGAAAGTTGTGGCCGGAACTTCGCCTTCGAAGGCTGGTACCGATGTTGACGGCGTGCCGATCTACGCCAACATGGCCGAAGCTGTTGCTGCAACCGGTGCCACCGCATCGTTTGTGGTGGTTCCTCCCGCTGGCGCGTGTGCAGCCATCTTGGAAGCCGCTCAAGCTGGCATTGAGTTCATTGTCTGCATCACTGAAGGCATCCCTGCTCAAGATGAAGCACTGACGTACGCCCGCCTCGTTCAAGAGTTCCCCGGAACTCGCCTCCTTGGGCCGAACTGCCCTGGCATCATCAGCCCCGGAAAGTGCAACATCGGCATCACGTCCGGTGACATTGCGCTCGCCGGTGGCCCCGTTGGCATCGTGAGCCGTTCAGGCACCTTGACCTACCAGGCCCTCTACGAACTCTCGAGCCAAGGCATTGGTCAAACGACCTGTGTCGGCATTGGTGGCGACCCAGTTCCTGGCACCAACTTCATTGACTGTCTCGAGGCCTTCCAGGCTGACCCAGAGACCAAGGCCATCATGATGATTGGTGAAATTGGTGGCTCCGAAGAAGAGCGAGCTGCGCAGTACATTGCTGACTATGTCACGAAGCCTGTTGTTTCCTACGTCGCTGGCGTGACTGCACCTCCTGGACGCAAGATGGGCCACGCTGGCGCAATCATCTCCGGCTCGCAGGGCACTGCTCAAGCCAAGATGGACGCCCTTCGTGCGGCTGGGGTCACCATTGCCCTCAACCCAACTGAAGCAGGCAACGCCATGATCGAGGTTGTAAAGAACCTCAAGTGATCGCGACCACCGGCTCACCTGACCTCGTACTGCAGAGCAGGTAAGCCGGTGCGCGTCGCCGTCTTTGTTTCTGGAACTGGCACGATCCTTGAGGCCATGTTCGATGTCGGAGTTCCCATCTGCTTGGTCGTCGCTGACCGGCCGTGTCGAGGACTCACCATTGCTGAGTCGCACGGTGTTGAAACGTTGCTGGTTGACCGTGGTCCCTTTGGCGGATTCAGCACCAGTTTTGATCGCCCTCGCTACAGCCAAGCGTTAGCTGATGCCATGGCTGGTAGCAATCTGGACCTCATTGCCATGGCCGGTTTTGGCACGGTGCTGAGCGAACAATTCCACATTGCCTACCCGGGTCGAATCTTGAACACTCATCCGTCGCTGTTGCCCGATTTCAAGGGCTGGCATGCGGTGCAAGATGCCCTTGACGCTCAGGTGGCCGAGACGGGTTGCACCGTGCATGTGGCGACTGTTGCCTTAGACGAAGGGCCGATTTTGGCTCAGCAGGCCGTCAGCGTCCACGAAGGTGACACCGCAGAAACCTTGCAAGAACGCATCAAACAAGTGGAACGAACGCTCTACCCCGCAACGATCATGGCGGTGTTAGATCGCCTCAACCGTAACGTTTCAATAACCGGCGAAAACTGAGAGAGAATTTCATCGTGCGAGCACTGTTAAGCGTTTATGACAAGACCGGACTGTTGCCCTTCGCCCAAGGGTTGGCCGACCTCGGCGTTGAGTTGATTGCCAGTGGCAATACCTCGGCAACGTTGACCGAAGCCGGCATTGCGCACAGCGATGTCGCTTCAGTCACCGGGTCCCCCGAGATGCTCGGTGGGCGAGTGAAGACCTTGCACCCAAAGATCCACGGTGGCATCTTGGCCGACCGGTCAAAGCCTGAGCACTTGGTTGACCTTGAGACCAACAACATTTCCGCCATTGATCTTGTGGTGTGCAATCTCTATCCGTTCTCTTCTGACCCTTCGATTGAACTCATTGACGTCGGTGGTCCAACGATGGTGCGTGCAGCAGCAAAGAACCATGCCCACGTTGGCATTGTGGTTTCCCCCGCCGACTACGACGTGGTGCTCGAAGAACTGAAGAACGCTTCGGCCTTGAGCGATGACACTCGTCGTCGTTTGGCCCGAGCCGCCTTTGCGCACACCGCAGCGTACGACGCAGCGATTGTGGCGTGGTTTGACCGTGAAGGCCCAGAAGAAGACCGAGCCCTTCCCCCGACGCTGCACTTGGCCTTGGAGCGTGCCCAAGTTGCTCGATATGGCGAGAACCCTCACCAAAGTGGAGCTCGTTACCGCGTGAGCGGCACGACGCCATTTTGGGACAGCGTGGTTCAGCACGGTGGCACGGGACTTAGTTACTTGAACCTGTTTGACGCCGATGCCGCATGGCGCCTCGTTCATGAGTTGGCAAGCGACGCTGGGACGCCAGCAGTTGCCATCATCAAGCACGCAAACCCCTGTGGGGCTGCAGTTGCAAGCGACCTCGTGACCGCCTTTGCCAAGGCACTTGCCTGTGATCCACTGTCAGCCTTCGGTGGCATTGTGGCGCTGTCGGGTGAAGTGACGACGGAAGTTGCCCAAGCAATCTGCGAGGGCCCACAAGCTGACGTCATCATTGCTCCCTCCTATGCGACGGGAACCCTTGAGATGTTGGCGGCCCGTCGCAAAGCCACTCGTTTGCTCGAAAGTCCGGTTCCAGAGGCCATCTCCTTGCAGATTCGTTCCTTCGGCGACACGGTGCTCGTGCAAGGGGCTGATGACTTCCTCTCGACGCCAGATACCTGGAGAGTGGTCACCAAGCGCCAGCCAACGGCGGAAGAATTCGAAGACTTGAAACTCGCATGGCGCGTGTGTGGACGGACGTCGTCCAACGCCATTGTCGTGGCCAAAGATGGCGTCGCCGTTGGCATTGGTGCAGGCCAGCAATCTCGAGTGGTCTCGGCCAATATTGCCGTCACCAAAGCCGGAGAGGCAACCAAGGGATCTGCCGGTGCTTCAGATGCCTTCTTCCCGTTTCCAGATGGCTTGGAGGCACTGACCTCTGCTGGGGTCACGGCCATTGTGCAGCCTGGTGGATCAATCCGTGACGCCGACGTGATCGCGGCCGCTGATGCTGCGGGCATTGCCATGGTCATGACCGGCGAACGCCACTTCCGCCACTAGACCTCAAATCCAAGAGAACTCAAGGAGACAGCTATGGCTATCCTGCTCGACGGTGAGCGACTCGCCGCACGCATGAAGATGGAGCTTGCTGATCGAGTCTCTCGCTTGGCTGCCATTGGGCGAACGGTCGGCCTTGCCACCGTGCTCGTTGGTGATGACGGACCATCGGCCAAATACGTTGGTATGAAACATGCCGATTGCGCTGCGGTTGGCATTCAGTCCTTTGACTATCACTTGCCAGCAACGGCTACCCAGACAGAGCTCCTTCAGCTCATTGCCGAACTCAATGCCAACGATGTGGTCCACTCGATCCTCGTGCAGTTGCCATTGCCCGCCGGCATGAACGAAGAACAAGTGCTGCTCGCCATTGACCCGAACAAAGATGTCGATGGGCTCCACCCGGTCAACTTGGGCAAATTGGTCCTCGGTGCCCCAGGCCCACTCGCCTGCACGCCAGCTGGGATTGTTGAACTCTTGGCTGCCCACGATGTTCCAGTTGCTGGAAACCACGTCGTCATTGTTGGCCGTGGAACGACGATTGGTCGCCCGCTCAGTTTGCTGATGGCCTCAAAACGCGCGGGCTGTAATGCTGCCGTTACCCAGATTCACACCGGTGTCGCCGATCTTGGTGCCTATACCCGTCAAGGCGACGTCATTGTGGCTGCTGCTGGAGTTGCGTCCCTCATTACCCCTGACATGGTGAGACCTGGTGCCGCAGTCGTTGGGGCGGGAACGAGTTGGGATGGAAAGAAACTCTTATCTGATGTTCATGACGATGTAAAAGAAGTGGCAGGCTGGGTGACGCCACGTATTGGCGGAGTTGGTCCAATGACGAGAGCCATGTTGTTAAAGAACGCAGTACTTGCGGGGGAGCGGGCGAAGTGACGACATTCGATGACTTGGGACGTGAGTTCGATGAGCGCCCTTGGGGCACCTATCTCGTCCTCGATGAGACGCAAGGTGACCACAAGGTCAAGCGCATCATCGTTCAACCTGGAAAGCGTCTCAGCTACCAGCGTCACGCAAAGCGTTCAGAACACTGGTTTGTCGTTTCCGGTGAAGCACTCGTCATCTTGGACGGTGTCGACAATGTGATCCGAGCCGGTGAAGCAATCACCATCCCTCAAGGAACTGCGCACCGGATTGAGAACATTGGCACGCAGCCCGTGCTACTCATTGAAATTCAATACGGCACCTACTTCGGTGAAGACGACATCGTCCGACTTGAGGATGACTACGGTCGCAACTAATGGCGAAGCGCATTGACGCTCTGCTTGAGCAGGGCCAAACCATTTCGTTCGAGTTCTTCCCGCCAAAGAGTGAGGCCGAACGAGCGACACTCGAAAAGACCATTGCCGCATTAGAGCCACTCAAGCCATCGTTTGTGTCAGTGACCTACCGCGGGGGTCGTGAGTCGCGCCAGCGCACCTATGACCTGGTTGCGCAAATGGCAGAGCGCGGGATCTTCACCCCCATGGCACACCTCATCTGCGTGGCGCACACAAAAGCTGAGTTGATTGAGATTTTGGAGTCTTATGCCGAGGCGGGTGTCGTCAATTTGATGGCGCTTGGTGGCGACCCACCAACCCATGAAGGTGCCGTGACCGGCGAACTCACCTATGCGCAAGAGCTCGTCGAACTCGCTCGTGAAGTTGGGGACTTCTCCATTGGGGTGGCGGCACACCCTGGTGGCCACCCTCGGTCAACCTCGCTCCATAGCGACCGAGAGTACTTAGGCCAAAAGCTGCAACTCGCAGACTTTGCCGTCACCCAGTTGCTGTTCGAAGCGAACGACTGGAGTTCCCTGGTCACAGAACTTGGAGACATGGGCGTCAAAAAGCCTGTGCTGCCGGGGATTATGCCGGTGACGTCACTGACGTCGATTCCCCGCATGGCCGCCATGGGATCAGCGGTGCCCGAGGCGATGATTGATGCGCTTCACGCCGCCCACGAACAAGGCGGCGACGCAGCAGTCAGAGAAGCAGGGATTTCCCTTGCGACCGAGCTCTGCCGTGAGTTGTTGGAACTTGGGGTTCCGGGGCTGCACTTCTACACCCTCAACTTGTCCACCGCCACGAGAGAGATCACTGAGCGACTCGGTTGGACCCCTCACAACGCCTGAGAAGAACCGGCGCTTCCTTTGGATCCCCTGAAGGTGCGGGGTCACTCAACTGCCTTGTCCTGCAAGACTGAAGCGGTGCTGACTTCGACGCGACTGCAACGCCTTTCGGCTGTGGCATTTTTCGTCGCTGCCGTCACGCTGCTGTGGCTCGGTTTTGCCGGTGGAGCAACCGTCAAAGTGCCTTCTGCTCCTCGAAGTGTGGTGGCGGTTTCGCTCAATGGCGGTGCAACCATTCGCTGGGTTGTGCCCTTGTCCAATGGTGGAGCAGCCGTGTCGGGTTATGTCGCAACTGCGACCCCTTCGGGGAAGACCTGCACGACAACCGGAGCGACCACTTGTCAATTAACCGGCCTCACGAACGGCCAGCGGGTCGTCGTGACGGTGAAAGCTCGAAATCGTGTTGGCCTCAGCCAGCCAAGCGCAGGGGTTCCGGTGGTGCCTCGGCCAACGGCGCCAACGGCGCCAACTGGCATCACGGTTCGTGGCAGCGATGGGCAACTCATTGTTTCGTGGACTGGGTCTGGAACTGGCGGTTCACCCATTACCGGCTACACCGTGTCGACCTCGCCAGGTGGCGGTGGCTGCACGTCTCTTGGAGAGACAACCTGCACGGTGGTGGGACTGACCAACGGCCAGCGCTACTCCATCGTCGTCACTGCATCAAATGCAGTGGGCAATTCGCTCGCTGCCGTTGGGCCAGCCGGCACTCCAGCCGCCCTTCCAGGACCTCCTCAATCGGTGACGGTCGCGATGTCGAGTGGCAAAGCAACCCTTCGATGGTTGGCGCCAACGGCGACTGGTGGGGCGCCCATCACGTCCTATGTCGTCACGGCTGTTCCGGGACCTGGAACCTGTTCAACCACTGGTGCCCTGACCTGTCAGATTTCAGGGCTGACCAACGGGACGATGTATACCTTCACCGTGGTGGCGAAGACCGCGGTTGGATCAAGCACACCGGTTACGACCATTGGGTATTCCTTCGGCGCAACCGTCGGGAACTACTTTGTCTACCCGGGTGCGAACTTGTCGGGCATTGACTTCACCGGACTTGATTTCGGCACGGTTGATCTCACTGGTGCGATCTTCACCGGCTCGAAGCTCGGTGGGGCGGACCTGTCGCACACGGTGCTGACTGGCGTGGCGTCTGGATCCATCACTGGAACCCCGTCCGCACTGCCAACTGGCTGGAAACTGATTTCGGGTTATCTCGTTGGGCCAGGAGCCAACCTCTCAGGGGCAAATTTCGCTCGCCAAGATCTTTCCGGCGCCAATGTCACCGGTGCCGACCTCAACAATGCGGTGTTCGTCAATGCCAACTTCTTCCACATTGCTTCTGGTTCCATTATTGGCCAACCACTTTCGTTGCCGTCTGACTTTCGTCTCATTGGTGGGTATTTCGTCGGCCCGGGTGCAGACCTCAAGGGCGCTTCACTCAAGAATGCTTCGCTCAACTCAGCCAATTTGGCCAACGTCAACTTCACTGGAGCGAGCCTCAACGGTGCAGCATTGGCCAATGCCTCGATCGTCAATGCCAATCTGACGGGTGCAACGCTGACTGGTGCCAATGTCTCAAGTACCAACTTCACGGGGTCGAACCTGACTGGAATCATCTCTGGTGGCCTGATTGGTACGCCAAACCTCCCCGCTCCTTGGCGAAGTGTGGCGCACTACCTCGTTGGACCGTCAGCAAACCTCACTGGTGCGGATTTCACTGGGGCGGATCTTTCAACCTTCAACCTGACCGGTGCGGTCATGAAGAACGCCATTTTGACCGGGGCAACGTTGACCGCCACCAACTTGACCGGCACCGACCTGTCTGGGGCCACGGTCCAAGGCGCGACCGCGACCGGCATTGTTGGTTTGCCGGCGGCCATGCCAACTGGTTGGAAAGTGGTCAAGGGTACGTTCTTTGGCCCAAACGTTGATCTGACCGGCGCTGACTTGACTGGGGTCGATCTTTCCGGCGTCAATCTCGATGGTGTTCGCTTGACCGGAGCGACGCTCGTTGGGGTGAGTTCTGGTGGCATCACCGGCACGCCCTTTTCACTTCCCCAAGACTGGAAACTCATTGGTGGCTATCTCCTTGGCCCGGCAGCCAACTTGGCCAATTCCACCCTCACCAACCTCGATTTGTCGACGGCAAACTTCACCTCGGTTTCACTTGCCGGAGCAGACCTGACTGGCGCAACCCTCACTGGGGCGATCTCCGGTGGCATCACCGGTGTTCCACTGGCGATGCCAACAGGTTGGCGCCTCTCGAACGGTTTCATGTTGGGCAAGGGCTCTGCCGCGTTTGCTCCAGGCGTTGACCTTTCCGGGTCGGACTTGAGTTCGCTGTCAATTGGTGCGGTGGACTTGACGGGGGCGAACTTGGCCAACGTCAATTTGACTGGTGCAGACTTATCCAAGACCACCTTGACTGGAGTGAAGTCCGGTGGCATTACCGGTCTTGCTGCAGGTCTCCCGACTGGGTGGATGCTGTCGAACGGGTATCTCGTTGGCCGAGGAGCTGACCTGACCGGTGCGCAGTTCTTCAACGCCACCTTGACCAACGCGGTGTTGACCGATTGCAACTTGACCGGTGCAACCTTTGCCAACGCCGCCATGTTGGGCGTGGTCTCGGGCAATGTGATTGGTAATCCACAACTTCCAACGAATTGGACTCAACTCGACGGCGGCTACCTGACTGGACCCGGTGCCAATCTCTCCGGAGCGAAGTTCTCAAATGTTTCATTTGCTGGCCTCAACCTGACGGCGGCGAACTTCACAGGAGCGAATTTGTCCGGTGCCATCTTCACCGGTGCCACCTTGTCGGCCGCTCAGTTCTTCAACGCCACCATGCCCGGGGTCATCTCTGGCGCAGTGAAGGGAAATCCCACGAGCTTGCCAACGAACTGGCAATTTCGCGGTGGGTATTTCATTGGACCGGGAGCAAATCTCATCGGCGCGAACCTGACTGGCGCCAACATTGCTGGTGCGAACTTGACGCTCGCTGACCTGACTGGG
>Ga0114960_10004400_pt1 | contig 10564 bp, 10 predicted proteins | sample C_130625_MF_Meta_FD_92637 | JGI IMG/M metagenome (GOLD analysis project Ga0114960, IMG submission 92637) | Freshwater microbial communities from Lake Croche, Canada to study carbon cycling - C_130625_MF_MetaG | ecosystem: Environmental > Aquatic > Freshwater > Lake | place: Lake Croche, Canada...
TGATTATTTGTTGGTTTTAATGAACTTTGATTTAAGAGTTTGGAGTGCCTGTAGTATTCCACCTGGCATAAATAACACGACAAGTGTGAGAGAGATGCCATAGACCAAAAGTCTTGCATCTCCAATACTACGGAGAAGTTCAGGTAATAGGGTTAAAACAATTGCCCCAATAACTGGACCTATCATAGTGCCCAAACCACCAACAATTGCCATAGCAAGATAAGTAAAGGATTCTGAAACAAGAAAAGCATCAGGTACGAGAGTTCCAACGAAGCTTGGATAGAACGAGCCCGCTAGACCGGCAATCATGGCACCAATACCAAAGGAAAAGATTTTCCAAAGTTTAGTATTGATACCCAAAGAGGCAGCTGAAACCTCATCCTCACGGATAGCTCGTAGCGTATCTCCAATGGGTGATCGTAATATATTGCCCAAAATAATATAGGTAATTAAGGCTACAAATGAGATTAAATAAAATAAATTAACTTGGTTACTAAATTTAATTTCATTTCCCAAAATATTCATGGGAGGCGGTGGCGGAATACCATAAATACCTAATGGTCCAGAAGTCATCGAATCCCAGTTTAGGAGAATTTGATGCAAAATAATGGCAAAAGCCATCGATGCAATAGCAAGGTAATGGCCTTTTAACCGAGTTGCAAAAAAAGCCAATAAGACCCCTACAATACCCGCCAAAAGAGAGCTTGTTGCAACTGCGACCCAAAAACTAAAACCAGCCTTTTTAATCAGTAGAGTCGTTGCGTAAGCTCCAACACCATAGAAGCCAGAGTGACCTAGATGGAGTTGACCTGTATAACCCAAAATCAGGTTCAATGAGATTGCCAGCATGATATTTAAAGCAATCGTAATGAGGACACTTCTCCAATAGGCAGAACCATCTATTAAGATTGGCAAAGCAAGTATCACGAGAACAGTTAGGGCGTAAAATACCCAACTTGGAATTTTCTTTGAGTTGAGTATTAGCTTAGACATTTTCTTCTTTCTTTTCGGCGATGAGACCCGTTGGTTTGACGAGTAACATCACGAGTAGTAGAGCAAATACAACTAAATCAATCACACCTGAGCCAAGGTATTGAGTAGTAAATGCTTCAATCAGCCCTACGAGAAGTCCTGCAATAATCGTGCCTGCCATATTGCCAAAGCCACCGATAATCACAATAGCGAAAGCTTTCACGATCACAGATGCACCTGCAAAAGGAGTGAGAACAAGAACGGGTCCTAACATGGCGCCAGCCATTCCAGCCATCGCTGAAGCGATCACAATCGTCAACATGATTAAAAATGATTGATTAATTCCCATCAGACCAGCAGTTTCGCGATCTTGTGAAATAGCTCGGAGTGCTTTTCCAGTAAAGGTGTATTTCATAAAAAAATAAAGTGCTGCAATTGCACTTGATGCGACAACCACGACTAATAAACTTTGGGTGGTAAAGAAAATTTTTCCAAAACGAATTGTTTCGTCATAAGGACTATTAAATTGAAAGGGAACTGGCCCGAAAAGAACTAAAGCACCATTTTCTAAGAGTACTGAAACACCAATAGTTGCAATCAAGGGTCGAAGTTCATCGCCTCGATTTCGAAGAGGAGCGAAGATGGTTAAATTGACTAAATAACCTAAAATCCCACCGGCAATAAATGCAACGACGATACTTAATAAATAGCCACCACCGTACCATTGCACAAAAAAATAGGCTGCAAAACCACCGAGAGTTACAAAGTCTGCATGGGCAAAATTGATTTGATTCATGACCCCATAAATCAAGGTTAAACCAAGTGCAACCATGACGTATAGGCAACCCATCACAATGCCGTTGATTGCCTGTTGGGCAAACAAGTTCAGAAAATCAGACATATAAATCCTAAATATTGAAAACTAATATTGAAAAGTCCACTTTATTTAAGAAGTGGACTTTTTTAGATGCTAAACCTTACGTTACCAATTTAGTGTTTTCCAACTTAAATCAGGATTAGTTTCAACATAGTGGATTACGGACAAGTTTTGATTCTGACCTGTTGGGCCAAAAGTTATCTTACCTGTGGTTACTTCAACATCTTTCATTTTCGAAAACTCGCTACGAATGGATTCAGAATCCTTCGCACCTCTTTTGACTGCTTCAGCGATGATTAAGATTTGATCATAGGCATGAGCATTAATGTGAGTTGGGACTGCATCTGCGCCATATTTAGCTTTAAAGTTTTTTACAAAATTTTGTACGACTGGACGTTGCTCATTTGGATCGAACTGAGAAATTCTTGTATAGCCAACAGATGCCTTACCAGCTTTTTGATCGAAGCCCCAAGGTACCCAAATTGTGCCAATCATGACAGCTTTTCCACCACCACCTTTAGTGACACCTGCTTGCGCAAGAGCCTGGGCGAGCTTGACGGTCTGACCTTCGAGTGCAGAAACCAACAAGACATCAACATTCCCCATTGATGCAACACGGGTAGCAATCGAAGTAAAGTCACTTACATCATTAGCAAAGTCAATCTTACCCAATACCTTGCCACCATTTGCTACAAAGGTTTTCTCGAAGTTATCAGAAATATCGATTCCAGCATTTGTTTTTACATTTAAAAGAATTGCATTTTTAGCATTCATTTTCTTGATAGCATTGGTAGCAAGACTATCTGTTTGTTGTTGAGCGCTTGGGAAAATTCTAAAAGCGTATTTAAATCCAGATTCAGTAAATTTATTCGTTGCCGAGCCAGCGTTCAGTAAAGGAACTTTTGCCTCTTCTAATACGGACATCGCTGCAAGAGTTGCATCTGAGCACTCTTCACCAATCACCACATGAGGTTTAAATGTTTCGAGCATTCTTTTGGCAACGTTAGTCGCAGGTAAAGGAGCGCATTGGGAGTCACCATATTCAATCGCTAATTTATAGCCATTGATACCGTTCTTATTAATTTCTTCAAGAGCTAAATCAGCACCTTGTTTGCCCATGACACCAAAGTAAGAGCCTGGTCCAGAAGCAGGTAAAAGAGCTCCAACACGCACCACTTTTTCTTGTGCTTGGCTGGAAAAGGACATTGCAATGAAAGCTGAGCCTAGAATAATCCCATTGATATTACGTAGTAAGGCATTTTTTTGAGAAGGAATACGTACAAATCTAAACATAGTGTCTCCAAGTGTTTTATAAAATGTTGTAAAAGTACTTTAGTCCAAATAAATGAAATTAACAAGTAGGTGTAATATTCACAGCATACATAAAAATAAATTGAGACAATGACAATATTGATCACTGGTGGTGCAGGTTTCATTGGACTGAACCTGATTGAGGAATTAGCGTCCTTAGGGAAAACCCTGATTATTTTGAGTCCTAGCCATTTACCTTTACCAATTCAACAGGCTTTTGCACAAAAAAATATTTCCTATGAATATGTTCAAGGAGGAGTGGATCAAGAAGATGATCTGCAAAACCTCTTTGAAACATATAGGATTTCGAAAATTATTCATGCAGCAGCCATTACTGCAGATCAAGGCCGTGAACTTAAGCACACGAAGGAAATTTTAGAGACGAACTTGATGGGTTCGGTCAATATGTTTGAATACGCTTTACGTTACTCCGTTGATCAAATGATCTATCTAAGTTCAGGTTCTATTTTTGGAAATGTGGGTACTCATGACGATGTTATTGATGAACAGACGAGTCCCGTCTTACCTGAAACGGTGTATGGCATTAGTAAGTTAGCGGCAGAAAGACTGGCGATTCGCTATCGTAATACCCGAGGCTTGAACGTCACTACCGTGCGTTTAGGTCTTGGTTATGGGCGTTGGGAATACGATACAGGACATCGCGACACCTTGAGTTTACCGCTCCAAACTTATTGGAGTGCAGTTCGTGGCGAAAGTATAGTCGTTCATGAAGGTGGTGGTACGGATTACATTTATGGCACGGATATTGCAAAAGGTCTTGCTCTGATTTTAGCAAAGGGCCATTCTTTACAACCGCTTTACCATCTTGCGACAGGCAGTATTTGGTCATTGGAGTTTTGGTTACACAATTTAAAAAAACTGTATCCCGCTTTTCAATATAGATTGACTAAGCATATTGAGGAATGCACGATTGGAAAGAATGGACCATTACCTCGATCACCCATGAGTATTGGGCGTATACAAAAGGATTTTTCCTTTCAAGCAGACTATTTAGGACAAAAAGCGTTTGATGATTTTATTCTTCATCAAGAATCGCTTCGCGCCATTGATTAAACGTCGTCATAAAAGCAATATTGATCAACTTAAATTATGATGTCGTAAAATCTAGTGAAATTATAAAAATATTTAAATAGGAGACACAAAATGCCATATGCAAAGACCGACGATGGTGTAAATTTATATTATGAAGAGGCTGGATCAGGCCAAACTTTGATTTTTGTCCATGAATTTGCCGGGGATTATCGTAGTTGGGAAAACCAAATGCGACATTTTGCTCGCTATTTTCGATGCGTTACATATTCTGCTAGAGGCTACTTACCCTCTGACGTTCCAGAGGATTCAAAGCAGTATTCTCAAGAGAGAGCTGTAAAAGATATTCTTGCAATTATGGACCATTTGCAGGTTGAACAAGCCCATATATGTGGCTTATCGATGGGTGGCTTTGCCGCATTGCATATGGGAATATCTCATTCAAAACGATTACTATCATTGGTCATTGCTGGATGTGGCTATGGCGCAGAGCCAGCCAAAAAAGAAAATTTCCAAGCCGAACTGGAAGCAGCGGCCAATATGTTCCTTGAGCTTGGTCCGGTTGATGGTGGAAAAAAATATACCCTTGGGCCAACAAGAGTTCAATATCAAAATAAAGATCCACGTGGCTTTAACGAGTTTGTTGAGCAAATGCTTGAGCATCCTGCAATTGGATCAGCAAATACCTTAAGAGGTGTGCAAAAAATGCGTCCATCTTTATGGGAATTGATTGATGGCATGAAAACTATTACAGTCCCGACTTTAATTATTACAGGTGATGAAGATGATCCATGCCTTGAACCTGCACTATTGATGAAGCGAAACATTCCAAGTGCTTCGCTTGTGATTTTTCCAAAGGCTGGTCACACCAACAACATTGAAGATCCTGATTTGTTTAATCGTAATTTGTCAGATTTTTATTTTACGATTTTGGCAGGGCGTTGGACACTTCGTGATGGAAGGTCTTTAGGAACAGGTATATTGGGTTTTAAATAATTTTTTAACGTTTAGAAGTGCTTAGAAAGGAAATACAATGGATTTGCAATTAAAAGGCAAGAAAGTTTTAGTTACAGGCGGTTCAAAAGGTATTGGTTTAGCTGTTGCTGCGGCTTTTGCAGCAGAAGGAGCTTTACCAATTATTACTTCACGTGACGCGAAAAATCTTGAGAATGGTAAAAACCATATCGAATCGACCTATAAGGTTGCTTGCCAAACTGTTGAGTTAGATTTAGGTGCACCTAAATCTGCTGAGGCACTTTTTGAAAAAATTGGTAATGTAGATATCTTGATTAACAACGCAGGTGCAATTCCTGGCGGAACACTTGCTGATATTAATGAAGAAAAATGGCGTAATGCATGGGAGCTTAAATTATTCGGATACATTAATTTAACCCGTATTTACTTAGCTGCGATGGAAAAACAAGGCTCTGGAGTGATTGGTAATATTATTGGTATGGCCGGTGCTGCGCCAAGAGCAGAATATGTTTGCGGTGTTACAGCGAATGCTGCTTTAATGGCATTTACTCAGGCTGTTGGTGCTACAAGTCATAAAAATGGTATTCGTGTATTTGGCATTAATCCATCTCCAACACGTAGCGATCGTATGGAAAATATGATGAAGGCTAATGCTAAAAACAAATTAGGTGATGAGGCTCGTTGGACAGAACTCACGCAAAAGTTGCCGTTTGGCAGAATGACAGAGCCTGATGAGATTGCACATTTAACAGCGTTTTGCGCATCACCACTCTGCGGTTATTTAAGTGGATCAGTTATTAATGTCGATGGTGGACAGATGTTTGCTCCGGTATAAGAAATTTAAGCCGAACGAATCCCCGCCTTGTGTGGGGATTTTTTTTAGATATTTCTTAAGCTAGGATTTGCAGAGCGTTGTTCTCGAATGAGTTCAAAGCTATAGCGATACCTGTCTTGTGGATGGTGGCTTGTTGTAATTTGAAAAGTTTGCTGATCTTTACCAATATACGAACGCATCACTACTAGTGATGAATCTTGTGAGGTGATTTGTAAAGCCGAGAAATATTTTTTTGGAATGATTTCAGAATAGACCTCAACCTTTGCTCGCAGGATTGCTTCATCGAACATTTCAACAATTTGCTCACTAATTGGAATCGTTAAATGTTTTTTATGTTTGCTCACACCTGCATATTTTGGCAGGATGTAATAGGTCGTTAGACATAGAGGAACTGTCGCATGATTTTGAAACCTGAGTGTTACTAAACGAAACCATTCCATATGTAATGGGCAGTGTAGCTCTTTTGCTAGATCATGATCGGCTTTGATATAACCAGACTCTAAAATTTCGCGCGTCATTATCCCAGGGTAATCTAGGAGCTCATTGACGGAGTTGACGGAGTGAGATAACACTATTTGAGGTTGACTTGCAACCACGGTCGAACCCGTTCGTGGTCGACGCATAATCAATCCCTCATTTGAGAGATTTGTAAGCGCTTGTCGCAAAGTGGGGCGGCTAGCTTTAAAGCTTGCAGATAACTCCTCCTCAGTCGGCAGACGACTGCCTAAAGGATAGACTCCCTTTTGTATATCTTCTCGTAAGCGATGATAAATTTGTAAATGAAGGGGTAGTACTTTTTCAGCCATAACTAGAATTGTATTGCTTTGATCGAATGGCTTGATTATAAATTTCTACCAAAACTCGCATCCACTTTTGCTCCTTCCGAGTTGCTTGCAAGCCGCGCCTCTTCGCCACTGAAAATTAATTCAATTTCGGTACCATCCGGATCTTTAAAAAACAGTTGATATTGATCATTTTCAGGAACTGCGAACTCAACAAATTTAATTCCATGCTGATTTAAAGTTTGACGGTATTGATTAATATCTTTCGTCCAGAGGGCAACATGATCAAAAGCATCTGTTTTTTTAGCATCTGGGGTCGGGCTTCTTGCAGTCGAGATGTGCACAATAGGTTGGTCACCAAGATACATCCAAGCCCCGACTCTACCAAAAGGTGGGCGATAGCCATCTACTAAGCCTAAGATTTCCGCATAAAACTTTCGAGATTTTTCTAAGTCCTGAGTACTGACATTAACGTGAGCAAATCCAAGTATTGGCATCTAATCTACCTCATGTAATTGAAACTTAAACGAAAAAAATCAACCTTATTCTTATTACTATACTACGCTTGTTTTTTCTTGTACTAACAAATACGACTTTATCTTGATTTATTATTTCTATAATAATCAGTTACTTAGTTTTATTAACTTTCTAATTAGGGTAATTACTAGGAAATTTTAATTGAATTGTATTGACAATTGGTAAACTAAAAAATACTATGAATGAATATTCATTCATTTCATTGCAAGCAATATTTTATGAACGCGCCAGAATCCATTATTCATTCAAGCTTATCCCAACCTGCCAAGTCATTCCAGGATGTTTCTTATACCGAGGCTGTGCAGCGAGCGAAGGATCTCATTCCTTTATTGAGTGCTGAGCAAGATCAAACTGAAAATAGAACCTATTTAACCGATACGGTAGTCAATGCTTTGCATGAGAGTGGCTTATTTCGTTATCAACAACCCAAAATATGGGGTGGCATGGAAGTGGATTTTCGAGGCTTTATGGAGATCCCATATTTATTAGGTTTAGGATGTCCATCTACTGGATGGGTATTTGCCAATTTGGCCTCACATAATCGGCAGTTAGCGCAATGGCCGATACAGGCTCAAGAAGATATTTGGGGTGAAAATCCAAATGCCTTAATTGCTTCCGGTGTTGCCTATATTCAAGGGACTGGTCAGCGGGTTGATGGTGGTATGTTGTTGTCTGGTAATTGGGGCTTTTCTTCAGGTGTTGATATCTGCGAGTGGAATATGCTCTCATGCCAAGTTAAAGAGGGTGATAAGACAGTTGATTGGTGTGTTTGTTTAGTCCCAAGAAGTGATTATGAAATTATTGACGACTGGCAGACTATGGGCATGCGTGGGACTGGAAGTCGGAGTGTGAAGTGTCAAGATATATTTGTACCGGCTCATCGTGTTTTATCGATGAATATTCATCATCCTGACCATGAGTTTCCTGGTTTTAAGATTCATCAAAACCCCATGTTTAAAGTGCCAACAAGTTCTGTTGGTGGAAATGGTATTGCTGGTGCGATGATTGCAAATGCAAAAATGATGTTGGAGGAGACAACTAACTGGATAAAATCAAAAAGTACCAGTTATACAGGGGCAAAGATGTCGGCAATACCGACTCTACAAATGAAAATGGCCACAGCAGATGGCAAAATTGAAGCAGCTTATGAATGGTTAACCGCCAATACGATTGAAGCGGAGATCGCCTATAAAAATCATGTTGTATTTGATACATCCACTAAATTACGCTATAAGCGGAATACCGCAATGGCGATGAAGATGGCAAATGAAGCAGTAGATATCTTGCATGAATTATTAGGTGCAAATGGCATCTATGAAAAAAATACTTTTGAGCGCCGTTTTCGAGATTCTCATGCTTCAGCCGGTCACGTCGTTTTTAATTTAGATGCGCAGTTTATTCCTTTTGGGTTGGTGCATCTTGGTGGAGAGTTTAAAAGCCCAACGATGTAAAGCTTTCTTGCCTCCTTCTGAGATAATCAGTGAATGCGATTTATTTTTTGAATGGTTTTAGGAAGCTCATCTAATTAAAAGCTTATCGTGACTCAATTCCCTCTTCGTCTTACCGAATTACTAAACTTGATTCAAAGTGGTCAAATCAATCCTTTAGATTGTCTGCAGGATCAAGCAAATCTGATTCATCAGTTAAACCAACAATTTCCCGTCATTGTAGAGACACTGCCAATCGACGAAAATTTGAGTGGACCATTAAGAGGTATTGGGTTATTACATAAAGATTTGTTCAACTTATACGGCAGAGACCCTGGTTTTGGACATTCACTTGGAAAGAACAATTCTGAGCAAGAAGATGCGCAAGTGATTGCACAACTCAAACTAGCCGGCTGTGGAATTTTGGGTACTCTTGTCATGGCCCCATATGCCTGTGGCGCAACAATGCAAAATCCTTACTTTCCTAAATGTTTTAATCCACTGAATGAAAATTATGCAATCGGTGGCTCATCCAGTGGCTCAGCAATAGCAGTTGCATCAAAAATGAGTTATGTCTCATTAGGTAGTGATACAGCCGGTTCTATCAGAATACCTGCTGCGACGTGTGGGATTACTGGATTAAAGACTACTCAAGGATTAATTAGTCTTCAAGGAGTGACTGCTTTATCTGAGTCTTTAGATACGGTCGGTTTATTGGGCCGATATGCGAAGGATATTGAATTGATTCTTGACGTAGTTGTGAGTCACAGTCTAGAGCCACTTGAAGTCCTGAGTCATTTCAATTATTGGCTACCAAAGGATGTCATGGACGCATCCATTACATCTCATATTACATCTTTTTTATCACGATTTGAACATACTAAAGCAGTTGATATTGTGGAGTATTCTTCTATTAAAGAAGCTGCTGATATTGTGATGGCGTATGAAATCAATCGTAATTATGCAGAAATCATTCAATCATCTGATGGTCCTAAGGGTTTAAAAGCTGTTGGAAAATTAGCTTCTCGAATCAATCAAAAAGACTACGATCACTGTATAGAAACAAAAGAACAGTTGAAGAGTCACTTTATCAATCGTTATTTAAGCTCTGGTTCCTTTTTAATCATACCCTGTATGACGGGATCTATTCCTTTATGGCAGGAAGTAGAAATTGGTCATCCAGAATTTTCTAAAGAAGCTTATTTAAGTTTGTTTCATATGATGGGTTGGGTTAATTTCCTCGGATTACCAGCGATAAGTTTTCCTATCGGCAATGATGATCAGGGACGTCCGATCAGTATTCAGGTGATTGGACGTCCATTTACAGAAAAATCCTTACTAAACTTTGCGAATGAAATGGAGTATCAACTATTTGGAGGTTCTTGCTATATAGATAGCATGTCATCTAGGTGAACACTTGTATTACACTCAATGCTAACAATAAGTATTTCTTATTCTAAAAAATTTCAATTTTCATCTGAAGATAAAGGAATCAATATGAGACTATTCAATATAAAGCTATCAACATTTTTATTGTATTTCTTACTCCTGACAAATACGTTTGTATTTGCCCAATCCATAGAGTCTTATCCAAATAAACCTGTAAGAGTTATCGTGCCGTTTGCACCTGGTGCAACCACTGATTTTCTTGGAAGAGTAATCGCTCAGCATGCCAGTCAGTCCTGGGGAAAATCTGTAGTTGTTGAAAATAAAATTGGGGCAGCAGGACTCATTGGTGTGGATGCAACAGCAAAATCCCCACCCGACGGGTATACACTTTGTGTCTCTACTGGAGCAA
>Ga0114960_10004401_pt1 | contig 10562 bp, 10 predicted proteins | sample C_130625_MF_Meta_FD_92637 | JGI IMG/M metagenome (GOLD analysis project Ga0114960, IMG submission 92637) | Freshwater microbial communities from Lake Croche, Canada to study carbon cycling - C_130625_MF_MetaG | ecosystem: Environmental > Aquatic > Freshwater > Lake | place: Lake Croche, Canada...
CTTTCGTTTCTTAGTAATTTTATTTTTTTTTATTTTGTTGTATTTACTACCACCATAACGATTACTATCATCTTTTTTTATTTCTCTGGATTCATTATCCATATCAGCTATCCAACTGTCTATAGATGTATATCCTTCTGGTAACTCAATATTATCATATAGTTCTGATTCAGTATCTGATGCTAATATTTCATTACGTTTACGCAATAGATATTTAACCATTTTACTATACTGTGCAAATACAGTAGCATTTATATTATAAAAACAACTTTCCAAAAGCATATTTATATAATTAAGATGTTCTTGAGGAGTAGAAAATATTTCTACACAACAATATTTCCCATCAATAAATTTAGGATATAGTTCAGGACCACACTCTGCTGACCCTTCTTTTTCCCAATTATGTAAATAAACAAACGCAGGTATTGCTTTATTTGGAAATTTAGCATTCTTATAAGGAGGCGGGCAACTTTTTTGTTCTGAAATAGAGTCTTCATCAAATCTTACTTTTTTATCTTCTTCTTCTTCTTCTTCTTCTTCTTCGTATGCAATACTTTCTAATCTGGGTCTTTTACTCATTTTATATATATTTATATATATATATGTATATAAAAATATTTTATATCTATTAATTTATATTAATTTATATTAGTTTATATTAATTTATATTGATTTATTTTTACACATTATAATATTTATTAAATAATATTATCATAATATAATAGATAATTAATGTCAGCTACAACAGATTATTTAAGCAAAATAAAACAAATGGATGAACAATTTCAAGGTTTTATTATTATGGCAATTATTTTTATCATTTTAATAATATACATTGGGTATTTAATTTATTTAAGTAGACTAAACAAATCAATGTGTAGTTATATGGATTCTTTATATCCAACTCTAAATGGTCATTTAAAACCTATATCTGCCAATGATGAAGACTGTTCGGGTAATTTATATGATTACTATATTAAAACCGCTTATAACGCGTGTTCAGGAGGATCATATAAAAATAGTTTTGTTGACATTTGTAGTTTAAAAGCAGTTATAAAAGAAGGTGTCCGATGTTTAGATTTTGAAATTTATTCAATAGATAATGAACCTGTTATAGCTACTAGCACCCAAGATAGTTATTATATAAAAGAAACATTTAACTCAGTAAAGTTTTCAACAGTAATGGACACAATTAGTAATTATGCTTTTGCAAGTGGAGTATGTCCAAATCCTACAGACCCATTACTTATTCATTTAAGAATTCAAAGCAATAATCAGGAGATATACACTATAATGGCAAACATATTTAAATCATATGATAGTTTGATGCTTGGTAAAGAATATAGTTATGAAAATTCAGGAGAAAATTTAGGAAAAATCCCACTATTAACTTTTCAAAATAAAATAATTGTAATTGTTGATAGAAGTAATAATGCTTACTTAGATAATGCCGATTTTTTAGAATATGTAAACCTAACTAGTAATTCTACTTTTATGAGAGCATACGATTATTACAATGTCAAAAATAATCCAGATACACAAGAATTAACAGAATATAATAAACAATCAATGACCATTGTATTTCCAGATAGTGGATCGAATCCAGCAAATTCAAGTGCACTTTTATGTAGAAGTTATGGGTGCCAGATGGTGGCAATGCGTTATCAATTGAATGATAACTATCTTGCAGAAGATAATGATTTTTTTAATTTAGCAAGTTATGCTTTTTGTTTAAAACCACCGCCACTGAGATACATACCAGTAACGATACCAGAGCCTACTCCGCAAAATCCAGAATATTCATATGAGACACGTACAGCGGCTACTGATTATTATAGTTTTAACTTTTAGAGCAACCCGTATTGTAAAGTTTGAATTAAAAAAATAGTTGCATTTTCTTTTATATTATAATCTTTCATTGTTTTTTCATCCATCATTGGTGAACCTTGAAATATTAGTCTTTGACAACCTTTATCAATTTTTTGTATATTTTCTATTAAATTTTTCAAAATGGAAACTGTATTATTTTCTTCAATATCAATAAAAAAATTTTTATCATCTAAAGTTTTTATTTTTAATCTCATACTATTATTTTATAAAAAAACTTATAAAAATTTTTATAAATTTTTATAAATATTTACAAAATTAAGAAACTATAAAAATATTCGCAAAACGCTTTATCGTCACAATGCAAATATTTATTCAAAATTTTACTTGCAAATAATTTATTAATAATACCTCGTCTAATTTTCTTATAATAGTAAAATTCATTTATAATATTTTTAAATTTAATAGCAGGAGACCATTGAGCAGCACAAGCCAGACTACTACAACATAAACAATCCAACATTATATTTTTGTGTTTTAAAACAACTTGTTTTATTTCATTTAAAGTTTTGGGTGATTCTAATTTTAAATAAGAAATATATCTTTTATAATTTATATAAACTTGTTTTGGTGCTCTGAATGGATAATTATTACAAATATGAAAAGTAAATATATCTGTCTTTTTATCTAGAACAATATTAATAATTAATACTTCTCCGTCAGACGTTTCATTATTTTCAATATTAATATATGCATTTCCAATTTTTAATTCAGATAGTTCATATATCAACCTTTTTTTTAAATTAGAAGCTATCATAAATTTATTAATTTTATTTAAAATATCGTCGTTAAAAATTTGCGAACTCATATTAATTATTATTAAAATATTGTAATATACTTATACTACAAGATTTTTGTATCAATTTTTTTATAATATTTTTATAATATTTTTATAATATTTTTATAAAAACTTATTTTTTACGCATATTTTTGTCTTAATTCCGGTACCAAACTATTATTACTATTATTAAATGCGGATGTTTTATGTATTCTATGTTTTACCAAAATTTCCGAACAATTATAAAACTTTTTCCCTTGTTTCCATAACCTTAGCCACAAATCGTAATCTTCAACGACAATAGATTGATTATTCCAATAACATAACTCTTTTCTTATAATAGAACTACTATTAATAATTGGATTTACAATTAAAAAATCAAATTTAGATATATCTCCTATTGGAATACTTGGAGTACCATTACTATCACCAAAATAAACACATCTACTACCAATAACATCATAAGATAAATATTCTATTTGTATTTTTAATTTATCTTTGTGCCATAAATCATCTACATCTAAAATTGCAACGTAATCATAAGAACAATATTTAATCATTTCATTTAATGCATTAGATTTGCCTTTTATTGTATAAAAATCATATACTTTAATTTTTGTACTTTTTTTTTCATATTCTTTAGCTATGTTAAATACATCAGAATTTTCTTTATGACCATTTATTCCTATTATTACTTCATATTCTGTAAATGATTGATCTAAAACAGAAGAAATACAATCTTCAATAAATTCAATACCATTATAAATAGGAATAAGAATACTAATCATTATATTATTTATATTTTTATACTTTTATATTTTTAAATTGTTATATTTTATATTTTTAAATTATTTATGATAATAATCTTTGAAACATAAACCAATTATCAAAATATGGATTATTTTCTTTATATAAATTAAATTTATCCAGATTTGATAAAATACAATCAATTAATATTATTTGATCATCTTTTACTAAATAATTATTCTTAAAATATAATTCTAGTTTTGTTTCGTATATTTTACACCACCAATTGATTAACTGTTTATGTAATATAAAAAAACCGCCTGCTACAGATTGTTGATGATCTGGTATTTTAACTATAGGTAACCCAACTTCATTTTTATTAGTAACTATTTGAAATAAATAGTTCATAAATTTGTCATCATTATTAATAATAGCATAATGAATTTTATTACTATCTAATTGTGATATTATTGAATTCTTAGACCAGTTTTTTAAATTATTAGTATGAAGATCATTTGCGCGATTACGAAAATATCCAATATCACACCAACCATAAAATTCAGTATTAAAATATTGTTTTTGAATAGTTTCATTTACAAACCATATTTTTTCTGACCATAACATATTAATTTCCCATTTAACTATATTATTTAATAAAGAGTTTTTAGAATGATTATTTATCCATTCTTCTTTATATTTATAATTATAAAATTCGCAAATAGGTTTTATAACTACTTTAATTTTTGGGTTAATAATTTTTGGAAAATATTGAAAAGTGTTCTCATCTGTATAAATAACTAAATTAAAATTATTTACAATAGATAAAAAATTATTCATCCATTCAAAATAAGTAGAAGAATCAAATTTTGATTTAATCTTATAAAAACAACTAGAAAATGTTATAGACATATTATTATATTATTTATAAAAATTTATTTATTATTTTATAAAATTTATTTATTATTTTATAAAATTTATTTATTATTTTATAAAATTTATTTATTATTTTATAAAATATATTACTATTATAATATAGAGAAAGTATGAAACAAAAAAATGTATGTAAAGATTTAACATTTGCTGACTGTGAACTAGCTATATTACGTATGGCTGTTGATAAAGCAGAAGAAAAAATAGGTAAACGTATTGTAAATTCAGAAGATATTAAAAAAATTATTAAAATAGTAGAAGATTTTATAAAAAAAAAAAATTTAATTTGTTACGGTGGTACAGCAATTAATAATATATTACCTGAATCAGACCAATTTTATAACAAAGATGTTGAAATTCCTGATTACGATTTTTTTACAAATAATGCATTAAGTGATGCAAAGGAGTTAGCCGACATTTATTATAAAGATGGTTTCACCGATGTAGAAGCTAAATCAGGACAACACGAAGGCACATATAAGGTATTCGTAAATTATATTCCAGTAGCAGACATTACTCAACTACCAAAACCAATATATAATTCTATTAAAAAGGATTCATTAAGAGTGAATGGTATATTATATGCACCACCAAATTTTTTAAGAATGTCTATGTTTTTAGAATTATCTAGACCAGCAGGAGATATAAGTAGATGGGAAAAAGTTCTAAAAAGAATTACATTATTAAATAAAAATTACCCATTAACAACAATTAACTGTAATAATGTAGAATTTCAGAGAGAAATGGAAAATAAAGATAAAGAAGATGAAATTTATGATAATGTACGAAATACATTAGTTAATCAAGGCGTTGTCTTTTTTGGTGGTTATGCGGTTTCGCTTTATTCCCAATATATGCCAAAAAAGCTAAGAATTAAACTAGACAAAATTGCGGATTTTGATGTTCTCTCTAATGACCCAGAAACAACTGCAGAAATAGTTAAAGAAAGAATTAAAGATATAGGTATTAAAAATGCAAAAATAATTAAGAGGGAGCCTATTGGTGAACTAATACCAGAGCATTATGAAATAAAGATAGGTAATGATACAGTAGTATTTATTTATAAACCAATTGCGTGTCATAGTTATAATATTTTAGCTATTAAAGGGCAGAAAGTTAAAATAGCTACTATAGATACTATGTTAAGTTTCTATTTGGCATTTTTATATGCAGATAAACCTTATTATAACCAATTTTTAGAGAGAATATTATGTATTTCTAAATTCTTATTTGATGTTCAACAAAAAAATAGATTACAACAAAAAGGTTTACTTAGAAGATTTAGTATTACGTGTTATGGTCATCAAGAATCGGTTGAAGAAATTAGAGCACACAAGGCTGAAAAATATAAAGAGCTAAAAGCAAGTAAAAATAAAGAAGAATTTCAAAAGATATTTTTAAATTATAAACCGGATGATACTAAAATAAAAAAAGATGAGTCTGAATCTGAAATTTCTAAAGATAATGTAAAAAATGTTAAAAATGTAAAGAAAGGTACTAAGAAAAAAGGTAAAAAAGATATAAAAGGTAAAAAAGATATAAAAGGTATAAAAGGTAAAAAAAATAAAACATTTAAAAATCTTTTTGAAAATTTTAAACGCTGAAATTTATTATTATCTAGAACCAAAATTATAAATACCGAAACAAAATATTAAGAAATAATATTTTTAGTGTGTTTTTGTCTCATTTTTCTTTTTACACTGTGTAATATAAGTTAACTATTTATTTAGTAGAAGTAACCCATAGAAGATGTTACTAACAAGCTGTATATGTTTATATATAAATATATAAATATATAAATATATAAATATATAAATATATAAATATGATTAAAATAACACATAATGCTGGTTTTTTCTCTTGTTGCTCTGTAAAACTAGATAAAATTGTATATTTTATTAATTTAAATAAAAGATTACCTGATATTGTAGATAGTTCTCAACAATTTGAATTATATAAAAATGATAAAAATAAAGACAAAGATATTACATTTGATTATTTTGAAAATTATAATAATATAACAGATGTTAATATTATATACCCTATAAATTATAAAGAGACGCACCAATTTAAAAATTATAATGATTTAGACTATACGTGTATAACACCGTTAATTAAAAAATATTTTTCTTTATCTGTTGAAATAAATAAAATTGTTAATAATATAAAAAAAAAATATAATTTAATTTATGAAAATATTTGTGTATTATTTTATAGAGGAAATGATAAAAATACAGAAACACAAAAATGTGGTTATAATGAATATTTAAATTATGCAACACAATTACTAAAAGAAAATCCAAAAATAGTTTTTTTAATCCAAAGCGATGAAACCGAATTTATAGAATTTATGACAAATAAATTTCCAAATAATTCTTTTTATTTTAAAGATGAAATAAGGCATATGGTAAAGTGTAATTCTACAGTTGATATAAAAATGAGAGATCTAAATTACGAATTTTCAAAAAAATATTTAGGTATAACAGTTATAATGTCAAAGTGTAAATATATAATTTGTGGCAGTGGTAATTGTGATCAATGGATAATGTTTTATAGAGGAAATAATAAAAATGTAATTCAAAATTTAAATGGATCTTGGTATAACTCTGCATTTTAAACCTTTTCAAAAAAATACTTAAATATAAATAAATAAATAAATAAATAAATAAATAATATATATGCCATTTATTACTTTTATTTATAAAGTTGGAAAAAACTATAAGAGATATTATGGTAAATATTGTTTTGATTATATTTCAGATGACCACGACGGGTTAGATAATGAAGTGAAATATATATTAACAAAAGGATTAAATGCATATAGAAAAAAAAATAATATTCAAGAGTTAAAATCAAAACTTATTATAGGTATATTATCTTTTTCATCAAACAATATTATTCCTACTTATTCAACTGATAATGAAATTAAATGTTTTGATTTTTACTATAATTATGATAATAAAATATATATTAACGGAAAATTAATATAAAATGGGCATATTTGAAATGTAAAAGAAATCACCCACTTTTTGAAATAAATAAAAATAAAAATAAATAATATATATTTATACAGGTTTTTGATACTCATATACTTCATTATTATTCTCTTGAAATGTAACAGATTTTTTTTGATTTGTTAAATAACTGTATAAAAATATACCGCCAATTAAAAAAACAATACCAATTATGAAATAAATATTAGTCATTTGGTCAGCGCCCGTGCTAGTGTCAGCACCCGCGCCAGTGCCTTCAACCAAATCTGTTGTAGATGATATAATATCATTTAAAATATTTGCGCTTTCTAAAGAAAATGCTGTATCTGTAATATCAACCGAGTCCATTTTTAATAAAATAAAATATAAATAATATAGTTTTTTAACTTATATTATTTATAAACAATATGTTTCCAACAATACAATAAAAATATCACTAAAAATCTTTGATGCCAATTTATAAATTATTGTATCTTTTAAATCATTTGATAAATATTTTTTTAAAATTAATATAAAATAAATAATATAAACAAATAATTGTTCAATTAAATTTTTTACTTTATAATATGACCTATCTATTATTGACCAATCATTTACATAACTACACATTGAAGTTCTGCTTTCTTTAATAAAAAAATTGTGTATGTCTAGTAATCCAGCAAGAATACGATGAAAATTCGTTTTTTCATTTTTAATATTTATCATTCCAAATATTTTATCACTACTAAACAGCTCTAAATAAATAACCTTTGAGTTTTTTTCTGGAAGTAGTATATGTGGACTAATGCCGTCTAAATATTTATCTTTATAAAGTAAATCACCGTTTATCAAATATGGAAAAAAAAACGATTTAAAAATTGTATTGATTAAATTATTATAACTGTTATAAGTAGATGTAACAATTTTTTTACATTTTTTAACATTGTTATACGTAATAAATAGTTTATTATTTATTTTTTCACAAACATTTTCTTTAAAACATTCCGAAAGATATTTTTTAATATTTTTTAAGCATTTTAAAGTATAATTTTTTTTGAAATTTGCATTAACTACTTCGTAAAATTTAGAAAATAAATGTAATCCATCTACTAAATATAGATATCCAGCAATAGCACCAACACTACAACCAGATATACGATTAATACGAATATAATTACGATTTTCCATTTCTTTTAAAAAATATAAAGCACCTATAATGTAACTACCATTAAAGACACCGCCATCTAATATTAAGTCTATTATTAAAGGGTTATTACTATTTTTTAAAGTATTAGGTAAATTTTCAATTAATTTATTTATATATTGTTCAATCATTTATTATGGTTTATTAAAAAAAATATTATTTAAAAACTTAAAAATTAAAAAAAATATTATTTAAAAACTTAAAAAAAATATATACATATATATTATAATGTCAACTATTAATGCTAAAGAGACTATTGTTGTTGATTCTTCTTATAATTTTATTGTTGATGGAACACCATATGCGAGTCCTATTATTTATCCGGTTACAATTGTTAATTTAGATCCTAGTTCTGGTAATATTGTAGTAACTTTTAACAATAATATAACATATAATAGTGCAACTAATTATTTTATTTGTGGTTCAAATAATATTAGTTTTGACGGTTCAAATAATTCTATAACTTCTATAGCTTTATATAATATATCAGGTTGGCTTGGGTTAATACAAAATAATGGAGGGAAATATTATATTAGAATTCAAAATATAGGAATTACTGCTAACGGCAGTACTAATCTTTATTATGATTCCTCATCTGGCTCTGGCTCTGGTTATTTAACACAATCTGGGTTTGGAAGTGGATCTACAGCACAAAATAACATCATAAATAATTGTTATAGTACAGGACCTATATCAAATAATTCAGGTGGTATTTGCGGTAGTTCAACTTCTGTAAATGGTCAATTAACTATAACAAATTGTTATAGTACAGGAAGTATAGATCAATATGGTGGTGGTATTTGTGGAAGGTGGTCTGGTTCTGGGATAACTCAAGCTAATGCATCAAATGAAATTTTAATTATACAAAATTGTTATAGTACAGGAGAAATATCTGGATTGGGAGCAGGTGGAATTATAGGGTCATATTCAGGTGCAGGAGTAGGTGGTAATTGTTTAATAAATAATTGTTATAGTATAGGAAATATAACTGGCGGAGAAGCAGGTGGAATTACAGGTTCTAGCTTCGGTAGCACTAGTGGAATCGTTACTATAAGTAGTTGTTATAGTATAGGAGATATTGGAACATCTACTAATGTAGCAGGTGGAATTACCGGTTCTAATACTGGATATAATAGTGGTCCAATATCAATAATTAATTGTTATAGTACTGGAAATATTTTTAATAACAGTTTTGGAATTGTTGCAGGTAATATTGGAGGTACAAGTGTATCTATAACTAATAGTTATTGTTTAAATGGTTCTTTGATTGATACTAGTGGTACTATATTATATTGTTATCAAGCTAACGGAATTTGGACAGATGCATTAGCTAACACCGATTTATCGAGTAATACTGTTCCACCAAATCAATATACCCAAGGAACTGTTTGGACTTCAGTTCAAGTAGATACACCATATTTATTATCATCATTTAATAATATTAGAACATATAATCCAAATAAAGATGCAATATATTCTACTAATGGTACTACATATAACTCGTCTGCTGGAGTATTTACAGCACCGTATACTTATAATTTATTAAGTGTTAATAATACAGTTCCACCAAGTAGTCCTAGTATAAGTATTAATAGTGTATCCGGCATTTTAACATTTGTAGATTTAACTTATACTGCAACACAAAATCAATATTATGTAGAAAATGTTTTTGCAACACTTATATCTAATAATTCTTATTATGGTTATAACTTTAATACTTTTACACTTATATTGCTAGATTCTGTTATAACTTCTCCTAGCACAATATATATTAATAATACGCAATATAGTCTAAATGGCACGAATTATTTTGATCTACCAACTTTTCCAATAATAATTAAAAATTCTGCACCTACTTCAGGGACTCTTACAGTATATTTTTCACAAGGAATAACATATAGTGATAGTAATAAGTATTTTATATGTGGTACAGATAATATTACGTTTGATGGTTCAAACAATTTAGTAACTTTATCAAATGCTTACTACTGGAACGGATTAATACAAAATGGCACACCCGGTGTTAATGGTAAAAATAATATTA
>Ga0114960_10004403_pt1 | contig 10555 bp, 7 predicted proteins | sample C_130625_MF_Meta_FD_92637 | JGI IMG/M metagenome (GOLD analysis project Ga0114960, IMG submission 92637) | Freshwater microbial communities from Lake Croche, Canada to study carbon cycling - C_130625_MF_MetaG | ecosystem: Environmental > Aquatic > Freshwater > Lake | place: Lake Croche, Canada...
GCAAGTAGTACTAAGAAAGTTCGTATTGAATTAACCGCAAAAGAGAAGATTCATTTAAAGAGACGAAATAAAGGTACTAGAAAACTAAGATAAACCATATAAACATTTTGCGAGTTAATATAATAATCCTAATTATGGATTCGGAATTTCCGCCTCTAGAAACTAGCGTAGATTTATCTAGTTTCTTTCAAGAAGAACTAGTTTTTCTCTATTTTAATTCTACACGTAAAACCAATTCTGAATCACTTGAAACTATCCGAGATCATTTATCAGAAGTTCTCTCTACTCTTAAAAAAGAATTAGTTCAAAATCGTAGACATGGAAATGCCGATTCTGATTTTTTTTATATAGAATATCTAGATCTCATATATAAATTAATAGCAAATACCAGAGATATTGCTGGTGGGAAAGGAGAACATGATTTGTTTTATATGATGATATATGAACTTTACTCTACTTTTCCTACGTTAGCTGTTTATTTATTACATAATTTGACTACATTTGGTTGTTGGCGTGATATAAAATATTTGTGTAATTATGTTCGTGATAAAAAAAATAGTCTAGTGAAAACTAGTGGATTAATTTTTGTATGTATTGACTTGGTAAACAAACAGTTAAAAAAGGATATTGAATCATGGAAATTTTCTGTAAATGCACATTCTCGAAGTCATGTATCTAATGTTGCAAAATGGATTCCGCGTGAAAAGAAGAGATTTTACTGGTTGTTTGATATGTTAGCAATTGATTGGTCAAATAACTATGGTCGTTGGAGAATAAATGATCTAGTTGGTGATACTGATAGTCCAAGTTATTTTCTAGCTATGAGAAAAATACGCATGGAATATCGTAAGATTATTTCAAAGATGAATAAAAATTTAGATACGACAGAGATAAAACTATGTTCCGGTAATATTGTAGAAATTGATCCTCAAAACGTTTCCAAATATACAATCATGAAACAACCCCGGCTCTTTTTGTCAAGTTATTCCACTACAAATCTAATCGATTTTGATAATCCTTTGAATGAATTCGATAGAATTTGTTTTTCTAATAAATACATTCAAAACATAATGAATGAGAACCCGGTTTTATCAAATAATGAAACCTACAGTATTGTTCAATTACCAATATCTCATTTTATTAAAGAAGCATTACGTATAAATAAAATAGATGACGAATGTAGATATAAGATTAATGAAAGAGGATTATTAAATAAAAAATGGCAGGTATTTTCTGATAATTTTAATTATAAATCAGAGAACATATTGCCTATTATTGATTCTTCTTTTCAAATGATGTCATATGATGCGGAATCCTTTTACTATTCTGTTGGATTGGCTATTTTGACTGCTGAAAAAAGCTATTTTGGAAAGCGAATTTTAGCCTTGGATAATTTATCTACCTGGATTAATTTTTCAGAATGTCCTGATATTTGTTCCATTGTTAAAACTATTGATGAAGCCATAAGTTCTCAACGTAATACTTCTTTATCTGTCGAACGTGGAATTGATATGATCGTAACTGCTTTATCAGAATCAAAAGCTATAATAAGAAATATGAAAGTGGTAATATTTTCAAATTCTCTCTCATGTAAAATAGATGTTTTTTATGAATATTTTTGTAAGCAATGTTCTACGCTAGGTCTTCATGTTCCTCATTTGATATTTTGGAATATGTCAAAAACGGATATTTGCTCAATACCTTCTTGTTATAAAAACATTACTATGGTATCTGGGTTTTCAGGGGTTTTGTTGAAACATATTCAAAAAATTACATTTAATCGATCTGATTATTCTTATGAAATGATTACTAGAATATTACACGACAAACGGTATGATATTTTTAGTTTGTATTTACACCGTCTCAACAACTTTGATGGCATAAATGAGTAAAGGTAAAGTTTTAAAACATTGCATTAATTGATACTATGTTTGTTGATGGATCAAAACTTGAGTAACGTATTGCTTCATTATTTTCGTAAAGCATATCTTCACTATCAGGAATTCGGAAAACGATTTGCTCTTCAATCTCATTATTAAACCTGAAAAGTAATTTCCCCCCCATAAATCTGTTGTTTTTTTCAAGACAATCCCCTCTATCCATATGATGCATTGTTTCCGAAGAATTATATATTTGTTTATTCGTCATCATTCTTAAAACCACATCATTAAACAGTGTCGGACCTGTTGCTACAAAAATGTTTTTTTCTTTATTTTCTATTCTACTTATCATTTCCCCTATTATGTTTAACAAAATAGGATGTTGTGGACGAATTAAGAAGCAGAATTGTTCTAAGTTTTTTTCACCATTTACGAAAAAAACAAACTCGTTGTGTGTATCTGTTATATTTTTTAGATCCGTATTTATTGATGCATCTAGGTCTAAATATACTCCACCATATACATAAAGCGCTATGTATCTTATAAAATCCCCTTTTGCTGCGCCTAATTTTAATTGGAGGAATGCATTCAATGTTCTCTCTGAAAAATGGGTTTTTATAATTTCGATTCCTTCTTTATCTGTTATTAAGCGGTAGTCATATTCTGGGTTTTTTTTCAGTATTTCTATTATATTTTTGTAAATAGTGGGATGGATTTTATTTGTATAATAGGTCTGGATAATGGTCTTTGGTATCACTTGTTTAATGTTTGTGTGTGTAGTTTCGTTTTTGTTTGGGTGGGTTGATTTTATAAAAATAGGAATATCTACGTAATTGGACATTTTGTATATATAAAAAAAATATAAATATTTGAACATTTTAACATTTTTATTCGCATACAGTATTGAGCGATACTCGGATATTATAGAACCTGTTTTTGTAGATTTTCTTATACTTATTGATAAGATCCTCTACGTCTGTTCTAGAAATTGCCTGCTCATTTGTTTGAAGTTCTTTGAGTAGGGTTTTTTTATTTTCATTCAAATAAATAGTAAAACTTTCTGCCGGAGAAACCTTACTAATACTGATGTCTTCATTATCCTTTGTTTTTTTTACATGCTTGTTAATTTGATCATGAATATGCTGATCAATATTCTCTAAAATTGATTTATCCACAGTTTCATACTTTTTTCGATCTTTCTTCTCCTTAGTATCTTCTGTATTATTTGACTTATTCCGGTAGTAATATCTGGCGCTTTTAAACATCTTATCTATTACATCCCCCTCAAATCCGTCGTTTCGTAGACGTTTTATTTCCTCGTTTATTAGAGGCTTTATATCCTCATCTTCTATCCACTTTTGCCAGTTTTCTTTGAAATCTTTACGGCCATCGTGCTGATGCTTTTTGGCAAACTGGTTCAAATACTCTACAATATGTTCAGCCATGACAAACCTATAGGTTTTTAGAATTATTTTCTTTTGGTTCTCCTCCATTTTGCTAAGTTTTACTGGTTAAATTCTTATGTTTTAATTAATTTAATAAAAAATTAAAAAGTATTCAATTTTTTATTTGCGTGTTTTTCTTATTTTTCTGGTTTTTCTATTTCTTTTATTTCTCTTTTTACTACCCTTTTTTCCGCCTTTTTTGCTGTATCCTGATCTGTTTCTGAGAGGTATATAATCATCTTCATCATCTGGATCGATGGTATTTTCCCCTATTTCTCCATGTTGTGAATTCATAAAAATAAGTTCTCCGTTTTCATTTCTTTTTTTAAATTTTCCTACTAACATTGATCCCAGTTTGTATTCTCTTCCTACTATTAACTCCGTGTGTCTTACCATTTATATTGTGTGGATATATTATTGTGATTTTTTATCAAAAGCTTCTATCAATAATTACAGGGTTCTCTTTTTCGGCAATAAATTCATTAATTAGAAAATCATATATTTCTAAATATGTTTCATTATCATGATATTGGCGACATGTGTAAATATCGATTGCGACATAGTTATTTTCTGGGAACGTATGAATAGAAATGTGAGATTCTGATAGTAGATAGATTGCCGTAAATCCTTGGGGTTCGAATTCATGGCTTGACTTTTGAAGAATTGGATAGTTATTTACGTAACAAATTATGTCTAATAGTTCTAGAATTTTCTCTGGATTATTAAGAAGTTCTTGGTTCTTAATATTCTTTATATCACAAATCATATGTTTTCCTGTTGACATTTCTATGTAATTATTTGTTTTATTTTGTTTATCAGAAAAACGCAACATGTTTTTATGTCATGGCTTTGTATAAATGGTGGAAAGCCCTTTTGCAAAGCATGGTTCGGGTTCCGGTTCGACTTTTGTCCTCTATTTAGAACCTATTTTAAATCCTTATTTTAAAACTTATCAAAATATTATTACTTTAGATCGAATGCCTAGTGGGGTTTTGGCAGATGTGGTTGGTTTGGTAAATTTACCTAAGCTAAGTCCTTTTCAAGAGGCAGGAGTCTTCTCTGCTCCTTATTATGGTCGTGGGTTGACTGGATCTTGTGTGAATGTACTTTTGAGATATCCTAAGTCGGCTGGAGGATTTAGCTGGAAAAATACGGATACGTTTATGGGCGCGGATGATATCCCTTCTGTTTTAGGTTATTTGAAAGCCAATGGATATAATGTGGATACGGATATGACGAAGATGCTTTTTAAAAGTCGGGCGATGGTTGGAGGGGTATCTGATAGGCGTTTTTCTGGGGATCGTAAAATGATTTGTATGGTTAATTAGGCCAAATTTTAAACATTTGTTTATTATATATTAGTTAACAAACAAAATGTCTTATGCTACTTCTATTTATTGTACAGTATCTGGTAATAATTATAACATGTACTTTGACCCAAGAACTAGTATTTTGTATGGAGTGGGATATTCTTCATATTACTGGTATGTTAATAATAGTTCTACAGTTCCCAATCCAAATACTGTAAATACTTTTGCGCCTACTAATTTTATTTACCCTATGGGAATAATGGTTGATAAAAATGGAATTATATATCTCACAGATCACATAGTTACTTTTAACGTATACACAATACCAAGTGGATCTACAACAGGTACTGTTTTGTATAGTGGTATAACTGGCAATTATGGTTGGGGTATTATATTTGATAGTAAAGGTAATTCGTATGCAAGTTCATATAGTGCGATAGTGCAAATTACTCCAGGTGGAGTAAAAACTACACTAACTTCTACTAGTGGTCGCCAATTAGCAATAGATTCAAATGATAATTTATATACATCAAATGGAAGTTTACCTACAAAAATTACAGTAAATTTTGCCAATTTTGCAAATTCTACAGTTACAACTTATAGTGCTATTGCAGGTGGGCTGTCATTAGAATTTAATCATTCTAACGGTGGTATAGCATTAGATGGACTAGGTAATATTTATGTGGGAGATTATGGCCGTTCTAGAATTTGTAAAATTGATGTTAATAATAATAACACTGTAACTGTTATTAATGATAGTAGTAGCCCTACTCCAGTACCAGATCGTATTACTGGGCTAGCTATAGATAATGTTAGAGGTTATTTGTATGCAGCAACTCTTGGCAATCAAAATGTTTATCGCATTACTATACCTATTACTGCATCAATAGGTTATGGAACTGTTAGTGTAAATTCCACCAGCGCCGTATCTACTTTGGCTACAATAGGATCGTATTCTTTGCAAGGTTTGGCTCTTGATAATGCTGGGAATATTTTTACTACTTCTAATAATACGTTTAATAAAATAAATCTTACGTCAAAACTCGTCACTTCCACCACAACAAGTCTTACTTCTATAAAAGGAATGTTTTTTGATAGGAATTATGCTAATTTATATGTTGCGAATACTACTTCGATTTATTATTCCAGTAACTTTACTGCTGCTACACCCACCTTTAATCTGTTTTCTCCAACATCAGGCACTCCTTCATTTAATGGCGTTAATAACATAGCTTTTGATAGTACTGGTAATATTTATGTTACTAATTATGTTTCTGGCGGAAAAGGTTCTATTCGTAAATTTACTTCAGCTGGCGTTGAATCACCTCCTTATTCATCATCTGGAGCTACTTCCTTTTCTAATCCTTTTGGTCTTGCAGTTGATTCTGCTGGATTAATTTATTTTACTTCGACTGATATAGGTGCTCCTATTTATAAATTAAACGGTGCTGCTAGTAGTTTTACAACAACTATATTGGGTGCTAGTGCTAGTCCTGCTATTGTTCCTTCCGCAAAAATGGGTCTTACGTTAGACAGTACAAATAATATATTCTTTTGTGATGTCGCGAATTTTTTAATTCGTAAAATTGATGCCACTAGTGGAGCAGTTACAAATATAGCTGTATATGCAACCCCATATTATAATCAACTTCAATATATAGCTACTGGAAGCGATTTGTACATTACTGATTTTTTAAGTAATAGTGGGGCTATTAGAAAAATAGGAAGTAATACTACTTCTACTCCTCTTACTTTAAATTACGGAACAGTTACTGTAAATTCATCTAGTGCTGTAACTACTTTGGCCACTATAGGATCGAATTATTTACAAGGTTTGACCCTGGATAACGCAGGAAATATTTATACTACTTCTAATAATACGTTTAATAAAATTGTTATTGCATCAGGAACTGCCACATCTATCACAACAACTCCAACCCTTACATCTATAAAAGGAATAGTTTTTGATAGTGGATATGCTAATTTATATGTTACGAATACTACATCAATTTATTATTCAAATAATATTACTGCAGCTTCACCCTCATTTACTCTGTTTGCTACAACATCAGGCACTCCTTCATTTAATGGTGCTAATAATATAGCGTTTGATACTACCGGTAATATTTATGTTACTCATGATTATGGTAATGGTAAGGGTGGTATTCGAAAATTTAATACAAATGGTACTGAAATTTCTAATGCTTATACTTCCGCTGCTTATTCTTTTTCTAGTCCTTTTGGTCTTGCTGTAGATAGTAGTGGATTAATTTATTTTACTTCCGCTGATTCTGGTGCTCCTATTTATAAATTGAGCGGTGCAGCCAGTAATTTTACAACAACTATTTTGGGAGGTAGTGCCAATCCTGCTATTGTACCTTCTTCAGTAATGGGTCTTACATTAGATAGTACTAATAATATATTTTTTTGTGATAATGCAAACAAATTGGTACGTAGAATTGATGCCACGACCGGAGCAGTTACTAACATTGGAATTCTTAATATTGGTTTTAATTATCTTCAATATATAGCTACTGGAAGCGATCTCTATATTACAGATTTTTTAAGTAATAGTGGGGCTATTAGAAAAATAGGAAGTAATACGAAGAGTTTTTTTAATGGATTTACTACTGGTGGTATAGATGTTATAACCAGGTTTAATACTTTGCAAACAAAAGCGGCACCTTCTTATTATTCATATGGACCACCTTATGGTACTATAAGTTTGTATCCTTGGCCGCCTAGTGGTAATACTACTTATTTTTATAATATGTCAACTGATAAAGCTGGTAATGTGTATTTTGGTGGATATATTGGAAATTATGCAGGCGTTTGGAAATTAGCTCCTGGTACTGGTACAACACCTACACTTATAACTAATAGTATTGCAAGTGTAATGGGTGTTGCGGCTGATGCTGCAGGTAATATATATGTATGTAGTTACAATGGAACAAGTACTAATCAAATTTATAAAATTGCCGCTGGCACGTTAGCCATTACTAATATTGGTACTAGTTTTACATGGACGAATCCTTGGGGAATAAATGTCGATTCTGTAGGTAATGTATGGGTAGCTAACCGAGCTGGTAGTTCGTGTAATGTTATTCTTACAAATGGATCTGTTCAAACTATTTCTCTTCCGGGTGGAGCTCCATTCGGAATAGCTATTGATTCTAATAATAATGTCTATGTAAACGGAAATAATACTATTTATTATATTCCTTATGGAACATACACTGCTACTGCTTTGTCATTATCTCCTAATCCTGCATTTAATGCTGTTTATTCATTATTAATAGATGCTGCTAATATTCTATGGGTAGGTGACATAGGCACCTATAATGTTTATAGAATAGATACAACTACGTTAGCTATTACTACTGTTTCTACTGCTACTACTCCTGCAAGTCGACCGGTCGGCTTTACTATTGCAAATGGTTATTTGTACTATGGTAATGATTTAAACACTATTGGTATTTATTATTTGTCTCTTACTGGTACTGCGTATGGAGTTAATGGATTTAATTATTATGCCAGTACTGATAGCGGAGTCACTTATACATCTCTTTATAATGGAACACTTGTTTCTACTACTGGGTTTACTTTTAATGGAGCCGATATAAGCCAGCAACTAGTTCCTTATTTTAGTGGAAGTCAAGCTGCTTCTATTGGATTAAAATATGGTGGAAATGATTTTAATGCCTTGTTTTTACCTGTTAATTCTGCCGTGCCTGTTATTCCAAATGCGATTTCTACATTGGCTTATGTTGCTAGTAGTGTTACATTAACTACTGCTAATTTTACATTTAATACACCTACAGCTCCCAATTTATATAGCGGTCTTGTAGCTAATTACTATTACCCATTTTACTTAAATGGATCGACTACTGCTTCTAATAATGCTCGCGTAACTGCTGGTGCATCTTCAATGACTATGCAAATTTATTCGCTTGTGTCTAATACTAATTACGCAGTAAAAATAACGGCGAATGTTGCAAATCTTGCTGGTGCTGTTTTACAGAGTTCCCTATCTAATAGTATTAGTATTTTGACTGTTCCTGATGTTCCGGTTTTGACTCTTATTACACAAACTGGTACGAGTACTTCTATTACTGTGTCAGTTACACCACCTAACGGTAATGGAACAATAACTAGTTATAGTGGATATGCCAAGTTAAATGGAGCAGGAAACAATCTTACAAGTAGTAATACTAGTTTGACCAGTAATAATTTTGTATTTACTGGATTAACTGCTGCTAATCAGTATTACTGTTATTTATCTGCAAGTAATTCATCTGGTACTGGAAGTTATACAGCTGCATCTATTTTGTATACAGTTCCTGATCCACCAACTTCATTAACTTTTCAACTAAACTACCCCCCTACTATGACTAATACAACATTTAGTTTTGTAATTCCTACAGGAACAGTTAGTGGTTATAATTTCTATGTTAACCAAACAACTACTGCATGGGAAAATTTTTATTTTATTGGTGATGAAGGAACCAGAAAATTCTACTATCTTACTAATTTACCTACTCCTGGAACTGCTTATACATTATACGTTGATGCTTTTAATAGTGGTGGTAAATCAACTAATGTTAGTACTGCTGTTTATACATCTCCAAGTGTATCTATATATTCCGTTAGTTCGGCTAATGTTTCATCATCAACTGATATAACACAATGTAATACTACTACGGCTAGTTTTAATGTTCTTACAACTGGTGCTGCTACATCATATGTAGTCTATGTTAATGAAGTGGTCGGTAGTGGTTCTATTTCTGGATCAGTTTATACAGTTACTGGATTAACAAATACCACTACTCAAAACACATCAATTTATTTGGTAGCTTCTAACAATGGAGCTCTATCTGTTAAATCTAACACAATGACTATGAAACAGCTTTCGTTTTTTATTAATAGTGTAACATATAATTCTGTAAGTTCAACACTTACTGTTAATTTAACATTTACTGGTACTCTTACTAAAGCTAATTTTACAACTTATTATTATGCTATAAATGGAGTTGGTCCCACTGGTGGTGATTTGCCTATTTCAAATGTAACGCTTGTATCAGGTAGCGATTATAATATATCTATTCCATCAGCTGGAACAATTACTACTGCTGGTGCTGTAAATTATGTAACGATTAATTTTAATAATTCAGGACCAACTAACTACAATACATTTTATTATTCTAATTCAAGTGGACTGAGAACCGTTAGTCTAAACTTTTATCCACCTTCTTTTGATGCGAGGAGTGAAATGTGGACAGGACAGGGTAATCTTATTATGGCCAGATCTCTTGTATGGGCTGCCGGTGGAAATACATCAGGTCCATTACGTGTATTATTTCTTCATGCTTATACCAATACATCTTCTTGGTCTGTTGATGTAAAAAATAAAGTTACATCCTATATATCTAGTAATTTCCCTGCTATATCTCTTACGTTTAATATAATTAACAATGAGGCACCAGATGCATCAAGTTTGACAAGGCAAAATTATGATGTAGCAATGGTTTCAACTGATAATGGAGCTGGCGCAAATTGGGGGACATCTTTAAATTCATTCGCACAAGCTAAAGGAGGAATTGTTTTATGTGCATTTGCTAATAGTAATAATGTGCCTGTACCAAATTTCTCCTACTCTTCATATTCACCAATTCAGACATATGCTGCCTCTGTTAGACTTTCTGGTGATGTAAACTTGAATACTTCTTCTATTGTTCCACATTTTATTACAACTGGACTAACAACATTTTATGCTGGTACTGGTCTTTATGGTGTTACTGGATTGTCACTTAATGCTAGTGCTCAAAATCTCGCATCCTACAATAGTGGAACGTCTTTAATTGCTATTCAAACATTTGCTTAGTAAATGTTAAATTCTATCTCATTATGTTTTTATTAATAA
>Ga0114960_10004406_pt1 | contig 10550 bp, 10 predicted proteins | sample C_130625_MF_Meta_FD_92637 | JGI IMG/M metagenome (GOLD analysis project Ga0114960, IMG submission 92637) | Freshwater microbial communities from Lake Croche, Canada to study carbon cycling - C_130625_MF_MetaG | ecosystem: Environmental > Aquatic > Freshwater > Lake | place: Lake Croche, Canada...
GAATAACGTATAAACAAGAAGAAGAAAAAGATATAAAAAAAAAGATATGTTATTTACCCCTAAGAAAACAAAGTATAAAAAAAAACAAAAAGGTAAAAGATTAAATAGAATAACAAAAGTTTGTTCTTTATATAGACTATCTTTTGGTAGATTAGGATTAAAATCAATGGAATTTGGTCATTTAACATCTATACAAATAAATGCTATAAGACAAACAATTAATAAAATAATTAAAAAAAAAGGAAAAGTTAAAGTAAATATATTTCCTAACACTCAAATAAGTAAAAAACCTTTAGAAGTTCGAATGGGAAAAGGAAAAGGTAGTGTTAATCGTTGAGTATTTAAAGTAAAAACAGGACTGGTCTTATTCGAAATCGAGACATTTGCATTAGATATTGGAATTAATGCTCTAAAAGTTGCACAATATAAAATTCCAATTAAAACTAGAATAGTCATTTATAAGTAAAAACATTATGTCACAAAAAACATTTTATACAAATCTAATTTCTCTTAAGCTACCTGAAATGAAAGCAATAAGTTCAGAAATATATAATAAAGGTCTAATAAGAAAAGAAAAAAAAGATAAAATTAGATTAGTAGATAATAATTCTCTTATTTCTCATATTTTTGTCAGACGAAAAAAGTTTGGACGTGGAAATTCTATTAAACTTTTAAAAACTACTTTACAACATAGAAGAGATCATTATTACACTGCTGATTTTCTTTTAGCTACTTCTAAAATTCATCTTAATAATCCTGCTAATAACTTTTTACAGAAACTAAAAAATTTAAGACGTAAAAAAAAAGCAATTAACATTCTTAACAATCATAAATTTAATCTTTTACTTAAATCAAAACGAAATATTCTTCCAAACAAACGGTCTAAAATTAAATCTTGATTCCTTCATTCTACTTCTCATAAATCTTCGTCTACTACAACGAGCCTAGCAAATAGTAGTGTAACTACGGCGACCAGAGGAAGTAGTGGACGAAAGTCCACGATGAGTGCAGCGAATAGGGTAACGAAGTTTCCAACGACTGAAGGGAGTAGTGGACGAAAGTCTACAATGAGCGTAGCGAATAGATCTTTAAAAACAAGAATTAGAAAAGTAAAACGTATTTCAAATAAGTTTCCACTAAGAATATTGGGTAAATCAAGAAAAGGAGGTTTTAGCGCATACGGTTCCGGATTAAAAAATTTCCTCCCAAAAAGAAGTGTTAGATTTGCAATAAATAAAGCATTCTTACATTTTCAAAAAAAGACTCAATTTAGTCCTGAAAAGTTAAAGCAATTCAAAAATTTAAAATCTATTATTCCACTTAGAGTAACACCTGGATTTTTGGGAAAAAAAATAGTAGTAACTCCTCCTGCATTTCGAAATAATTATTCTCAAGTCTCTATGAAAATCTGAAAAAAAACTAGAGCTTCTAATGGCACAAAAAATGTTGGTATCTCTCTGACAGGTATTTTTCTTTCTACACACAAAAAAAAGGTAAAAATCAAAATAAAAGAGCCAATCGTCGCAGTAAATGCCACTAACTCTGCTTATGAAACACTGTTATCTTTGATCGCTGAAAAAAAAGACTTGCTTCGCTCAAAGTGACCTATATCTCCTGTTAAAAAATATGTGCCCGCTCAAAATAATAGACATTTCAATCCAATAAAAGCTCAACAACCGTTTCCTAAAAACGAAATGAAGAATGCTAGTGGTAGACCTTCGTCTACTACGATGACCGAAGGGAGTAGTGGACGAAAGTCCACGATGAGTGTAGCGAATAGTAGTGGAACTGTTCACTCGGTTCACCGTAGACCTTCGTCTACCACAGAGACCAGAGGGAGTAGCAGTGTAACTACTCACTCCGCTCACCATAAACCTTCGTTTACTGCAATGAACAACGTGAATAGGGTAACGAAGTTTCCGACGACCGAAGGGAGTAGTAGTGTCACTGTTCACTACGCTGACCGTAAACCTTCGTCTACTACAACGAACAACGTGAATAGGGTAACGAAGTTTCCGGTGAATGAAATGAACAGTGGACGAGAGTCTAAAATGAACGTAGCGAATAGAGTAACGAAGTTTCCAACGACCGAAGGGAGTAGTAGTGGAACTGTTCACTCGATTCACCGTAGACCTTCGTCTACCACAGAGACCAGAGGGAGTAGTAGCAGTGTAACTACTCACTCCGCTCACCATAAACCTTCGTTTACTGCAATGAACAACGTGAATAGTGGACGAGAATCTACAATGAACAATGTGAATAGGGTAACGAAGTTTCCAACGACCGAAGGGAGTAGTGGACGAAAGTCCACGATGAGTGTAGCGAATAGTAGTGCAACTGTTTACTCCGCTCACCGTAGACCTTCGTCTACTACAACGACCGGAGGGAGTTGTGTAGGAAAGTCTACAGTGAATGAAATGAACAGTAAGTCTTTTTTTAAAGTCAACGAAACAAGGCCGCCGGTTTTAAACAAATCATATGAGAAAGCAAACCAACGTCTTCTGAATAACCCGGTTCCTCGTAATGTTAGCAACAAGTCCAGCAAAGAGACAAAGATAAATACTTCTGTTCCCTCTGGTCACCGTAGACCTTCGTCTACTATTCACTCCGTTCATCGTAATAATAAAAATATTATTACTACTGAGGCTACGCTAATCGTCGGAGTAAATGCCGTTCACTTCGTTGACCGTAGACCTACGATGAATGGTAAAAAAGAAGTTAAAAATATAACAAATGAAAATAATACAAAATCAAATAAAGAAACAAATAGATACTTCTCTAACAAATTGGATACTAGAAAACCAACCGTATTTCCTGTTAGAAACTCAAATGAGCGTAAAAACTGAGAAAAAGAAGAAGTCAATATCCACGAAGAATATCATCGACAAAGAGGCTGAAACGATAAATATAATAAGCAAGAAAATAGTCCAATCAACTCTAAACGGAAACCAGATATTAAAAAATAATCCTAATTTTTTATATTCAATAAGTATTGTATTGTTTGGTAGTGATGAAGAATTAATTCTTTATTGTAAGAATTCAAATATAGATAAGAGATTACTTAACTGTATTAAAATACGTGAATTCTGTTTCGAGACACAAGAACTATATAGAGCATGCTGTTTCGATTATAATTCATTATATGGGTTATATAATACATCAGATGAAATAGATTTTAATATAGATGAACAACAAACAGTAGATGAAAATGAAAATTATAATTATGTTAAAAAATCTGAACTTATACATTCTCAACTCATGTATTGTTAGTATATTAACTTTATTTTATACGAATAAAATTAAGAACGCGATCATTAAAGCAAAAAGTGCAATTGCTTCAGTTAACGCAAAACCTAAAATAGCAAAACGAAACATATCGTCTTTTAAAGTAGGATTTCTAGAAGTTCCTAAAATTAATGATCCAAAAATAAATCCGATTCCGATACCTGCTCCTGCTAGTCCAGAGGTTGATAGTCCTGCTCCGATTTTTTGTGCTGCTTGTAATAACATAAACAAAAATAAAAAAGAAGAACTTTATCTTTCTTATCATTAATCAAATCAACCATATCTTTTTCTATTTTATTCTAGTTATAGTCACGAAAAGAACAGTAGTGCAAACGGTGAACGGAGAGAACAGAAAAAAAGGGAATTGAACCCCTAAATTTGGTTTTGAAAACCAAGGTTTTACCATTAAACTATTTTTCTAATCAGTTCGTTTTTTCAGTAATTTTCTTTTTTCAACTTTTTGGAAAGTATTAAAAATTAAAAAAATGGACCAGTCAAATACACGTTTATGAAAAACAGAATATGTGTATTTGACTAGTATTTTTTGTCGAAAAAAGTACTAAAAGGGTACCCCCTTTACGATTTTATTAATATTAAAAAAAAGATAAAAAATTAAAATTTAAACAACAGCGGACTCGAACCACTAACTTTCTCGTTGTAAGCGAGATGCTCTACCATTGAACTAGTTGTCTATTCACTACTCACTACGTTCGCCGGAAACTTCGTTACACTACTCTCTTCGTTCGTTGTAGACTTCACTTCGTTAATTGCTAACTTTGTGTTAACAAAATTAACTATTGAGTTTTTATCATTTATTTAAAGAAAGATAAAAAGTTTTCAGTTCTGGATAATTGCTTGTTTACGATTTGACCATCATCAGTATTACTAAATCGCAATGTTAATACAATTGATCCTACTAAAGCTATCAATAATATAAAACCAGCTAATAAAAAACAACTCATATAATAATTAAATAATATTTGACCAAAAATATCTATATTATTTAAATTATCAGTTAAGAAATTTAAATCAATTTGTGAAATTAATCCAGAAAAAGAATTTGTTTTAAAAATATTTCCAATTAGAAATGTGCTTAAAACAGCAAGAAAACTTACAAATATTACAAAAAGCATTTGCAATAAATTATCTTCTTCTTTTTGACTTTTTAAATTTAACATCATTATAACAAAAAGAAACAATACAGCTATTGCTCCTACATAAATGATAATGAAAATTAGACCTAAAAATTCTGCATTAAATAAAAATAATGAAGCTGCAGCATTACAAAAACATAAAATAAGAAATAATACGGATTCTACTGGATTTAAAGAAGTAGAGACTAAATATCCGCAATAACACAAAAAGAAGCAAAGCAAAGAGTGTATTAAATTCATAATATTTATTTTTATTTTTCGGAATAATGTGATTTGAACACATGACCTTCTACTCCCAAAGCAGACACGCTACCAAACTACGCCATATTCCGTAATAATATAATATTGATTACGATAAAACAACTTGCGAATAATGAGAATCGAACTCATACTGTCTGCTTGGAAGGCAGAAAATCTACCATTAATTTATATTCGCATTGGGTTCATTATTATTTTTTTAATAGGTTTTGATAATATAAAGGTTTTTCAATTAACAAAGTAAGATCATCCGAACTTAATTCATCAAAATCTTTGATTACAACAATAGTATTAGAATAATAATCTATTTCTAAAAAAGTAAAATACAGATTATTTATTCAATATTTATCTTTATTTTTTAAGATAGTATCTTTGATCTTTAATAAACCTTTATCTGAAAATGTAATAATATCTCCTTTTGCAACATAAAAGTTAGAACAAACACTTTTTTCGTTTACTAAAACAATATCGTTACGAATTTGATGAATAGCTTGATAAGTTGTAGAAAAATAATTAAAATATCATAATAATATATCAATTCTATAAAAAGGTTTAACAAGACTTTTAGCTAAATATTCAATTTTTTCTCCACTAAATGTTTCTCTTTCAAAATTTAGTGAATTATCAAAAGCACTTTGAATATATTTTTTCGCTTTCAATTTAGTTTTATAAAATCGACCTACTGCAGGTATTCCTCTAAAACTAGTAGATACTCCCTTTTTATTTAAATCAAAATATGAAAATGATATTCGTTTTTCCTCTTTTGTAGATTTATTAATATTAGTTCTTTTTTTATCTTTCTCTTCGCTCATCGCAAATAAAGATTTGCTATTCAATCGTGCTTGTATAGTATTTTGTACTTTTAGCTCAAGCAAAGATAACTTTTTCTTAATACGCATTCATTTTGGTCGTTTAAAATCTAACAACCTTTTTGATAGTCTAATTGTTGATATATTATCAACATTTGAACATAACTTGTATCTATTATAAAATCTCATATCTATCTATTCTTTTCTATTACGTACAGGTTTCTTTGTTTTTACTTTTTCTTCACCCGCATTAATTGCAATTTCAGGTACTAATTTCTTAGCCCTTTTAGTCTTTGGTTTTATTATAGACACAGGTTGTTCTATAATCACCGCTTCAGAAACTATCAGCTTGTCAACTAATTTTACCTTCTTCGCCTTAACAGGTTTAGTCTGCAAAACTTCGTTAATAAAGTTAGTCTCATCAGTAACTGCATCTTTTTTTATTTTAGATGTCTTTGCTTTTAAGGCTTTTACGGGTTTAATCAAAAAAGGTTGTTCAATAAGCGTTTCAGATACTATTGTTGACTTATTTACTTTTTTCACTTTCTTCGATTTAACAGGTTTAGTTTCCGAAACTTCGTTATCCTGTTCACTACGTTCACCAGACACTTCGTAATCGTTATCCTGTTCACTACGTTCACCGGGCACTTCGTAATCGTAATCCTGTTCACAAGATACTTCGTAATCGTAATCCTCTTCGTAATCGTAGTAATCATCTTCGTCTTCAGAATACTTGAAGTTCTCTTCTTCTCATTCATTGTAAACTTCGTTAATGAACTTAGACTCATCACTCTTTGTTGTACCTTTTTTTATTTTAGATACTTTTGCGTTTAAAACTTTAGTCGGCTTAATTATAGATACAGGTTCTATAATATTATTCACTACGTTCATCGTAGTAGAAGGTTCTAAAATAATCGTTTCAGAAATTACAGATTTCATTAGCTTGATCTTCTTTATTTTAGGAGTCTTTTTAATACTTGACTCAACTATTATGACTTCAGTCTCAATATCTGTTTTTACTTTGCCTTTTTTCTTCGTTTTAGAAGGCTTTATAGCAGAATTGATCGAGTCCAATACTTTAACATCTTTTGTATTTTCAAAAGATTCTATTTTAAAAATTTCTATCATATTTATCTTTTCGTTTACTAATTCTTCTTGACTTGTAATAATTTCTATTTCTTTTTTCATTTATTTTTTTCTATTAAATTGATTCAGTTCTTCTTTAAGCTGAACGATGGACGGATCTTTCCCATTAACTACATGAGTAGGAATAATATTTATATTATTCCGATGAGCAGAGGGAACAGTAGACGAAGGTCTACGGTGAATGAAATGAACAGTAGTGTCACTACGGTGACCAGAGGGAACAGTAATATTTTTTTTATTATTGCGGTGACCAGAGGGAACAGGATCGTTCGTTGCGCGAAGTGTCCGACGAGCGGAGTGAGTAGCATTTACTGCGGCGATTGGCGTAGCCTGAGTAGTAGACGAGGGTCTACGGTGACCAGAGGGAACAGTAATAATATTTTTATTATTACGATGAACGGAGTGAATAGTAGACGAAGGTCTACGGTGAGCGGAGGGAACAGACTTTAGTCAACTATTCACGTTGTTAATCGCAGTAAACGAAGGTTTACGGTGAGCGGAGGGAACAGACTTTCGTCCACTACTCCCTTCGGTTGTTGGAAACTTCGTTACTCTATTCACGTTGTTCATTGCAGTTACACTGCTACTCCCTCCGGTCGTTGTAGTAGACGAAGGTTTACGGTGACCAGAGTGAATAGCGTTTACTGCGGCGATTGGCGTAGCCTGAGCCTGAGTAGTAATAATATTTTTATTATTACGATGAACGGAGTGAATAGTAGACGAAGGTCTACGGTGACCATAGGGAACAGGATCACGAAGTGTCCGACGAGCGGAGTGAGTAGTAGTGTCACTAAAATGATCGAAGGAAATAGAATCATTTTTTTTTCCTAAGATTTTTTGGATAAATATGAACAGAAAAATAAGTTTTTTGTAATCATCTAAATTATTTTGGATTTTATAAAAACCAGATGTTTTTCTTTCGTATTTAAGATTCAAATTACTAATTATATTAATTCTGTAGTATACTAAACGATAAAGAAATGTCTCAGTTAGTTCATACTCACCTAAAACAAAAAGAAACTTTGTGGTATCTCTTGATTCATGACTTAAATCAGGAAGAATGGTACAAGTTTTTATTATTTTATTTAACAAATAATTTTTAGCCATTCTATCAATTAAACGTAAATAATGTTTATTTTTACATAAAACATAAAATTGAAGTTTTTGTCTTAGTTTTAATGTTTCTAATATTTTTACAAATTGTTTTATACTTTTATTTAATTTAAAAATATCTAAAGTACAAATACTCTCTTTAACATTTAAATTATCTCCATTTATTGCTGCAGTTATACTGCTTTCAATAATATTTGGTATTCTTTTATTTATAACTTTTCTTGAATAAATAAAATCTGAATCTATTAATTGTTTTACTAATAAATCACTGTTCATTTCATTCACCGGAAACTTCGTTACCCTATTCGCTACGCTCATTGTAGTTGCATTACCATTCATTACGCTCATTGTAGTAGACGAAGATTTACCGTGAGCGGAGTGAACAGTAGAGGGAATAGATTTTGATCCAATAAATTTTCGTATAGCCTGACTAAATTTAGAAAAAACGTCGTTTATCATAATATTATTTTTTCTTTACTTCTTTAAGTTTCATTTTCTCATATTTAAATCAAAAACCTTTTCCTTTATATGCGTCTGGTTTTCTTGTAGATCAAACATCTTTAGAGAAATTACCTAACTTTACTTTATTTATAGACTCAATTATTATTCTTGTTTTTTTAACTATTTTAATTTTAATATCTGAACAAAAAGGTAATAATTTTAGATGACTATATCCAACTTTTAATTCAAGTATTTTATTTTCTAAATCGTTTGTATCTTCAATTACGCGCATTCGATATCCTAATCCTTTTAATGATAATTTTTTTCGATACTTTTTATTTAGAACAATCATTTCTGTTTCAATTGTTTTTAATAATTTATTTAATTTTGTCTTTTCCTTTAACTGTAATAGATTTTTGTTTACTAACCTTTCTTTTGAATCTACCAAAAAAGATCTTGCAACGATGTAAGTAATTCCTTCTTTTTTTAATAATCCTAAAGTATTAGGAATAGATATAAACTTTTTATCTTTTTTTTTATTATCTATTACTAAATATCTTTTACCTTTCAAATAAGTTAAACTTACTTTTAATCCTATAGGAATTTTTACTTTTTCTTGTCTCATATTCCTTTTTTATTGTATATTAACAAACGAATAAAAGAACACCACCTAATTTAAATCTTTTACAATCATTTATATTTAATAAACCTTGTATTGTCGAAAATACAAATATTCTATTCCTTGCATTTATTCTACAAATACTTTTATAAGAAACACACATTGGTTTTGATGGAAAAGACATTACTTTTAATTTTCTTAACGAAGGTTTTCCAAAATAATGTCTTAATTGAACTAGTATTTCTGACGTATTATTTTCGTAATTTCCTTTTTTTCTTAATCTATATGATAAAATCAGTCCTTCTTTATATAAAAAACTTAAAATCTTTTGTGTTAGTTGATTTGAATCTGTTACTACACTCTCTAAATTTACTAACGATCCATTTTTTATTACGTTTAATATTCTAATTGTCTCAATATTCATATTTACTCTTTATTATATTCACTACTCTCTTCGTTCCTTGTAGACTTCGTTCACTACGCTCACCATAGTAGACTTTGTTTACTGCATTAATTGTCCAAAAGTGGAATTGAACCACTGACCCATGGATTTTCAATCCATTGCTCTACCTCTGAGCTATTTAAACTTTTCCTTTAATATATATATATTTTTTATTTATGTGAATTAAAAAAGAGTTTATTTTTCAATTTCTATTTATTTAATGAATTTTCAATTTTTTATAACTAAAATTGAATTATCGTAAAAATTGTTTTTTTAGTTTGTAAGGACAAAACTGTTATTTCATTCACCGTAGAAATTTATTGCGATGAGGATAATATGATCCATATAGTAAATTTATTCAATAATTATTAAATTTTTTCATTTTTTTAACTTTTTTCTTAAAAATAGTTAAATAATTTTTCCGTGAAAAGATTGAAAAGGGGGTACCCTTTTAGTCCTTTTTTAAAAAAATTTACCAGTCAAATCAACAGTTATGAAAAACAGAAAACGTGTATTTGACGCGTCTATGTTTTTATTTTTTAATGTTTTATAAAAAATTCGAAAACACAAATTTCCAATTAACGAAGTTTACGGCCAACAAAGAAAGTAATTGTAGAGTTTTTTTCTGGTGAAAAGATTTAAAAGGGTACCCCCTTTTAGTCCTTTTTTGATACAATTTATCAGTCAAATCAACAGTTATGAAAAACAGAAAACGTGTATTTGACGAGTCTATTTTTTTATTTTTTAATGTTTTATAAAAAATTGAAAAACACAAACTTCGGGTGAACAAGTGCCTATTTGACTGGCCTCGCTTATTCCGCCCGTAGAAGAGGGGAAAAGAATTGAACTGCGTGCTCGCGAGCTCGGGCTCTCGCCGGGCCGCCGCGGCGAGGACCCGCGCGGTAGCGCGGGTCCGAGCCGCGGCGAGAGCCCGAGCCGCGGGCGAGGACACGAGTATAGCGAGGAACGTAGTGACGAGCTATGCGAGGGTCCGAGCCCGCGGCTCGGGCAGAGAAGGATTTCGTCTATTACATAGACAGGAAACGAATGAACGAGAGAAGAGTAGACGATAGTCTGCTATGAACGAAGAGAAGAGTTTACTTGTCTTGTATAGACGAAATCCTTCGCTTAGCGTAACAAATAGAGATTATTATTCCCTTCGAAAAAAAAAAACAGGGAATAATATTACTTATTCCCCTTCGAAAAAAAACTAGAGGAAAAAGAAACAAAAAAAAAAAAAAAAAAAAAAAAAAAAAAAAAAAAAAAAAAAAAAGAACAAAAAA
>Ga0114960_10004408_pt1 | contig 10546 bp, 10 predicted proteins | sample C_130625_MF_Meta_FD_92637 | JGI IMG/M metagenome (GOLD analysis project Ga0114960, IMG submission 92637) | Freshwater microbial communities from Lake Croche, Canada to study carbon cycling - C_130625_MF_MetaG | ecosystem: Environmental > Aquatic > Freshwater > Lake | place: Lake Croche, Canada...
AGATGTCCTCATCGGCCTCGGCTGCTAAGGCTTCCGCTCCATCCACATCTCCCTCGGCGAGCTTTAATGAAATCTCATTAATCTTATCAAATTGTATGAAAATATTTGGATTAATGTCTTCCTCCTCCTTCAGACTATTAAATTGCTGTGGATGATACTTATCTAAAATATCACCTCTGCTAGATCTAATACCTTTTTCAAGATCACCCTTTGGAACCTCACAGTCTCTCAGACTAATTAAGACAACATCTCCAGTTTCAAATCTTACACTCTTTTTAATGGACCGACAAATCTTACAAATTCGCTGGATTCCATCTTGACAATAGATAGTGGCATTCAGATTTCCTAAAAGCTTTACAAGTCGCCCAACCATCTGATCTGGTTGTCTTTCAATAAAAACAATTTGTTCAGAGTCTTCTCCAAATTTTGTCTTCTCCTTTGATTTCTTATACTGTTTTCCACCACGAATGTTTGGCATCTATATAGTTTACTTGAGCTTAGTTTAGATCCTTATTTCTTCTTCGATGAAGTTGTATAAAGCACCTTTTTTCCAATAAGATTTCCAAAGGCCTCTAGAACTCTCTTATTCTCTTTCACACTTGCGCAAGGTAGATTGTAGCTTGATAGAGTCGCACGAATATTCTTTCCCTCACTATCATTCGGAACCTCAATTACAGGATCTCCATGAAGATAAGGTGGATGGGCTTTAACTTCAGAATTCATAGGTGTTAAGGATGTGATCTTGTAATGATCAAGAAGCGATGAGGGAATGAGCTGTTCTACAAACTCCGGCTTTCTATAGTGCCAGTTCCCTCTATCAGGACACTTCATGGTTGGATGACCATAAATTTGACAAATACTACAAAACAATACTGCCCTTACAGGACATGATTGAATATCATGATGGCTGACTAGATTTAGTTTTGAGCAATCACACATGTGATTTATAATGACATGCGTGATGTGTCAATTTTTTATTTTTACATTTATTAGATATGGCGCAAGTAATTCCACTCGACGTTCTTCCCTTACCTATGAATAAGGAAGAGACTGCGTGGAAGCAATATTTATTCTATTTAATCGCATATTGTGATACCTATCATGACTTTGCCAAAGAACGTAAAGCAGAAGGAAAGGGTAGATCTGTAAATAAGGATGGTATAAAAGATCGTGTTGGCTTTGTAAAAGAGATTATTCGCACAATGGATCCAGAGTTTGACTTTGAATCCTATTTAACTGAGATTCTTAAATTCAAATCTGGAACCTTTGAAAACTGTATGTTTAGTTCCTTTACAAAATTATTGAATAATCCTCTAATCGATAAAATAGATGTTTCGAAAAGAGATTTAATCTATGCTCATTTGCGAGATGTATTTTCGACTGGTCCAGATCAAGAGATTACTATTCAGACAATGAATGACGTAGCATTTACAAGTGGTGCCCCTATAATAGATGTTAAGACAAATATAATTGATATAACAATGTCAGCTGTAGTATATAGTGAAGCTACGAAGGATAGACTTATTGGGTTTTTAAAGGAAAAATATCCAAGTTGTCTTAGTGATGATGGAAAACTTAGAATTGTAGAAGATGCGGCATATTTTCCGAGATCACTCTTTATTGGTAAGATAGATGAAAATTTTATAAAAATAATCACAACTCAGACAAAATGGGATCCTGCTGGATTAAGTTTATCTGGATTTGAAAACACAAATGTCAAAGCTTCAGATTTAGTCTCAGCTCCATCGTTTCGTGCCTTATATAAAAATACAGCTGGAGCTGAGGTGTTTACCGCAGATTCTGCTTATTTTAATCAAGCAACTGATAAGATTCATTATAGTAATAAGGAATTTACTGTTACCAAACCAGGTCCCAGTGTAAATCATTTATTTATGCACATGGCTCTTGAGGCTGGAACAGCCTCACCTGCACTAAAGGATAAGTATAAGACGATGATTCTAGACTCAAGAATTGATAGTAAGAAAAACATGGTTCTTAAAATCTTAGATGGAGCAGGAACTGCCCCAGGTAGGGATGTTCGTTTACGAGAGTTAACATCATCAAAAAGGAGTGGAGATCAAGAAAATATTCATTCTGCCATTCTGTCACGTTCTCTTATGATAACAGGTGACGAACCTGCCTTTATTTATGCGGTGTCAAATAAATGTCCAGGGATATTTCATTCTATTTCAGGTATATCTCATCGCATGCGTCTATACATACCTGAAATGGGAACAGATGAAGAAAGAGCCGCTAGAAGACAACAAGAAATCGTTCAGGCTATGATACTAGAATCTGCTCAATTATATACGATCTTTGGAGCTACAGATGAAATTTATAAAGGATTCTTAAAAAATCTTAAGTCTGTTATATTTAGAAAGGAAATCGAAGTCTTAAATAATAAGGAGTCTGGACTTATTTTACAGAATTATTTTTTAAATGAACTTAAGTCAAAAGAATCCTTATTTAATAATTTAATAAAGGCACGAATTCTATTTGAAAAATTTTTTCCTTATAAGGATCAACCTGTAATAGGCGCCTTAACAGATACACAAATTGATGCATTAATGAGCAATCTTTCTGAAATAGATGATAATATCGGAGATACAATTGTAGAAGGTAGTTTAGGTAATATTAGAGAAAGAAATGCATTATTAAATGCAAAGCTATCAGATATTCTTGTAGATATTCCAAAGAAATTTAGAAATGATGGTACAAAAATAGTGAGCTTAGATCCAATTTTATTTAAAAGAAATACTGTAGGATTACCCTTTATAATTATAAGAAATGCCGGTGGTAATGAAACATATAAGATTGATCCTGGATCTCTATTTCCTAACTATAAGAATGTAGAAAGTAATATTGGTGGAATTGCGAAACTTTATATTACGAATTCTAGAATAACAAATGACAGGGTAAAAGATAAAAATATAAAAACAATTAAGGCTGCCCTTGAAGAGCTTGATATAGTTGAAGTATCTGCCAGTGATAAAGTAATTGCTGAGGCAAATAGTATAATTAATAAATTACTTCCTCCTGTAGGGGTTCCTGCTGTAGGTGGTAGAGCAAATGTTTTACGGACTTTATATAATGGTGTTAAGACTATGAAGAAGACACAGAACACACAGAAAAACACTCGGAAAAAGACATCCTATAAGACACTACATATGAAGATATCATCTCTTGATCCTTCAAGTATACCCTTTGGATTCTTACCTGAGGAATATGCTGATCTTATAGTCTATCGTAGTATAGTCAATGATTCAATCCATAAATTTCTTGTAAAGAGTGAAACGAAAGAAACTGTGTATGATGGTGGGGCGGTTGGAGATACACTATATCCTTATTGTAAAAATTTATTCGATAACCATATTGAACCATTTTTTACAAAACATATGGAAGATAATGCTAACGCAACTGATATGAAAATGTCCATGCTTAAATCAATTGTAGGAGGTAGTTTTATTGAGGATCTTGAATTAATGTTTGGTGAGGTTATTGGATCTCCTGAATTTGAGAATGCTTCATATACAAGTATGATAAAAAACGCTACTAGTAATTATAATAACATTATGAAAGGATTAAATAATTCCTATAAGGATCCAAAGCTATCTATAAGACTTAATGAAAAACATTATGGAGTTACATATGCCGATGTAAATAGAATAATTACATATTATAAGAAAAATAAACATATTAGGAATGATTCTTTTTTTGTGGATATGGAAAGTATATTTACATATTTAGGTAAATTATTTGTATCATATTCTGACGCAAATATTGTTCCTTTTGATAGAATGAATGAAATAATGAAAGAATTACCCGATAATTTACATTCTGTTGAACATAAGAATATCTTACAAAGATATATAAAATATGCTCTAAATAATTATATAGATGTTGAATTTGATAGTGTTGCTGCTGAAGCCAATGATGATTCACATGAGGCTCCTTTTATGACAGCCACTAGACGACATGCTGCTGTCGCCGCGGCCACTGCTGCGAAAAATGGAGGGTCAAGATCACGTAGACTAAGACGTAGACGAGGTTCACCGCGTAGAAGATCTCTAAGAAACGATAAAAATAATTCTCTAAGATAGAATGTCTTGTCTTATTCTTGGATCAATGAACGGTCTTACACAGTCTCAAAAACTTCAGTATACAGAGGCTGCGACAACCTTCATACGTATTCAAGCTTTGAATGATGCTATAAAGACTAGTAGACAACTTGGAAATAAAAGCCTCTCTTACTATGTCTTTACGAATAATACAGAAAAGGCCTTATATCGTCTTGGACAGACTATTCTTTCACAGAATGATCCATCTGGAGCAGCAAATGGATATTACAATGATGTTGTACAAATTTAAGATGTCATAGTAGAGATGGCAAACGCATATAATCCAGGAACATGTCCGTGTAAAACTCAACAATATGCTCCTATAGTATTTAATACAGTGGCTTACCAGAATTCAGCCAATACAGTATATAATGAAAAAAATTTAACCATTGATGCGGCTACAAATGGAACTCTTGGAAAGGCTGCCACTGGAAATCCTATCTTTAAGAGTGATTATGAACGTATGCAATATTTACTTGGGAAGCAGAGTGTTGCCTCCTGTGGTGTCCCCGCGAAAACCTTCGCTCTCGGAACCAACTAAATGCTTATCTACGAAGGCTTGTGGAGACATCTTATGTTTCCGCAAGCGTTCTTTTGTCTGTCTTTGCCATGTAACCCACCAGAGACCCCAAGCCTCAATATGATGTCTTTCTAGCCTAAGTGTCTTATCCATACCCTTTTTAAAAAAAGAATAGAAATCATTTTTTAAAGCTGCGTCCGGCATTCTTACTTACGAGATCTAGGGGCAAGCTGTGTCTGATAACTTGTAAGCCATGAGGTCATCGTCTCAGATGTTTCCCATTTGGCACATTTCTTATCTGAATCATAAGTTCCAAGTCTGATCGGTGACGCAGATGGAGTCATACCATGTTGAAAGGCATACATGATATTACTCTTAAGATATACAGGGATTCCATCAATGATCTCAACTCCGTGGGAAGGCATACATCATAGATGTAATAAAAACTGAGTCATTTTTTATAGTAGTTAACGTAGATGAATACCTTACTATATTCTGTTGGATCCTATCCTTTTCTAGGAATAGGTGCAATAACATTTGTTTACTGTTATGGTGCCGCTAAGTTATCCTATAATTACAATACATATACAAATAATTCTGGCTATGCGTTCCTATGGGCAATCCTATGTTTTTTCTTTGCCTTTCTATATTATCCATATTATTCAATCTTTCTGAATCCACTCCCTGGACTCGTAAGATATCGTTAGAAATCCTCTGCCATACTGAAACTCATTTCAGCCTGCGTTTTTCCAACCGCCGCCTTGGCATAGTTCGTCACGCGCTTCTCGAAGAAATTATCCTTTCCTTCAAGTGAGATGCGTTCCATGAAATCAAAGGGATTTGCGGCATTGAAGAGCTTCGCATAGCCAAGCTGAAGGAGAAGTCTATCAGCGACAAACTCGATATACTGGCTCATGAGCTCCGCGTTCATTCCAATGAGTTCACAAGGGAGTGCCTTCGTGATAAAGTTCTTCTCAATCTTCACGGCTTCCTTGATGATTTTGTTGACCCTCGCCTTTGTAAGACGATTCTTGATCTTTCCATACAGGAGGCAGGCAAAGTCTGTGTGCATTCCCTCATCTCTCGCGATAAACTCATTACTTGTGGTTAGACCAGGCATGAGTCCACGCTTCTTGAGCCAGAAGATGGAGCAAAAGGCGCCACTGAAGAAGATTCCCTCGACAACAGCAAAGGCCACGAGGCGTGTAGCAAAGTCCGCATTCTTCGCATTAAGCCATTGCATGGCCCATTCAGCCTTCTTCTGAATCGCAGGGATCGTGCTTGAAGCCTCTAGAAGTTTCTGCTTCTCAACCTTGTCGTCAATATAGGTATCGATGAGAAGCGAGTAGGTCTCAGAATGAATTCCCTCCATGAAATTCTGATTCGCGTAGAAATACTTGGCCTCTGGCCACTGAACCTCGTGCTGAAAGTTCAAGGCCAGATTCTCCATAAGAATTCCATCTGAGGCCGCAAAGAATCCCAGAATATGCTTAATAAAATGCTGGGTGTTTTGATCGAGTTTCTCCCAATCCTTCATATCCTTACCCAGATCAATCTCCTCCACTGTCCAGAAGACAGCAATCGCCTTCTTTGCCATGGCAAAGATATCTGGGTGCTGGATTGGAAAGAGAACAAAGCGTCCAGGATTTTCCATAAGAAGAGGTTCGTCTGTCATCAGTGTTACAGGATTTACTTCATCTAAATTTAACGCAGGAGGGTCCATCTTCGGGGCTCTCGGCTTTCGGCCCGGAGATCCAGTCGACTTTGGTAGATCATGTGTGCTTGTTTCATCCATCATTCGTGATACAACATGCTCCTCCATCCTCGCCTTTGATAATATACTAGGGGATGAGAAAGTATCCATTCAGTGGTGTTTGTAAACTTTATTTCACATAAGCAATTTTTATAGTATGATTAGATATGCTAGGTGGAAGAATCCTTGGAGAAGGTGTGGATGGCTGTGTATTTACAGATCCTATGTGGCCCTGTACATCTGAGTCAAAGACAAGTGAAATACCTGATTCTAAGGATCCTAAATACGTCTCAAAGCTTGTTTCAGTCAAAGATAAGGAATCAAATCATTTACGAATGGCTGCGAGAATTCTTGGACCTGAAATATCAAGTCGATACATAAGTGCTCTAAAGGGTGAATGTAAGCCTGCTGATCTAAGCCATCTTCCACGTTCTGAAAATAAGAATGCTCTTTCAAAAGTTCAAGAAAATATACGAGTGTCAAAGAAACCTTCTGATGGGATTTGTAAGAGTTTAATGAGTGATCCGTCTGTATCTGAGAAATATAAGATTATGTATATTTCTCGTTATTCTATGTCAGTTGATCAGTGGGTCAGACAACTTCAGACACAGAAACAAGCATATTCGAAGACAATTCAGGAAGTTGAAAAGGCAGTTCCTGTTCTTCTAGATGTTCTCCAGCGTCTATTTCAAGGAGATAGGGAACAACTTCTTCACATTGATCTACACACTGGAAATCTCTTCATAAGACCAAATCCTCTTGAATTCGGTATTGCTGACTTTGGTCACTGTATATCCCGGCGCTATGATATAGATGAGTCAGTTAAATTTTATGGAGAGTATCTAAATGGTTTTATAGCAAACCATGTAATCTATACAGGGCAATATAATCAGACACCCTTTGAATCAAGATTACTGAATTTCTGTTATAAAAAGTCAATGGATCTTGTAAGCCCAGCTACACTTGTTAGACAATGGGAGGCAGATTCAGAAGTTCGTAGCTATACAAATTCAACTGATATTATAAGTTTTCATAAGACAGCCTTACTTAATGAACTTCTTAAGAAACCTCTATTTATTGCTATGATCGAAACAATTCAATCGATTTCCAAAAAACTTCGTGTAAACCCATCGGATTCAGTAAAACTTGTTCAAAGTCTACAGACAAATGAAAAAATTGTGCTCGACTACATTATGACTCGGTATTCTATCTTTAGTCCTCTTGTGACTATTACATCAGATATTATGAAACTCTATCCTAATGCTCCACTCTTTGATTCAAATGGTCTAGGATCATCGAGGCTTATTCGTTTCATTAAAAAGGCGATTCTTGCTCCTTATAATCAAACAATGCCTCTTGTAAATTCAGTAAAGGCAATTCAAAATGCTGACCTACGTATTCTTTGGCAAATGACTTCCTAAGAAGGCTCTAACCTTTGGATTTACTCGAAAGGCGGTTGGATCTAATTCCCAAATATAGAGAGATTCAAGTGATTTAACTCTTGACAAGGCAACATAGGCCTGACCATATTCAAAGGTATTTTTTCCAATATCGATCAAGGCACAATCCAGAGTGGCTCCCTGAGCCTTGTGGATTGTGACAGCATAGGCGAGTCTTAGAGGAATCTGTTGTCTCTGAATACCATCCTCCGCTGGCCATGTATGGTGTCGAATGGTGTGAACATCTCCATTCATGAATTTTACTCTCGGAAAATTTGTCCATTCTGTAAAGCCTTCTATGACTCCACGAGATCCATTGACAATATTTTCAACAGTCTCCTCTTCGTAATCTCTCATAATATTTATTTTGATATTCTTTTTTTCTGTCCACCATTCCTCATTTGTCATATGATCTGGCTTAACTCTCGAATAGAGTTCTTGTAGGGCTTCCTCCTTGGCATCCTTGTCCGCATGAATTCCATTGATCAGATACATCACCTGGGCACCCTTTCTTAGTCTGAGCTCAGGAACATAGGCTCCACTCTTATCTAGCTTATCTTCTATATTTTTCACATGATCCTTATAGGTATTTTCTGTAAAATGCTGCTGTGTCTTTCTTGTTCGTGCTCGAAAGATTACATCTTCACCCTCACATTTCTTAAGCTGTGACTGATTGATTTCATCCACATCTGCTCGTCTTGTAAAGAGAAGTGTGGGTTTAATCTCAAGTTTCTTCCATGAAGATGTCTTTCTTGTTTCAAGAATTCGAATGGACTCCTCTGTAAGAAATCCTTCTCGTGCCTCTCCTAGAATCTTGAGAAAGATCGGATCAGATTGTCTGTGAACTTTCGTTAGAGAAATGGTCTCCTTAATAATGAGTGGCCACGATGCTGATTCAAAGACAAAGAAGGATCCTTCACGACTCACAGGAGGTAGCTGATACAGATCACCTACCAGAATAATTTGAATTCCTCCGAAGGGATCTGGACATCTCTTCATAGCCTTCGCAATGAGATCAAGCTTATCTAATAAATCAGGTGTCATCATACTCACCTCATCTATAATAAGAGTTTCTGTAGCTAGCCAGTTTTTTCTAGCCTTTTGAAACTTTCTGATCTTTGCTAGAATAAGTGGAACCTCCTCTGTGCCAAGTCCTATGCCTGCCCATGAATGAAGAGTTTTCGCATCCTCACCGAGAAGTAAGGCGGCACATCCAGTCATGGCAGTTAGAGCGACAATTCTACCATTCTTTCTTAAACTATTTACAATATCACGAATTACGTAGGACTTTCGTGTTCCACCTGCTCCTGTTAGAAAGAAGGAGGATCCTCTCTGAGCGAGATCGAGGGCGCGCTGTTGATCTTCATCCATGTGTAGCCTCTTTTATTTTAAAAAAATAAACAATTTTTATGGTAAGTCTTTTTACCGGCCAAACTGGCGCTTATACAGAGAGGACTTGAGGCGCTTCGGGGGAGGAGCCTCTGGCTCATGATAAGGATCACGAACATTTCGTAGATCAGCATGATGATCATTTAGAATGATGTCAAAGAACCGATTCTGTCTCATATACACTTCATGATGTCCCCATTCAAGTCTATTATTAGGAATAATGATCGGACGAGGTCGACCAGCTCCAGGAACTGCTCTGAAATAATCCAAATATCCCATTCGCTCCTCAGGAATGTTTATCGCACCATTCTTCTTTAGAATATCAATAATCTCCTTTGCGCCCTTGGAAGGGACCATCTTATAAAGCGTGATCTTAGTACCTGGCTTCTTAGGCAAATATTTCATATCCTTGTTCTCAGCAAGAGTCTTCTCTGCGAGATTAAGTGGAGTTCCACCTCTCTTGTTTGTCTGATTCACATTTACACCATGCTCAAGAAGAAGATTTACAAGCTTGACTGATTTTTTCTCGATTGCGGCTGTCAAAGCAGAGTGACCGTTGTCATCTGTAGAATCAAGGACCTTCTTAAGAATCGGCATATGATGAGTATCACCTGCCATCTTTCGAAACTCCTGAATTCTATCGAAGGCCTTTCGATGATCATTCTCAATCAGAATCTGAATGCGAGTCTTTCCCTCCTTGTATTTCTGCTGAACTCCAAAGGGGAACATGAGACGATCATCCGTGAAGGTCTCCTTTGTAGAAGAAATGGCTGGCTCAATATCCTTATGGTATCCGTTCCACGATACAAGGTGTAAAACATCTTGTAGCCTGGTTCCCATGATGTAGTTTACTATTATGAAGTAATCAATTTTACTACGATAATTTAGTAGATAGTATTGTTCCAATTATAGATCCAAGCCCTGTACACTTATCATATCCTACAGAAGCCTTATTTTGGGAAACTCCAGATATACTCATAGAACCCTTGATAATATCAACGAAAGGTGGTCCCTGATCGGTTGCTGTAGCTGAATATAACTTTGGATTCACAAAGATCTTCTTATTACAAATACCAAAAAATGCTGCTGCTAAAGCGGCAGATATACTAGTGCCACTATAGATGTAAACACCAGTGATACTATCAGCAGGTTTTTTTCTACCTGAGTTTAGATAAAAAATAATATTTTCACCAGGCATAGATATATCTGGAATACTACGTCTATATGTATTTGTAGAAACTAAACCTATTCTTCCAGTTTGATAAAAAGGTCTTGGAAAAAAATCGCTTATACCTCCTCCACTAAATGGCCACACGGTTTCTTCTAC
>Ga0114960_10004410_pt1 | contig 10544 bp, 12 predicted proteins | sample C_130625_MF_Meta_FD_92637 | JGI IMG/M metagenome (GOLD analysis project Ga0114960, IMG submission 92637) | Freshwater microbial communities from Lake Croche, Canada to study carbon cycling - C_130625_MF_MetaG | ecosystem: Environmental > Aquatic > Freshwater > Lake | place: Lake Croche, Canada...
CAACCCCACTGGTACTGCGTGTCCTTAAAGAGGCTCCTCAGATCGCTCGTCTCCTCGTCATGGTTCAGGCCGAGGTAGGGGAGCGAATGGCGGCGGGACCGGGCGATGAGGCCTACGGCGCGGTCTCGCTTCGAGTGGCCTACCACTCGGTGGCTTCGGTGGTGGGTCGAGTGCCGGCCTCGGTCTTTCACCCTCGGCCCAAGGTGGAGTCGGCGTTGGTGGCCCTTGTCCGTCGCGAGAAGCCGCTGATCGATCCGTCGGTGGCTACTGAGAACGAGATCTTCACCTTGGTCAGAGTCGGATTTGGCCAACGGCGAAAGATGCTTCGCCGGTCGCTGGCGGGTCTGGTCGACGATGCCGTCTTTGAGGCTGCTGGGGTTGCCCCCACTGCTCGCCCCGAGGAACTCGGCGTGGCGGAGTTCGCCGCCTTGGCTCACGCGAGGCGCTCATGAGCCGTTGGCGGGTCCTCGCCCCTGCCAAGCTCACCTGGAGTCTCCAGATTGGTGATCGCCGCGATGACGGCTACCACGATCTCGTGGCCGAGATGCTGACGGTAGATCTGGCCGATGAGCTGGTGATCGACGATGAGCAGGTCGGCCTCAGCGTTGAGGGCACGGCGCATTCAAGGGCCGAGCTCCTTGGCGCCGGGGAAGAGAACTTGGTGATTCGAGCCCTGGCCCTGGCCGGTCGCTCCGCAGGCGTGCAGCTGCGCAAGCGCATTCCGATTGGCGGGGGGTTGGGCGGTGGTTCAGCCGATGCTGGTGCGGTTCTTCGTTGGGCTCAGATTGGCGATCCCGCGGTGGCAGCACAACTTGGAGGTGATGTCCCCTTCTGCACACGGGGAGGCAGGGCCATGGTGCGTGGACTCGGCGAAATCATTGAGCCTCTCGATGAGGTGGATCGACAGGTCACCTTGCTGGTGCCCCCCTTCTCAGTGAACACTGCATTGGCCTATGGAGCGCTCGATGAACTCCGGGCAGGCGGTCGAGGTCGCCATGAGCGAAATGACCTGACGGAGGCAGCAGAAGTGGTGGAGCCTCGGATTCGTCGGTGGCGCCAGGCCCTCTCACAGGAAACTGGGGCCGAGGTGATCCTTGCCGGGAGCGGGTCCACGCTGTTCTGCGAAGGAAGCCCCGCCACGCTTGGGTTGAGCGAAGGAGTCTTTGAGGTGGACGGCGAACGAGGGATGCTTCTTGGGGCGCGAACGGTCCCGCGGTCTGTTGGGATGCCTCAGTCCCTCTGAAGACTGAGAAGTGAGGCGGGGCCCTGATGGCTCCGCGGCCGGCTTACTTGCCGGCGGCCCTCCGCTGCCAGCGAGTGGCCTTCAGCATCTTCTTGTGCTTCTTCTTGCGCATGCGCTTACGGCGCTTCTTGATTAACGAACCCATGAGAATGAGAAGGTTACCCGTGATTGCACTGTCACCGCCACATGACCCTGTTCGCTAGCGCTGAGGGGTGTCGCCGGGGGGTCCTTCCACTACTTGGAGACTCAGCGCCTTTCGAGGACAGGCCAAGACTGCGTCCTCGGCGAGGTCTCGCTCGGGACGATTGAGGACTGCTTCAGTGATGATGGGGTAGCCCCATTCGTCGAGGTCGATCAGTTCGGGGGCCAGTTCGGCGCAGAAGCCGAAGCCGTCGCACATGATGGGGTCCACGCGGAGCTTCACCGCCATTCGAGCTCACCTCGGTTCGCTGGAAGGTTCAAGAGCGATGCCTTCGAGTTATATGCGCAGCCCCGGCTGGCAGTGTGCGAGGCCAAATCTGCGCTGAAGACCGCTAAGGCGGAGCGCACCATTCGAATGACGCCGTCGGGGTGCGCACAGGCACCACGACCGGCAATCGTTTCAAGACGCTTTCGCAGTTGCGCTTCGGTCCGCCCGTCGCCTCGGGCGGTGGCGAGATTCTCAAGGTCATCGGCGACGGCGGGCAGGCCGAAGATGCAGGGGCCGCACTGTCCGGCTGATTCGTTGGCCATCCATCGGGCGATCCGCGCTGTTTCAGTGATCCCGCAGGTCGAGGTGTCGAAGACCACGATCACCCCCGCTCCTGGCGAGGCGCCAAAGGGGCGAAGACCCTCTCGGGAGTATTGGGCATTGAGCGCGTCGGGGCCGACAAAGGTGCCGCCATAGCCACCGAGAAGGATCCCACTCACTTGAGAACTCGGGCGAGCCTGAGCGAGAACTTCCGCCAGAGTGGAGCCGAGCGAAACCTCGAAGACGCCGGGGTCCCCGACGGCCCCTGAGATGGTGACCAAACACGAGCCCAGGCCACCTTGGGCCAACCAGGCGCCGCCGTGACGAGCGATCAGGGCCACCGACGCAGCGGTTTCGGCATTGTCCACCACTGGCTGGCGATTACGGACCATGAGTTTGCCGGGTTTGGTAGGCCGAAAGGTGGGCATGGCAAGTCCGCCATCGAGCCAATGGACTAACGCTGACTCCTCGCCGCCGATGTAGCGAGCGGGGAGTACTTCGAGCTCAAAGCTCACCGAACGGCGCCGAGGAGGTCGCTCGGTGAGGGCAGCGGTGAGCGAGTCAAGAGCGGCCCGGTTGTCTCGGGCCACACAGATCGAGACGGCACTGGCGCCGATGACTGCAGCGAGTACCTCGGCACCATCAAGAACGAGGTGCGGCGCGAAACAGGCCAGCACCGTGTCCTTCTGGGCAGCGGGTTCGCCTTCCATGACATTGATTGCGAGATGCATTCGGCGTCGTCGGCCGGCGACCACGCGCAGTTTGGTGGCCGTAGGAAAGCCACCCCCGCCGCGACCGGTGAGGCCGGAGAGTTGAATTTGTTCGAGCATGTCCGGAGCAAAACTTCCGGCGTCCTTGGGGCGCGGCACGTTGAGCTCGCCATGGATGCTGTGGTGCTGGTCGAAGGTGAGGCGGCGCCCGCCTTCGGTCCCCTTGAGGAGTCGGAGTTCACTCATCGGGGACGGCGCTTCGTTGAGGCCACTGGCCGGCCACCAGACGCTGGAGGTTTCGGAGAGGGCACGCTTCGCTGACTGAGGGCAGAGGGCCGACGAGCGGTCCGCTTGGGGACCGCAGTCAGTGCGCCACCGGGGTGAGGGTGCGCCCAGACCCTCCAAAGAAGCGCGAGAGCGACTGCGCCAGCACAGGCGGCGAGGAGACCAAGCATCCAGAAGCGTTTGAGATCAGAGCCAATCATGATTGTGTGGACCAAGGCCACCGGCCACATCAAATAGGAGAGCCAGTGAATGGCCCTCCAGGCGTCGTGGCTCAAATGTTGGCGCAGGAGGCTGGTAGCGATCACAGCGATCATGAGGTCGATGGCGACGGTGCCAAATGCCACCCAAATCGTTTTATACGAGCTGGCTCCCGGCAGGATGATCGATAAGAAGCCGGTGGGAACGTAGGAGTCAATGGCGGTGGTGAGCACATGGAGCGCCACAAACACCGCAGCGAGAAGTGACAGGCGACGATGAAGTTCCGCCACTGCAAATCGCGGGACCTGGTCGTTCCCCACTCGGGTTGCGGTCATGATGCCGAAGACCATCACGATGGTCAGCAGGACAAACGTCACAATGCCCGCCGCTCGAGAGGTGTACCAAAGGATTGGTGAACTCAGGGCAATCATCACATGGCCTCCATCAGCGGTTCGGGCCAGCCGCCCACACGCTCCACCGTGTTGTCGTGTCGGACGAGGCGCCCGAAGACGGAACGCTGCGGCAATTCGAAGAGAGCGTCTTCGCCCCATACGAGCGCTGCTGTCGAAAGAGCATTGGCTTCAACGCAGGTTGCGGCACCCACCGTGACAAGGCGGAAGACCTCTGGTGCATTCAACCCGGTGGCGGGATCAATAATGTGATGCGACTCGACATCGCCTCGACGCCAGCGACGAACGGCTGTGGAGCTTGAAGCGATTGCCCCTCCGTGAACGGCGATGACTTCGGCCAGAGGACTGTCCCCATCTCGGGCGGATTCAACGATGCCCACAGACCAGCCACCCTCGGGGAGGGGTCCGGTAATCCGAAGGTCGCCGCCTAGGTCCACCAGCGCGCCGACACCAAGATGCTCGGTGATTCGCTCCGCAGCCAGGTCTGCCGCTCGAGCCTTGGCGGTGGCACCGAGATCGAGGTGGACGCCCTCGGGAAGGGAGATGGTCGAGGCGGCGGGATCGAGGATGATGCCGTCCACCCCTGGTGCAGGCTGAGCAGGGCCAGGTGTCATCGCGGGGGCCGTGCCCAGTTCGTCGAAATCCCGGTCGTAGCCAAGGGCGAGTAAGGCGTCTGCCACGGTGGGATCACAGGCGCCGCCGGTGAACTCAGCTGCCCAGAGTGCGTGGGCGACGAGGTCGAAGAGCAGGGAAGAGACGACGACTGGACCAGCGCCTGCACGCTCATTGAGGCGAAGAATTTCGGTGCCCTCGCGGAATCGACTGGCCGCCTCCTCAACGCCAGCCAGAACTTCATCAAGCAGATGGCGCGCTTCGTGGAGGCGAGCAGGGTCGGTGGTTCCCACTACCGCTGAGGTTCCCCATATTTCGAATCGGTCGAAGGCCGGTGCCCCGAAGGCCAGTTCGGCGAAGGCCGGTGCCTCGGAGGCCGGTTCCCCGAAGGCTCCAGCATCAAGCGTGTTCACGATCCCCCGGTGCGCGCAGGAGGACTCGTCGGGCCGGTTCGGCTCGGTATCTGTTGCTGAATCTGTTGCTGGATCTGTTGCTGGATCTGTTGGGGAGTGGGCTGCGCAGCGGGAGGTGCCGTCGCAGGCGTCGAACCCTGCCCGCCCGCATCCTGGCTTGGCGTCGTCACAGGGGTGGTTCCAGGCGTTGTGTTTGGTGCGGTGATGAAGCCGCTGGGGAGCGTTGAGGTCGTGCTTGCGCCAGTTGCGGCAGACGAAGACGCCTTTGCCTCATGGTCAAAGTAGGCAGAGAGGCCACCCACCGCCACTACCGCACCAGCGACGGCAGCCTTAGTGATGAGATCGATTCGCTTCTGTCCGGATTCTCGTATTTGGTGCCGCGACATGGAATCCTTCTTCGTAAGAGGTACGAAACAGATTCTGGCCGGTCGGCCTAAGACCACGCTGGCGAAAGGGTAAGAAGAACTGAAGAATCTTGTTTTACGAGGGGGAAACCGGCAGTTCGAAGCGCAAAACAGCGCCCCCGTCCGAGGCGTTCGTCGCACTCACGGTCCCATGCTCCTCGCCGGCCACCTGGGCCACGATGGCGAGGCCCAGCCCTGAGCCCGGGAGCGCTCGAGCGGCTCGAGACCGATAGAAGCGGTCAAAAATCTTGGGGAGGTCCTCGTCGTCGATGCCTGGACCGTGGTCGCGAACCGTGACCACGCCATCTCGACAGCTGACCTCGATCAACCCGCCCTCGGGGCTCCATTTGATGGCGTTGTTAATCAGGTTTCCGATCGCCAGGGCAACCCGATCGACCCGGGCGTTCACCACGCAGGGTGAGAGGTCTGTCTGAATTTCGAGACTTCTGGTTCGAGCGTGCGTTGAGGCTGTGACGACCAATTCCTCAAGGAGGTGATCAAGGCTGAATCGTTCAGGCGGAGCGCTCTGGCGCTCACCTCGTGCAAGCTGAGCAAGATCACCGACGAGGTGGTTGAGTTCATCGAGCTGAGCTTCGATATCGGCGAGTAACTGGCCTCGAGACTCTTCGTCAAGTTCGTCAAAGCGACTCAAGACCTGCACATTGGTCTTGAGCGAGGTCAGTGGTGTCCTCAGCTCATGCGAGCCGTCGAGAACCAATTGGCGCTGCTGGTCCTGCGACCGTTCAAGAGAGGCAATCATTCGATTGAAGGTGCGACGAAGGCGACCGAGTTCATCGGGTCCTCCTTCATCGATGCGATGGCTTAGATCCTCCGAGTCGGCCATCTCCTCGATCTCTTCGGTAACTCGGTTGAGTGGCCGGATAGCAGTACGCGCAACGAGTAATCCCAATCCGGCGGCGATGAGCACACCAAGGGCAGCAATGGCAATCAGCCAGGCTTCAAGGTGGCGAAGCTGTCGGTTGACCCCCCCAAGGGGGACAGCAAGCTGGAGGGCGGTTGATTGGCCGATCACGGCGTTGTTTCCCAAGCCTTCTTGCCCGATGCGCTGAGAAGCATCAAGGGGGGTGACGAGTTCACGAAGCGCCTGCCCGCTGACCTCGATGGTGGTGAAATAGCCCTCTTTTGAGCCCGAAGCAACGCTGCGTACCGAGGAGCTCACCGGAAGAGTGACCGAGATGGTGTGGGCGATGACGGTTCCATCACCTGCGGTGACCTGGAGGAGCGCGCCGTTTGCGCCCGCGCCCTCGATGATGTTGTGGGAGCTCACCGCCTGAGCACTCTGGATCAGGGTGTCGTCCACTGAAGCCACCAGCGAATCCCGTGAGACCTTCCAGGCTCCAGAGCAGGCCAGGAGGACGGCAACCACCACGCCGACGGTGGCGGCCAGGACAAGCCGTACCCGGAAGGTCACTGTTCTCTGAGGACGTAACCGACGCCACGAACGGTCTGCAAAAGTCGCTTTTCGTTGCCTTCTTCGGTCTTGCGTCGGAGATAGCCGACGTACACCGCGAGCGAGTTCGTGCCCGAATCAAAGTCGTAGCCCCACACCTGGTCGAGGATGATCTCGCGAGTCAGGACCTGGCGAGGGTGACGCAGAAAGAGCTCAAGAAGATCGAATTCGATTTTGGTCACAGGGAATGTGCGCTCGCCCCGAGCCGCTGTTCGGGTGTTGAGATCGAGAGAGAGATCTTCGAAGCGAAGAAGTTCAGCGTCGTCGATTGGTGCTCGCCGCCGGAGCAGGGCTCGCATGCGCGCAAAGAGCTCGGTGAGATCGAAAGGCTTCTGCAGGTAATCATCCGCACCGGCATCGAGGCCTTCGACCCGATCGTCCACCGCACCTCGGGCGGTCAACATCAAAACGGGCGTTGAGTCGCCAATGGTGCGGAGCCGCCGACAAATCTCGAGTCCATCGATGTCGGGGAGTTGGAGATCGAGGATGACCGCATCCGGAGCGGCGTGGGCAAGTGAGCGAAGAGCCGAGACACCGTCCTCGGCCAACTCCACCTCGTAGCCCTCGAGGACGAGAGCTCGGCGGAGCGAGTCGCGCACCGCCTTGTCATCATCGACCACCAAGATTCGCATCGGCATCTCCATCTCAGATCGACTCTCCGCTCGATGCTACTGAGGCCGTCGAAGGGGAGTGGACGTCGAGCATGGATCAGGAGCCACCGGTCGTGGCAGCGGGGGAACTGCTTGGTGCTGCCGAGCTGATCGACGAGCTCGAAGAACTGGGGATTTGGGTCGAGGCCTTCTGGCTTGCACTCGCCGAGGTGATGGCCTTTGACCTGGAGGCGTCATGGCTGATGACGCCAACGAGGCCCACCATCCCCACCACGGCAACCATGCTGGCGGCAGCACTGGCGGTGCTGATCCGGCGCTTGGTTCGAGAGCGGACTTGTGCGATCTGCTCGATTCGCTCTGGGGCGGTATGGGCCATGTGGACGTGCTGCTCCTCGCTGGGGGATGCACGCCATCGTGGTTGACCGCCCTAAGGGCGCCCCATGAAGAAGATAAAGACCTCGGAAGAATGTGAACCAAAAAAAGGGGGCAGTTCAGTCCAGGCCGAGCAGGTGCAGCGCGGCACTGATCGAGAGCGCGCTCCACTGCTCGAGATCAACCTCCGAGGCCTCGAGTTCGGCGAGCATACGGCCGGTGACTTGGCCTGTATTCCAATAGGAAAACGCCAGGAGGTCGAGAGAAGCGGGAATCCACCCCTTCGCCTGAGCGAAGGACAGGCCCTCAAGCAGGGGAATTAATGACTCGTTGTGGGCGGCGGAGATTTCACGTCCGAGGTCGGGTCGATTGACCGCGCTTCCAAGGATGGCAACGCGCTCAGTTCGCACCACTGCTCGACGTGGGTCGAAGGCCGCCTCGAAAGCCGCAATGCAGACTTCTCGGAACTCCACTTTTTTGGTGCACCCGAGGGCTGCCTCTCGGAAGGGAACGTACATTTGGGACAAGAGGCGCTTGAATTGCTCCGCCAGAGCGGCAACCAGCAAGCCTTCCCTATTGCCGAAGAAATAGTGGACTGCCGGTTCGGTGACCCCGGCTGCCTCAGCAACAGCGGTTACTCGCAGGCTGACCTCCCCGCCCTTTGATAACTGGGCAATCGCCGCGTCGATCAGGCGATTTCGAGTTTCTGGCAACTGCTCCTGCGACCGGGCCACCTTTCGAGGATACCGCTGATATCAGCGCCCATCGCCCAGTTTGGGACGTGTCGCTCGAGGGAGCGAGGAAGGCTGAGTTTCACCAACGGCCGTCGGTATGGTTTGCTTGGCCCTGCGCTGCGATGGCGGGTAGTTCAATCGGCAGAACAACGGACTTTGAATCCGGAGGTTGGAGGTTCGAGCCCTCCCCCGCCAGCTGGCAGCGCGGAAATCGAAATTTGTGGTGGGCGCAGTGACGAGGTGCCGGAGACGGGTTGCTCCCTCTCGCGGTAGCGTGTCGATTCGTGGAGTTGATTCCGAAGCGCAAAATGGCCATGGTTTCGGGCCGGTCACACCCGGAGCTGAGTAAGGCGATCGCTGACCATCTGGGCGTCGAGCTCGTGGGAGCCAACCTCCGGGAGTTCGCCAACGGAGAAATTCACTGCCGCTACGAGGCGTCGATGCGAGGGACGGACACCTTCATCATCCAGACCCATTGCAGTCCAGTGAATGACGCTGTCATGGAACAGCTGATCATGATTGACGCGGCCAAGCGCGCTTCGGCCAAGCGGATCACTGCCGTCATTCCGTACTACGGCTACTCCCGCCAAGACCGCAAGGCCACTGGTCGGGAGCCGATTACGGCAAAGCTGGTCGCTGACATGCTCACGGCAGCTGGTGCGGATCGAGTGGTCTCAGTTGACCTTCACTCCGGCCAGATCCAGGGTTTCTTCGATGCCCCCTTTGACCACCTCACCGCCGCACCGGTCCTCGAGAATTACCTGCGGGACAATGTCGGTTCTGACATCGTCGTGGTGGCCCCCGACGCTGGTCGAGTCAAAGTGGCCGAACGCTACGCCCAGCACCTCGGGGCTGATTTGGCGCTGGTCCATAAAACCCGCCCGAAGGGAACGGTCAACAAAGTTGAGGCCCTCCATGTGGTGGGTGAAGTTGAGGGCCGTCACTGCGTGTTGATCGACGACATGATTGATACAGCGGGGACAATTTGTGCAGGTGCAGAGCTCCTCCGGGCCAATGGCGCCAAGGAGATCTGGGCCATGGCCACCCACGCTTTGCTCTCCGACCCCGCCACCGAACGCCTCCGGAACTCGGAGTTCTCTCGAGTCGTGGTCACGAACACCCTTCCCGTTGCTGAGGATCGCCATTTTGAGGGCCTCGAGGTCCTGTCGGTTGCCTCGCTGATTGGTGACGCCATCGATGCTGTCTTCGAGGACTCATCGGTCTCGGAGATCTTCGGTGGAGAGAACCTGGCCTAGGAGCCGGTGGAGGCCCTCCCGAGGTGGGGCTAGGATGATCGGTCCCGTGCCGGAGGATCCGGTTCGGGGAACGAAGAACTCTCCCCAAGGAGCCTCCACGCCATGCCCGAAATCACTCTTACTGCTGAGGTCGGCCGCGAGTCCGGTACTCGGATCACTCGTCGGCTCCGTCGCGAGGGCAAGATTCCTGGTGTCATCTATGGACACGGCAGCGACCCTGTCTCTGTGGCCGTGAATGGCCCTGACCTTCGAGTTGCCCTTTCCGGCGACGCTGGCACCAACCAACTGATCGAGTTGGTCTGTGGCAAGGAGCGCTATCTCGTCCTTGCTCGTCAACTCCAGCGCCACCCCGTGCGCGGCACGCTGCAGCACGTCGACTTTCAGATCACCGGCCGAGACGAGACCGTGACCGTTGAAGTACCGGTCATCATCGTTGGTGACGCCGTTGAAGTTCGTCATGCTGATGGTGCTGTTGACCAGCAGCTCTTCGTCATCGCAGTGAGTGCTCGTCCCGGAGCAATCCCCTCGGTACTTGAACTCGACATCTCTGCCATGGTTCCTGGTGACATCCTCCGAGTGGCCGACTTGGTCATGCCCGAAGGTGCTCAGGCAGCCGTTGACCCCGAGTCGGCCATCGCTATCGCCCACGTAGGCCGCAGCGCCCGCGAAGAAGGCGAAGGCGGCGCTGAGGGTGAGTTGGGCGCAGAGCCCGGCGAGGCCAGCGCTCCCGCTGAGTCCTGAGCCCGACGATGGCATGGCGCCGCAAGGGCGCTAGTCAGCGACGAGGTACCCCCGCAGACCTTCTGATTGTTGGTCTCGCGAACCCGGGGGCCGAGTTTGTCGGCACGCGTCACAACGTCGGGGGGGACCTCGTTCGGCTCCTCGCAGAGCGTCGCGGCGGTCGGCTCAAGGTCGAGCCGCGCCAGCGCGCTGAGCTCTGTGAAGTGCTGATTGGCACGGTTCGTGTCGCCCTCGCCGTGCCCACCACGTTCATGAACGAATCAGGAGCGGCTCTGCCTGGGCTGCTTGAGCGCACGGGGATTGACGACCTTTCTCAACTTGTCGTGGTGCACGATGAGCTCGATCTGGAGCCAG
>Ga0114960_10004411_pt1 | contig 10542 bp, 8 predicted proteins | sample C_130625_MF_Meta_FD_92637 | JGI IMG/M metagenome (GOLD analysis project Ga0114960, IMG submission 92637) | Freshwater microbial communities from Lake Croche, Canada to study carbon cycling - C_130625_MF_MetaG | ecosystem: Environmental > Aquatic > Freshwater > Lake | place: Lake Croche, Canada...
CCGTAAACCAATTTCAAGAGTCTCGCGTAGAGCGTCATCATCTTCAACGATAAGGATTTTAGACATCCAATGCACTTTCTAGTATCTGTAGTGATCCGGTTTGAATGGGCCCTGTGGCTCCACCCCGATGTATCTTCCCTGATCGCTTGAGAGTTCGGTTAGTTCAACTCCAAGTGCTTCAAGATGCAGGCGAGCAACTTTCTCATCTAGGTGCTTAGGCAAAATGTACACACCAATTGGGTACTCCGACCTCTTAGTGAAAAGCTCGATTTGAGCTAGCACCTGGTTGCTAAACGATGTGCTCATAACAAAAGATGGGTGACCGGTGGCATTACCAAGGTTCATCAATCTTCCTTCTGAAAGGATAAGCACTGATTTTCCATTCGGTAATTCCCACTGGTGAACCTGAGGCTTGACTTCAATCTTCTTAATGCCGGGCATCCGTGCTATGCCATCCATGTCAATCTCATTATCAAAGTGACCGATGTTAGCAATAACCGCCAGGTGCTTCATCTTCTCGATGTGCTCTGGTCTAATAATTCCTGCGTTACCCGTTCCGGTAACAAAGAAATCAACCTCGTGAACAACCCTGTCAATGGTAGTTACCTGGTAACCATCCATAGCTGCCTGCAAAGCACAGATAGGGTCAACTTCGGAAATAATTACTCGGCCACCTTGACCACGCATTGCCTCGGCAGCACCCTTACCGACATCACCATAACCTGCAATGAAAACAGTCTTACCGCCGATGAGAATATCGGTTGCACGGTTTAGACCATCTGGTAGCGAATGACGAATTCCATACTTGTTATCAAACTTAGATTTAGTAACTGAGTCATTGACGTTGATGCCGGGGAAAAGAAGTTCCCCTCTCTTCAACATTTCATAGAGACGCTTAACCCCAGTAGTAGTTTCCTCGGTAACACCGTAAATCTCTTCTGCAATACGTGTAAAGCGATTATTGGAAAGCTTGAACTGCTCGGCTAAGAGATTAAGAATGACTCGATACTCTTCGTTGTCTTCGACTCCAGCCGGAGGAACGGATCCAGCTAGTTCAAACTCGCGACCCTTGTGGACCAAAAGTGTTGCATCGCCACCATCATCAAGAATCATGTTTGGACCGATGTAATCTGCACCTTCAGCCATAGCTTCTTCAGTCCAGTCAAAAATTCTTTCAGTGCACCACCAGTACTCTTCTAGGCTTTCGCCCTTCCAAGCGAAAACAGGAACACCCTTAGGTGCTTGAACTGTTCCATGCGGACCAACAACAGCCGCAGCAGCAGCCTCATCTTGGGTAGAGAAAATGTTGCAGGAAGCCCAACGAACTTTTGCGCCTAGAGAAACAAGAGTCTCAATCAGGATCGCAGTTTGGATTGTCATGTGCAATGAGCCAGCGATACGAGCACCGCGAAGAGGTTGAAGTGGGCCGAACTCTTCACGCAGTGACATCAGTCCCGGCATCTCGTTTTCGGCTAACTCGATCTGTTTGCGTCCATAGTCTGCTAAAGCTAGGTCTGCGACTTTGTGGTCGACGCGGGTATCAGTGGAGTTCGTTACAGGTTTCATTGTCTCTATTATCCCCGTTTCCAGTTCGTTATAAAACCCAATTGTTAGCCCAGAATCAGGGCTAGCACTTCATCCCTGATTTGAGCCATAGTCTCCTGCTCCAAGGCTTCAACATTTAGCCTCAGCAGCGGCTCAGTATTAGAAGCACGGACGTTGAACCACCACCAGGAGCCTGATGCGTCCTGTCCCGAGATTGTGATGCCATCAAAGTGTTCGGCGACGCCACGACCTGCGAAAGCCTGCTCGACCCTTGCCTTGGCGGATGAGACATCTTGCACCTTGGAGTTGATCTCACCACTTAGGAAATATGGATTGTATTGCTTAGCTATTGAGCTCAAGCTCTCTGACTGTGAACCGAACTCTGCCAAAACATGCATCGCTGCCAACATTCCGTTATCAGCACCCCAGAAATCTCTGAAGTAGTAGTGAGCAGAATGCTCACCACCGAAGATGGCTTTGGTTTCTGCCATGCGGTCCTTAATCAAAGAGTGTCCTACCTTGGTGCGTTCAGCTTTTGCACCATCAGCTTCGATGACTTCCGCAACTACTTTTGAAGTAATCAAGTTATAGAGCACAGTAATGCTGTCTTCACCTAAGGCTTTGACTCTGGCAATTTCTCTTCTAGCCACCATCGCGGCAACAGCACTTGGATTTACCGGATCACCGTTCTCATCAATAACAAAGCAACGGTCTGCATCGCCATCAAAAGCGAGACCTAGATCTGCTTTATGTGCAACAACTGCCTTTTGCAGGTCAACTAAGTTAGCCGGCTCTAAGGGGTTAGCTTCGTGGTTCGGAAAAGTTCCATCTAATTCAAAATACATGTCGATGATTTCAATTGGCAGTGCAGGTAACCCGGCACCAGTTGAAAGTACCGCTGGGACAGTTAGCCCACCCATGCCATTGGCTGCATCGACAACCACTCTCATCGGCTTGACTTTGCTGAGATCAACAAGTGTCCGCAGATATTCTGCATATTCAGCAATTACATCTCGTCGTTCAAAACCGCCAGGGGTTCCAACTTCAGGAATACCCTCGGCTAAATATGCTTTTGCTCTATCTCTAATTGCCGCTAGGCCGGTATCGAGACTGACCCCTCGCGCTCCTGCTCTAGAGAACTTAATGCCGTTATAGGTTGCTGGGTTGTGGCTGGCAGTAAACATAGCCGCTGGAAGATTTAGTATTCCTGATGCGAAATAAGACTCATCGGTTGAGCAGAGCCCAATAGAAATTACGTGTGCCCCACGCTTCTGTGCTCCTCTTGCAAATGCTTCAGCAAACAAAGGTGATGAATCACGCATATCGTGTCCAACGATTACAGACTCTCCTGCAGCTTCCAACTCATCAACAAAACCAGCAGCTAACGCCTCAACAACATCTGCGGTTAGATCAACATTTACTAAGCCACGGACATCGTATGTCTTGACTATGGCATCCCAATTAACGCTCACAATTACCCTTCGATCAACTAGTCAAGAATACAATGGCACCATGTTAGATAGAGCCAGAGCCTTACGTTCTAGAGACCGCCACGGCCGTGGCATCAGGCATTCGCTTTCTGGCTCGCTTTATAAAACCGGTGCAGCAAACAATGACCAGTTCTCCAGCATCATTGCCAGCACCTGTGACTATCTCAGAGAAACCTGGCCTAATGAGCTAGGTACTTTGAGCTGGCGAATCATGGATGCCCCAGTGCTTGGGGTTAACTCAACCAGAGTAAGGCGCTGGAGTGCTCGAGCAGAGACTATGACCATCGTGATCTACCGACTTCCAATTCTTCGATTGGATAACCTAACTGGATCTGAACCACTTGCGGACAGAGTCCGAATTGAACATTACGTTTTTGAGGCAGCGGCTGAACTTATCGGAAAAGAGCCCTGGGAACTTATTTTTGGAAATGACTCAGAGGATTAGTAAACGCTAACCTGAACTTTTCCACCGATGTTTTTCTCATCTAGAACTGGAAGCACTGCAATCCTGCCAGCGACATCAACCACTAGGTTGGCATAAATCGGGTTATCGCTTGGGGTGATGACAACAGATTGCCCGGCCGGTGCCCGAAGCACAATCTCAGCGCCAGCGGCAACGTTTCGCTTAATTACCTGCGATCCAAACTTTAGAGAAACCTTAGTTGGGGTATCGCTTGGATTTACCAATGACAGCTTGCTTATGCCAGCTTTTGGAATTGCAATAACCCTCGAGTTCAGAAAACCCTCTGCAGGATTTATCCAAGCGAAGTCAGTAAAGCGACCAGCGCTGGCTTTGCTTCTAACTAATCGCACACTGCTGAATACATCGACATCAGATTTTAAGAAACCCACATAGTCGCCATCAGCTAAACCCTTAATGCTGAAATCAGAGACTTTACCTGCCGGTGCTGTGACGGATAACACCGTTCCAAAAGTCTTTTCATCGGTACCTAGGACCTGGAAAACAATTTGTGCGTCTTTATCCCCTGGAACAAAGACTCGAAGCAGCTGCTGGACATCAGAATACTTATCGTCTTCTTTACGGAACTTACTGCTATCTGCAGAACCTCTAATCAAGATTCCTGGCAGGACACTTTCGGTTGCACTTGCAAGAGTTGGGGAAACATAATCTGCACCTGATGCACTTAATCCACGAATTGCCTTCTGCTGAATAAAAGCAGTTACTGAACCACCGTGACTTAGGACATGGACCGCTAATGAGTCAGCTCTAAAGACAAAAGCAGCCAGCGGTAAGAATTCTGTTTTGCCCGCTGGCACTGAAATACCGGTTAGCCCAGCGCTGTGAGAAATCCCATTCTCGGTGTAAATCTCAAGATCAACGGTGGCATCGACTTGACTTGGGTTGGTTAGAACCAGTAGCGCCTCTCGACCGACAGCAGCCGATCCTCCCACTAGCCAGAATTCACTGCGGGCACGAATACAAGGTGCCCCTAAAAGTCCGCTGATTTTCTTATTCTTCGCTAACTGAATCTGATTCACAGTTAGCAGGCCAGAGCCTTGATCAACCCCATCGGTGGAATCTTGCACAGTGAGTGAACCTGCTGACTTCAATCGCTGTGCATAATCTTGTCTGACTCCGTAGCCAATAATTTTTGATGACTTTGGCCTGATCAAACTGGTTCCTGATTTTCCACTATATGACTCAGAAAGCAAACTGGTTGCGGTTCTCTTGAAGCTTGAAATAGAAGTTCCCGAAGTTCCACCAGCTAACACAGCGGCCCCAGTACACGTGATACGCAAATCTTTAGCACTCACGTTTTGCTCACTTGCAGTAAACGCAACGGTCGAACCGAGAATTAGGTTCGGACTTAAAAGCATTGCTGAAGAGACAATGGCTGCAACTAGCAAAGTTCTGAGGGTTCTAATGATCATTGCTCCACCTCCTCATTTGCTAGATCAGATAAGTCAAACGGCTCATTACGTTTACGTCCTCTAGATGTTGGTAAGGCTAGAAGAACAAAAGCTAAAAGTAAGCCAAGTTGGACCGACTTGGTAGTAGACCAAAGCGATAAAGGCTCTTTCTTGGTGCTAACTGCAGACTTGACTCGCCATAACTGGCCGAACTCGGTTAACCCAACTTGGTCAAGCTCAACAACGCTGTTTAGCGCAACACCAAGATCACCGTTGCCAATTCGTTCGGGAACTAAAACAAAACCAACCTGCGCATCGAGTAGTGCTTTCTTTGGGCTCTTACCATTTGCCGAGACAAGATTTCCAACCAACTCAGTGAGTGATTGCTGTAATTGAGAATCAGTCGCTAGACCAGCATTTAGCGCACTGAGTCGGTATGCGGTAGAGACTGTGTCAAGTTTGTTTCCATCCGGCCAAATCAGCTCTGCCCTGAACTTGAGATCTTGATCTCTGCTAATAACAAGCAATCGAAGATTGCTAGATGCCGTTGCCTCCGCAGCAACAATCGCAGGAAGATTTCTACCATCGGTGAATGATGTCGCACTTGGCGTAACAACTGCACTAAAAGCAAGCGGTGCGCTAACAGCTAAGAACACAGCCGTTACTACAAATTTCCGGAATCCCGATCTGGTAATCGATTCAAGCCAAAGGACTATCGCAACCAGCGCCGACAGCGCTGTTAGCATGACAGCCGGTGTGCTGCTGTCATAAACCCACTCTGTTGGTGGCAAGAAAATTGAACTTGTTCCACCTGCAGTAAAGCGAATTCCTTGCACAAACCAAAGATTAACAAGTGCGATTAGCGCAATGAGCCAAGCAAGAAGGACCCCTTTAGCTCTAGAGAGCAGACCAAGAATTGCTAGCGCTAACATGCCCACAGCACACCAACCAAAGACCTGGTCTTTCCCCAGAAGAGCTTGCAGGACAGAAGTATTAGAACTCGGAAGGGAAATGGTTGGATCGGCAAGAATTCCTAGCCAGGAATGATTACCTAGCACTTGGAACACAAGGTAAGGAAGCATGAGTGCTGCGGCAGGTAAAGCAATGAACGAAAGTGCTGCTAGTCGTTTTCTAGCCAGCACAGCAAAACTCAATCCAATCACGATCAAAGTTATAAGAACGCTCGGTGCGGAGACACAAACTACTGCGCAGAGCAAACCACTGGCAGCTATCCAGGACCACGATTGTTCCGAAGATCTGATTGAGGTAGTGATTCCCATCCGAGCTGCTCTAGCCAAGCTGAAAATAAACCAAGGTAGAGCAATAGTAAATATGACTGCTGGGATATTTGCTTCACTCTGAGCAACAATAAAGGCTGGCCACAGCGCATAGACCAGAGCAAAGACCGCGCGTAAGCCACCACGAGCTGTGACTAGAGAAAGTAATCGCCATGCTCCAAAAAATGCCAGAGCTTTGGCTACTAACAGCAAGAAACTAAGGGCTAAATTCGGAGCCCAAAAAGTTAGCGACCCGATTAGTAAGAGCACCCAGTTGAATGGGTCGCTGGGCGCGGCTAAACCCATCCCAGTATTTTGATAACTGGAACCTGTATTAGAAAACAACTGCAGCCAGTTATCACTCAGTGGCAGTGCGAAACCTCCGAAGAGACTCTGCCCCGTCGGCAGGTAGGCGAAGGAAAGAGCAAGGAGTCCAAACATCCACCAGAGCCCGCCACTTGCAGCAAATCCGGATTGACTGACCCGAGTGGTTTCAGTCGAAGCAAAGTTTTCAAGCTTCAGCTTTTGCTCCGCAACTTCAAAGGCAATTCTTGATTTAGCCTTTACCTGCTCGCGGGTTGCCAATAATGCCTTTAGTGATTTCAGTGAGTACCGATGGCGATCGCGTAGTCTGGCCCGAATAGTGAAAAATGCCCAGATGTTTGCTTTGAGGGTAAACGGGATCCGGTCGGGCCTTTTCACTAAAAGTAGCCAAAGAATTTGCAAAACAGAATATGCAGGCAGCGTTAGCCAATATAGGAAAGCGAGCAAAAGTGGACTGTGCGTTAGGCGCAGGTGGTTGGTGGCCTTCGCCATCCCATATTTTACGGAACCACCAAGCCACTTCTTTTTGCGAAGACCATTGAGTGAAAGTTGAGCGTGACGAACCCTTGACGTAGGCACCACAACCACTCGACTACCTAACTGGTGTGCTCTAATACCTAAATCTATATCTGCGGCAAATTCAGGAGCATCTAGTGAAAAGCCACCCAGATCCGCCCAGCTGGTAGCCCTAATCAACATCGCATTGCTGGTGACCGCCAACACATCTGTCATCGAGTCGAATTGCTTTTGATCCAATTCGTTAGTTACCAATGAAAAGGGCTTTAGTGACCTGGTCACGGTTAGACCCTGCTGCAGAATTATCTTTGGGTTTTCAATCGACACTTGCTTTGGGGATGCAATAGCAACCAGTGGCGAAATTTCTAGGGCTCGAACAAGTTCTGCGAGAGCATGAACTTCAGGGTTTGTGTCATCGTGCAAAACCCAGATGGCAATTTCGTTTAGTGAATCAAATCCACTGAGTGCTTGTTTGATTCCAGTAGCTACTAACTCTGCAAAATTAGCTTTCTCTTCAACTTTGAAAACCGCATTGCGTGGGGATGATTTTTCAAAGGTTGCTAGAACAGAGGAGATGTCATCTTCAGAAGAACTGTCAACAATGAGAGTTCGTTCAATGCGAAAACTTTGTTTATCCAGAGCAGCAATCGTGCTCTGAAGAAATTGGGGTTGATCGTTGGAGACAACGACAGCCACCACACGCATGCTCATGCCGTGGCCTGCCTTGAGCTAGGCGCGCTTCTTAAGCTTGCGACGTTCGCGTTCGCTTAGTCCGCCCCAAATCCCAAATCGCTCGTCGTTCTGAAGAGCGTAATCAAGACACTGCTGACGAACATCGCAACCAGAACAGATTCGCTTAGCGTCTCTGGTTGATCCACCTTTTTCAGGAAAGAAGGCTTCTGGGTCAGTCTGTGAACATAAAGCGTCTCGCTGCCATGCCAGTGGGTTGGTGTCAGCGCTTGTGTCGCCACCCAAAAACATTCTTATAATCGGGTCAACGTGCCAGTCATCGGCAACGAAGCCATCATCATTGTTCAGGGACATCAGTTCCTCTCAAGAGTTCCAGCCCTCGGCTGGGTTTCACCATTGTAATTACAACGTTGTAAGTATTGTGGTGTCAAGTTGACAATAGGTCAAATCGAGAGGTGTTATAAAGCCTTTACATTTGATTTCTATGGGTTTAACCGCCTAAATTCGGAGCTTTTGGCAGGTAGCCTTAAGGTATGAAAATCTTGGTGACCGGTGGAGCCGGCTATATCGGGTCCCATGTGGTCAGAGGCCTTGTTTCCGCTGGGCATCTGCCAATTGTTCTTGATGACTTGAGTCACGGATACCTAACCAGACTTGGGAACACTCCCCTTTTGGAGATGGATCTGGCTTCTGCGGAGGCAAAAGACCTTCTAATTTCAACTTTCAAAGATCACTCAATTGAAGGGGTAATTCACCTCGCCGCTCGCAAATCAGTTGGTGAATCGGTTGCCAAACCTGAGTATTACTACCAACAAAATATCAATTCAGTTAACAATCTTCTCTTCGCAATGAAAGAAGCTGGCGTCCACAACCTGGTCTTTTCATCCAGCGCTGCAACCTATGGCAGCCCAAATGTTCCCCTGGTTGATGAAGATTACAACTGCAAACCAATCAACCCATATGGAGAAACGAAACTCATCGGTGAATGGATGATTGCTGACTCGGTCAGAGCTTGGGGTTTAAGAGCAATAAGTCTTCGTTACTTCAACGTGGCTGGTGCAGGTTATCCAGATCTAGCTGACACTTCGGTAGCGAATCTAATCCCAATTGCTTTCACTGCAATTAGTGCAGGTAACCCAATCCAAGTATTTGGAACAGACTGGCCAACCCCTGATGGAAGTTGTATTCGTGATTACCTTCACGTTTCTGATTTAGCTGATGCGCATGTGTCTGCTCTAAGCCATCTTTCCGAGAGTAAAGCGAGCCACACAATTCTCAACGTTGGTACCGGTAAAGGCTCAAGCGTCCTGGAAGTAGTTCAAGCCATTCGCGATGTTACAAAAATTGACTTTCAAGTTGATAACGTTCCTGCAAGAGCTGGAGATCCTGCCATGCTCTGCGCCGATGTCTCAAAAATCGAGCGAGTGCTCGGCTGGAAGGCAAAACACAGTTTGTTAGAGATTGTGGCTAGCCACTGGGATGCTATTTCGAAGTAATTGCAATGAATGCTTGGCCATTACCGGCAAGGCTAAACACTCGTGCATCAGCAGATAGATAAGCAGCTTCCCCCTTATCAATGACTTCGCGCTCACCTAGAGAATTACTAACCGCAATAGCACCTGAGGTGCAGAGAATTATTGCATCCCCCGGCAAATTGAGGTCTACCAGCAAGTTGTTTGAACCGACCTCCGCACGATAAAAACTGAACTCACTAGTCGGAAAATCAAACTGCTCCAAGCCCACTGCGAGCCTGCTGAATTTAGTTGGGGCTGGATTATTTGCCTCAAACACCAGTACTTTTGCCAACTCTTCGATGTCAATGTGTTTTGGGGTCAACCCTCCACGCAACACGTTGTCGCTAGCAATCATTACTTCAACACCGAGGCCAGAAAGATATGCGTGTGGCATTCCAGCAGGAACAAAAAATGCTTCGCCAATGCTAAGGCTGAAATGATTCAACAACAGCGCACTGACGATTCCACGGTCTAGCCCGTGATGCGTGGTTAGGTGAGAGACCAACTCAACCAATGAAGGGCACTGCTCGGCAGCATCGACCAGATCAGAAATGAATTGGTCATCACATTCTGCAGCAGTCAAAGTTTCCATAAAGACTTTCTCTATGCCACCAGAATTGCCCAGGTCGGTTATCCATCCCGTTAAAACTTTGTTGAGTTTCTCTGAGCTACTGGCTTCCAATATTTCAGCAAACTTCTCGGCAATTAGCCTTGGATCAGCAAAACCAACTAGAGCTTCAAAGCTTTTACTTAGTGCCACTATGAGTTCTGGTTTTGGCTTATCGTCTTTGTAATTTCTATCCGCAGCGTTCAGTGCTAAACCAGCAGCATTCTCTCTAGCAAATCCTTCAATAGCCTGCTCTGCATTTGGATGAGCCTGAATGGAAAGTGGTTTCTCCGCAGCCAGTATCTTGAGTAGGAACGGCAATCTAGCTTCTTTGCCTCTGGCTAGCAATAAATCATGCAGCGAGGTCCCTAATCCAATAACCTGAGTGGGAGAACCGTCGTGGGTGCCAAACCAAATCTCTGCCATCGGTTCTCCAGTTGGAGGGACACCAAAGTAGTCGCTGACCAAGGTTGTTGAACCCCATGCGTAATCAAGCGGTTGGTTGGTAAGTTTCACAATCACTCCACTAGCCTAACTAAGAGGAAATACCTAGCTACATCCACCACTCTAAACTTGAAGTAAAAGATCGATTGAGAGCAAATGGCGCAAACTAGCAAAGCAGCAAAGGCGGCCTTAGCTAAACGATTGCCTTGGCAAGTTAATGCGATCGCATATCTGACTCTCGGTCTTGTGGTTATAGGCGACGC
>Ga0114960_10004412_pt1 | contig 10540 bp, 13 predicted proteins | sample C_130625_MF_Meta_FD_92637 | JGI IMG/M metagenome (GOLD analysis project Ga0114960, IMG submission 92637) | Freshwater microbial communities from Lake Croche, Canada to study carbon cycling - C_130625_MF_MetaG | ecosystem: Environmental > Aquatic > Freshwater > Lake | place: Lake Croche, Canada...
TACAATAGTAGCAGGGCTTCAATATCAAGGATTATAAATAATAAGAGATATGTTGATTAAGTGCCGGTTTGAAATGTTCGTTGGTCTAATATTTGGCGTTATATCGATGTGGAATTATTCCTAATATATATTGTTGTTTCGTTACCATACATTGTGTTCTTATAAACCAAATGTTAAAAACTACTAAAAACACGCCTATGAAAAGAATAATAGGTTCACTATAGTATAATCCCATAAATAAAAACATCCAACCTGTCATCAATAAAGTCATATAAATATCATGTAGACCGCTGAATATTTCAAACCGGGAGTTATCATCTAAAAATTGAAATTACAAATATAATTATATAATATATACAAATGGGTTACACAGTGGATTGGGAACAACTTCCTTTCTCGGATTTTACATACAATAATATTCTGAAACTAATTCCCAAAGTAATTCAATCGAAATTTGTGATTACAGACTGGGGATTTATTATCGGAGAGTCAGATGATGATTCTTCTTGTATTGAGCGTAATCCTAGACAGATGACTTTTACGAAAACAAACAGACTTCCTTATACTAAGGATTTTATGAAGGCTCTCATTCTCATGGTAGAATTTGGTGCCGCAAAGAATCTAAATCATGATGATTATGATATGTCCATATATCTGAATGCCCTAGAAGAGATTAATACAATTCACCCACTGATTTCATATGAACAACAGAAAACTTACTTCAATAGTTTAAATTTATAAGATATAGATGACGGTTTGAAATGTTCATTAGTCTAAACTAAACCGAATATAATCTAATATACCGCTTATTATTTAATTTAATTGCACTACAATTAAATTAAAGAAGGGTAGAAAATATATTAACTATTGCTTCATCAAATGCGCGTTCTTTTGATATTTTATTATGAATGACATTGAGCAAATGTTTTTCCAAGACATTTTGTCAAGACAGGATATTTTGCATCAGTTACTTTCCCACCGCTTTGAATATATTTCTCTTGTAAACAAACGATGTTTGTCTCATTTACAATAGTACTATCTGTTACATCATTACAGAAACTATATGCATCTACATTTTTTTGTAAACAGAGATCCCGTGCAGCAGAGCTAATATTTGAATTTTCAGATGTAGTTGCATTATATAATGATTTAAATTGACCAAGTGCTGTTTGTATAGTAGTACTTTCATCCGTCAATACAGATAGAGGAGCCATTTGCTTTTGATATAATTTATAGGATGCTTCACCTTGAAGATTTGCGTCATATTTTGATGTTGCTTGTGATGAATAAAGACTTGCGATTAATGTTCCTTCTGGGGAACATCCAGCTGTTTTTGCTGCAAGAACAATACAATCTCTTGTAAGGGGGGTAGAACATGTGTCTAAGGAAGCAAGAGTTGCAAATGCTTCTTTTATATTTGCCGATTTCGACGACATAGGACACTTGCTATGATCTGTTATAAGAGAAGTTTTACATCCTGCGCTTGTATATTTTGCAACTCCATCTTTCATAGGGACAAATCTTCCACTAGGTGGACAATATCCACAAAGCCCTGGTGTCATTATATTATCAAAATATTTCATATCTTCACATCGTTTATATTTTCCACATAAGGGAACTTCTGTGGTTTCCTCTATTGTAGCAAAGCCTTCTGATGATTGACATCCATCTGAACCACATTGTATTTTAAATGTATTAGCATTTGGTGAATTTACAACACCGGGTGGATAATAATCAATAGCATCAGGTGGTATAGGTCCAACTGACGTTGTAAAGTTTCCAAATACACCTTGTCCTTGTGTTCCATCTCCTCGTGTAACCCATCCACATCCACTTTCATTAGCAGTGGTTCGTTTATTAATAGCTTTCACTTTATCAAGGCTAGTAAGTCGTTCACAGCGTTTTATAGAATTATCAATATGTGTTGTATCAAATTGTAGCATATTTAGAATACCTTTTCGTCGAGTTGCATTTTTTAATAAATCAGTCTGTAACATTTGCCCTTTTGGAATAGAAGCATAGTCAGATAGATTCATATAATAACCAGTTGTTGCTGCAACGAATGGGTTTGGTTGCATTCTATATATGTATGGCCTTTATAAGTTATCGGGTCGCAATAAACCTGTTGAATCAACATCGCGACATATAATTCGCATAGCAATGTGGGTTTGATGACTTAAATTAATAAGCGTACCGGATGTAACGGGAGTATTTGCCATAAATATAGATGGGCTTGTATAAGGATTTACACCTAGAAATTGTGAAACTGTATCAGCCGTTCCACCTGGAGAGGCTGCTGTTGCTGTTCCTGTAACAGTAGGATCTGTGAGTTTTCCACTTACAATGATAGCATTTGCATATCCAGATGAATTTGCTCCTTCTGTTAATACAGCATTTACACCAGACCCAGTAATTGTTCCTATTTCAGCAACAAGAAGACCCGTTGTATTTTGTATACCCCCTACAATATCATTAATTTGTTTTGCTAATGTTGAACCCGTAGCATAGGCTGTATTGGTAGGATTCGCTGGGTCTGTAGATTTTGTTAATATATCCCAGCTTATATTTTTAATAGCGATTCTATCTCCCTTTGATACAGTATATTGATTAAACCACGTAGATGTTTGAATCCAATAATATGCAGCTCCATTTGTTTCAATTGTTGCATCTCGCGCATATATTGTAGGACCATTTGTAGCACTATACCCAACGGATGCAGCATTCGGGGTAATACTTGTTACTTTTAGAAGAAAAGGACCTGCAGCTGTTTGCGAGTTATTTAACGTATATGAATTTACTCCTAATGCTGCAGTTACTGTTGCTGATACAAATGCTGTTCCTATTCCAGTAAGCGTGCTGGTTACAACTAAGGTGGGACCCGAGAGAACAGTCAATGTTGTTCCATTTGCTGTAGCAAGTATAAAGTTATTGGCAATACAATTTGTGGGTATTATAGTTGAAATACTCAATGTATCAGGGATACTGCTTAGAATGCTACCATCAGGTCGTTGGAATTGAAAACTAAGTTTTTGAAGTGTTGCTAAAGGCGTAGGTGTATATACTTTTTGGCATTTCAAAAATTTAGGTATCATCGCAAAAAAACCTCGTTGTGAAGCATTATTTGTATCATTTACCCAATTTGCATCATATTGTAAAAGGGCAAATGATGTATTGATGCTTTGATTTGTTCCATAATTATTTGTCTCAAGCTCAGGTATACGTACTTGAATATAAGGAAAAGATAATACATTCATATTTAAGGAAGAATCGTAACCATTTTGATTTGCTTTCGTCATAAATACATCGAGTCCTTCTCCAGGGAGAATGGCCTTTACAAATTCAATACGCACAATGTTACGAAACTTATTTGCGACTGTAAGGTTTGGATAAAAATTAGCATTTGGATCTAAATTATCAAGTACTGTATTTGATAAAGAACCGGGAGTAATGATTCGTTGGGAAGGGAAAGCAGGAGGAGTTCCTCGATTTGTTATAGGAATACCTGCAGGGTCAAAATGGATAGTAAAATTATAACGTGAATCTTTTGTTACTGCACCTGTTGTAACCCAATCTCTATCAGCGCTGCTTATAAAGAGATTCATCTCCGATTCTTTATATGAAATTACGTCGGGTTGACGTGTAAGGATAGCTTGTGGTAAATTTGCCATGGTAGCTGGGGCTTCAAATGGGTCACGCGCTTTTCCTTGTGTCCTATCAATCCCTCCACCGTCACCAAGTATAATACTCCGCATATCAGGAGGGACAGGCATAACTGAATTAGCCCTAACAACAAGACGATTTCTTTCTCTTTCGGCAAAGGCTGATTCTGCTTCTTCTTGTGCTTTCTTTGAATTTGCTGAAAACATATCACCAGCATTTACAAAGGGATTTCCTGATTGTATGGGTACCATGGATGTTTGGTTGGATGGTTGACGTAAAATTTCTTGTTCTTGTTCTTGTTCCCTTTCCTTCTTCATACGCTCAAACATATCCAATGAAATAGTTCCTTCGTCTTGCATATCAATATGAAAATCTCTGGAAGGAAGTTTTGGTTGTTTTCCTTCTTGCCTCTGTGCCTGTAAAGCACTAAATGCAGAACTAACATCCATTCGTGTAACATCTTCGATGACTTCCATTTTTCCAACCATTGTTGTTTCGCCAGGTCCCTGTTCAATATCATTGACGACTGGTCTATCAGACCGTTCATTACGTTCCAAATATGACATGTAGTCAGATAGAACTAGACGAAATACTTCTTTATTCAAGAATTCAGTGGGTTTGTTTCCTTGAACTCTATATACTTCGCCTGTCCAATATGTAACTGTCTTTATAAGACGTGTGGCTTGTTTTTCATTTAAGTCTCCTCCATAACGACGAATTATATCTTTATATAAAACTCGTTGTAACATAGTTCCATTTTCACTTTGTAAAAAAGGATGGGTTGAAGACATTCTACAATGAGCAAAAGGAGAAAAGGGGGAAAAGGGACGAGTCTTATGTAGAAAACATCCATTTCCTGAGAGATAACATGAATGCGTCGGAGGGAGAACTACGACAAAATTTAAGATATGCTTCATTGGCAAGCATACGGTCAATAAAATACATACTAAACATACCACATTCTGTATTTGATCTTTGAAAATCTACACCATTCCATCCAAGCTTTATATTTGGCTCTTGTATAGTTAACCATTGCATAAATGTATGAATAGGCGGAGGGGGTTCCATTCCATATGAATCAAAATAATAACAAAAGTTTTTGGGGATATTAATAAATGCTGCTACCCAATGGCTTCCACCTTGGTCATGTTTATCTAAATTAAAAATAATACCAATATACCTTTTTCCTTCTAATTCTTTTTTATCAAGATTAAGTGTGCACATTTCATCAATAAGACACTTTGTTTTATCATTATATTTGTCGGGTGAAGCAAAATCAATGGGATATGGTCCTAAGAATAAGAAATCTTTATATTTTTCCTCATATTGTTTCATGACATCACGTATATTATTTGAATCTAGCCATGCATCAGGATCATCTTGCCATTCATCTGGTTGTTTTGGTCGAAGATATCTTTTTTGTAAATTGGTAATTTCTTCAGATGAGAAAGGAAGGGAGTGTAAAAAAGTATGTTGGTCTTCCGGAGAAACATGTAAGTGCTTTGCTATAGTATGAAAGGAACTATTTGTTAGACCTAGCTTTATAGCTGCTTTTTGTAGAATATCGGGTGGTAAACAAGAACCACGAACAGGATGAACATTTGGATGACATTGTCTTGGACCAGGATATGCCCACTGTTTATGACCACGTGTTAACTTGCGTTTACGACGCGTTTTCATGCTACTTAGTAGTAAGAAAGATGGCGCCCAACCCTTCTTCAAGAATGGTTAGTATAACAGGTATATTTTATGCCCCCACGATTTTAAATTTTATATTAGGAGTCGTTGTTTCTGTTATATATATGCCTAATTTTATGAAAGCACGTCAACCTATGTCAGCAGCTGTTGCACCTACACCACCTGTCTCAAAATCTACATAAGTATCAGATGAACGTAGTAGAATTAATAATGAATAATCCAGGAATAAGTTTAATAGTGCTAGGTATGATTCCTATTGTCATAACATCTATAGTTTTATCTTTTACAATGGATGCAGGGGCAGCTGTTATATTAAAGACACAATCGTTTACATCCGGATATTTTTGGGCATGGGTCTTATCTATTATATTTGTATATTTGGTAGGATTATTTATAACACTATCAAATACAGCTATAAATAAGTATGTATTTTTATATTTAATGGTATTGGTATCGTTTATGTTATCACATATTGCTATTTTTATAAATTTAAATCAAATTAATGTTTCTTAAGTATAGAGTAAATATGCAATGGGAATTACTTATTCCATTCCTTATTATTATAAGTTCCATGTTTACACTTAATATAGTTTATAATGGTTCAGCAGGCGAAATGCCTGTTATAACAAAATCATATAAATATATCGTTCTATATACAATCTTTATAACACTTATATGTAGTGGGTTATTTTTATTTTTTCCAACATTAGAAAACAATAAACTATTTTATATGTACCATCTTGTATTTATAGGATATCTACTTGCTAGTTATTCAATGTATGTAGCATCACAGACTGTATCGATTTCTCTCATATAGTCAGAGGAATGGCTTCTACCGGCGACATATTTGAAAAGATTACATTTGGCTTTGGAATAATTGGAATATGTTTTCCTCCAATTATTGCTTTAATAATGAACTCAAAATATGATGCTTCAAATTATAAAAATATATTTTATCCAGTCATTGTTGGGTTTATGTTATATATATTGTCGTGTATATATTATCAACCAAATGATGATAAATTCCAATCAGTTCTTATAGTAATGGCTTGTGGTGCTATACTCTTTTCTTTATGTACATCAACCCTTATAAGTTTACGAATGAGATTTGCTGCATAGGCTGCATAGGCTGCATAGGCAGCATAGGCTGCATAGGCTAAGCCATTTTTATAATACCCGTTATTCTATGTTGAATACGACACTTTCCGCTCCATCGTAAATCACTTGGACTATTATGAAGAAAAGATATGCCATGTATTTTAATAGCAATACGAATTCGTGTTCCCGGTTTAACATTAGATATTTGAATATTTTTTTCCCATGTGCCATCGGCATAATAAGGTATACCATTTATTGAATTTACAATTGGACAATGTACATTCAATTTATTCTGTTTAAAAATAGGTATAAATCCATTTGTAATTTCCTCTTTTGTATAGGATGTTTTAAACCAAGAAGCCTGGTGATATAAGATAGAATTCACAAGTGTTTCATGAAATGCTGTTAATTTAATACTCGCAAGACTTGATTCTCCCATATCAAGAATAAGTTTACACATCGATTGATTATACTCTACTACTGTAAGGGGTGGAAAAAGAATAGATAAACATGGTAAACGAAATTGAGGTCCAAAATATGAGAGAGGTGCCATTGGTTTTTGAATATAATCCCCTCTACGATGTTTTTGTGTCCATTTATGTCCTATATTAATATAGCCAAGTTCTAATTTTTGTATGGGTATAGTCCATTCCATTCCTCATTACTAATATACATAATTGTTTAGCCCCTAGGAAACCCTCTAAAGGGTATCTAGGAAACCCTCTAAAGGGTATCTAGGAAACCCTCTAAAGGGTATCTAGTAAATATATCTAATGAGTAATATCGTATCGACATGTTGGAGGGGTCCTCCTGGATGCGGAAAACGTATGTTAATTCAAAAACATTTACGTGAATGGGCTGAATCAATGGGACAATTGTATGTTTTGAAAACCCAACAATGGAATGCTCCTTTACAGGGTGGTGAGGGTGAAGAGGAAGAAGAAAAGGCATTACTTCCTATGGAAATATCTATTTTACATTGGGGATTTGATATTTCACGTATGTCTTTACAGGATAAACAATATTTACGTTCTATCTTAGAAAAATGGGGGAGAGGAAGCCAGGTTATTAGTCGAGGACATGCACAACGATGTATTGTATTTTATCATGCTCATTTGCTTAGTAGCGAGTCTATTATAATGCTGCAGGCCTTTTTAGAAGAAAATCATTATGATACCGTTGTATGGTTAACAAGTGAACACCCCCTTCCCCTTCGTATATGGGATTGGTGTCTTGATATTCCTATTTCAGCGAATGGACATGATATATCTTTAGACGATATTCAAGCAAAGGCTTCTGAACATTCAAATATTTCATGTGTCCCGACACTGGAATATGAAATACAATTCATATGTAAGAAATGGATGGAAACACAACCAACATTAAGTGATGTGAAAAAGATTCGTTCAATTGTATATGCGCTACTTCATAGAAATATTAGGTGGACAGATGGATTTCATCATTGGTTATTTGCTATAGATAAAATGAATATATCACATGATAAAAAAATGGCTGTATCAAAAGTATATATAAAACAACCATTCACTGGTTCTGGTCAAACAGTTCCTTCTTATCGTATACCTGTATTATGGGAGAATTATTTATGTTCTTTACGACAAGCACTTGCCCCTCCTCCCCCTCCCCCTCCTGCTCCTACCCCTCCTCTAAAAAAAGAACGAAGGTTAAATAAAGATGCCATTCATGTTTGATACAATTGTAGAAGAAATTGGTTTACGTTTAAATCAAGCCCCCCCATTTGTTTGGGTAAACGATGAGCCAACGGATAAGGATTTACAAGATTTACACGCCGAGGCGTTTAAATCAGACTTTGATATTCATAAATTAAAACGTAATATGATAGAAGAATATAAAAATGGAAAGGCAATACTTGTATGTAAATCGGGTCCATATGCAAAAATAGTTGCTCTTGTATATACTGATACAATTATACCATGGGATTCATTTAGCCTTATATTTAAGGCTGTAGATCGACCCAAAGAGCCATTTCGTATTTTTTGGTTTGCATCTAGAAAAAAGCGCATGTTTCCACAAAAGGGAATCGCACCTGATATGGGAGATATAAATGGAGGATATACATATCCATGTGATACTCAGAGTATTGTTATATATAGAGAAGAAGAAGTATGTCGTGTTCTTATTCATGAAATCTTACATGCTACATGTACAGATATAGAAGGAGATATTGTTGATTTAGAATCTTATACAGAGGCGTGGGCTGAACTATTTTGGGTGGCTATTCTTTCAAAAGGTAATAAGAAAAAAGCATCACGTTTATGGAAAGAACAAGCACAGTGGATTTCTAATAAAGAATATTCTCTTCGAATGAATCATCGAGTAAATAGTAAAGATGACTATGTATGGAGATATACAATTGGTCGTAGAAAAGTATTATATGAACTGGGAATTCTTTTGCCCGAACCTAATACAATTTTAAATGAGTCCCTTAGTTTAACAGCACCAAATCTTGGATAAGGCTATAATGACTATTATTGATACATTTACGGCATTGCTTTTAATATTTATAATTAAATTAAATATTAAAATGTAGAATGGATACCGGTGCTGCGTTAGGTGGTACAGGCTTATTTATTTCTTTAGTTGGCATTATATATAGTGCTATTAATCATAAACATATTCGTTCAAATTGCTGCGGAAGAAATTTAGAATTTTCAATAGATATTGATTCTACAAAGGAACCCAAAGATAAGGCAGGCAAATCAGACAAATCAGATAAATCGGACAAATCAGACAAATCAGACAAATCAGACAAAATAAATAAGTCAAATAAAGAAAAAAGTACGGGAAATGAAAAATATACATCCGATGAAGAAAGGCCCACTTTTGTAAAGCCCTTTAAAGTTCATCCCATATCTATTGAAAATTGATTCTTATCTCTCTTTTAAAGAAGGTATATTCAATTTTGTCATGGGTGTAAGAGGTCTACTAACATACTGTAAAGGAATCATAAAACATGCAGATATGTCTACAAAAGGTTTTCGTATTGGTATAGATGTCTATAGTTTATTCTTCTTGTTTCGTGAAAAACGAGATGAATTTAAAACATACTTAGAAAATCTTTCTGAACTCCATACATTAGAATGTATTATTGATACACGTGCTCAAAAAGAAAAGGAGGAAGTTGTGAAAGAACGAAAAGAGCTTCGAAAAGAGGCATATGCAAACGTAAAAGAGATTCATACTTTTCAAGAATCAGATATATATCAAGGATTAGATGAACAACAAAGAAAAGTTCTTGATTCGCATGTGAGTATGAAAAAGAGAGATGCGTGGTGTGTATATAAAGAATATACAAAATGGTTTTGTAACCTCTTAGAAAGTCTTAATATCCCTTTTATACGCGCCGAAGAAGAAGCAGATACAGTCTTAGCAAAAGGGAACTATGATGTTGTAATCACATCTGATTCTGACTTACTTATATATGGTGTAAAACGTTTATGGATTCCTCGTGGTTCTTCTTGGGGTTTACAGCATAATGAGATTGAGTGTAAGGATTTTCTAGAGTTTATAAAATTAACAAGAGAACAAATATATCAATTAGCGTTTCTTGCAGGGTGTGATATACAACCTAGAAAGATATTTCCCATAGATGAAGCTGTAAATTTATTACGCTTTTATGGAAGTATCGATGTAATTCATAAGAAAATGAATAAAAAGTTAACAAAAGAAGATGTAGAATTATATACTACATTTCGTAAAGCATGGCTTACTCTTTAGTCAAAAAAATATTTTTTCTGACTAAAAAAATATTAGTAGTGAATGTAATTATGCAGAAGGAGTCTTCACGTAGTGAACATTGAGAAACTTCTGGAGGTTGAAATATGTGAGCTTGTCGGTGGTAGGCACCCTCAACAGAGCACGAAGCTTGGCATCAGGGTTGATGTCATGCTTGTTCTTCAAGTTGTTCTCCTTCACGTAGGTGGTCACGTACTTGGTGACGTTTGAGCGGCTCTCCAGTGAACCAACGGGGCGTTCCATGAAGGCACAGAGCTCGGGGGAAATCTTCACAGGGATTTGAAAGATTGACACGCGGGCAGGCTTGGAA
>Ga0114960_10004415_pt1 | contig 10536 bp, 9 predicted proteins | sample C_130625_MF_Meta_FD_92637 | JGI IMG/M metagenome (GOLD analysis project Ga0114960, IMG submission 92637) | Freshwater microbial communities from Lake Croche, Canada to study carbon cycling - C_130625_MF_MetaG | ecosystem: Environmental > Aquatic > Freshwater > Lake | place: Lake Croche, Canada...
CATGCGTTTGTCGGTGCTGGTGGGAGCCAGCAGGAAAATCAAATCCATATGGTGCGCGCGCAAAGCAGCAGCAAATTCCACGCATTCTTCTGGCGGGTAATCGACCACCAACACGCCGTCCACACCGGCGGCGGCCGCGTCTTTCACAAAGCTGTCAGCGCCGTGAAGATGGTTGTAGTTTTCTACGGGGTTGGCATAGCCCATCAACACAATCGGTGTGGCCGTGTTGGTGGCGCGGAACTCGCGCACCATGGCCAGCACTTCGCCCATGCCCACACCGTGTCGCAGCGCAGCTTCACCGGCTTTTTGAATCACCGGCCCGTCGGCCATCGGGTCGCTGAACGGCACGCCAAGCTCGATGATGTCAGCACCGCCTTGCACCAGTGCGTGCATCAAAGACAAGGTGTGTGACGGGTCAGGAAAGCCTGCCATCAAATAGGGGATCAGCGCTTGGCGGCCTTGGCTTTTTAAACTGGCCATGCTGGCGTCTATGCGGCTCATTGTTTGGCTCCGTTCAATGCAGCCAGTGAAATGGCTTGTTCACCTTTGACCGATTGGCCTTGGCAACTCGGGCGGCAGAAGAAATCGGCGTTAGACAAATCGGCGACCGTGCCTATGTCTTTGTCGCCGCGCCCGGACAAGTTGACCAAAATGGATTGTTGCGGTGTCATGGTCTTGGCGAGTTTCATCGCGTGTGCGACGGCGTGGCTGGATTCGAGCGCCGGAATAATGCCTTCGGTACGGCACAAATAGTGAAACGCGGTTAACGCTTCTTGGTCGGTGATGCCGACATATTCAGCGCGGCCTATGTCTTTCAAAAACGCATGCTCAGGGCCGACCCCGGGGTAGTCGAGGCCAGCGCTGACGCTGTGGGTTTCAGTGATCTGACCATTGGCGTCTTGCAACACATAGGTGCGGTTGCCGTGCAACACGCCGGGTACGCCGCGTTGCAGCGAGGCTGAATGTTTGCCACTTTCCATGCCTTCACCGGCGGCTTCAATGCCTATGAGCCGGGTGTTTTCAAACGGAATGTAGGGGTGGAAAATCCCCATGGCATTGGAGCCGCCACCCACGCAAGCCAGCACCGCATCAGGTTGACCGCCCAAGTGCATGCCGGGCATTTGTTGAATGCATTCTTCGCCGATCACGCTTTGGAAATCGCGCACCATCATTGGATAAGGATGTGGACCGGCGACCGTGCCGATGATGTAGAACGTATCTTCCACATTGGTCACCCAGTCGCGCAAAGCTTCGTTCAACGCGTCTTTCAAGGTGCGGCTGCCTGATTCGACGGGCACCACGGTGGCGCCCAGCAGTTTCATGCGGTAGACGTTGGGGCTTTGGCGTTTCACATCTTCGCTGCCCATGTACACCACGCATTCCAAACCGTAGCGTGCGCAAATCGTGGCGGTGGCCACACCATGTTGACCAGCGCCGGTTTCGGCGATGACGCGCGGCTTGCCCATGCGTTTGGCCAACATGGCCTGTCCAATCGTGTTGTTGATTTTGTGCGCGCCGGTGTGGTTCAGGTCTTCGCGTTTCAAGTAAATCTGTGCGCCGCCCATTTCGCGGCTCATGCGGGCTGCATGGTAAATGGGTGAGGGACGGCCGACGAAATGCGCCAGTTCAGACTTGAACTCTGCGATGAACGCAGGGTCGTGCTGGTACTTGGCGTAAGCCTCTTTCAATTCTTCGATTGCGTGCGTCAAGGTTTCGCTGACGAAGCTGCCGCCGTATGGGCCAAAGTGTCCGCTGGCATCGGGTTGTTGGTAAGTAGACATGGTGCATTTCTAAAAAGTTGCAGCAGGTGGCTGCTAAAAAATCAAACGGCAAGCGTGGTGTTGCGCACGGCTGCCACAAAGGCGCGGATTTTGTCTGGGTCTTTGATGCCCTTGGCGCTTTCTACGCCCGAGCTGACATCAACCGCCAACGACAAACCGCGCCGGTACAAGGCGCGAATGCCGTCGGCCACGTTTGCAGGTGTGAGTCCACCAGACAAAACGAGGTGAGCATTGACGTTTATTGGAAGCTGTGACCAATTGAATCGGTGTCCGCTGCCGCCGTATGCATCGACCAAGGTGTCTAGCAACAGCGCATCGGCTTTGGAGTAAAGGGAAGCATAGTTTACGAGGTCAAAGGGCGGTGTGCCCACAGGGGTTTCCTGCGGGATGCGGGCCACGCGCAGCCAGCGCCTACCCAGCTGTTTGGCGGTGTTTTCACAAAAGGCAGGTGTTTCATCACCGTGAAATTGCAGCCAAGCGCCCGGCACCAGCGCTGCCGCGTGCACGATATCTTCAAGGCTTGCATTGACAAACAACAAAACAGGCGTCACAAAGGCGGGCAACAAGACCGCTAACTGCGCTGCCCGCTCGGGTGACACGTGGCGAGGAGACGGCGGGTACAACACAAAGCCGATGGCGTTTGCGCCCGCGTCAACGCTTGCTTGGAGGTCTTGCTCGCGGGTGAGTCCGCAAATCTTGATAGGTATGTGGTTCATATAGGGTGGCCTGGCAACCAATCATAAGACGGCGGGTCGGGCGGCAAGCCCCACTTCGGGTCGTACACCGGTCCTACAAAGTACAAACCGTCAGGCGCAAACGTGGGCGCGGCCACTTTGCGGTCGCGTGCGTTCAACACCTCGTGCATCCATTCGGGCGGTTTTGCGCCTTGGCCGATGGCGACAAAGCAGCCCATGAGGTTGCGGATCATGTGATGTAAGAACGCATTGCCTGCAAAATCAAAACGCCAATAAGCGCTGTCTTTGCTTTTACCGATGCGTTGAATACGGATACTGTGCAATGTTTTCACCGGACTCAGCGCTTGGCAACTGGAGGCGCGAAACGATGTGAAATCGTGTTCGCCCAGTAAGTACGGCGCCGCATCTTGCATGGGCTGCAATTGCATAGGTCTGAATACCCAGCCGACGCGCCCTGCTTCAACACTGGGGCGCACCGGCGACTCCAGACAAACATAGGTGTAGCGGCGGGCAACAGCACTGGCGCGGCAATGGAAATCGGGCGCAACCGCATGGGCCCATTGCACTGCAATATCAGGCGGTAGATAGGTATTGGTACCGCGCACCCAAGAGGACATGTCGCGTTCAAGGGGTGTATCGAAATGCACCACTTGTTGAAGCCCGTGCACCCCACTGTCGGTGCGGCCTGCGCACAGGGTAGACACCTTGTGGCCTGAGAAAGTGGCTAAGGCTTTTTCAAGCAAATCTTGAACTGTTTTGCCTGAAAGCTGGCTTTGCCAACCCTCGTAACCCTGGCCTGAGTAAGACAGGCCGAGTGCCACTCGCATGGCGCTCAAGAATGTTCTTTTAACCAGCTCTGCGCCATGTCGCGGATTTCGCCATGGGTCTGGTCGGCGACTTCTTGCGCCAAAGCGAGGGCGGTTTGTTTCTGACCAAGCTTCCACAATTCGTCTGCCAACTCTAAGCGCATGACGAAGGGATCCTCGCCCGGATCAATCACACTCGGTTTATTTTCAACTGGAAATGCGGGCATATTGACAACGTTGGGAGGCAAAGGAGCCTGGTATTTCTCTTCAGAGGAGGAGGTAGGCGCATCCAGATCCAAGTCCAAGTTCAAGTCGGGCGGCAGGTTCAAGCCCTGTGGCGATTGTTCTTCGTGATGCGTGAAGTCAGTGGCGGTGTCTTGCTCAGTCATGCGTCGACGATCCCGCATCAAAGAAAAGCTGACTGCAAATGCGGCAAGCAGTGCGATGGCTGCGATCAATTCGAACATATAGCGTTTGACCCATGCCATTCCTTGTTCGTAATAAGCACTCATGCCAGAGAAGTTGAGGGAAAAGCCTTGTGTCAATTGGGCGGCAGCTTGCGATAACCTGCCCAGTTGACTCAGGTTGTTGCTGACTTCCTTGGCTTGTTTGCTTTGCTCTTCTTCTTGTAATTGTTTGCTGAGCTTTTCCGCTTCGCTGTCGCCGGGTTTGCTTAAGGTCAATTCGTTGGCAGGTGGCTTTTCTTTTTTGCTGACCTCGCCTTTGAGCTTGCCGCTGGTTTCGCGTTGACTGCCCTTGGCTTGTTTAGTCATTGGCGCACTGGCACCCAGCGATGCGCGATACGCGTTGAAATCGCTGGCTTGCAAGCGGATGCTTTCGCGTGCTTGCTTGCGTTCATAAGTGGAAGCTTCTTGCGCTGTTGGAAGGGTAATCAGCGCACCTGCTTTGAGCCGGTTGACATTACTGGCGACAAAAGCATCCGGGTTGTTGTGCAACATGGCCATCAGCAGTTGCTCCAGCGAAATGTCGCTGGTGGTCATGTGTTGTAACAACTGGCTGGCGGTGTCGCCCTTGTGTACTTCTACTTCGGCTGATGCAGCGCTGCTTGTGTTCTTATCAGTGGGGGTCACAGCTTCCTGAGGAGCAGCAGGTGTGGCAGGTGTGGCTGGTGAGGCAGTTTGCTCGGTGGCTGGGGCTGTGACGGAATTTGTTTGTGCGGGTTCTGTCGGCGGGCTTACGGCTTGCGAGGGCGTGGCTTGTAAATTCAATCCGATATTGATGTAACGGCGTCCGCCTGCCCATTCAAAATCAATGATCAAGTCCGCATGCTCATCTTGTATGGGCTGCTTACCGGTTGCCAGTACTTGTAAAAGGCCGTCGGCTTGCTTGGTGACCTCAAATTCAATGCCGTCTAGTCCGGCGACCCTGTTGATTTGGGTGCTTTGGTAAACCAATATATCTGCCAAACTGATTTTTAACGATTGCTCTTCTTCTGGTGAAATGTCAGACACCCCAAATTGGACCTTGAGCGGCTCTCCCATGCGTGACATGAGCAAAGGTTGCTTGATTTGCAATGCCAAGGCCTGACCGGATAAAAGCAGGCCGCAGACAACCAAAGAAATTCGGAAAAAATGATTTAACGACATAGACATATTGACAAATTCTCTAGTGTCTTAGGAAGTCGGAATCATAAACCAATACCTTTGGGAAAGGCTTTATGACTCATTCACGCAACAAAATGCGCAACATACGTCTTAGCGGTTCGGCTGCGCCCCATAACAGTTGGTCACCAATGGTGAATGCGCCCAAGTATTCAGGACCGAATGCCAACTTGCGCATCCGACCCACGGGAATCTGCATGGTTCCAGTCACGGCGACTGGGGTCAGGTGTTGTAGGGTGGCCTCTCGGGTGTTAGTGACCACTTGCACCCATTCGTTATCTGCCGCAATCATGGCTTCAATATCTGCCAGCGGCACATTCTTTTTCAGTTTGAAGGTCAAAGCTTGGCTGTGACAGCGCATGGCGCCTACGCGTACACAAAATCCGTCGACTGGCACCGCAGGTGTGCTGAAACCCGCACCTTGACCCAGGATTTTGTTGGTTTCGGCCATGCCTTTCCATTCTTCGCGGCTGGTGCCCCAGCCCTCATCGCCATGGTTTTTTCCCAACCCCAGGTCCTTGTCAATCCATGGGATCAGCGAGCCACCCAAGGGGACACCGAAATGCGCTGTTTCGGCCGCAGTCAAGCTGCGCTGTTTGGCAATCACTTGGCGGTCAATGTCAAGAATGGCGGATTGGGGGTCGTCCAGCATCGCCTTGACTTCGCTGTTCAGGCTGCCGTATTGGGTCAGCAATTCGCGCATATGGGCGGCACCGCCGCCTGAAGCAGCCTGGTAAGTTTGGGTGCTCATCCACTCCACCAGACCGGCTTTGTACAAAGCGCCCACACCCATGAGCATGCAACTGACGGTGCAATTGCCGCCGATCCAGTTATTCGCGCCTTTGCTCAAAGCGTTTTCGATGACCGGCAAGTTGACAGGATCCAAGACGATGACGGCATCGTCTTTCATGCGTAATGTGGAAGCCGCGTCAATCCAATGACCTTTCCAGCCTGCGGCACGCAATGGAGAAAATACCTCGGTGGTGTAGTCCCCGCCTTGGCAAGAGATGATGATGTCGCAACTGCTCAATGCCTTGGTATCGTGGCCGTCGAGCAAATGTGTTTCGTTTTTTGCCATGGCAGGTGCAGCGCCACCGGCATTCGAGGTTGAAAAGAAAACGGGTTCAATCAGGTCGAAGTCTTTTTCAGCCAGCATGCGGTCCATCAGTACCGAGCCGACCATGCCTCGCCAGCCCACCAGGCCGACACGGTTTCCTATTTTTTTCATGATGTTGCCCTTTCAGTCAGATTGTTGACCCCCGGCTCGTCTGGCCGGGAAAGGCGTGACGAACCTGAGCTTTTCAGCTGGTGGTCTTTGTTTTAATCGTGATGCCACGCATCAGCCAAAAGGTAGGTGATACCGTGGCTGTGTTCATGGCGAAATAGTCGAAATTAATCATAGGAGCGCATTCTAGCGGCTGTTCCCTGATGCTAGACTGACTCAACCGCTATCTCTGCTTGGATGCTTATCGTCATCCTCTGACTAGCTCAAACGAGGTGACATCATGTGGGATGAACGGTACGCGGCCAAAGAATTTGTGTACGGTAAAGAACCAAATACTTTTTTGACTCAGCATGTGGCACTGTTACCCAAGGGTAAAGTTCTGAGCTTGGCAGAAGGTGAAGGGCGAAACGCTGTATTTCTGGCCTCTCTGGGCTATGAAGTCACAGCGGTTGATTCCTCTCTTGTAGGCTTGGACAAAGGCCGACTACTGGCTAAGGAGCGTGCCGTCAGTGTTGAATGGATACATGCGGATTTGTCTGACTTCTCTTTGGGAGAAAACCAATGGGACGGTATTGTTTCCATTTTTTGCCCACTACCGTCTTTGCTGCGACAAAAGATACACCATGCTTTGCCCCATGCCCTCAAAACAGGTGGCGTTTACCTGCTTGAAGCCTATACCCCAGCTCAAATCGGGCGAGGAACCGGCGGCGGAAATTCAGCGGATGTGATGCAAACGGTTCTCAGTGTGCGCGCGGAATTACCCGACATGACGTTTGTTCATTTACAAGAATCAGAGCGTGAGGTGCTGGAGGGCATCTATCACACTGGCAAAGGTTGTGTGGTCCAAGCCATTGCCCATAAGTTGTGATGTATACATTCACGCATGCACCGTGAGTGCCAGCCACGAATAAGGTTTCGACCTGAAACCTTTGGCCTGTCTAGAATGGTTTGATCGTTAATGGGGAGCAGATCATGGCCAAAGGTTATTGGATAGGCAGGTTGGAAGTATCTGACCCTGAGCAATACAAGTTGTATGTAGCCGCCAATGCTGCGCCTTTCCAAACATACGGCGCCCGTTTTTTGGTACGTGGCGGCCCTTTTGAAAATCCCGAGGGTGAAAGTCGCTCGCGCAATGTGGTGCTGGAGTTTCCGTCTTACCAGGCCGCCTTGGATTGCTGGCATTCGCCCGAATACCAGGCTGCCATCGAATTGCGCAAGGCAGTCTCCACGAATGATTTGATCATCATCGAGGGCTATGACGGCCCACAACCCTGAAAGCATCCATGATTCAATTTGAAGAACGCCGTGCGGCGCAATCTTCGCGCGGCATGGTCACATCGCCGCACCATTTGGCATCTGAAGCGGGTGCCCAGGTGTTACGCGACGGCGGTTCTGCCGTGGATGCAGCGATTGCCACGGCTGCTGTACTGGCTGTCATTTACCCGCATATGACAGGTATGGGTGGCGATGCGTTTTGGTTGATACATGATCCCTCCACGGGCAAAGTGCGGTATTTGAATGGTGGGGGTCGTGCGTCGGCCCATGCCGACATCGGTTATTTTTCATCCCGAGGAATGCGCGAAGTACCGTTTCGCGGCATTTTGCCTGCCACGCTGACCACGCCGGGTGCAGTCTCAAGTTGGTTTGCTGCGCACGATGCTTATGGTTTGTTACCGGTGCAGCGCTGTTTACAGGCCGCCATTGGATTTGCCAAAGAAGGTTTTCCAGTCAGCGACAGGCTGGCCGGGTGGCTCAAATTTGTACAAACTGATTTGCAATCGCTAGAGGGTTGGCGTTCCATTTTCATGCCGCAAGCGCGGTTGCCTTTGGCGGGTAGTACGTTATCCAATCCAGCGCTGGCTCGAACCCTGCAAGCGGTTGCAGAAGGAGGTGCCCAGGCTTTTTATGGTGGTGAGGTTGGCCATGCATTGGCAGCGTTCGCCAAACACCATGGAGGCGTTTTCACCCAGGCTGATTTGGCCGCGCAACAAGCAACTTGGGGTGAACCTTTGTCAGGTGTCTACCGCGGTATGACCTTGTTTGAGACACCGGCACCTACCCAAGGCTTTACGGTGTTGCAAATGCTCAAATTGGTCGAGCCGTTTGCATTTCACACCATGGACATACACGATCCGCAACGCGTTCATTTGATGGTGCAGGCCAAGCAGATCAGTTACCACGACCGCGATCGTTGGCTGGGCGACCCGGCCTTTGCGGCAGTACCTATGGATAGGCTGTTGAGTGACGCCTATTTAAATAAGCGGCGTCATTTGATCGATCCTATGCATACGCTGGCCTGGGACAAAGTTCCCTCTTACGGCAGTTTGACCGGAGACACTGTGTATATTGCCGTCGTCGATGCGCAGGGACAGGCGGTTTCTTTGATCCACAGTTTGTACGGTGCTTTTGGCTCGGGGATGTTGGATGTGAACACCGGTGTATTGCTGCAAAACCGGAGCGCATATTTTTCATTGGACCCCACGCACCCGAATGCGCTTGCGCCTGGCAAGATACCTATGCATACCTTGATAGCGTCTATGGGCTTCAGGAATAACAAGCTTTGGAGCGTGATGGGTTGCATGGGGGCAGACGGTCAACCGCAAATCCAGTTTCAAACCTACAGCGCCATGGTGGATCATGGCTTGGACATACAACAAGCGGTGCAAGCCCCGCGTTGGTTGTCAGGTCGATTTGCCCTGGGTGAAGACCGAGACACCTTGCATGTGGAAAGCCGCCTGGGAGAACACACCTTGGATATGCTGGCTAAAAAAGGCCATGTGTTGAACCGTTGGGGCCCATGGAATGAATTGGCAGGCCACGCCCACGGCATCACCATCGACCCTTTGACAGGATCGCTTACCGGTGGCGCAGACCCGCGCAGCGACGGTCTCGCCTGCGGTCACTGAGTAGCCCCCACAGACTCAGACTGACGGGGGTGCAAGTGCGGGCACCCAGCGCACCGCACTGCTCAGTGATTTGATTGGGATTAGAGGAGGGCCCTCACCACCGCGTCGCCCATCTCGCGAGTGCCCACGCGGGTGGTGCCCTCGCTGTAGATGTCGCCAGTGCGAAGGCCCTGCGCAAGTACCCTTTTCACTGCACCCTCAATGCGTACTGCTGCTTCTTCCTGGCCCAAGGAAAAGCGCAGCATCATGGCGGCGCTGAGGATGGTGGCCAGGGGGTTGGCCACGCCCTTGCCCGCGATGTCGGGCGCGCTGCCGTGGCTGGGCTCGTACAGGCCCTGGCGGCTGGCGTTCAATGAGGCGGAGGGCAACATACCTATGGAGCCGGTCAGCATGGAGGCCTCGTCGCTCAGGATGTCGCCGAACATGTTGCCCGTGACCACCACATCAAAGCGCTTGGGCTCCTTCACCAGCTGCATGGCGGCGTTGTCCACGTACATGTGGTCGAGTGCGATGTCGGGGTAGTCCTTGTGCACCTCGGTGACGATGTCCTTCCAGAACTGGAAGGTCTCCAGCACGTTGGCCTTGTCCACGCTGGTCACCCGCTTGCTGCGCTTGCGTGCGGCTTCAAACGCCACACGCGCAATGCGCTCGACCTCGGGGCGCGTGTAGCGCATGGTGTCAAACGCTTCTTCAGCACCCGCAAAAGCGCCGTCGGGTGACACGCGTCTGCCGCGCGGTTGACCGAAATAAATATCGCCTGTCAGTTCGCGGATGATGAGAATGTCCAAGCCCGCGATCAATTCGGGCTTGAGGCTGGACGCGTTCACCAGTTCTTTGTAGCAAATGGCGGGACGGAAGTTGGCAAACAACCCCATGTTTTTGCGCAAACCCAAAATGGCTTGCTCGGGTCGCAACGGTCGATCCAGTGTGTCGTACTTCCAATCGCCGACGGCACCGAACAACACGGCATCTGATTGCATCGCCAGTTTGAGCGTTGATTCGGGCAAGGGGTGACCGTGCGCATCGTAGGCGGCGCCGCCAACCAACGCTGTTTCCATTTCAAACTGCAGATCCAATGATTGCAACACCTTGACGGCCTCTGCAACGATCTCTGTGCCTATGCCGTCGCCCGGAAGAACTGCGATTTTCATGCCTTGCTTTCTGTCAGTGTGTGTGCCAGCCAAGGCTTGGCGGTTAAACGGGCGGCCTCGAAGGCGCGGATTTTGTCCGCGTGTTTCAGGGTCAGACCGATGTCGTCCAATCCATTGATCAAACAATACTTTCGGAACGCTTGCACCTCAAAAGAAAATTCTTCCCCTTGCGCTTGAATGACGACTTGACGCTCTAAGTCCACACTGAGTTGATAACCGGGAAACGCGAGACAGTCATTGAACAGTTTGGCGACCGTTGTTTCGGGCAAGACGATAGGTAACAAACCATTTTTGAAACAGTTGTTGAAAAATATATCTGCAAAGCTGGGCGCGATGATGGCGCGAAAGCC
>Ga0114960_10004418_pt1 | contig 10536 bp, 11 predicted proteins | sample C_130625_MF_Meta_FD_92637 | JGI IMG/M metagenome (GOLD analysis project Ga0114960, IMG submission 92637) | Freshwater microbial communities from Lake Croche, Canada to study carbon cycling - C_130625_MF_MetaG | ecosystem: Environmental > Aquatic > Freshwater > Lake | place: Lake Croche, Canada...
CATTCTTTTGGCAAGTTCAATTTGTTCATCCATCTATTTACGCTTTCTATTTAATTTTCTAGATTTTCCTTTTTTACGTAACCGTCTTGTGTATCCACCTACTTTAGTTAATCGACTAATTCGAGTGTCATATGGATCTATCACTAATTCCTGAAGCTTACTTTTTTTAAAGGCAGTTGCTAGATTACTACTTCTTGTTCCAAGATTATTTAAATATTTTTTAGTAAGAGCAGCATACAGTTCATTTAATCGAGGTAATAGAGCTTTTGCTTCGGTTTCTCCTTCTAGGATAAATGGAGTCTCAAGTTCGACTTTAGATAAATTATTTATTTCTTGACGAGCATTAGTAAATCCCGTATAATTCTTTTCCTGATGACTTGTAGTAGGGATTTTTAATTGTTCTTGAATACCTAACCATATGGCAATTAATTTCTGATTAGTACGTTCCATTCTACTTAGCTGGCATTTTTATGAAAGGCGATAATATATCTCGGATACGCTGAATCTAAATACGGAGTAACTAGAATTGTAGGATTTGTAAAATTATCTACCGCACAATCATACTTTGTGGTGTCGATATTCATACTTGCTCTAGTTGTAGGTGAAATACGACCCATTAAAACATCACAGAGAAACATGAAGGAAATACCCCCCTTGTTCGGGATCATATATCCCTGGCTATAAGAAGCATTTTTTGCGAAATATGTTCCTTTTCCATAAGCCGATGTCTTATTATATGATGGATCAAAGCCATCTTGAGCAATCTTTTTAATATTCTCTTCTCTTGTCCCATGGAACCACTGGACTTCATTTGTTTGACTCATAGTTTTCTTCTTATTTTCATAGGCTTCTAATAAGAATGAATTCTGGTTCTCTTCGATCCAGCAAATACAAGAGTTCGGAAAGCTTTCTCGAATTCTTTTTGAAATTGTATTATAAATGGGTTCACTCATTTCCACATAACGAATAGACATTTTTATCGAGTATGAGTCATACATGATAAATATATCTTTCAAATTTTATTATTACTAGTATCTTTTACTAGTCTTTGATCTTTTATGTTTTCTATTACGCGTCTTTCTTCTACCCCCTCCTGGAACTGGACCTTGTGCTGGAGGTTGAACTGGACCTTGTGCTGGAGGTTGAGCTAGAGCTTGCGCTGGACCTTGAGCTTGAGCTTGCGCTTGAGCAGCTAATCTAGCAGCCGCATTTAAAGCGGCTAACTCATGCTGATGTCTACGTTCTTCAAGCTCTTCACGACGACGTGCTGCAGCATTACCAGCAAGTATTGCGCGCTGGTTAACTCTCGCAGCTCTTAGTGCAAGATTATTAAGAGAATATAGAGCATTAAATGCGATTTCAGTGGATATAACGCCCGCACCATAGACAACTGTAAGTAATATGTAATATATTAAATGTTTCTTAATACGACGCAATTGACGATTATAAAATGTTATATTTTCTGGATTTTTAAAAAAATCTATATCAGATTGTATATCACTTAATAATACAAGTTGTTGACTAGTGGGATTTGTTGTAGATTTAAATATAATATCCGCATACTCTTTTAATTTATGATCATTAGGAAATTTATTAAAAATCCCATAATCACGTACTACAATTATTCTAACACGCGCTTCGATTTTCTCATCTGTTATATTTATACCCTGTATCCTATACATTTCTTTTACTTCACTGCTAACTTCCTGTAGAATATTATCAAACTTTTGACGCTCTGCTTCTAATAATGCATCCTTTTCTATAGATCTAAATACAGATAATTCTATTTCTGTATTAATTTTTACTCTTTGTCTAGCATGTAATATCATTATTTTACGAACCCATTTTAATAGAGGATTTGTGGCATTCTTTGTAAGTTTTTTACCAGTCCATAATTGTATACCAGTTGACTCTACTGGATTTACAACTTCATTAGTTAAAGAGTTAATATATTCCATAACACCTGGGGGTAATACTGTAGAAGTTCCAATCATTTCAGTTATATTTAAAATAATTTCATTGAATTTTGTATATGTAGTATTAATTCTTACAAATTCGATAGGTGACAATTGTATATTTCGACGTTGAAGTGATACTAATACATTACTATGAGGCCCCCTTGGAACTTTTAATACTACATGTGAATTTGTATAAGGAGTAATTCCAGACGCCTTAGGGGCTGGAGGTCTAGAATATATTGCTGGTGTATGCATTGGTGATGGAGAAACACTGGTTAAAGCAGAAGATTGTGTGGAAGAAACAATAGGTAGATTATATCGAGTCGCTGAACCTTGAATCGCTAAAACGACGGGTGCTAAAACATTCGGATTTGCCCATGTGGAAACCGCAGCAACATCTGGTATTCCACCAATTGCGCTTATATTCGCACTAAGAATAGATATCTCTGATCTAAGCTCGTGAACTTTTTCTTCATTATGCTTATTTTCTTGAATTTCTCTTGAGGTTGGTTTTCCCCATAAAAAATTAGCAGCCTTTTGTCTATGTCTTGTTATAGATCCTTCGAGTTCTGATATAGTAATCTCCTTTCCTACAATAGCTGCCCTTTTGCCTCTTACTTCCTCAGTAACATTAGAAAATGGTTTAAATACTTCAGCTAAAACAGCATTTGTTGGATCTACATATTGACCCATAGCACCAACTTGAGCAGGAAATGCTGCGGCACCTGCCTTAGCAACAAGTAGTTCATGGCTAGCAGAAGCATGTTGTTCTTCAGCTGCGGTAATTTCAACTACTAAGGGTCGAGAATTGTTAGTTGAACTAGGACCCCCTACTCCAAAAATGTCTGGTAATCTTACATCAACTCTTACACCTGTAGGTTCACCCATGAAAAAACTGGAAAAGGGTAACATTGACAAATTAATTTCTAATGGTTCGCGTGATAGTAATAAGGTATATGCTAATGTTTGAAGAATAATTTTTACTACTCCACCAGTTTGTACTTCACTACCTCCACCTGATTTATTCTTTAATAAATGTTTTTCAGTAAAATATCTATTATATAAGCTATGATTATTATGTTTTAATGTATCCATAAATACAGTAATAATTATTTTAGAAATAGGGTGATCAGAATAATAAATATCAGATATACCTGATTGAATTGTTTTAAATATTTCATTGACTCCTTCATCTTTTAAATCATCTTTTAAAGATTCAACTGTATAATCCTGAGCAATACCCATAGCAAATTCTTTAACAAGAGATGATAATATGGCAATATCACCATCAGATGTTGAAGTATTAAGTCTAGATCCTAACTTAATAAATCTTTCTCCTAGAATAGTAAACCTTAATTCTGGATAACATTTACTAAAAATAAGATTATCAATATCCATCTTACTAATATAATTTATAAATTAAGTATACATTCTCATGGCACTCGCATCCATGCTAGGACGCTTCTCCTTTAGGAACTTATCCACATGCTCCTTCTTAAGAATGAAGGGGAGTGAGAAGTCCTTGATATAGAATGGAAGATCAGGCGAGTTGAAGAGGCGAAGCATATTCAGCTTCTGTGCGATCTGCTCCATACACCGCTTGAGCTCACGCACACCCTTCTCATCCTTCGCGTAGGTCTCAAGAATATGCGCGACAATGTCCTTCGGAATGCCAACACGCTCAGCAAGACTCACCTGCTTTAGAGCACCGGGCAAGAGAAATCTCTCAGCAATCTCCATCTTCTCCTTTGAATTGTAGCCCTCAAGATGGATCACCGTGAAACGATCAAGAAGAACCTTATCAATCTTGTTGATGTCATTCGCACTAAAGACAAACATGGCCTTGCTGAGATCAAGTGGAATGCCAGAGAGATACTTGTCCTCAAAGTCAGAATTCTGCGCCGAATCAGTAAGATGAACTAGAAGATTCTGAATCTCCTCGCCCTTTGCCGTAGTGCTGATCTTGTCAAGCTCATCAAACATGAGAACCATTGACATTGATTTCGCCGCAATCAGTGAATTTACGATCTTACCACAGTGCGAACCCTCATAGACCATCTGGTGACCATTGAAGGTGCTGGCATCACTGTCACCACCAAGTGAGATAAACTGGAAAGGCCAGTCAAGAGCCTTCGCAATACCCTGCTTGATAAGTGAAGTCTTACCAATACCTGGAGGGCCAATCAGAAGAAGAGACATGCCATTCGCCTCAGGATTCGTAATCTTGCCAGCGATAAACTGGAGAATCTGAAGCTTCGCCTCCTCCTGACCATAGATTGCCTCATCAAGACACTTTCTCGCACGAGTCATAAAAGCCGAGCAGACATCAGGGCCATCATCGACCTTCACAGGCATCTGCTTCGAAACACCAAGAGGTAGAGAAGTCGCCTTCTCAAGCCAGTTGCGCATCTTGTAATACTCACCCGAGCTAGGATCAAGAGCCTGGAGGTTGTTATACTTCGCAAGAAGCTGAGCCTGGATCTCAGGGCCCGTCTGCATGTTTAGAATCTTAAACATCACAGGCTGCTCCTTGGCCTTCGGACGATTCTCAAGAGCTGTGAGCATACGCTTCTTCTCATCATCCTTGAGTGACTTGAACTGGTCAATGTGATCATCGATGGTCTCCGTCTCAATCGGCTCCGTCATGAGCTTGAAGAACTTCTGAACATCAGGAGACTCCTTCTTGATCTTGTAGCGCTTAGGGACCATACGCATATCGACCTCCTCATCACCACTAAATCCAAAGTTAAGAATCATGTTTCGAGGAGATGCCTCATCATCCTCGTCATAATCCTCATCTTCATCATCATCTTCCTCATCCTCATCGAGATCCTCCTCATCCTCCTCAGTCAAGCTAATAGAAGTCTCCTCGTCCTCTGACTCAACTACACGACTCTTCTTCTTAGACACCTTCTCAGAGATCTTCTTCTTTGCCTCTACAGCTGCCTTTCTAGGCTTGAATCCCGTAGGCTTCTTAGCAGACCGGGGAGTCTCTTCCTCCTCAGACTCCTCTGAATAGGCAATAAGACCACGAAGGTTACCCTTGCTATCGACATCGTCATCATCATCGTGGTTAGAAGAGCCACGCTTCTTATTCTGGGAACGCTTGGGCTTCTTGTCCTCCTTCTCAGCACGAACCATTCTGTTAGACTTCTTATTATCCATTTAATCACGTGTAACCTACTTACGCGCGAATCGGCTTTCAATTTTTTATGTGATTTGTTTAATGATATAAATATCATTAAATAGATCAGTTTATATATTTACTTGCGACCTCTCTGCTTGCGTGTATTACGCTTGTTACGTCTGGAGTTACGACCCGTAAGCATTCCGCGACCCGTGTTATTTACGGCAGATGTAGTATTCGCTACAACTCCACGAGCACCTCTGCCTACAGAATTTAGAAGATTTTTGCTTGTATTTAGAACTCTGCTTCCTGTATTTGTAACTAGTTTTAGTCCAGTTTCAATCGGATATCCAAGACGTCTAACAGGGCCCATGCGTCCATTCTTACGCGTAGCTCTAGGCATTCTACACATAGTGAATATTTTTATAAGGCCTTCGTTAAAAGATCTCTTAAATCCATACAAGCAAATCTGGACTTGGTTGACAATCCGGGAACTAAATTTCTGGGCTCAGCAATCCATGAATTAAAATCATTCACGAGTAAATCGTAAATCATATGGCGGATATTTTTAGGAACCTTCGATCCGCATAGTTGTCTTAAACAATCCATATATTCTTCTACAGTCTCTGTGTGCTCTGGATTTCTAAGACAATCAACAATAGACGCTTTTAGAGTTTCTAGAGTTTGCTTCATAGTATCTGATTCTAAGACACCAAGTGCCGTTAGCTCAGCTAAGAACTGTGAATATCCAAGTCTACATCTCTTATCAACCGTAGTATCAGATGAATCAGTGATTTTCCAAATATCTAGATAGGTTGTGTGCAACTTTCTCATTTCTTCAAGAATAACTGGATATTCCTTCTTAATTTCAGACAAAAGTTTCGCAAAGAGACCACAAAATTTCTCTTCTGCGGCGGCCTTTCTAAAAACAAGCCATGTAAATTCACGAATAAATTCCTTTTGATCAGATCCAAGAATCTGAAACAAAAACTGCTTAACATCATCATAGGTCTTTACACTGAAGACATTGAGCTTATTCAGAATGATGGTATTTAAAATCTGATCATCTCCAGCCTTTGATCCATTGTGAAACCGACTTACGTAACGCATAGGAACGGGTGATGAATCTGGAGCAGGGGTGTTAACAAATGAGGGAGGTCGAGAAAGTGCGGGTCTTGGACTATACTCTGATTGTGGTGATGGAGGAGCTGAATTCATAAATCTAAAAGGAGACGCTGGTGTCTGTGAAAGACTTCCTGTGCTGTGTCTCCAATGACCTCCAACAGCCTCCCTATGGTGCGTAGATGGACCATTTTGTTTATGTCTCCAATTTGATCTCTCGGGTTGAGAAGAAACTCTTGCGTCTGGTAAACTCCTTACCCTGATGGATTGAACACGTGTGCGCAGTTCATCAGAGACTGGTGGGAGCGATGACCGCAATGACATAATAGCGGTGACCATCGGGGGAACGTTCATGGTCGATATAATTATAGAAGATGTTTTGTTTTTAGGCTGACAATAACATAAGTGAATAAATTACATGAGGGTAATTCTTAGCCATAACCTGTTGTAAGGCAAGAGTATCATCTCCCTCTTTATCAAGTGTAAATATGATTTTATTTGAATTCAAATAGGATCTAAAATTATCAATACGATGTTGATATCTTTCAATAAATTTTTTAAAGTTATTGTCTACAAAATGATTTTTACCTCCAGACCATTTCTGATCTATGTAAAATGTTGTATGTTCTGGAGACTCATGATTAAATAAGAAATTATAATATGTATTTTTTATAAGAAATTCACCCTCTCTTGCGTTTTCAACATATAATTCCTTAGAGCTATATTGAATTAATTCTAAATAGTTAGAATCACAGAAATGTTTAAAATCTTCTTCTATACATTTAACCATACCATCATAATTTGTCACACATAGATCAAATGGGCAGGTTTTATATCCTTGATCCCGTCTTAGTCGTAAACCCCTCTCTACTGCCACAATTGCTGATTGACAATTCTTTCCAAGTGAAATTGCGATTTCCATACTGTTTATATTTATTTCGTTTAAAGTGACCAGTCAATAAATAGTTTATTGTAATCAATATAAATCGATGATACCTTAAATTTTTCCTTGAGTGCCTCTAAAATTCTTAGACGTAGAGGCTTAGGTACATCTTCTAGATTATATACTAAAATTTTAGATTTTTTAATAAAGGCTTCTTCAAGAACAAGGCATATAATCTCTTGAACTAAAGATATGATATATGATTCTTCATATAGGATCGCGAATTCAGATGATTCAAGATTTTGTAACTGCTTTGAGAATATCATATTTATATAAGTAAAAATCTGTTTATGCGGTTTTTAAAAGATATTAAGAACTATGTGAATTATAATGAATCATATCCTTCAAGAATGTCGTATGAATTCGGTCTTAGATTCACTAGGTATCAAAAGTAAATCCGCAAAAGATTTATTTGAAGATCAATCAAAAAAATGGTCAACGAATCTAGGAATTCTAGGAAGAAGGTCGGAAGCATGGAAACATCTGAGAGCATGTGCCTCCGACTGGACGTCTCATTTACCAGCTCTTGTAGAAAATGAACTTATAATTCGTAATCTAGATCCAGTAACCGCATCTGAGTCTCAGACAGAAGATTGGTCTCAGATACTTTTTACAGGAGAATTTTCATCCTTTAATTTTGTTCCATTTCTTCTGATGTATGTAGCAGTCTCTAAAATTTTTATAGCACCTCTGCTTGCCTGGACAATGCCATTTATGACAATTATTATACCCTTCTTAGCTCTTAAATTTGTCTATAATTTACCAATTACCTGGACCATGTATTGGGCTCAGATGCGCCCAATGATCTTTGGCCGAGCTGGCCAAGAAATGAATGTCACAACACTTTTACAATATGGCAGTATGTTTGTATCATATGCTCATAGCATGTATTTACCTTATACAAGTGCAAAACATTGTTATAAGATTGATGCTCTTATGTTAAAGGGGTCGAGCACCATTATAGATACTATAAAAAGACTTCGTGAAATCTCAGATATCTGGGTTTCGAAAGGACTAAGAAAACCATGGACCCTTCCTGATCCATCTGAACTTGGAGATAATCGCCAAGTGCTCGCCTGGCTTGTCGAAGATAAACATCTATTACCCCAAATCTATAGAGCCATTGGTCAGGTTGAGATTACTGCGGCCTTCTGTTTATCGAAGGATCTTTCACCAGTGACATGGTCAAATTCTGAAACACCTATGTGTAAGATGGTTCAAGCAATTGACCCCTTGCTTTCTACTGAGAAAAGAGTGCCATTTAATTTAATCATGAGCAAGAATTCTCATCATGTTATCTGTACTGGGCCTAATAGAGGAGGTAAATCAACCTTCTTAAGATCTGTTTTAACAAATCTTGCTCTTGCTCACACTTGGGGTATAGCCTTTGCATCCGAGTGTGTATTAACACCTGTTGAATGGGTTATTAGTAGTTTACGTCTTGAGGATCGTCCGGGTCAGGAATCTCTCTTTGAAAGAGAGGTCTCAGTCGCAGGAGAGATTGTGAAACGTATCCGCAAACAGGATACAAGAGGATGGGTTATTATTGATGAACTCTTTCATACCACGAATCCTCCAGACGCCGCAGTGGCAAGTCAGATCTTTTTACAGCAACTCTGGAAAAGTGAATATACCACAAGTATTGTGAGCACACATTTATTTAGTCATGCTGAAACGGCACCATCAAATGTTCAACGTATGTGTGTAGATTCAAGGCTTGGTAAGGATCAGAAAATAGAGTATAAATACACTGTAAAACAAGGTATAAATACAATGAGTAGTGTAAGAGAACTTTTACTTGAATCAAAGGTAATATGCGTTTTATAGAACATATAAAACTTAGATCCAAGGCATAGAATGAATGATTCCGTTATGGTGGGAATAGTGCTTACACTTGTATTTGGTGCTGTTGTATTTTATTTATACAATCGTCTTTCAATGACAGAAAGAAAGATGGGACTTGTGGAAGGTGTTCTAACAGATCTTAAAATCATGATGGATGCTGCCCCATTTATGTCAGGGCCATTTTCACCTGAATCAAGAGCTGAATTTGAACCGACACCTGAGTACTTAAATGCAATTTCCGGCCCAATTCCTCTTAAGAAAGATGAGGTTGAGGAAGTCGAAGAAGACTACAAGGCTGCTATGGATCAGGCTGTAACTGGTGATGCTCCCTATAAGTCTCTTCAGATTGACGAGCTAGCTGGATCTCCATTAACCGCTACAAATGCCATTAGTGTAACAAAGCTATCTCCGGATCTTGAGGCAATGTCACTAAAGGAACTTCAGACACTTGCTAAGCAAAATGGCTTAACCGTGCCACCTGGAACTCGTCGCAAGGCTATTATGGATATGATTAAGAGTAATGGAGATGCTTCTGAAATTGTTTCATCAAATGAGCCCACTGTTTCTAGCATGGATGGGCAAGAGTTAAAGGGAGGAGCTCCTCTTTAAAGAATCTCTAGGTAGATGGACTCTCAGAGATTTGTAAAACCAGGTTATCCAGATCTAAGAAAGCCTATAAGAATTGATAATTTACAGAATGCTCAGAAGCGTATTGAAACAATTGATAAGAGAACGGGTCCAGTTGACGACAATCGTTACCCTGGATATGCCTCTGTTATGCACGATGCCCGACTTGTCACAGACTATAAATCAAAATGTGAATCAAATGTTGTTTCTCCCAGTGATGGAAATCCATTCAGACAATGGTTACAGCACCATGGTGACGCAATTATTCAAGTCTCAAGACACAGACAGGCTGAACAGAATGGTGCCTATTACTATAATGCGAAAACACAGATTCCTCCTAAGCAGATCCAAAAGTGTGATGAATTTGAATGTCTCTTTACACAGACAGGGATTAAGGGTGGTCTCGGACTAAATCGTGAGGAGGATGCTCCAGCCCTATTTGGCACATTTGCTCCTCTTTCACAGGATCAGCCCATGAAACGCACTCCATTAACGGAAGTCTTTGAAGGAGGGCGTAATACTCCTCATGGACGTTCATTCAAGCCTCTAGGACTTGGATCATTTAATCCACGTGAGTCTGAATACGGGTCATCAGGTTAATAAAATTTGAATCATACATTTTGTAATATGAGTTACACGATGTATTATCCTAAGATCTCTCAAATCGAACAAGCCTTTAAAGGCTTACAGACAATCCTACAAAAGACTCCTCTTCAATTCAATCATGAACTATCAAATAAACATGGAGCAAGTATCTTTCTAAAGAGAGAAGATCTAACACCCGTGCGATCCTATAAGATTCGTGGGGCCTTTAATAAGATGTCTTCTATTACATCAAAGAATATCGTTTCATGTTCAGCTGGAAATCACGCACAAGGTGTAGCCTTTGGATGTGATCATCTAGGAATTAAGGG